>Ga0116226_10000945_pt1 | contig 25366 bp, 19 predicted proteins | sample S1TSphfallax_FD_89692 | JGI IMG/M metagenome (GOLD analysis project Ga0116226, IMG submission 89692) | Host-associated microbial communities from peat moss isolated from Minnesota, USA - S1T2_Fa - Sphagnum fallax MG | ecosystem: Host-associated > Plants > Peat moss > Unclassified | place: USA... | reverse complement strand
GGCCAGATCGATGCCGGGATATAGGCGCGGGATGCCGCGCTGCACTTCTGTCCTTGATATTCGAACGCACCCCGCACCAGCGCGACCGCCAAGGCATCGAGGTCGGCCGATGGATGCGCCAGCACAAAATCCTTGCCTCCGGTTTCGCCGACCAGACGCGGATAGCCGCGATAGTGGCTGATGTTGCGACCGACGCTCGCCCACAGCGAGTCGAACACGGCTGTGGAACCGGTGAAATGGATGCCAGCCAGGTCCGGGTGGCTCAATACGGTTTCGCTGATGGCCGCCGGCTCGCCTGGCAGGAAATTGATTACACCGGGTGGCAGGCCAGCCGCTTCCAACAATTCAAGGAACAGATAGTTGCTGAGTGCGGCGGTAGCGGCCGGTTTCCACAGCACCACATTGCCCATCAACGCCGGGGCGGTGGCGAGATTGCCGCCGATGGCGGTGAAATTGAACGGACTCACGGCATACACAAAGCCTTCCAGCGGGCGCAGATCGGTGCGATTGCGTACCCCGGGGCTCGACAGCGGCTGCATGGCCGCTAGCTCCTGAGCAAAGCGCACGTTGAAACGCAAGAAGTCGATCAGCTCGCAGGCGGAGTCGATCTCTGCCTGCTGCGCGGTTTTACTTTGCCCCAACATGGTGGCTGCATTGAGTTTGGCACGCCACGGCCCGGCCAACAGATCGGCGGCGTTGAGGAACACGGCGGCGCGTTGCTCCAGGGTCCAACTGGCCCACTCACGCTGAGCTGCGCGCGCGGCCGTGATGGCCTGCGTGACCGCGGCCGGATTGGCACCATGCACCTGGGCCAGCGTATGCGTGTGCTGGTGTGGGCAGCGTATGGGGGTCAGGGTGGTCGAATACATACGCTCGCCACCGATAACCGCGGGAATCTCCAGCACCTCGGCGGCTTGACGTTGCAGCTCGGCTTGCAAAGCGGCGCGCTCGGCGCTGCCCGGTGCATAGCCAAGCACGGGTTCATTGCTGGGTTGCGTGTAGGTGTCGTTCATTGCGCGGGTCCTGGGATCGGTCTGAGATCGCTTGGCTCAAAGTGTTAATTGGATACATTATTGATTAATTGTATCCATTTTAACGCGACCCGGAATCGGGCACAATAGGCGTTTTATTCGGTCCTTTACGCCGCATGTCCCTGACTACCCGCGCAGCCCGCCCTGTAAAAGGGCTTCCTCATCTGATCCACGAACAACTGCGCACCGAAATTCTCAACGGCACCCTGGCCGCCGGGGCGCAATTGCGGCAGGAGGCACTGGCCGAGCGTTTCAGCGCGAGCCGTATCCCCGTGCGCGAGGCGCTGCGCCAGTTGGAAGCCGAAGGGCTGGTCACTTACGAGCTGAACCGTGGCGCGATCGTGACGGAAATGAGCGTGGTACAGATCTGCGAGATGCTCGAGGTCCGGATCGCGCTCGAATGCCACGCGGCCAAGATAGGCGTGCCGAACATGGTTCAGCATGACTTCCAGACCATGCAGGACATCCTCGATGCCTATGCCGCGTCGGACGATCTGGGCGAATGGGCTGAATTCAATCGCCGCTTTCACCTGGCGCTGTGCGCGCCGGCCAACAATCGCAGCCTGCGTCGTCTGATCGAGCAGTTCTGCCTGAACACCGATCGCTACGCGCATCTGGCAATGTCGATGGCCACCGGCAAGGAGGCGCCGCAGCACGATCACTATCTGATCCTGGAAGCCTGCCGTGCCCGCGACGCCGCGCTTGTCGCGCAATTGCTCGAACAGCACATCGTCGAGACGCGTAACAATCTGCTGGCCGCTGCGCGTCAGCGTGAGGCTGATTAAGGGCTGAGTTTGAGTGTTTGAGTCTAGGGGTATGCGTCTAGGCCCTCAGAGTCCAGGCGCCTGACTCCCGGCGCCGAGTCCGGTCCGCGTCTTCGTCAACATGACCATCCTCTGAAGATATCGAATACCATGCCTTTGCATCTGTCTACGCCACTGATACTGCACACTGGTCTGTCCACCGCGACTCAACGCATCTGGCTCAAGCTGGAAAATCTGCAACCGGCAGGATCGTTCAAAATCCGTGGGATCGGTGCCTTGTGCGAGCAGGCTTACGCGCAAGGTAAACGGCGCGTGGTGGCGCCGTCGGGCGGGAATGCCGGCATTGCCGCTGCGTTCGCTGCGCGCGAGTTGGGTATGCAGGCGCGCATCGTGGTGCCGGTCACTACACCGGCCTTTACTTGCGAGCGCATCCGTGCGCTGGGCGCCGAGGTGGTGGTGCACGGTGCCCATTGGAATGAAGCCAATCAACTGGCGTTGCGCGATTGCGCCGAGAGCGACGGGTTGTACGTACCGGCCTTTGATCACCCGGCAATCTGGGACGGGCACAGCAGCATGATCGACGAGATCGTGCAGCAACTGCCGCAGTTCGATGCCATCGTCGCCTCGGTTGGCGGCGGGGGGCTGCTGGCCGGGGTGGTGGTCGGTTTGGCGCGTCATCAGCGCCATCATGTACGCGTGGTAGCGGCGGAAACCGAGGGCGCGGCATCGTTCGCGGCGGCCCTGCAAGCCGGGCGTCCAGTGCGTATCGACGCCATTACATCGATCGCCAAATCACTGGGGGCACTGGAGGTCGCGGCCTGGCCGGTGGCTGCGATGCGGCGCTTTCCGCATCACGCGTCGGTGGTATTACCAGACGCATTGGCCCTTGATGCCGTGGTGCGATACGCCGATGATTATCGCCAGTTGGTAGAGCCCGCTTGCGGCGTATCGCTGGCGCTGGCGTACCAGCATCACGCCAGTCTGGCGGATGCGCGCGATGTGGTGATCGTGGTGTGTGGCGGCGTGGGCGTGACGCCTGAGTTGGTCGCGCAGTGGGCGGCGGATCAGGTTAGGGCTGCGGCTACTCAGGACCGCCGCGCCTAGCCGGTTTGGTCGGACCCTGGTCGCTCAGGTACTGACTGTATGGGCCGCGCGTTCGGCCAGCTCGCGCAGGAAAGCCCACAACTCAGGCGCATTGGATGTGGCTGCATTGAAGCGGAACCAGGCGCTCGCCTGTTCTTGAGGCCGGAAATATGAACCGGGTGCAAGCCAGATACCCTGGTTCAAGGCCTCGGTGGTGATCGCATTGGCCTGCGATGGATGGATGGGCAGTTGCGCCCACAGAAACAAACCTGCCTGCGGCGCATGAAACGGCGTAATACCCACATTGCGCATCTGTTCGACCACGTGTAGGTGCGCGGTTTTCAGTTTGTCCCGAACCAGATCCACATGACGCTCGTAGTGGCCCTCCAGTAAGGCATTCATACATAGGCGCTCGGCGATCTCCGACGAGGTCAGGCCCACCGCCATCTTGGTGCGGGCCAATTCGGCCAGCACAGTCAGATCCGCCGCGACATAGCCGACCCGCAAATTCGGTGTGATGGTCTTCGCATAACCCGATACATAGATCACGCGCCGCAACCCTTCCAGTGCTGCCAGACAGGGCGCGCCGGCCGGTGCCAATTCGCGCGAGACATCGTCCTCGATCACCCATAGTCCGTGTTTATCGGCGATCTGCAACAGGCGAAAAGCCGCCGTCATCGACAGCGAAGCGCCCGACGGATTTTGCAACACCGTGTTGACGAAGATGGCCTTGGGCGCGTGCTCGCGAATACGCTGCTCGAGTGCGTCGATATCGAGACCGTCGACGGTGCGTGGCACCCCGACTGCCTTGAGGCCGGCCAGCTTGAGGATTTGCAGCAGATTGCAGTAGCCCGGATCTTCGACCAGTACGGTGTCGCCCGGACGCAGCAGGGTGCGCACCACTAAATCCAGTGCTTGCGTTGCGCCTTGGGTCAGGAGTACGTTGGCACTATCGACCGGTAAGGCATAACGGCGCAAGGCGGTGGCAATATAGTCGCGTAGTGCGTTCAACCCATAGGGATGGCCATAGCCGCCCAAACGCGGCCCCGGCACCCGGCCGAGTGCGCGGATCGCTTGATGCAGGCCGCTTTCGTTGATCCACTCGCCGGGCAGCCAGCCACAGCCTGCCTTGATCGGCACCGAATGATCGGCAAACACATCGGACAGCAGCCAAGCCGCGTTCAACGAAGGACGCTTATGGGTCTGCTGACGCACAGGCGTGGGTGGCGCGGGTTCGGCGACGCGGTAGCCGGAACCACGGCGCGCCACGATCAGGCGCGATGCCACCAGGCGGTTATACGCCTCGGCGACGGTAAACGCGCTTAAACCATGGCTGGCCGCAAAAGCGCGGATCGAGGGCAGGGCGCTGCCGGCACGCAAGGTTTTCTGCTCGATGCCGCGCGCGATGGCCGAGACGATTTGTTCGACCAAGGTGGGGGCCGCTTCGCGGTCAAGACTCAAGCTGAGTTCGGACATCGTAACCTCCTGTACAGTTCGCGAATACTTATCAGTACAGTATGCAGTGCAGTTGTTTAGTGTAGCGTGAGTTATCGCGCCCGCAAGGGTAAAGTCTGCTTAAATCAATGATGTTTTCGACGTTTTTGCGACAGAGAGGCTCCGATGAATGCCAGCGTTACGCCCGTACACTCCGAACTTGCCAATTTCTGGATGCCGTTTACGGCAAACCGTCGCTTCAAGGAGGCTCCGCGCCTGCTCGAGTCCGCCCGCGGTATGTACTACAGCACACCTGACGGGCGTCAGGTTCTGGATGGCACGGCAGGACTGTGGTGTGTCAATGCCGGTCATGGCCGCGAGGAAATCGTGCGCGCCGTCGCGGAGCAGGTCGCCAAGATGGATTTCGCGCCCACCTTCCAGATGGGCCATCCGCTCGCGTTCGAAGCGGCGGCCAAGGTCGCGGCCTTTATGCCGACGGGCCTGGACCGGATATTTTTTACCAACTCCGGTTCCGAATCGGTCGACACCGCTCTGAAGATCGCGCTGGCTTATCATCGCGCTCGCGGCGAAGGGCAACGTACTCGTTTTATCGGGCGCGAGCGCGGCTATCACGGAGTGGGTTTCGGCGGCATTTCAGTCGGCGGTATCGGCCCGAATCGCAAAAGCTTCTCAGCCAATATGATGCCGGGAGTCGATCATCTGCCGCATACGCTGAATCTGGAACAGGCCGCTTTCAGCCGAGGGCAACCGAGCTGGGGCGCGCACCTGGCCGACGAACTGGAACGCATCGTCACCCTGCATGACGCATCGACCATCGCCGCCGTCATCGTCGAGCCGCTGTCGGGCTCAGCCGGCGTGCTGGTGCCGCCGCGCGGCTATCTCGAGCGCTTGCGCGAGCTCTGTACCAAGCATGGTATTTTGCTGATCTTCGACGAGGTGATCACGGGTTTTGGCCGCTTGGGCGCACCGACTGCCAGCGCGTATTTCGGCGTGACGCCGGATTTGCTGACCATGGCCAAGGCCATCAACAACGCGACAGTGCCGATGGGCGCGGTGGCTGCCAGCCGACACTTGCACGATACGGTGGTCAATGCCGGCGCAGAAGGGGCGATCGAGTTCTTCCACGGCTATACCTATTCAGGCCACCCCGTTGCGTGTGCGGCTGCCGTGGCGACGCTCGATCTGTACCGCCGCGAAGGGCTGTTCGAACGCGCTGCCGGCATCGCGCCCGACTTTGAAACGGCCGCGCATGCCTTGCGCGATGCGCCGCACGTGCGCGATATCCGTAATCTGGGTTTGATCGCCGGGATCGAGCTGACGCCGCGTGATGGCGCGCCCGGCGCGCGCGCCTATGAGGTATTTCTCAAGTGTTTCGAGAAAGGTGTGCTGGTGCGTTATACCGGCGACATCCTGGCCTTTTCGCCGCCGCTCATCATCAATCGCGACGAGATCGAACGCATCTTCTCGACTGTGGCTGCGGCGTTGCGCGAAGTGGCCTGATCAGGCGCGGGCGCGGCGCTCGCTCGCACCCCGGATATGCGCGCCGGCGTCGCGTGCCATATTGAAATAGCCGGGCAGCGACAATACGGCGAGGCCCGCCGACACGACCAAGGCCCAGCGGAAGTCGGCTAGTTGGTAGTGTCCGTCGCCGCCGCGCACGGCCATCACCATGCGCAGCGCCAGCGCACCGAAAGCAATCCCCATACCGTTCATCATTTGTTGCGCCGCGCTCCACAGGGTGCTGGCGCCACTCATCTGTGGCGCCGGGATGTCGGCGTAAGCCAGAGTCGCGAGCAGGGTGAATTGCAGCGAGCGGGTCAGGCCATAGGCAAACAGAATCAGCGCGATGGCGGCCAACGGGGTGGCCGGCGATAACAAGCCACATGCGCAGGTAAACACCGCGACCAGCGTGACGTCTGCGATCGCAACCCCACGAAAGCCATAGCGGTTGAGGATGGGCGTGGTCAGCGCCTTCATGCCGAGATTGCCCAGTGCGCTGGCGAGCAGTAACAGCCCTGAACGAAACGCGCTCATACCGAAGCCGAGCTGAAACATCAGCGGCAGCAAATAAGGCACCGCATTCACGGCCACCCGCGTGATCGAGCCACTGAACACCGTCACCGAAAATGTCGGCACACGCAGGGTGGTGAAATCGAGCAGCGGATGGGCACAACGTTGCGCATACCAATAGGCCAGCGCACCTACTACCGCGCTGGCACCGATAAACAGCAAGGGTTCCAGGATGCCGGCGGATTCCGCGCCGGCCCGCTCTGTGCCGTACATCAGGCAAGTCAGCGCGATACCGCTCAAGACAAAGCCGATACGATCCAGCGGGCGTGGCGTTTCACTGCGCTCGTTGTTGACGAGACGCAACACCAACACGATACAGGCGATGCCTAGCGGCACATTGAGCAGAAATATCCAGCGCCAGGACGCGAAGGTGGTGATGAAACCGCCGACTGGCGGCCCGATCACTGGGGCGATGATGCCGGGCCAGGTCAGGGTGGCAATGGCCTGCATCAATCTATCTTTGGCGGTGCTACGTACCACGATCAGACGGCCGACCGGCACCATCATGGCCCCACCCAGACCTTGCAGGACCCGCGCGGCCGTGAATTCAACCAGGCCGTTGGACAGCCCGCACAACATCGATGCGATCGTGAAGGTGGCGATGGCCGACGCAAAAACGGTGCGCGCACCGTAGCGGTCGGCCACCCAGCCACTGATCGGTATAAAAACCGCTAGCGCCAGCATATACGCCGCCATCCCCAGACTCAGGCGATTGGCGCTGACGCCGAACGAATGTGCCATTTGAGGCAGTGCGGTGGCGATGATGGTCGTATCGAGATACTCGATAAAGAAGGTCGCACCGACTATCATCGCCAACATGTTGGCGCGGCGTGCCGCGATCTCTGACTGCATGGGCTGGGGCATCCGATAAGGGCAAACGCCGTATTTTGACAGAGCGGCGTGAGGTGCGCCGCGCAACAATACGCTTGCTGTTCTGGTGGAGGTGACGCGCCGGCACGAGGCCGCCGCGTCACACTCGCTCAGAAGTGCGTGCGCATGCCCATGCCCAGCACCACCTGGTTGGTGGCCCCGCTGATGCCGCCAGCCATGGTGCTGGCCCCTTGCATCGAGGTCGGCACGTATTGGTAAGAGGTGAAGGTGTTGCCCGAGAAGCCGTCCATCATGTGCTGATAGGTGGCCAGCGCGTAGATGTCGGTGCGTTTGGACAGCGCGTAGTCGGACAGCAAACTGACCTGGTTCCATTTCGGCTGGCCCCGGTTGACGCCATTGTCGAAACTGCCGCTGGTATAGGTGTCCGCGATGCCAAGCTTGAGTGCCGGCGTCAACTGATAATGGCCATGCACTTCATAGTTGACGAAGTGGACGGCAGCCGGCCAGGGTACCGTCGAGCCACTGCCGGGCGCAAAGCCTGTGGCGTGGTCTAGCAAAGTATCGGTCAGCACGAAGCCAAGCTCGGCGGGACCTCTGACATAGCTCAAAGCGCCGCCGAAGGTGCGTTCGCGCTGCGCATTGAACGGCACGTCACCGCTGTCTACGCTGGAATCCACCGCGCCATTGGCGGGATTGTTGCCGCCGACTTCGCCGTTGTTGTTGAGCTCGGTATATGCCAGCGCGGCTTTTAGCGGGCCATTTTCATACATCATGCCCAGGCTGTATGCGCGGTTGTTGGCAAATTGGCCGGCCTGATTGGAAAAGCCGTACATGCCGCCAAACGCCAGTCCGTTGTAGTTGGCGCTAGTGTATTTGATCGAGTTATCGACGCGGAACGAACCGTCGAGATTGTCGTTGTCGAGCACATGAGCAAATGCGCTACCGCCGTTGCCGCCGAAATTTTCAAACGACAGCGGGCTCAAGAAGTCATACATAAATTCTTCCTGCCGACCCAGCGTAAGGGTGCCATCTTCACTGTTCGACAAACCGACATAGGCATTGCGGCCAAATTCGCGACCACCTTGTTGCAGGGTGCCGTTGCCCAGATCGAAGCCATTCTCCAAATCGAATACAGCCCGCCACCCGCTACCCAGATCCTCGGCACCACGCACGCCCCAGAGATCATCCTGCATCAGGCCGCTGGCAAAACGGATATCGCTGGCGCCTTGTTGGCCGATGCCGGTTCCGCCGTACACGGACGGATCGGTGCGGACGTTATTGGTATAGCTGACGCCAGCGTCCAGCACACCATATAGGGTCACATTGCTTTGCGCATGGGCCGTGACGGCAAACAAACCGGTCAACGCGATGACCAGGGCGGATTTTTTCATGCCTATTACTCCGAGTTGATTGAGACGCTGCGGTTCGCACGCGAAGCATGGCGCGATCACGCGTGCCACACGCACGGCCATCTTCGAGCGAGGCTGGAGTATAGGAAGCCTGGTGAGTCGGAGCGGAGCGCTGGCTGCCGTTTAAGACAAATCTGTATTTACACCCGGAGTGGGGTCTATTTGGCTGAAAGCACAAACGACCATCAGGCGCGGCGTGAAACATGCATATACGCATGCATGGCGATCGCGTGGGGGGGCGCAGGGCCCCCTGCGCGGGCGAAGCACGACCTGTAGGGGATCCACCCAAGTCGTCAAAGCCGATGAAGCGCGGCCTTAGGGGCCGGCGTCCAGCTTGCGGGAAACAGGCTGGACGCGAGTGGAATGCCAGGTTATTGATTGACCGGGACGGCCGTGATCGGCGCCGTCGCGTCACGACGCGGCGAGATCCGACGCATCATCGGCAGCAACACAATGGCCAGCACTGCGCCACCCAACGACATCATGCCCAGGATCCAGAACAAGTGGGTATAGACCGGCAATGATTGCAGCGGGTCGTTCATGTTCTGCGGCACCTGGGCGAAATTGGCCACTACGCTGCCCAGATATTGCGAAATACCGGTCATCACGAAGTAGGTGCCCATCATAAAGCCGCTGATGCGTTGCGGCACATAGCGCGCCATCATCGCCATGCCCAGGCCGCTGACCAGCAGTTCGCCCAGCGAGTAGAACCCATAGCCCCAGACCATAAACCACGACGAGACGCGGCCATTGACGGCAAAGTGACCGCTGACCGCGTAGATCATGAAGCCGACGGCGACGACAATAAAGCCTAATGCGAATTTGGCGGCAATTGATGCGTCCCGGCCGCTACGAGCCAGTCGCGTGTAGAGGGTAGCCAGAATCGGACTGAGCAACAAGACCCAGACCGGGTTCAGGGCCTGATATTGAGCCGGGCTCCAGGTGAACAAGTGCACGCCCAGCAGCGAAAAATCCCAATCGACATTGCGCAATGCAAACAAGGTCAGCGAGGTCGACATTTGCTGATAGAAAATGAAGAACAGCAGGGATTCGACCAGCAGGATCAGTGCCGTAACCAGCCCCCCGCGTTCTTCACGACTGCTGCGCGGGATGAGATAGCCGAAGATGCAGAGGATGGCGAAACCGGCGGTGTACACGCAAGCGACCGCAACCGCCTTGTGCTGCAACACAAACTCGACGAAAGCCAGCACCAGCACAGCCCCACCCAACACGGCAGCGAGCGCGCGGCGGCGCACCGGCAGGTCGTCGGCCGGGGCGCCGACATGCTTCAACGCGCTGCGCAACAGCAGGAAGTTGAGAAGGCCGAATACCATGCCGCCGCAGCAAACAGCAAAGGCCGCGTGCCAGCCGTAGCGCTCCTTGATCCAGGGCGTCAGGATGATGGAGATGGTCGAGCCGATGTTGACGGCCATGTAGTACCAGGTGAAGGCCGCATCGATTTGGCTTTCATCGCCCGCGTAGATACGGCGCACCAGGTTTGCGGCATTGGCCTTGAACAGGCCGTTTCCGACCACCACCACGCCCAGGGCGGAGTAGATAAAGACCAGCGAGTCATCGGGAATGGCCAGCAACGCATAAGCGATGGCCAGGATGATGGCGCCTATCGTCATGGTGCGGCGCGTACCGAGAATCTTGTCGCCGATCCAGCCGCCGATCGCTGGCGCCGTATACACCAGGGCAGCGAACGCACCCCACACCAGGGTGGCCTGGCGGTCAGGGAAGCCGAGCTTTTGCACCATAAAAAGCACCAGCAAGGCGGCCATGCCGTAGTAGCCGAAGCGTTCCCACATTTCGATCAGAAAAACCGCGGTAAACGAGCGGCGCGGTGTAACAGGTGTCGTGACTTGTGTTGCAGAGTTCATGGGTCAGCTCAATGATATTTAAGCGTGTACTTCATATGGATTCCGGACGCCGGACGCCAAGGCAGCGGCGCGCATTCACGTGGATCGCACGATACCGGAAAGGCGGCATTGTAGCCGACTCCGTCGTGCCCACCGCCGAGGGTTAGCCCGAACCCGCCAATTTCGGCCTCGCCAGCGGTCCGCCTCGGGTGGTTTGTCACCGAACCGTCATCTGCGGACGCTACGCTCAAAGCTCCCCCGTTTCGTGCTGCGCCGCCGTGGTCCTACCTGGCCCCAGGCGCTTGCCATGCGCCTGGGCATCGCGCCAGATGCCCGTGATACCCATGTCGTATCGTCCCATGAGGTGATTCATGTCAGAACTGAACGCAGGCAGTAGCCCTATTAGCGAAACCGGCACCGGCCGGAACTCAAAATGGCTGGGCCTGGGCATTTTCGCGGTATTTCTGGTGGTCGGCATCGGCTATGCCGGCAGCCAGTTGCTGGGCGATCTGGATCGCGGCCCGAATATGCCGGTGCTGCCGTATTTGTTGTTGGGCGTCGCGCTGCTGATTGCCCTCGGCTTTGAGTTCGTGAATGGCTTTCACGATACCGCGAACGCGGTCGCTACGGTGATTTATACCAATTCGCTGAAACCGACCATCGCGGTGGTCTGGTCGGGTATGTGGAATTTTGCCGGGGTGCTGACTTCGACCGGGGTGGTGGCATTCGGCATCATTTCCTTGTTACCGGTTGAACTGATACTGCAGGTCGGCAGCAGCGCCGGCTTTGCCATGGTGTTTGCGCTGCTGATAGCCGCCATCATCTGGAATCTGGGTACCTGGTATCTGGGCTTACCCTCATCCAGTTCGCATACGCTGATCGGCTCCATTATCGGGGTGGGCCTGATGAACCAGTTGATGTCGCCGGCTAGCGGCACCAGTGGTGTCGATTGGGGCCAGGCGATGGGGATAGGGCGCGCGCTGGTATTCTCGCCGCTGGTGGGTTTTTTCCTGAGTGCCTTGCTCTTGCTGATCGCCAAAGCGCTGATTCGCGTGCCTGCGCTGTACCGCGCGCCCAAGGGCGACCAACCGCCGCCGTTCTGGATCCGTTGCCTGTTGATCCTGACCTGTACCGGCGTCAGCTTTGCGCACGGCTCGAATGACGGCCAGAAGGGCATGGGCCTGATCATGCTGATCCTGATCGGCACGGTACCGACTGTTTATGCACTGAATCATTCGGTGCCGCCGACCGTGACGGCCCACTTCGCCAGCTATTCGGAGCAGGCGGCGCAAGTCTTTGACCATCAGACTATCGTACTGGGTGTCAAACCCAGCGCCGCCGATGCCGATCCGCGTGCAGCCATCACCGCATTTATTCAAGATCCGCAATCGGCACCGGTACCCACCGTGGCCATCGCCGGCTTGATCCGCGATATCAGCAACCAGGTGTCGGGCTTCGGTTCGGTAGTCAAGGTGCCGGCCAATGCGGCGGGCAATATTCGCAACGATATGTACCTGACCGGCGAGGCGCTGCGCTTGATCGATAAAAATCACCGTCTGGGCATGGTCAAAGCCGATGTCGACGCGCTCAAGAACTATCGCAGCATGCTGGACAGCTCGACCAAGTTCATTCCGGTGTGGGTCAAAGTGGCGGTGGCGATCGCTCTTGGCTTGGGTACCATGGTGGGCTGGAAGCGCATCGTGGTGACGGTCGGCGAAAAGATAGGCAAGGAGCATCTGAACTACGCCCAGGGCGCCAGCGCGGAACTGGTCGCGATGGCCACCATAGGCGCGGCCGATGTCTTCGGTCTGCCTGTCAGTACCACCCACGTGTTGTCGTCGGGTGTGGCAGGCACCATGGCAGCCAACGGTTCAGGCCTGCAAGTGGCGACCTTGCGCAATCTGGTGCTGGCCTGGGTGCTGACCTTGCCTGCATCGATTGCCTTGTCGGGTGCGCTGTTCTGGATTTTCCGGCACTTGTTCTGAAACGGACGGGCCGGCTTGGGACCGCTCAGGGGCCGCTAAGGGACCGCTAAGGGACCGCTAAGGGGCCGCTAAGGGAGCGGTTAGGGACCGGGTATATCGTGCCTCCTATTAGTCGGGCCTCCTATTGCGCTTGCGCGGGATAGGAGGCCCGACTCATGTGGTTCACGCAAGCGCGATTTCATTCCGTCGTGCTTGGATTCCAGAATGCCTGGATCACATGCGGATTGGCATTGAGCTTTTCGGTCACGGTATCGAGTTTTTCCGCATTCACCGAAGTCGACAACAGCGTCGCGGTGATTTCCACATCGTCCTCGCCAAACGGTTCGATATCGAGGTCGCCGACCGGATATTCGGCATCTTCGAGCAGCGCATCCAGGCTGGCCAACGCCTGCTTTTGCTCGTCGCTGGAGACAATCACGTGCAATTGATAGGTGAGCTCGCTGCTGTGCTCGTCGATCGGCTTGCGGTTGATCGAATTTACTACAGGCCGCAGCAAGGTGTTGGCGGCGAGGACAAAAATCGCCGTGACAAGCGCTTCGGCGAACAAGCCTGCCCCCGCGCAGACGCCGACTGCGGCCGAGCCCCACAAGGTAGCCGCCGTGTTCAGCCCGCGCACGTTAAGGCCTTCTTTCATGATAGTGCCGGCGCCGAGAAAACCGACGCCCGACACCACATAGGCTGCAACTTGGCTGGTACCGCTATTGCCATTGATCTGATGTGCCATGTCGACGAAAGCGGCGGCCGCAATTGCCACCAACGCGTTGGTGCGCAGACCGGCAGTGCGCTGCCTGACCTGCCGTTCGTAACCGATGATGGAACCCAACACGAAAGCCGCGCTCAGGCTGAGCAGGGTATCGAGAAAGGCGTCCAGATGAAAGTTCTGCCAAGCGTGCATGGCATGGTCTCCGTGTTGTAGGGGCCTGGCTCACTGCACGGTAGCGCCCCGTATGTTTGCGTCGGATCGGCGTATCGCGATCGTTAGAAGGTGATGGCGGTGCGCAACCCCAGTACCAGTTCATTGCCGACGCGCTGCGACGGTTGAGTCGGATTGAGGATACTGCCACCGACATTGACAAAATACTGAAGATCGGACTGGATTTGCCACCACGGGGCAATCTGATATTGGTAGGTCAGCTCGAAAAAAGTCTCACCGCTGCGCACCGGATAGTTCGGATTGCTGTCGTACTGAACGTCCTGATCCAAGCCGCTCGCGCTGCTGCTGAAATGCGCATAACCCATGCCCAGTCCGGCCACATCGTTGTCACGCCCGTTGAACGGTGCTTTCAGCACCAGACCCGCGTCCATACTGTAGTCGAGCACGTTACGATTGCCGGGCGCGCCTATCATGCGCGCAAAAACGCCAACGCTTTGCGGGCTGTCCGCGGCCGGTCGCCATACCATTTGGTCGGCCAGTGCATAGATGCTGTAGTCGGCGCGGTGCTGGGCGGGCACGCCGTCGCTGAGCGGACTGGCCAGCGAATATCCGTGGTTGTCATAACGCGGATCATTGATGGCAGCCGTGTTGTACCAGACACCTATTTTATAGGTGCCAGGCAAGCCAGGGTCGGCTGCTGTGCCGGTATTGGCAGCATCGCCGCTCGGTGCCGGGTTGAGCGCGTACTGCAATTCGGCAATGAAAAGCGCACCGTTATGCAAGTTGAAGCGCGTACCCGAGGCGTTGGCCTGTTGCGTGTCGCCGCTCAAGGTGCCGGCGGGATTTCCGTCGAACACGCCGCCCAGCACGTTGACCGTGCCGCTGATCTGGGCGCGCATGCGCAGCCCCAGGCTGGCCAGGGGGTAGGCCGGACCGCCTGCCGGGAGGTCGGACGCGGCCAGGGTAGGCCAACCGAATGCCGAGTTGATAAACGTTGCTGCGTATTGGCTGGTCATAAACTCCTGGTCGAGACTTTGCTGACCGATCTTGAGGTCGACCTTGTTGCCCGGCAGGGTCTGCTGATACCAGAGTTCCCACAGACGGGTCGCGCGATCGGCCTCGATGCCACTCGCCAATTGCAGATTGGCCAGGTTCTGGGTGCTCAGATTGTTGCCGTGGATCTGCAAGGCACTGACGTTGAATATCGCACCGGTCAGACCCAAAGCCTTGGCACCGTCTATGCCTAAACCGAGTTGGGTCAGGCCGTCATAGGCCACGCCTCGGCGCGTGCCGCCGGAGGTATTGCCCAGGCCTTCGCTGGTTTCCTGCAGGCCGAGGCTGATGCCGACATCCGCGAGGATCGGGCGTAGGCCCCCTATATCGCCGAACACGCTGGAGCGCTCCCATAGTCCAGTGGGCGCGGGAGTGTTGGCCGTGGTCGGGGCAGCGGCCGATGTGGCAGCGGGGGCGACTGCCGGCGACGTGGTCGCAGCGCTATCCGTATCGGCAGCATGGGCCGAGCGGGCGGCAAAGAGCGTCGCGCACAAAGCGGCGCCGAGCAGAGAGCGTGAATTTTTCATCTTTTATTCCTGTCCGATCAAGATCGATCTACATGGGTGTGCCTAAATGGTGTGACAAAGGGGTATGACAAAGGGGTATGACAAAGGGATGAGGCGTTCGCCGAAATGAGACGCGCGTCTGGTTCAAGCCGCTCTACCTCGTAGCATGGTGGAGACGCGCGTGAAGGTAAGACAAACGCCCCGAAGGACGGCGTGACGAAACAACGCGGTAACGCGTAACGGCAACTAAGGTAAAACAAGGGGGGAGCGAAACGGAAGCGGACGACAGAAGATCGAACCGCTTTTGAAGCGCGCCTACCCGACTGAGCGAGTTGGCGGCATAGGGCAGCATGAGGGGAGCCCGGGGACGCTAACTCGCGGATACGACGCCGGCTTGAACCGGCATACAACTTCCACTACTAGACGCACTGTCCATGACGGACTCCCTGAAGAAGCAACGGGCAAAGTGTAGACGCGGCGGTTCGGGCGTGGCAAGCGAAATACGCATAAAACTTTTATAAAAAGGCGACATGCCGGGTGAGCTTGACAGCCATGCGGATCGACCTGTGGCATGACCGCCACAGGCTCGGCTCAAGGTTATCTTCGGAGCAGTTGGTCTACTTTGAGCAGTGCCAAATACATACGTCGACAGCACGCCCACCCGGGCGGAAAAAGCGGTTGACGATCATGCTAGTGCGTGCTTAAAATTCGCCTGTTTTCATCACAGGGGCTTCTGCCTTGGACAGTCATAGTTGTCGGTTTCTGAAATTCCCTGCCTGACCGGCAAGACGCCCGCTGTTTTCTCAGCCACCGTCTTGCTTTCAGGCAGACGGTGCGCATCTCAGTACTCTGCTTTACCCAGAGTAAGCCAGAGTTACCCAGAGTCGCTCCACCCGCACCGAATTGATAGCACAGCGCTAGGACCCTGTTCGTCCCTGCAATGTGCCCTCTTGCTACGCAGCGCCATGCCGCGTAGCGGGTGATGTCGCACGTGGTTTGGGCGTGTGTTGCCCGCCTGACCGTACCGTATTGTTTGCTGTGTGCTGCACAGAAAGGAGATGCCATGCCAGGCAGTGACTCTAGTCCCTTATCGCGTATCAGTTTTTGCCCCAGTTTTTCCCTTTACCGGGAAGGTTGGCGCGATTCCTCGGCACCTCCGTCGGCGTCCTGATTTTGTGGCGTAGCGACGGAACCCATCGGATCCGCTGACTTTGCCAAATTGTCACGGAGTTTCCGATGTCCTATCTCGTCTCTCACCCCCAGTCCAAGCGAAGCGCGGGCGGAAAATCGATGGCCGACATGTTTGGCGGGCGCGCTCATGCAGCGGGCCCGGGCGCACCACGCGCAACGCATGTTGATGGGGTCGCCAACCCCGGCAGCAGCCATGTCGCGGCCTTGTGGCGTTGTGCCGGCCAGCCACGCAAGCGCGTGGCGCCGCGTGTTTGAAGGAGGCCGCCATGCACTTCGCACTATTGCTGCCTACCTTGCCCCACGTTCAGGACCTGATACACGCCGACGCCGGCATGACGGAAGCGACCTCCGCAGTCATGCGCACGCGCCGACACGCTTTCGGCGCCTGGTGGACCCAATTCAAGTCGTACTGGCATTGAAGCCGGCAGTGCAGGGCGGGTGATATCCGCCCTGTGCTCGACCCGAGTCGACTTCGGCAGGCGTATCACCGCGCGCTCGCGGCCCACCATGCCTGTGTCGCTGCAAAGGGGGGGCGAGTGTGTCCACCCCAGTGATCGACTCATGCGTCCGAATTGGAAAAAATTGAAACAGCACACATTCAGGATTACACCATGTTGGATACGACCAATACGCTGACGGCTCAAAGCGCCGTGTTGGACCAAGCACACGTTGGCGATATCAAGGGTGCGTTCGGCACCATTGCGCATCACGATACGGCCCCGCGCAAAGGGTGGTTCGCCAAGTTTCGCACGCTACTGGCGATCCTAGGCCCCGGCCTGATCGTGATGGTCGGCGATAACGACGCCGGTGCGTTCGCCACCTACACCCAAGCTGGCCAGAACTATGGCACCACTTTGTTGTGGACATTGCTGTTGCTGGTGCCCGTGCTCTACGTCAACCAGGAAATGGTGCTGCGTCTCGGTGCCGTAACCGGCGTCGGCCATGCACGCTTGATTTTTGAGCGCTTCGGCAAATTCTGGGGCGCGTTCAGCGTGATTGATTTGTTCTTGCTGAATGCGTTGACCATCGTCACCGAATTTATCGGCATTACCTTTGCGGTCGAATACCTGGGCGTGAGCAAGCTGATGGGCGTCGGCATCGCGGCCGTATTGACCATGGCGGCCGTCAGCACCGGCAGCTTTCGCAAATTCGAACGTTTTGCGATGGTGCTGGTATTCGCCAGTCTGTTGTTGGTGCCGGTCCTGGTGATGGTGCATCCGCCCGTTGCACAGATCACGCGCGACTTCCTGCTACCGAACTGGCCCGCGAATTCGAAACTGAGCGACGTGATGCTGCTGGTAATCGGTATCGTGGGCACGACGGTGGCGCCGTGGCAGCTGTTTTTTCAGCAAAGTTATGTGATCGACAAGCGCATCACGCCGCGCTTTCTCAAATACGAGAAGGCCGATTTGTGGATAGGGATTAGTCTGGTCATGATCGGTGGGGTCGCCATGATGGCTTTCGCGGCGGCGTTGTTTGCCGGTCGTCCCGAGTTCGGCAATTTCACCGATGCCGGCGGTGTGCTGACGGGGCTCGCCAAGTACGCGGGGCGCACGCCGGCGGTGCTGTTCGCTGTGGCGCTGATCGACGCCAGTATCATCGGCGCGGCTTCGGTATCGCTTGCGACGGCCTATGCAATCGGCGATGTGTTCTCTATCCGGCATTCGCTGCATCGCGGTGTTGGCGATGCCAAGGGCTTCTATCTGGTGTATTTCGGCATCATTGCTTTTGCCGCGATTCTGGTCTTGATCCCGGGCTCCCCTCTGGGCCTGTTGACCGAAGCCGTGCAGACGTTGGCTGGCGTGTTGTTGCCGAGCGCTACCGTATTTCTGCTGCTGCTGTGCAATGACACCGCGGTGCTGGGTCCTTGGGTGAATTCGAAGAAGCTGAATTTGTTTACCGGGTCGGTGATCTGGTTGCTGGTTATGTTGTCGGTGATACTGACCGCCGCGACCGTCTTTCCCGATATCAGCGGCACAACCATCATCCAGATATTGGTGGGCGGCACGCTCCTGGCGCTCATAGGCTATGGCGGCTTGCTCCTGTGTAAGGTACAAGGTCAACCCGCGCGGAATGCGCTGAAGCCCGCGACGATAGCCTATCTGCAAGCCGCGCGTGAGCGCCGCGCGGGCTGGCGCATGCCACCGATCGAACAGTTGCCGCCAGCGGCCCTAAGCCTGAGCAGCCGGGTCTGGATGGGTGTGCTGCGTGGCTATCTGGTCATCGCGGTGGGCCTGGTGCTGTTCAAAGTGGTGGAGCTGGCATTGGCGAAGTAAAAGGCGCAGGGGAAAGACCGGTAAATATAAGGGCCGGACAGAAATGTGGGATCAATCACGTCGTGTTGGCGGGAACGCCGGCACGGCGTTACACTCAGTTATGCAGAGGATTGTTTCGTTACAAGCAGTTGCTGGAAGAGAAGATTTTCACTACAGGGTTTTCGGCAGCGTTATTCTTACGCCTTCGATCGAAGGCAGCTTGGCTGCCAGATCAAATCCCGATCGATAGTTCAACGATGTTATGGTGGAGACGGCATGGCCGAAAGGAAAGCGAACGACCTTGATGCGTGGGAGGCTGCAGCGCTGCTTGCGCGGCGTGAACTGAGCGCGGTCGACCTGGTGCGGGCCTGTTTGGCACGCATCGAACAGCGCGATCCTGACATTCATGCCTTTCAATGCGTCGCCGCCGAATCGGCCTTGGCACACGCCAGATCGCTTGATTCCGGGGCCATCCGAGGTCTGCTGCACGGCCTGCCTATCGGCATCAAGGATATTTTCGACGCGGTGGGCATGCCCGCCACCTACGGCTCGGCCATCTACCAACAACACTTTCCGGCTGCCGACGCAGCGGTGGTGGCGTTATGCAAGGCGGCTGGCGGCATTGCTATCGGTAAAACCGTGACCACTGAGTTCGCCGCTTTCGAACCCGGTGCAACGCGCAATCCACTGCGGCTTGACCACACACCCGGTGGCTCGTCGAGCGGATCGGCGGCAGCCGTCGCTGATCATATGGTGCCGCTGGCGCTGGGCACGCAAACGGCAGGATCGATTATTCGCCCGGCGGCGTTTTGCGGTGTAGTGGGTTATAAACCCAGTGTCGGCCGGGTACCGCGCACCGGCTTGCGGGGGCTGGCCGAAAGTTTCGACACCATAGGCGGATTCGGTCGCAGCGTGCGCGACGTCGGTTTGCTCGGCGCCGTTCTGCTGGGTGACCGACGTCTGGCGGAGCTGCCCGACAGTATGGCGGACGCGCAACCGCGTATCGGGTTTTGCCGCACCGACTTATGGATGGTGGCGGACGACAGCACGCGCGATGCATGGGCCCATGCCGCCAAGGTGCTCGATCGGGCCGGTATCGCCACCGCGCAGGTCGAATTGCCGGATGCCTGCGCTCCCTTGTGCGAGTTGCAACAAGCCGTACTGGCGTTCGAGGCGACGCGTAATTTGGCCGACGAACGCCTACGCCACCACGGGCAGATCAGCGGCCGCCTGCAACGCCTGCTGGACGAGGGGGCGGCCATCGACGGCGCTCGCCATGTCAACAATCTGGCACGGGTGGATCTGGCGCGGCGCGAGATCGAAGTCTGCTTCGAGGAGGTAGACGCGCTGTTGACGCCCAGCACCATAGGCGAAGCCCCCCACGGATTGGATTCCACCGGTGACCCCGTGTTTTGCCGGTACTGGAGTCTGCTGGGGCTGCCTTGTGTGCATCTGCCTTTTGCTCAGGGTGTGACCGGATTGCCGGTCGGACTGCAACTGATAGGGCGGCACGGTGATGACAGACGCCTGCTGGCGCTGGCGCACTGGTTGCAGCAGTATCTGCGCGCCGAAAATCTGACCTAGCATCGGTTGGGCATGACGGCAGCCTCGCGCAATGCGAAAATAGCGCGTGATACGCTCAGCCTGGATCTGGACTGAGCACGCCAACCCACTATAGCGCTTGCTGTGCGGACCGCCGCAGTCCGGTACGCAAGCCCTGCGACCAGGATTTTGCTTTGCACGCTTGTTTCCTTTGTGACACCCGCCATGCTGGCCTTGGGCCACGGGGTCTTGCCCTGACTTTGCCGCTTGCGTCGGTATAGAAGGAGGCCGCCATGAGCACAAATGAACGACCCGTTGTCAATGCCGCGCACGGCGCGGCCCCCGATACGCTGGCGCGCGATGCACGCTTTATGCGCTTGGCGCTGGCCCAGGCCGAACTGGCGCGCATGCGCGGCGAGGTGCCGGTCGGCGCCGTGGTGGTGCTCGATGATACGGTGATCGCCTCGGGTTTCAATCAGCCCATCGGCATGGCCGACCCCTCGGCTCACGCCGAAATGATCGCTTTACGCGCGGCGGCGCAGGCGCTGGATAATTACCGCTTACCAGGCTGCGAAATATTCGTCACCCTGGAACCCTGTTTGATGTGCGCCGGCGCCATCATGCATGCGCGCTTGGCGCGGGTGGTGTTCGGCGCGCGCGACCCCAAGACCGGGGCCTGTGGCAGCGTGGTCGACATGTTTGCCGAAACACGCTTGAATCATCACGCCGCCGTCACTTCGGCGGTGCTGGAAGACGAGTGCGGACAGACACTAAGCCATTTTTTTGCCGAGCGACGCCGTGCCGCCAAAGCGAGCCGTGCTGCCGGGGCTGAGGCAACCCAGGCCAGTCAGGAGGGTGAGGCGGTCGTCAACCTGAAAGCCGCACCAAGCGCACCCGAGGCCAGCGCGCCGCGTGCCCCGACCTCCTGAATCCACCGGCGCGGCCCGCATTGCGCCAGCCGCCCAACCTGACCGGAATGACTCCTGCTTGCGCCATGACAGCATCACGATCCATCAGCCTGATTGCCCCCTCCGGCTATCCCGCTCAGCCTGAAGCCGCCGCGCGCGGGGTCCAACGCCTGCTTGAGGCCGGTCACACGGTTGAGCTACGCGATACCTTGACGCGCAAAGTGCAGCGTTTTGCCGGCACCGATACTGAGCGTGTGGCGGACCTGAACCGTCTGGCGGATCCGGCCGTGGCGCGGCCTGATATTGTGCTGGCCGTACGCGGCGGCTTCGGTGCCAGCCGCTTGTTGCGCGAACTCAATTACGCTGGCCTGAAACGCCGCCTGCACGGCGCGCCTACTGCGCTGGTGGGGCATAGCGATTTCACCGCCTTGCAACTGGCGCTGCTGGCCCAGAGCGGACTGGTGACGTTTGGCGGGCCTATGCTCTGTTCTAATTTTGGCGCGCTGGCGCTGGACCGCTACACCTGGGATCATTTCTGGCAGGTGTTGGGCTCAACCCGCACCGAACTGACGTTTGCCAACCCGCAAAGCGAGACCCTGGCCGTGGCCGGCACGCTCTGGGGCGGAAACCTGACCTTGTTATGTGCATTGGTCGGCACGCCCTATCTGCCGCAGATCGACGGCGGCATCCTGTTTATCGAAGACGTCAACGAACCGCCGTTTCGCATCGAGCGGATGTTGCTGCAACTGCATTATGCCGGGATATTGGCGCGGCAGCAGGCCATCGTGCTCGGTGATTTCACGGATTTCACACAGTCGCCGTACGACAATGGCTATACCCTGGAAACCATGCTGGAAAGCGTACGCGAGCGCATCGGCGTGCCGATACTGCAGGGTTTGCCTTTCGGTCATGGGGAACGCATCCTGACCTTACCGGTGGGGGCGCCCGCCACGCTGGAAGCCGATGCCCGGGGTTTGCGCTTGGCATTTTCGGGCTATCCAAACTTCGCCTAGCGCCATTGCCACGGCGTCTGCGACGGGGCTACGGGGGGGTGGCAAGAAGGCGGGAGGTGCGGATGCTATAATACGCGGTTTTGCTGCCGAATTTTTCCGGCCACCCGCAGTTAATTTTTATCAAGTCAGTCATCAAGTAAGGGACGCGCAGTGCTGTCGACCGCCAATATCACCATGCAGTTCGGGCCCAAGCCCCTGTTCGAAAACATCTCCGTCAAGTTCGGCGAAGGCAACCGCTACGGCCTGATAGGCGCGAACGGGTGCGGCAAGTCGACCTTTATGAAGATTCTGGGCGGCGATCTCGAGCCGTCGAGCGGCACCGTGATGCTAGAGCCGAACGTGCGCCTGGGTAAGCTGAAACAGGATCAGTTCGGCTATGAAGACATGCGCGTGCTGGATGTGGTGATGATGGGCCACACCGAAATGTGGCAGGCCATGGCCGACCGGGACGCGATCTACGCCAACCCCGAAGCGACCGACGACGACTATATGCGTGCCGCCGATCTGGAAGCGCGTTTTGCTGAATTCGATGGCTACACTGCGGAGGCGCGTGCTGGCGAACTGCTGTTGGGTGTGGGTATTCCGACCGACCAGCATGCCGGCACCATGAGCAATGTGGCGCCGGGTTGGAAGCTGCGCGTGTTGCTGGCGCAGGCCCTGTTTTCGAATCCGGATGTGCTGCTGCTGGACGAACCGACCAACAACCTGGACATCAATACCATCCGTTGGCTCGAAGACGTGCTCAATCAGCGCGATTCGACCATGATCATCATCTCGCACGATCGACATTTCCTGAACCAGGTCTGCACCCATATGGCAGACATGGATTTCGGCACCTTGAAGGTCTACCCTGGCAACTACGACGACTACATGTTGGCGTCGACACAAGCGCGCGAGCGTCAGGCCGCGGCCAATTCCAAGGCCAAGGAACGCATTTCCGATCTGCAGGACTTCGTCCGTCGCTTCTCGGCCAACAAGTCCAAGGCGCGTCAGGCGACCAGCCGTCTCAAACAAATCGACAAGATCAAGGTCGAAGACATCAAACCGTCGTCGCGCCAGAATCCGTTTATCCGCTTTGAATTCGACAAGAAACTGCATAACCTGGCGGTGGCCGGCGAAGGCATGCGCAAGACCTATGATAGGGTGATATTTTCCGGTCTGGATCTGGCGGTGCAAGCCGGCGAGAAGATCGCAATCATCGGCGAGAACGGCGCGGGTAAAACCACCTTGCTGCGCGCTTTGCTGACCCAGGTGCCGCTCGACGGCGGTACCGTCAAATGGGCCGAGCACGCGAACGTCGGCTATATGCCGCAGGATACGTCCGAAGAGTTTCCCGCCGACCTGACGCTGACCGACTGGATCCAGCAATTCGCCCGCGAAGGCGACGACGATCAGGTGCTGCGTGGCACACTGGGCCGTCTGCTGTTCGGTGGCGACGATGTGCGCAAGTCGGTCAAGGTGCTGTCCGGTGGCGAAAAGGGCCGGATGATCTGGGGCAAGTTGATGCTAGGCAAGCACAATGTGCTGATGATGGACGAGCCGACCAACCATATGGACATGGAGTCGATCGAATCGCTGCAGATCGCGCTCGAGCAGTTCACCGGCACGCTCGTGTTCGTCTCGCACGACCGCGAATTCGTCAGCGGGCTGGCGACGCGCATCATCGAAGTCAAGACCGACGGCCGCGTCAACGACTACCATGGTACTTACGAAGAGTATCTGGCTAGCCAGGGACTGCAGTAACAGTTACCCGCCGGCGCTCCAGGCCACTGAATCATATCAGCCTGGGGCTGGCGCGGTCGACGTGGTGCAGGAATGCTGGGAAATGCTTTATTTATATGCTCTTACCATTACGCCATCCCATCCGAAAACAACGCTGAAATCATCCATTCTAAAGACCGTTGTGCAATTTTCACTGTCAAGCAACAGGGTTTTAGGTGGAATCCTGATGTCATCAAGATTGGCGTCGTAATCGGCTTTCAAGCGGGACGCAGTATCAACCACATGAACAGTGAAGTTGTTGTTTGGGTGGCAATGCTCGCCATTGAAATCAATCCCATCTGAAGTGATGCGTAACGTTTTGCCAAGCAGCCGTTTTGCTTCCGGTGGCCCCCCGGAGATACCGCCGTATCCAATGATGTTGTCGACGGTCCATTCTCCCTCGAATTTTCCGGGAGCCGATAGTTTCGGCTCTTGCGCAATGCAAGTGGACATGCCGATATAGAAGGCTAATCCCAAGAAAAGCAGGCGAGACATCATTGTGTTGTGACGCGAAACGGCGCTGCTTCGCGTTGCCTGCGGTGGATTAGCCCACGACTGATCTGGGCGCGGCCGACTTGCTTGCCATTTCGGTCACGAGGAATAATGATGATGTTCTGCATCATGTGGTCCGCCACAGCGGCCATGTCGCCCCGATTCGCAGGCGTCAACGCCTGCTGAATATTTCGAGTGCGCGAGTTGTACGCAAAGGACACCGCGGCATCGAACTGAGCCTGCGTGAGTAAGTGATCTGTGACAATTCGCCGGACCGTGCGCTCAGCGTCATGTACGCGTGCGGTGAGCACTGCATTAGCCTGTTCGGGCAACACGGTGCGCTGCAATTCTTCCTGCGTACAGGGACCAAGATGCGCGAGCGTGCCGATGCCCCACGTGCAGTTCCCATGGACCGGATTGTCGTTGTAGTAGCGCATCACAACACGCTCGCTCACCCGGAGCGCGGCATATCCATCGGCGCTCATCTGCATATTGTCGTTTAGTCCTGTTGGCACACCAAATCTCCATGATAGAAGACAACACCAGCGCGACGATGGTACGTTGTCTCATGTACAAATCCGTGCGCGGGGAAGAGATGCTGTGGATCAGCAATTTTCCATGTGGCCTGCATTCTGTAGCAACTCGGCTCGATAAATTAAGACCACGCCCGATTAGCTGTGCACAATGGAGCAGGCGACATGCATTCCATCGATATTGTGTGGCGCAGAACCTAAGCACCTGCATTCAGCCACAGAAATAGTGAAAATATTGCCGGTGTTGATTTCGGTAAATCAGGGAAATAGAGATACCGTGTTGAGTTGCATGATGCAAAAGGTGTTGATTACTTCGTTCGATCACAATGGAAATCCGATCGGCATCGCTCAGATCAGTCATGGATTGATGAGTCGTGGGCGAGGGGAAACGCCACCGTTTCGTGACGGGGCAAGATAATGTTACGCCTCGGGTGCCGTCGGCATGCTCGCATTCTCCTCGGTTTTTTCCTGACTTTGGGCGCAATAGTTGGCCCTGCTGCGCAAACCAAGCAGCAGGTGGATGCCAAGATGGATTTTCTGTACGGCGCGCACGCACCGTACCACGCGTTCTTCGTGCGCTTCCACAGGGCTGTGGCTGTCGGGAACAAATCAGCAGTCGCTGACATGGTCTTGTATCCCATCACGCTCGTCAGTTTGAACGGAAAGGATTTGATCTTGCATTCCAGGAAGGACTTCATCATGCACTACGACACGATTTTTACCCCGAAGCGCGTCGCCATCGTAGAGC
>Ga0116226_10000944_pt1 | contig 25391 bp, 18 predicted proteins | sample S1TSphfallax_FD_89692 | JGI IMG/M metagenome (GOLD analysis project Ga0116226, IMG submission 89692) | Host-associated microbial communities from peat moss isolated from Minnesota, USA - S1T2_Fa - Sphagnum fallax MG | ecosystem: Host-associated > Plants > Peat moss > Unclassified | place: USA... | reverse complement strand
CCGGCACGCCGCCGATATCCTTGCCGAGGGCGAGTGCGAGCGGCGATGCGACCTCGTCGTAGGGCTTGGATTTGATGATCTCGCCCAAGGTCACGATCTCCCGCTTCTCGTTCGGGATTTCAAGTCCGATGACCGATTTACCCGGAATGATCTCCACCACCCGGACACTGATGGCGGACAAGGCGCGCGCCAAATCCTTGGCCAGATTACTGATCTGGCTGACCTTGACTCCCGGTGCCGGACGCAGCTCGAAGCGGGTGATGACGGGGCCTGGCTGCACGGCGACGACTTCGGCTTCCACGCCGAAATCTCGCAACTTGATCTCCACGAGGCGGGACATCGCTTCCAACGCCTCGTCGGAGTAGGACTGTTCACGCGGGCCTGGTTCATCGAGCAGCGACAAGGCCGGCAGCTCGCTGGACTTCGGTGCGTCGAACAACGGCACCTGGCGTTCCCGCTCGATCCGCTCACTCTTCTCCGGCACCGGCGCCACGGGTTCGATGCGCGGCGGTGGCCGGCTCGCGACTTTTTTCTGTTCCTCGCGCACCACGCCCTGCCGGGCCTGCTTGCGCTGCTGCCCGGAAGCCAACTCGCGGCGCTGTTCGAATTTCGCGATGGCCCAATCGAGGCCACCGAGCGCGGCGGCGCCCAGCCTGTCCATGACGTCGAACCAGGACACGCCCAGGAATAGCGCCACGCCGGCAAGCCAAAGCCCCAGCAACAACAACGTCGCACCGAGGAACCCCAAGCCGGCCGCGCTGCCGCTGCCGACGATCACGCCGAGCGCGCCACCCGCACTGTTGGGGAAATGCCCCGGATTCCAGTGCAGCGTCGCCAAGCCGCAGCTGGTGAGCAGCGTCAGGACGAAGCCCGCCGCCCGCAGCAAGGTGTTGATGCCTGATCGGGCATCCGGCAGCGTTTGGTCCTTGTGAACCAGCCAGCCGGCATAGGTCAACATCACGGGAAACAGATAGGCGGGACGACCGAATAGAAAAAAGAAAAAATCGGCCAACCACGCTCCCACCGGCCCGATCCAATTACCGACGGCGGCCGGGCCGCCATTACTGCCGAGATCGCCGGTGCTCGAAAAGCTCGAATCTTGGGGATGGTAGGAAAACAGTGCGAGAATCAACAACAGACTCAAGGCACCGAACACCCACAAGGTGCCTTCTCGCAAGGCGCGGTTGACTGCAACCGATAACCTCACGGCGGATTTCGACTTCTTTGTGAGGGCAGCTTCCACCAGATCTAGACCTTCTCTTACGATTACTTCTTAACTGATTGAATAATATGTAATAGTAACCTAAGTGCGCGGGTTGCACCATGATCCTGCCGGCGCCTCATGCAAGACCTTGTTTGAGCTGGCTGGCGCCCACAGATTTACATACGATAGCCACGCGGCCGTCGCCGCTTCCGCCACCTTTGAAGAGAGGCAAATTATACATGAGCGAAGTCAGGCACAGTCGTCTGCTCATCCTAGGATCGGGCCCTGCCGGATATACAGCAGCGGTCTACTCGGCACGGGCCAATCGCGCTCCGCTGCTCATCACCGGTCTGGAACAGGGCGGACAGCTCATGACCACCACCGACGTCGATAATTGGCCGGGCGACGTCGAACACCTGCAGGGACCGGCACTGATGGATCGCATGCGCCGTCATGCCGAGCGGTTCAACACCGAGATAGTCTTCGACACCATCAGCCACGCCGACCTGCGCCAACGACCCTTCCACCTCGTCGGCGACAATGGTCGTTACACCTGCGATGCGCTCATCATCGCCACGGGAGCGTCGGCGAAGTATCTCGGGCTCCCTTCGGAAGACGCCTTTCGCGGCAAGGGCGTCTCGGCCTGTGCCACCTGCGACGGCTTCTTCTATCGCGGCAAATCAGTGGCGGTGATCGGCGGCGGAAATTCCGCCGTGGAGGAAGCCCTGTACCTGTCGAACATCGCCTCGCATGTCACGGTGGTGCATCGCCGCGACAAGTTCAAGGCGGAGAAGATTCTTCAGGATCGATTATTTGCCTTGGAGAAATCCGGCAAGGTCAGCATTCTGTGGAACCATGCCGTCGAGGAGATCTTGGGCGATGATGCCGGCGTCACCGGTGTGCGCCTGCGCGCGGGGCCGGGTGGCGTTGACCGCACGATCGCCGTGCACGGCGTTTTCATCGCGGTGGGTCATCACCCCAACACCCAACTGTTCGACAACCAATTGGAGATGCGGGGTGGATACATCGTGGTCAAGGGCGGCCTCGCGGGCGACGCCACCTCGACCAGCATCCCCGGCGTGTTCGCGGCGGGCGATGTGGCCGACCACATTTATCGCCAAGCCGTGACGTCGGCCGGGACCGGCTGCATGGCGGCACTCGATGCCGACAAATATTTGGAAGCTCTTGACGTCACTTCCCTGGTGACGCCACGTGTTGCTCACGCGTGACGGCAACACGCGTTCGGATCCTGAAGAGCATCGCCGATATCGACGCGGCGAGCTGGAATGCCCTGGCCGGATCGGACCAGCCCTTCGTGCAACACGAATTTCTGCTCGCGCTCGAGGAATCTGGCTGCGCCGTGCCGCGCACCGGCTGGACACCGCGGCATTTGCTCCTCGAGGATCGCGCCGGCCGGGCACTCGCGGCGATGCCGCTGTATCGAAAGGGCCATTCACGCGGTGAATTCGTCTTCGATTTTTCGTGGGCAAACGCCTATGCGCAACATGGAATTGCTTACTATCCGAAGTTGCTCACGGCGATTCCCTTCACCCCCGTGCGCGGACCGCGTCTGCTGGTGGGCGCGGGTGGCGTCGCCGCCACCGCCGCCCTGGTCGAGGCTGCCCAGGCGTATGCCCGCGACGAGCAGTTATCCTCCTGGCACATTTTGTTTCCCGACGATGCGGCACTCGGACCGCTCAAGACCGCCGGGCTGACCGAGCGGCGCGATTGCCAGTTTCACTGGTTCAATCAAGGCTATGAATCCTTCGACGCCTTCCTTGCGGAGTTCACCGCCGAGAAACGTAAAAAAGCGAAGCGCGAACGCCGCCGCGTCGCGGAGGCGGGCATCGACTTCGACACGCGGCACGGCGGTGACATGGATGCCGCCCTTTGGGCTACCGTGTACGAGTTTTACGCCGACACCTTCTATCGCCACGGCCATGAACCCTACCTCAATCTCGATTTCTTCAAGCGAATCGCCAAAGCCATGCCCGACAAGCTGATGCTGAAAATCGCGCGCCACGGCGGCTCACCAATCGCGGTCGCCATTTTCTTCCTGGGCAGCGATGCGCTGTTCGGGCGTTATTGGGGCGCCGGCGGGACCTATCACAGCCTGCACTTCGAGACCTGTTACTACCAGGGCATCGAATATTGCATCGACCACAAGCTGCAGCGCTTCGAACCGGGCACACAGGGCGAGCACAAGGTGCCGCGGGGATTCGTGCCGACGCTGACGAGTTCCGCCCACGACATCGTCGACCCACGGTTCGCCACCGCAATTCGCGATTTCGCCGGCCGCGAGGCGCGCGGTGTCGATCACTACGCCGCCTCGGTCAATGAACATGTCCCTTATCACCGTGCGCCCGACGAGGAGTTGCGACTCTGAGCCGACTGGTCTGGCTGGGCGAGCAGGTGGCTCCGGACTGGTTCCCGCCGCTGGAGCAGGCGTTGCGCGACCCCCCCGGCCTGCTCGCGGCCGGCGGCGATCTGACGCCGACTCGCCTGCTCGCCGCCTATGAGCGGGGCGTCTTTCCCTGGTATTCGGCGCAGCAGCCGATCCTGTGGTGGTCGCCGGATCCGCGCATGGTCCTCTTCCCGGCCGAGTTCAAGATTTCCCGCAGCCTGAAGAAGACGCTGCGCAGCGGTCGGTTCACCACCCGGGTGGATCTGAATTTTCGCGAGACCATCCGCCAGTGTGCCGCGCCGCGCCGCTCCGGACCTGAGACGTGGCTCAATGACGACATGATCGGCGCCTACGAGGCCCTCTACGCCTTGGGTTTCGGTCATTCCATCGAAACCTATCAGGGCGATCGTCTGGTCGGTGGACTGTATGGAATCCGCTTGGGCGGCATCTTTTTCGGCGAGTCCATGTTCAGCCGCGAAAGTGACGCATCGAAGGTGGCAATGGCGCGCTTGGTCGAGGAATGCAAATGCCGAGACATTCGTGTCATTGATTGCCAGGTGGCGAGTTCGCACCTGGCGAGCATCGGTGCGCGTGAAGTATCGCGCGCCGCGTTCATTGCCATGCTCGCGGAACACGCGCGCCGCCAGCCCAGCGAGCGCTGGCACGACGCGGCGGCGCAGTAGCAGAGAAACTCCGGGGTAAAATTGCTTTAGGGGGGAGCTTTATGCACAATGCGCGCGGCTTCACGTACACCTAAAGGACGCATGTCAAAAGAAGAGGCAATTCAATTCGAGGGCGAGGTTGTCGAAACCCTCCCCAACACGACCTTTCGCGTCAAACTCAAGACCGGCCACGTGGTGACCGCGCATATCTCCGGTAAGATGCGCAAAAATTACATTCGAATCTTGACCGGCGATCAGGTCACGGTCGAAATGACTCCCTATGACCTGACAAAAGGCCGCATCGTCTACCGCGGACGATGACTCAAAGACGGGGTCGTTTCGACCCCGTTGAACATTGCGCGAAGCGCATCAACTAGCCAGCGCCGGCTCATCGGCCGCCCGCGACGCGAGCTTCAGTTTCTCGCCGTCTTCGCTCAGCGTGACTTCCACGTGGCCACCGTTGACGAGCTTGCCGAATAACAGCTCCTCGGCGAGAGGACGCTTGATGAACTCTTGGATGATTCGCGCCATCGGCCTGGCACCCATCTTGGGGTCGTAGCCTTTCTTCGCGATCCACCGCCGCGCCGGCTCGTCCACCGAGATCGAGACTCGCTTCTGTTCGAGCTGCGCTTCCGCCTCGACCAGCAGTTTGTCCACGACTCGCTCGATCGTATCCTGATCGAGTCCGGAGAACTGCACCACGGCGTCCAAACGATTCCTGAACTCGGGCGAAAACAGCCGCCGGATCGCTTCCATACCATCCGCGGCCGTATCGGACTGAGTGAAACCGATGCTGGGACGGCTCATTTCGAATGCACCCGCATTCGTGGTCATGACCAAAATGACGTGGCGGAAATCCGCCTTCCGACCGTTATTGTCGGTAAGCGTGCCGTGATCCATGACCTGCAGCAGCAAATTGAACACGTCAGGGTGGGCCTTCTCAATCTCATCGAGCAGCAGGACGCTATGCGGATGCTTGGCGATCGACTCGGTCAGCAAGCCGCCCTGATCGAAACCCACATAGCCCGGCGGGGCGCCGATCAGCCGCGACACGGTATGCCGCTCCATATATTCAGACATGTCGAATCGCACGAATTCCACGCCCATGGCGATGGCCAGCTGGCGGGTCACCTCGGTCTTCCCCACGCCGGTGGGACCGGAAAAGAGGAACGAGCCGACGGGTTTGCGCTGGTCGCCCAGACCTGAGCGGGACATTTTGATGGCGGCCGCCAAGGCCTCGATCGCCTTGTCCTGACCAAAGATGGTCAGTTTCAGATTGCGTTCCAGATTCTTGAGCACGTCGCGATCCGACAGCGAGACGTTCTTCGGCGGGATCCGTGCAATCCGCGCCACCACGTTCTCGATCTGACTCACGGTGACCGAGGCCTCGCGATTCTCCACCGGCCGGAGGCGCAGATTGGCGCCGGCCTCATCCACCACGTCGATGGCCTTATCCGGCATGTGCCGGTCGTTGATGTGACGCGCGGCCAGCTCCGCAGCCGCCTGCAGCGCCTCATCTTCGTACTTGACGCCGTGATGCTCCTCGTAGCGGGTCTTCAGCCCACGCAGTATGTCCACCGTGTCCTGAACCGACGGCTCGGTGATGTCGATTTTCTGGAATCGACGGGCGAGCGCATGGTCCTTCTCGAAAATCCCGCGGTATTCGTTGTATGTGGTCGAACCGATGCAGCGCAATTCGCCGTTCGCCAGCGCGGGCTTGATCAAATTGGACGCATCCATGACACCGCCGGACGCCGCGCCGGCGCCGATGACAGTGTGGATTTCGTCGATGAACAGAATCGCGCCCGGTTGCTTCTTGACTTCGGCGAGCACCGCTTTTAACCGTTTTTCGAAATCGCCACGATACTTGGTGCCGGCCACCAAAGAGCCCATGTCCAGCGAATAGATGGTCGCATCGAGCAGCACGTCGGGCACGTGGTTCTCGACGATCATCCGCGCAAGCCCCTCGGCGATGGCCGTCTTGCCCACCCCCGCCTCGCCAACGTACAGCGGGTTGTTCTTGCGCCGCCGGCAGAGGATTTCGATGGTCCGTTCGACTTCGAGCTTCCTGCCGATCAGCGGATCGATCTTGCCCTTGCGGGCCGCTTCATTGAGGTTGGTCGCATACTTCTCGAGGGCATTGCCGCCGCCGTCGCCATCGCGCTCGGCATCGCCGGCCCCGCCCCCCTCTTCGCGTTCGCTGCGCTCCTCGCCACCCGCCTTCGACAGGCCGTGGGCGATGAAATTGACCACGTCGAGGCGGGAAACATCCTGCATGCTGAGTAAATAGGCCGCATGGGACTGCTTTTCGCTGAAGATCGCGACCAGCACATTGGCGACGGTCACTTCCTTCTTGCCGCTCGACTGCACGTGGAAGACAGCGCGTTGCAGCACGCGCTGAAAGCCCAGGGTGGGCTGCACGTCCCGGTCCTCGCCCGCGGGCAGCCGCGGAGTCGTCTGGTCGATGAATTGTTTCAGTTCGGTCTTGAGCTTGGCCGTATCGGCCCCGCAGGACTTCAACACCTCCCGAACCTTGGGAGTATCAACGATGGCCAGCAGCAAATGCTCGACCGTCATGAATTCATGCCGTGCTTCCCGGGCACTGGCGAACGCATCATTCAAGCAAAATTCGAGTTCTTGACTAAGCACAGGTTATGCCTCTTCTAGCGTTGCCATCAGCGGATGCTGATGTTGTCGCGCATACGCGATCACTTGAGCTACCTTGGTCTCTGCAATCTCATATGTAAAGACCCCGCACACTCCTTTCCCCTTGGTGTGCACCTCGAGCATAACCCGAGTTGCCTTGGTGCGGTCCATCGAAAAGAAACGTTGGAGTATGTCGACCACGAACTCCATGGGAGTGTAATCGTCATTGATGAGCACCACTTGATAAAGAGGCGGACGCTTGAGCTTCGGCGCCGCTTCCTCGACGACCAAACCCGTGCCTTCCCGACCTCGATCTTTCTCGCTCATGTGTGCTTAGTTTATAGGGTTAGGTTTGGCGCTTTACAAGCGCTCCAAAGCAAAAGGCTGAGACTATTGCCAATGTCGCCATTCGGTGTCACTTTACTTTAACAAGCAAAAACAAATGCTTGAGCGATCAAGCGACTAGCCCGTATGATTGCGCAACTTTTGGGGTTCCCGCTCCTGCGAGAGCGTGCACCTAAGATTTTCGCTTGCCGCGACATTTAAACATGGCTGAACTACTAAAAAACGACTGGCTATCCCGCCTTCAAGGCAATAGTCCGACCTATGCGTCGTTTATCTTGGCGGCACTCATCATCGTCGAGTTGGCGCGAATGGCGGTCTCAGCACTGAGTGTTCCGGTCAAGTCACCCGAGCCGGTGGCCATCAGGAGCGGAGCGGCGCCGGCCCGGCGTGCCGGCCTGGATGTTCAGAGCGTGGTCTCGGCGCACCTGTTCGGGATTGCGACGGCCGATCCAACCGTCCAGGATCCCGACCACGCGCCCTTGAGCAGCTCCAATCTGATGCTCGCGGGAACGATTGCCACTCAGAACCCCAAACGCGGGGTCGCGATCATCAGCGATGGCGGCCCATCGAAGGTTTATTCCATCGGCGATAATGTGAACGGAGCGACCCTTCACTCGGTCTACCTCGACCATGTCATTCTGGACCGGGCCGGAATTCTCGAAACCTTGCAACTTCCCCGGCTGCAGATCAGCGGCAGGAACGGCGGTGCGCCGCCGCGCCGGGGCGGGGTCCCGCCGCAGATCGCCTCGGTGCAGAACTTGAAGCGCATGGTGGAACAGGATCCCGGGCTCTTGGACCAGGTCATGCGCACCGTGCCGTCGTACGACAACGTCGCCGGCAAGTTGCGCGGCTTTCGCGCCTATCCCGGCAAGAATCGGGCAATTTTTGGCAAGTTGGGGCTGAAACCCGGCGATTTGGTGACGGCCATCAACGGCCAACCCTTGGATGATCCGCAACATAGCCAGGATGTATTCAACACCATCCAATCATCCGAACGGGCGACGGTTACCGTCGAACGCGCCGGCCAGAAACAGGACATCACGCTCAACATAGCTCAAGTGGCCACCCAAGCGACCAAGGAATTGGAATCCGACCAGGCAGAACCGGCAAGCACTCCCGGAACCGGCGCCGCGACGCTTCCCCCGAGCGAACTGCCGCCGGCACCCAACAGCACCAGTGAGATACCGTAATGAACCGTAGTGAACGTACTCCTCGCAGCCCTTCCATTCGTGGGACCACCTGATGGCGCTCAATCGACCGCTGCCTGAGGTAAGGCCGCCGCGCAGGCTAGGGCCGCTCCGTAAGGGGAGTGCGGCGCTGGCGTCCGTGCTCGCGGTCTTGCTGGTCGCCATGTCCATGCCGATACCGGCGCAGAACGTCGAGCGGCGCCCGCCGGAGGGGCCGACCATCACCCCGAACTACAAGGATGCTGACCTCACGCAGATCATTCAGGCCGTGAGCGAGGTCACCGGCAAGAATTTCATCATCGATCCACGCGTCAATGCCAAGGTCACCATGCTGTCGGCGACCCCCATGTCGCCTGCGGCATTCTACGAGGCGTTTCTCGCGGTTTTGCAGGTCTATGGTTATGTGGCGGTGCCCGCCGGCAAGGTCATCAAGATCATCCCGAACACCGATGCCCGGCAACTGCCCTCGATCGACCTGCCGAACAGCGTCAGCGCCACGTCGGATGAAATCGTCACCCAGATCATCACCGTCAAGAACATCAGTGCGACTCAGTTGGTGCCGCTGCTGCGGCCGTTGATTCCCCAACAAGGCCACCTCGCCGCCTACCCGGCGGGCAACATGCTCATCATCTCGGACCGGGCGAGCAACGTCAGCCGCATCATGAAGATCATCGAGCGCATGGATGAGAGCGGCGATGAACCCATCGACGTGGTTCAGCTGCGCAACGCCAGCGCCAGCGACGTGGTCCGCACCATCAACCAATTGTCCTCAGGGCCGGCCGCCGAGGGTGCTGGAACCGCGGTCAAGGTGGTCGCCGACGAACGCACCAACAGCGTCCTCATCAGCGGCGAGAAGTCCATGCGTTTGAAGACCAAGGCGCTGGTCGTCAACCTGGATACGCCGGGCCTCAACGGCGGCGACACCCAGGTCCGCTATCTTCTCTATGCCGATGCCGATAAGTTGGCCGACAAGTTGAAGGGCCAGGCCACCGCCGCCGCCAAGGCGGCGGGTGGTCCGCAGGCGGGCGGCGCGGCCGGCGCAGGTGGCGGCGGCTCGAACGTCGATTCCAGCGTGACCATCTGGGCGGATGTGCCCACCAATGCCCTCATCATCACGGCGCCTCCGAAGGTCATGCGCTCATTGATGGCGGTGATCGACAAGCTCGACATCCGCCGGGCCCAGGTCGAGGTCGAGGCCATGATCGTCGAAGTGGCCGTCAACAAGAGCGCGAATATCGGCGTGCAATGGTTGCTCGATGGCGGCACTTCCTACGGCTACGGCGTGACCAATCTGCCCGGCGCCGGTAGCAGCATCGTCGACATCGCGGCCGCGGCCTTGAGCGGGGTCACCGGCCTCACCAGCAGCACGGCGACGGCGACCAGCACCCTCGGCACGACCGGCAGCACCGCCGCATCGGCGCTCTCGTCAGCCATCCCGAACGGCGCCACGTTCGCCGTCGGCACCTACAATTCGAACACCGGCAGGGGCTTCGCGGCCATCATCCAGGCGTTGCGCAGCGACGGCACGAGCAACATCATTTCCACGCCGCGCATCATTACCATGAACAACGAGGAAGCCGAGGTAAAGGTCACCCAGGAAATTCCGCTCATCACCGGCCAGTACACGAGCTCCACTGCCAGCGTCAACGGCACCACCAGCCCGTTCGAGACCATCCAGCGCGAAGAGGTCGGCACCATCCTCAAGGTCACGCCGCACATCAGCGAGGGCAACACCATTCAGCTCAAGGTGGAACAAGAGGACTCCTCGCCGGGAGCGAAGATCGCCGATTCGTCCGACATTTCCACCAACAAGCGCTCGATCAAGACCACGATCCTGATCGAGGACGGCGGGATCATCGTGTTGGGCGGCTTGATGCAGGATACGGTCACGGAGAGCGAGGACCGGGTACCGGTCCTGGGCGCCATCCCACTGATCGGCAACCTGTTCAAGTCGCGCAGCGGCTCGCGGCAGAAGAGCAATTTGTTGGTTTTCTTGCGTCCAAAGATCCTCCGCGACCAGGTGGCGACCGAAGCCACGAGCACGCAGCGGTACAATGAGATCCGCGACGAGGAGAAATCTCTGCACAAGGGTAAGATCACATTGTTGCCGGGTGAGAAACAGCCGTCCATTCCGGCCATCCAAGCCCCAGCCGATCCCGGCGCCACGACGATCATCGCTCCCTCGCCGCAACCGGCGCCGGCGAACCGGGTGGCTCCGGCGCCGCAACCGGCGCCCACCGCGCAGCCCAGCACCACCAGGCTGATCGTGCCGAGCGCACCCCGCGCCGCGGCACCGCAGCCCGCGCCGGCAGCGCAGCCGGCGCCGGCGCCGCAACCCGCGGTGCAACCGCAACCCGCAGGAACGCCATGAACGCCGAACTCGAAGCACCCATTCAACGCAAGCTGTCGTTCCCCTTTGCGAAGCGCCACGGCATCCTGGTGCGGAGCATCAGCAGCGAGGTGGCGGACACGGTTTGCCGTCCGGGCGTGACTCCGCAGGCGCTCGCCGAGGTTCGCCGCTTCGTCGGCGTCCCGTTGAAGCTCGAGCGAGTGTCGGTGGAAGCCTTCGACTCGATGCTGCGCATTGCCTATGAGGCGGGCTCCGGCGCGGCCATGCAGATGTTGGAAGGGCTCGATGACAACACCGACCTCGCGCATCTCGCCGAGGACATCCCCGAGTCCTCCGATCTCCTGGAAAGCGACGACGAGGCGCCCATCATCCGCCTCATCAATGCCCTGCTCACCCAGGCCGTCAAGGAGAACGCCTCGGACATTCACATCGAACCTTACGAGAACCGGCTGGTGATCCGCTTCCGCGTCGACGGCGTGCTGCGTGAGGTGCTGCAAACCAAACGCGCCGTGGCGCCGCTCGTGGTGTCGCGCATCAAGGTGATGTCGAAGCTCGACATCGCCGAGCGGCGGTTGCCCCAGGACGGGCGCATCTCCTTGCGCATCGCCGGGCGGGCGGTGGACGTGCGCGTCTCGACGCTGCCGTCGGGACATGGCGAGCGGGTGGTGCTGCGACTGCTCGACAAGCAGGCGGGTCGAATCGAACTGACGTCGCTCGGGATGGATCCTCGTACCCAGCAGACCATGGACGAAATCATCCACAAACCGCATGGCATCATCTTGGTCACCGGCCCGACCGGCTCGGGCAAGACCACCACCCTGTATGCGGCGCTCGAGCGCATCAACGACAACACGCGCAACGTCATGACCGTCGAGGATCCGATCGAATACTACATCGACGGGATCGGCCAGACCCAGGTCAACACCAAGGTGGAAATGACCTTCGCGCGCGGCTTGCGCGCCATCCTGCGTCAAGACCCGGACGTGGTCATGGTCGGCGAAATTCGTGATCTCGAAACGGCGCAGATCGCCGTGCAGGCGAGTCTTACCGGCCATCTCGTGCTCTCCACGCTGCACACCAACACCGCGGTCGGCGCGGTCACCCGGCTGCGTGACATGGGAATCGAGCCGTTCTTGCTCTCCTCGAGCTTGATCGGCGTCCTCGCACAACGCCTGGTGCGGGTGCTCAATCCGGAAACACGCGAACCCTTCTACGCCGGCGAATACGAGCGGCGACTGCTCAACTTGGATCCCCGCGGCGAGCGCGTGCAGCTCTACCGGCCCTCCAGCGAGCCCGGCACCGGCTATCGGGGCCGCACGGGCATCTATGAACTCATCGCGGTCGATGACCACATGCGCACCATGATCCATGATGGCTCGTCTGAACAGGACCTCGAGCGTTACGCGCGCACCGCGAGCCCGGGCATCCGCGATGACGGGCGGCGCAAGGTGATGGAGGGGGAGACGACGCTGGAAGAAGTGCTGCGCGTTACTCGCGAGGATTGATGGGGGCATTCGAATACACGGCGCTCGATTCTCAAGGGCGGGAACGCAAGGGCCTGATCGAAGGGGATACGCCGAAGCATGTCAGGCAATTGCTGCGCGACAAGCAATTGCTGCCGATGGACATTCACGAGACGGCCGAGCGCGAGCTCAAGCAAAGCCGACGCCGCGGCTTGCTGCGGCGCGGCCTGTCGACACTGGATCTGGCGCTCTTGACGCGCCAGCTGGCGACCCTGCTGCGCTCCGGATTGCCCCTGGAGGAATCGTTGGCGGCCGTGGCCGAGCAAACCGAAAAACCGCGCGTGCAGCGAATCGTACTGGGGGTGCGCGGCAAAGTCGTGGAAGGCCATCCGCTGGCCGATGGCCTGCGCGATTTTCCGCAGGCCTTCCCCGAGATCTACCGCGCGACGGTGTCCGCCGGTGAGCAATCCGGCAAACTCGATTCGGTATTGGAACGTTTGTCGGATTACACCGAATCGCGCCAGGTCATGGGCCAGCAGGTCAGTAATGCGCTGGTCTACCCCATCGTGCTGATGGTGCTGTCGTTTGCCATCGTCTCCTTCTTGCTCGCCTATGTGGTTCCGCAGGTGGTTGCCGTATTCGAATCCGGCCATCAGGAGCTGCCCTTTGCCACTCGCCTGCTGATCGGCATGAGCGATGCCGTGCGCCTGTACTGGTACTACGGCGTCATCGCGATCGGCGCAGCCACCTGGGGATTTCTGCGCTGGCTGCGCGCACCGGAGGCACGCATGCGTTTCCATCGATTCCTGCTCCGGGTACCGCTTCTGGGGAAACTGATCCGCGGCGTGAACACAGCGCGCTTTTCCCGCACGTTCAGCATATTGACCGCGAGCGCCGTGCCGGTGCTCGAGGCTTTGCGCATTTCCGCCGAGGTGGTCAGCAACCTGCCGATGAGGCGGGCGGTCGAGGAGGCGGCTCTGCGGGTGCGCGAGGGCGCTCCCATTGGCAAATCACTGGCCGCGCGAAAAGTCTTCCCGCCGATGATGATCCACCTCATCAGCAGCGGTGAAAGCAGCGGCGAACTCGAAAAGATGCTCGAACGGGCCGCCTCGAATCAGGAGCGCGAAATGGACGGCTTGCTGTCCACGTTGACCAATCTCCTCGGCCCCTTCATGGTGGTGTTCATGGGCGCCGTCGTCATGTTCATCGTGATCGCGTTGTTGTTGCCGATATTTCAACTCAATGACCTGGTCAAATGAGCTGACGGGCAGCCGATGCCGCAAGTGTGAGCTGGGGTATTGCACCGGGGGCGCATTTCCGTTTATAAACCGCGCGTGTCGATTCACTGGTGAGGCGCGAGCGTCGGTGGCATGAGCGAAAAGCCCGAGTCTGACGAGTTCGAGGAAGAAGACGCCGAGGACGTGGCGCCCGGCAGTGACGACGTCGACGTCGATCACATCATGCGCGACGTCGAATCGCAGCGGCGCCGGGCGCCGAAGGGGGCTGAGCCCGCATGGCGGCGCCTCGAACGTGTGATGGAAGAACGACGCACGGCTGAATTATTGAGCGATTTCGACGACTACGAAATCGACGATGCCGACGACCTCGATGCGGTCGGTGAGCAAAACCCGGGCGCGAAGAAGCGAAAGAAGTAGCGCGATCGACGCGACCCGCGTGACGGCAGTCGAGCCGGCCGGCAGCGAGGCTGACGCGCATCACCCCTATGCCGCACGGCTCGCCGAGCGCAGCGCCAGTCTCGAGCGATTGCGGCGGGCGGATGGCAGGCTCGGCACCGTCCGGCTGCTGCTCGCTGCGATTTTCTTGGCTGTGCTCTGGCGAAGCGGGCGCGGTGCCATCGATGTCCTCTGGCCATTGCTACCCGCCGCACTGTTCGCCGGTTCCGTGCTCTACCACCGCCGCATCCTTGCGCGCCTTCGGGAAGTCGCGCGGTCGGTGAAATTTTACCAGTGCGGTCTCGACCGCCTGAGCGGCGCCCATCCGACCGAGGGCCCTGACGGCAGCCGCTTCCTCGATCTGCACCACATCTATGCCGCGGATCTCGACGTGTTCGGCCGGCACAGTCTGTATGCCCGGCTCTGCACCGCACGCACGACGATGGGCCAGGAAACGCTGGCCGGTTGGCTGCTCGCTCCGGCCGATCGCGACGCCATTCTCGAGCGCCAGGCGTGCGTCCGCGAGCTGCGCGATCGACTCGACCTGCGCGAACGATTCGCCGTCCTTGGCGAACCGGAATACATCACGCTGGATCGCGCGCGTCTCACCGGCTGGGCAAATGCGGACGGCGACCTCCCGGGGAGGTGGCTTGCCGGCACGGCCTGGCTGCTGGTCGCGGCGGCTGCGGCCACCGCCGCGCTCTGGGGTGACGGCGGTCCCGCCTCACCCTTTCTAGCGGTACTCACGACCGAGGCCTTCCTGTTGTATCGGCTGCGTCATCGCGTGCAAACCATACTCTCCGGGGTCGAGCATGCGCATGCAAGCCTGCGCCTGGTGGCCGTATTGTTGGCGCATATCGAGGCGCAGAGCTACGCGGCGCCGGCGCTAGGCCGGCTGCAAGCGACACTATCCGCCGCGGGGGTTCGCGCTTCGGCGAGCCTCGACCGGCTGGCCACCATCGTCAATTTCGTCGAGGCACGACGCAACCCTTTTTTGTCACCGCTGCTGACGCCGTTGCTGTATCCGCTGCACACGGCGCTCGCGGCGGAGCGCTGGCGGCGGCACCACGGCCGGTCGGTGGCGACGTGGCTCGCCGCTCTCGGCGAATTCGAAGCGCTGCAATCACTCGCCGCCTACAGCGCCGAGCGACCCGCCGATCCCTTCCCGGAATTCCTGCCGGGCGCGGCCGCCTTCAACGCCACCGCCCTCGGGCATCCGCTCATTCCAGCAAAGCGCTGTGTGCGCAACGACGTGACGATCGGCGGCGAGACTCGCGCGCTCATGGTGAGCGGCTCGAACATGTCGGGGAAAAGCACGCTGCTGCGGGCGGTCGGCATCAACACCGTGCTCGCGATGGCCGGTGCGCCGGTCTGTGCAACCCGCTTGCAACTCGTGCCGCTGCAAGTGGGCGCCAGCATCCGCGGCGGCGACTCGCTGCAGGAAGGCAGCTCGCGCTTCTATGCTGAGATCACTCGATTGCGCCGGCTGTTCGAGCCGTGCGCGCTGCCGCTGCTATTTCTGCTCGACGAACTGCTGCAAGGCACGAATTCGAACGACCGGCAGATCGGCGCACACGGCGTGCTCAAGGCCCTGATCGCCCGCGGCGGGATCGGTATGGTGAGCACTCACGATCTTCGCCTGGGCGACGATGCCGGCCTCGGCGCCGCTCTCTGCAACGTGCATTTCCAGGATGAGCTCGAGGACGGCAAGCTCAGCTTCGATTTCAAACTGCGCGACGGTGTCGTGACGAAGAGCAACGGCGTCGAGTTGATGCGTGCGATCGGTCTCGATGTGTGAAAGAGCTTTTCTGAGGCTTCTGGATATCTCAGTGAAAATTCCGCGACGACACCACGAGATCGCCGAGCAAGCGCGACAGATCGGTCAAGCGAGCGGCGATCACGTGCAGCACATCACCCTCGCGCTGCAATTTTCCGCGCACCAAGAGCAGCCGTGACTCGAGCAGTGGCGCGCGCTGCGCGGCGGCCACGCTTTTCCAGACGATCAAGTTCACATGTCCCGTCTCATCCTCCATGGTGACGAAGGTCACGCCGCCGGCGCTGCCGGGTCGCTGACGGGTGATCACCAAACCGGCCACCGTGACCTGCCGACCGCTCCGCTGATTCCATAATTCTTGATTGACGATGACGCCGCGTCCATTCAGCTTTTCCCGCAGCAGCGCGAGCGGATGACGGCGCAACGTCAAACCCACGCTGGCGTAGTCGGCGACCACGTCCTGCCCTTCTTGCGGTGCACGCAGCAGCGGTACGCCTTCCGCTGCGGCGCTGTGTGCGGGCAACAGCGGCAATGCGCTCTCGACGCCGCTAACCTGCCACACGGCGCGGTGCCGGTGGCCGACGAGACTTGCCAGCGCGTCGGCCGCCGCCAACGCCTCGAGATCGCGCCGGTCGAGCGCGGCACGTTCTGCAAGATCGGCAACCGTCGAGAATGCTTGCCGGGCACGTGCCGCCAGCAGGCGCATAGCCCCCTCCTGCGACAGGTTCTTCACCAGCCGCAGCCCCAAACGCATCGCCGGACGGCCATCGTCAGCGCGCTCCAGCGTGCAATCCCAAGCGCTGACCGCAACGGCGGCGGGCCGCAGCTCCACGCCATGCATGCGGGCATCGCGCACGAGCTGCGCCGGCGCATAGAACCCCATCGGCTGGCTGTTCACCAGTGCCGCGCAGAAAGCCGCGGGTTCATGATGTTTGAGCCATGCCGAAACATAGACCAACAAGGCAAAACTCGCCGCATGCGACTCAGGGAAGCCGTACTCGCCGAAGCCCAATATTTGTTTGAAGATCTGCTCGGCAAAGCTCTCCGGATAACCGCGGGCCCGCATGCCCTCAATGAGCTGCCGCTGAAAGGGTTCGAGGCCGCCCTTGCGCTTCCACGCCGCCATCGCCCGGCGCAAAGCGTCCGCTTCACCGGGTGAAAAACCGGCCGCGACGATGGCGAGCTGCATGACCTGTTCCTGGAAAATGGGCACGCCCAGTGTGCGTTTGAGCACCGACTCCACGTCCTTGCTCGGATAGCTCACCGCCTCCTCGCCACTCCGGCGACGCAGATAAGGATGCACCATTTCACCCTGGATCGGACCGGGCCTGACGATCGCCACCTCGATGACCAGATCGTAGTAACAGCGCGGCCGCAATCGCGGCAGCATCGCCATCTGCGCCCTTGATTCGATTTGAAAGACACCGACGGTATCGCCTCGACACACCATGTCGTATACCGCGCCATCCTCGGGCGGTATGGCCGCCAACGACAGCTCTCCCGCGATCGCCTTGGAACCCCCGAAGCCGTTGATGAGATCGAATGCACGACGTATTGCGGAGAGCATGCCGAGCGCCAGCACGTCCACCTTGAGCAGCCCCAGCGCATCGAGATCGTCCTTGTCCCACTGAATGACCGTACGATCCGGCATGCTGGCATTCTCGATGGGCACCAACTCGTCGAGCCGACCGCGGGCAATGACGAAGCCGCCCACGTGCTGCGACAAGTGTCGGGGAAAACCGAGAATCGCCGTGGTCATGTCGATCAGCCGCTCGAGCTTGGGATCCTCCGGATCGAAACCCGCCATGCGAATGCGCGCGGGTTCGATTTGCTGCCCATCCCACCACTCGAAACCGCGCGCCAGCCGGTCCACCTCGGTCAGCGTGAATCCCAAAGCCTTGCCCACATCGCGCAGCGCGCTGCGCGGCCGATAGGAAATGACCGTGGCCGCGAGTGCCGCACGCTCGCGCCCATACTTGCCATAGATGTATTGAATGACCTCCTCCCGCCGCTCGTGCTCGAAATCCACGTCGATATCCGGCGGCTCGTTGCGCTCTTTGGAAATGAAACGCTCGAACAACATGGCCATCCGCGACGGGTCCACTTCAGTGATCTCCAGGCAGTAACACACCACCGAATTGGCGGCGGAGCCACGGCCCTGGCAGAGAATTTTTTGTGAACGAGCATAGTGCACGACGTCATGCACGGTGAGAAAGAACGGCTCGAACTTAAGTTCGGCGATCAGGCGTAATTCATGCTCGATGCCTTGACGCACCGGGGGCGGCACTCCCTGTGGCCAGCGTTTGCCGGCGCCCCGCAGGGTGAGCGCGCGCAGATGACTGGTGGGCGTCTCACCGGCGGGCACGATCTCCTGCGGATACTCGTAGCGCAGTTCGTCGAGCTTGAAGCGGCAACGCTCGGCGATGGTGAGTGTTTCGGCCAGCAACCGGGCGGGATAGAGCTCCGTCAGGCGTGGCAGGGATCGCAGACAGCGCTCGCCGTTGGGATGGAGCGCATGGCCGGCGGCGGTCAGCGGCGTATTCAAGCGGATGGCGGTGAGCACATCCTGGAGGGCCCGGCGACTGCGCCGATGCATGTGTATATCACCGGCGGCGACTCGCGGCACATTGAGCTTATCGCCGAGTGCATCGAGCAAAGCCAGCCGACGCGCATCGAAACCGCTGGTGAGCAGCTCGACTCCGATCCAGAGACGGGCGGCAAATCGTTCGCGTAGCCAACCACCGTCACGCTCATGCTGCGCCGGCGGCGTGCGACCCGGCTCAGGCAACCAAATGATGAGGCAGCCGCCCAAGGCGGTGTCGAGCTGCTCCCGCCGCAGCACGTAGCGGCCTTTCACACCGGCACGGCGACAGTCGCTCACCAACCGGCACAGCGCACCGTAGCTGCTGCGGTCCGGCGCCAGCGCCACGAATTTCAAGCCGTCCACGCAGGTAAATTCCGCACCGATGATGAGCGCGAGCCCGGATTCCCTGGCGGCAAGATGGGCACGCACCACGCCGGCGACCGAGCATTCATCGGTGATGGCGAGCGCGCGATAATTCAAGCGGACGGCTTCGAGCACCAATTCTTCGGGATGCGAGGCTCCACGTAGGAAGGAGAAATTGGTCAGCGCATGCAGTTCGGCGTACATGGCGGATTCAAGCGAAGACGCCATGCAGATACCAGCGGCGGGTATGCCGTTCCCGAAACACCCACCAATTCGCGCCCTGCGGATCGCGGGCCCGGTAGTAATCACGCGCTACATCCTGACCATCCCACCAGCCGCTTTCGATGCGCTCCGGACCTTGCGCGAGCATCAAACCCTGGCGAACGAGTTGCTCGGCATCCGTCGCGAGCAGCACCGGCGCCGGCAGCAACCACACCGGCCGCGGCATGTCGCCGACCGGCACGTCGCTGCTCCGTCCTCGGGCCGACCCCAGGGAGGCCAGCTGCAGTTCATGGACTCGTTGCGAGGCACACTCCGGTCGATGTTCAGCGATGGGTGCGATTGCGTACACCGCCTGCCGACCGAGACGGGCTCGCAATCGTTCCACCAATTGCGGCGCCATGTCGCCCGCACGCCCATGGCCGCGCAGCCCCGCAAAGACGTCGAGCGAATCGGCCGGCAGCGGTTGTAGCGCGCCGGATCGCAACTCCATGCCTCGCACCGCGGCCGGCAGTTCGAGACGGCAGAGCCTCTGATTCATGACTTCCTGCAAGCGGCATGGGTCGCTGGTCACACCGGCCAGGCCGATACGAACACGGCTCCTGGACCGCACGCGATGACGCAAACGCAGCTCCAAAATTTGGATGCCGGCCTGACGCTCCTTCAGGAACCGGGCACACCGCTCGATCACGGGTTCGAGCGCTTTTTGCAGATAGACGACGGTCTCGACTTCGGTCTCGAAATCACATCGTTCGCAAAACCGCTCGCGCGGGATGAATGCGCGGCGGGGCGCCGGTTGCCGTGCCAACGCCACATCGAGATCGCGCACGACGCTTGGACTCAAACGCCGCGCCACACCGGCACGCGGCAAACGCAGCACGTCCCCCACTCGGGTGACACCCATACGGCGTAATGTCTGCAGCCACTCGAGATTCCAGCACGTGCAGGCAAGCGGCAATTCGGCGAGCCCCCCCGCCAACAAATGCGGATCCTCGATGCACATCGAGAGGCCCGCACGCGCCGACCAGAGAGCCGCCAGTGTGGTGGGAGCGGTCGCGCTTTGGGCTTGCAGCCGATAAGGGCTCCAGGCCGCATCGATGGCCGCATGTATCGCCTGTACCGAGCCGAATAGGTGGACGCTGCCCTTGATCTCCAGCAGTAACGCATTGGGCGGCTCGATGCTGACCAAGGGCGTGAATGCTTGAGCGGCAAAGCTCAGACGCTGCAGCATGGCGGCGGCCTCGAGGACGGGTAAGTCGGCAAACACGACGGCGTACCAGAGCTGTTTCAGGCGCGAGAACAGCGCAGGCCGAGGTAGCGCAGGCCGAGGTAGCGAGTCGCGCAGGCTGGTCGCCACCGGGGCAAACAAATCCGCCGTCTGCGGTTTGGCGGCTCGTGCTTTCATACGAGGCCTGGCCGGCCACCTTGAACTTTGAGCAGTTCGAGATGCGCCTCATCCGCAGCCTGGCCAGGTGCCGCCCGGCTCATCAGCAACCGTACGGCGGCAGGCGATGATTCGAACCGATGCCGATCGGGACGAAACAACACGCACAGCGCCCCACCCGCCTCCGCCGCAAGCTTCAAACGCCGCAGCCAACGCTCATCGCTGCCCTGTAGCCACAGCATCACCGCCGCGCACACGCCGGCATTCAGTGCCTGCTCGGCCGCCCATAAAGCTTCGGTGGCACTCGCAGGACGCACCACCAAGAAACGCTTCAGATCGATGCCCTGCTGCACCAGCGCCGGTGCATAGGGTTCATACGGGGGAGCAATCCAAACCAACCAGGGGTTCTCGCCCTCCGATTCCTGCTGGCAGGCCAGTAGTGCCGGCAAAAACAATTGAATCTCTCCGAGTCCGGTCGTTTCCAACAGCACTTCGACGAGTGACGCCGTCGGCCACCCCCCGCCAGGCAGGCGCGCATCGAGCGCGCGTCGACCGGTGGACCAAACCGGCCGAGACGGAGTGGCCGAAGCGTCTTTTAACTTCCAGACACGTGCATCGGCCAGGATATCCGCCAGCGAGGGTGTCTCACGCGGCATCCACGTCTTTACCGCGACGCAGTACTCCGACCACAACCCCTTCGATGATCATGGGCTGTTCCTTCAAATCGACCCGAATGGGTTCGAAATCGGTGTTCTCAGGCAATAGCCAAACGATGGTGCCCTCCTGACGGTAGCGTTTCACCGTGACTTCGTTCTCCAATCGGGCAACCACGATCTGGCGATTGCGCACTTCCGGGGTACGATGAACGGCGACCAGATCACCATGCAGAATGCCGGCATTCTTCATACTCATACCCTGCACTTTCAGCAGGTAATGCGGTTGCGGTTGAAACAATTGAGGATCGATTTGATATCGCGTCTCGATGTGCTCTTCGGCCAAAATGGGTCGTCCGGCAGCGACCCGCCCGATGAGTGGCAAGCCCAGTTGCTCCCGCAGAATATCTTTGAGCTGAATACCCCGCGAGGCACCGGGAATCAGATCGATGACGCCCTTGCGTTGCAGGGCACGCAAATGCTCTTCGGCGGCATTCGGCGATTTGAAACCCAGGGTGCGGGCGATTTCCGCGCGAGTGGGTGGCATCCCGCTCTCCGCGATGGCATCTTGAATCAGTCGAAGGATTTGAGTTTGCCGGGGCGTAAGATCAGACATGCATCACCTGTATATGTAACCAGTAATGGTATTTTATACAGCATCCCTCCTGATGCTGGCAAGTGGCATCGGCACAGGTTAATTTGTTGCGATGCCAGAGCGCTCCCTCTCAAAGCCACCGCGACTCCCATGAAATACTCAGACAAGCTCCTCGGCATGGACCGCCCCATCACGCGCCGCGACTTTTTGAACGGCGTGGCGATCACCGCCGCCGCCGCCGCATCGGCACCTTTGTTCGCCGCCACGGTCGGCGAAGCGCCCGGTGGCGGCCCACTGGCCATGCCCGCGGCTGCCCAGGATGGCGTTGGTTATTATCCGCCGCTGCTCACCGGCCTCCGCGGCAGCCACCCGGGCTCATTCGAAGATGCACATGCATTGCGGGATGGTCAAACCTGGCCTCCGGGCACGGACACCGGCGAGGCGTACGATCTCATCGTCGTCGGCGGTGGCATCAGCGGGCTCGCCGCGGCACATTTTTATCGCCATCGGGCGCCGCACAGTCGCATTCTCGTGCTCGACAATCACGACGACTTCGGCGGCCATGCGAAGCGCAACGAATTCAATTTCAACGGCCATCTCAATCTCGTGAATGGCGGAACGTTGGAAATCGACAGTCCGCGCCCCTACGGAGCAGTGGCCGCCGGGCTTCTGCGGACCCTCGGGATCGACGTCCCCGCACTCGCCAAGAAAACACAAAACCTTGGGTTTTATGACGCCCTAGGACTCAAGAGAGGTGTCTTTTTCGACCAGGAAACCTTCGGCGCCGATAAACTCGTGATCGGCGAGGGCGCCATTCCCATTGCCACCCTGCTCGCCGCGGCGCCCTTGTCGGAACGAGCGCGCAAGGAAATAGCACAGATCGAAACCGCGAAGATCGATTACCTGCCGGGTCTTTCTTCCGACGAGAAGAAGCAACGGCTGTCGCGCATGAGCTATGAAGCCTTTCTGCGCGACGTGGTGCAGGTCGAGGAATCGGTGCTCAAGTTCTACAACGCGCGTACCAAGGGGGAATGGGGCACGGGCACCGATGCGGTCTCCGCGCTCGACTGTTGGGGCTACGGGCTGCCCGGGTTTCAAGGCATGAAGCTCACCAAAGGATCCATCGCACGCATGGGCTTCACGCCGGCGGGATACGAGGACACGGGTGGCTCATTCCGGCTGCATTTTCCCGACGGCAACGCGACCATCGCCCGACTCTTGGTACGCAATCTCGTCCCTGCGGCCGTTCCCGGGCAAAGTGCCGAAGATGCGGTCACCGCGCGCGTCGACTACTCACGCCTCGACCGCCCCGAATCACCCGTGCGCATCCGTCTCAGCAGCATCGTCACCCGGGTACGCCACTTGGGCGATCGCGCCAGCGCCAACGAAGTGGAAGTCACGTATCTGCGCGGCCATCGTCCGTTCACCGCACGTGCGAAGGGCGCGGTGCTTGCCTGCTATAACATGATGATTCCTTATCTTTGCCCGGAACTGCCCGAGGGACAGAAAAAGGCGCTGCACGAATTGGTGAAAACGCCGCTGGTGTACACCAACGTGGCGCTGCGCAACCGACAGGCATTCGACAAGCTGAAGCTTTACCAGGTCTACGCGCCGGCGGGTTATCACACCCATTTTCATCTGAACCCGCATGTCAATATCGGCGCTTATCGAAGTCCCTCGACCGCACAGGAACCGGTGTTGCTGCACATGGTGCGCACTCCGTGCCGGCATGGCCTGCCGGAACATGATCAAAATCGGGCCGGCCGCGCCGAATTGTTGGCCACGTCCTTCGAGACCTTCGAACGCAACATCCGCGAACAACTCGCGCGTACGCTGAAGGATGGGGACTTCGATCCGGCGCGTGACATCACCGCCATCACCGTCAACCGCTGGCCGCATGGCTACGCGCCCGAATACAACCCATTGTTCGATCCGGATGTTCCGGAGGCGCAGCGGGCGCATGTCCTGGGCCGTGCACCGTTCGGCCGCATCAGCATCGCCAATTCCGACTCGGGCGGCGGCGCCTATACGGACGTCGCCATCGAGCAAGGTCATCGTGCCGTCATGGAACTGATGCAGGCAAATGATGCATGACCTCGTGCCGCTGTAAAACTTACACTTGACGCGCGATTCCTAACGAGGAATTAATATCTGCGCAACAAATTCGGGCAAACTAGTCGACAATTTCCGACATTAAAGAGCAATTTAGTTGCTTTCGTGCCGCGAATTTGGCTTCATGTGCGACTGTGTTGCGGCGCATGTGCCCCTGGATATGACATCAGGATGTACTTGCAACAACACTTCGGTTTTTCCGAAACCAATGAATCAACCCTAGGGGAATATTGCTATGAACTTTTCTACGACACTCAAGGCCACAGTCGCCGCCGCTTGCGTGATTGCTTTCGCGGGCTGCACCGACCTGAAGCCCGTCCAGGCGCAGATCGATGATCTGAAGTCCCAAGTCAGCAAGCTGCAAAGCGACACGGCGAAAGCCTCGAGCGAAGCGGCCGCTGCCCAGAGCGCCGCCGCCAGCGCCTCCTCCGCCGCCTCAGGCGCGCAGAGCACCGCGAACCAGGCGTTGTCGACCGCCCAGTCGAACTCGACTGCGATCGAAGCGATCAACGAGAAGATCGACCGCATGTTCAAGAAGTCAGTGTCGAAGTAAATTTCGAGCATTGGCTTGCGAACGAAACGCCGCGGCATGCCCGCGGCGTTTTTGTTTGCGTCGGGTGTTGCTACGAACGCAGTCAGTTACCCGATCATTCAGAACTCCACCCAGTCCTGATTGCCCACGGCGGATTCCGGTGCGGTCGTTGCGACTGACGAGGCGCCTTTCGGTCGCACTGACCCACTGAACGGGCGCTTGGCCGAGCGGCGCTCTTTTTGCGGCACCGTATCGGCCGCGGCAGTTTGCGCATCCGAGTGGCGAATCGCCGCCGCCGCGGCACCCACCTGCGCATCGAGGCGAAAACGCACGATCAAGCCCATCAAGGTCGCTGACTGATCGGTCAACGTCTGCGCCGCCGCTGATGCCTGCTCCACCAATGCGGCGTTTTGCTGGGTGACGGTATCGATGGATGTAACGGCTTTATTGACCTGGTCTATTCCTGATGCCTGCTCGCGGCTCGACGCGGCGATCTGCGCCATCATATCGCTGACTTTCTTCACCCCGATGACGATCTCGCCGAGCACTTTGCCCGACTCGTCCACCAGTCTGGTGCCATCCGACACCTTGGCCACCGAGTCCTGGATCAAGGACTTGATCTCCCTGGCGGCGGCGGCACTGCGCGACGCCAGACTGCGGACCTCGGACGCAACCACCGCAAACCCGCGGCCCTGCTCGCCCGCCCGCGCCGCTTCTACCGCCGCGTTCAGCGCCAGGAGGTTGGTCTGGAACGCAATATCATCGATCACGCCGATGATGTCGGCAATCTTCTTGCTGGCAACGTTGATTTCGTTCATGGCGACGACCGCTGTGCCGACTACCACACGGCCCCGCTCGGCCTGCTCCCGGGCCGCCGAGGCGAGTTGATTGGCCTGTCCGGCATTGTCCGCGTTGCTCTTGACCATCGCGGTCATCTCTTCCATCGACGCGGCCGTCTCTTCGAGGCTCGACGCCTGCTCTTCGGTGCGCTGACTCAAGTCCAGATTGCCGCGCGATATCTCGTCCGCTCCGGTGCGCACCTCGCCTGCGGCCTGCGACATCGAACGCACGACGTTGGCGAAACCGGCCATCAAACTGTTCATTCCGGCTGCCAACGCCTTGAAGAAACCCTCCTTGCCCTCTTCCACGACCCTGGCCGTCAAGTCACCGTTGCCGGCCTTCTCTACCATCGTCGCCACTTCCTGCTCCACGGCGATTTCCAGGGTGCGGTCGGTCCATTG
>Ga0116226_10000943_pt1 | contig 25401 bp, 17 predicted proteins | sample S1TSphfallax_FD_89692 | JGI IMG/M metagenome (GOLD analysis project Ga0116226, IMG submission 89692) | Host-associated microbial communities from peat moss isolated from Minnesota, USA - S1T2_Fa - Sphagnum fallax MG | ecosystem: Host-associated > Plants > Peat moss > Unclassified | place: USA... | reverse complement strand
GCTGAGGGGCGGCTTCGAGTATCGATGCGGCAGCTGGATGACGAACGGAGCACACAGTTCTTGCCCGTGCAGTCGTTCCGACACCCTGATCCCGTGCCGGCCGGCAAAGCCGTCGCCATTGAGGTGTCCCTGCTGCCGTGGTCAGTACAGTTCCACCCGGGCGAGCAGTTGCGACTGATCATATCCAGCGAACCGCCTCTACCGCCAGGAGGCAATGTCGCTGGCCCCAGTCCGTGGATGAAGGCGCTGCCACCGCTGCCATCTGAGAATGTCGGCATGAACTCGGTTCACTCAGGCGGCAGTTTTGATTCTTATCTGCAGATTCCCATCGTCGAGGCAGCCGCCAGAAACTGACAATCGAACGCGTGGGCCGAATGCGATCGGTGGCAACGGTCCGGCGCCTCGTCCTCCTCTCGACCGTCGCATCAATGGATCGGCGACCATGCTTCAAAGCCGCATTCTGCTGATCGTTTTCGTAATGGTGGCGCTAACCGCTGTCACTAGTTTGGCGGCGCGGCGCCTGCGCGTACCGCAGCCAATTTTGCTGGTGCTCATGGGTGCGGCGGTGGCCTTCGCTCCCGGTTTCGCACGCATCAGTCTGCCTCCTGATCTCGTGCTGCTGGTGCTGCTGCCACCGCTCCTTTATGCCTCGGGGGTGGGTATGAGTTGGCGCGGATTCAAGCGCAATCTGCGTCCGATCATGATGTTGGCTATCGGCTGCGTCCTGTTTACGGCCTCGGCCGTGGCGGCGGCGACCCATTGGCTGCTGCACCTGCCTTGGGCGGTCGGATTCGTTTTAGGCGCAGTGGTCTCGCCGCCAGATGCCATCGCACCGATGGCCATTGCACGGCGCCTCGATGTTCCCAAGCGCATTCTGGCTGTGCTCGAGGGAGAAGGGCTGGTCAACGACGCAACGGCGCTCATCTTGTTCAGCTTCGCTTTGGGGGCGGTGATCACCGGCGGCGTGTCGGTCGTACACGCGGCGGGCACCTTTGCCGCGGTCGTGGTTGGTGAGATTGCCTGGGGCCTGGCCGTCGGCGCGGGTGGCCTATACGTGCGCGCTTGGGCCCGCGATCCGGAAGTCGAGATGATCTTGGCGCTGCTCACACCCTTCGCGGCATTCTGGCCACCGCATTTTCTCGGCGGCTCGGGTGTCCTGGCGGCCGTCACCGCCGGCCTTTATACCAGTTGGAACGGTCCGCGGCTGATCTCCGCCGCTACCCGTCTGCAGGGGTTCTTCGTCTGGGGGCTGGTGGTTTATTTGGTGGAGGGAATCGTCTTCTTCCTGATGGGACTACAGTTCCGCGTCGTGATCGAAAGTCCGGATGTGGGAGAATGGTCGCGCATGATCGGCGCGGCAGCCATGACCTTGGTGGTTGTCGTCGTCATGCGTTTCGTCTGGGTGTTTGCGGCATTGTACCTTCCTTCGATCTGGCGCCGCGGCTCGGTATCGCGTCTCCGGCCAACCTGGCAGGAAACTGTCCTCGTGGGATTCACGGGAATTCGCGGTGTGGTGTCGCTGGTGGCCGCGCTGTCGGTGCCCGAAATGGCCGGCTCGGCAGCATTCCCTGCGCGAAACCTTATCCTGTTCGTAACGTTCGGCGTCATCCTGATTTCGCTCATCGGCCAGGGAGCGGCGCTGCCCAATCTCATCAAATTCCTGAAGCTCGATGCTGCCGGTCGCATCGAGTCGCAGATCGCCAAGCGCGACGAGGTGAACGCACGGGTCGAGGCCATCGATGCTGCGCTCGAATGCTTGAATGGACTCGAGGCCAATGGCGCGTTGGGCCGTTCTGTCGCTGACTTACGGAACCTGCATGAGAATCGCCGCCTGGATTTTGTGCAAACCGCCGACGCGACGTTCGACGGCGCACCGGCAGCGGACGTCGCGGCTATTCTGCATCACATGGTGATGGCGGAGCGCGCCAGTATTGCCCGGCAATTCGTGACCGGAAAGCTCAGTGATGAGGCGCGAAGACGGATCGAGCGCGAGTTGGATCTGGCGGATTCCATGTTGCGACACGCCGCCAACAGCGCCACTGGTCAGGGTTTTCGCGAGATTTGAGGCCGCTGCGCAGCTAAATTACCGGCGCCGGTTAGGCTGCGCGAACGCATGCGCCGCTCAGCGGGAAAACCTCTTTGCATTCGTCGTCATGTGATCGCTTTGGGTGGTAAGACCCTTGCCCTAAATGAAGCGGCCCCGCGTTACGAAGCGAATTGCATGGAGCGCTTCACGGCGAATGCCGCCGGCAAGGTCACGTCGCGATCCGGACGGGCTCGTGCGCTCAAGGCGTGAGCACGGCGGCACCTTCGAATCGTCCCGCGCGTAAATCCCCGAGGGCTTGATTGGCCTGTTGCAAAGCATAGCGCGTCGTTTTCGTTTTGATCCCGATTTGTGGCACCAAGTGCAGGAAATCGATACCGTCCTGTCGGGTGAGATTCGCAACTGAGAGAATCTGCCGCTCTCCCCATAAAATCTCGTAAGGGAATGACGGGATATCGCTCATGTGTATGCCTGCGCAAATCACCCGGCCGCCCTTGCGCACCGCCTTCAGCGCAAGGGGTACGAGTGCGCCGACGGTGGCAAAAATAATTGCCGCATCGAGCGGTTCCGGCGGCATCTCATCGGACCCACCCACCCAGGTCGCGCCGAGGCTCAGCGCGAAGTTTTGGGTATGCAGGTCACCGGGACGCGTGAACGCAAAAACCGAACGCCCCTGCCACTTCGCCACTTGCGCCAAAATGTGCGCGGCGGCGCCAAAGCCATAGAGACCGAGCTTCTTTCCTTCTCCGGCAATCTTGAGCGAACGCCATCCGATCAAGCCGGCACATAGTAACGGCGCCAGCTCGATGTCGCTGCCCGCTTCACCCAGGGGAAACGAGAAGCGCGCATCCGCGACAGCCGAGGTTGCATAACCCCCGTCCCGCGTGAACCCGGTGAACAGCGGGTGGTCGCAGAGATTCTCGCGCTGGATCCGGCAGTACGGGCAGGTACCGTCCGTGTGCCCGAGCCAGGGGATCCCGACGCGCTCCCCGATTTGCAGATCCTCGACGCCCGCGCCGACTGCATCTATTCGTCCAACGATCTCGTGGCCCGGGATGATCGGCACTTTCGGGTTGGGCAGTTCACCGTCCAACACGTGTAGATCCGTACGGCAGACCCCGCAGGCGAGCACTTTGACCCGGATCTCGTTCGGTCCCGGTTGACGGTCAGGCAGTTCCAGCCACTCGAGCGGCTTCTTGAGTTCTCTGAGGACCATCGCATGCATGCGAGCACCATGCGTCCAGCGGGATCCCGGGTCTGTTCGATGACGAACATTGCCATCGCCCCAGACACGGGATCCTCGAACTTAGCCTCAATCGATTCGGCTTTCGCCCTGTGACAGACTCGCGCCGGCCCCCGTGAAATAGCGACGCCCGAGCGCACGCAAGGCTTCCGGCCGCGGTTGATCCCCGACATCGACAACACTCAGCCGCGCCGATAGATCGGGCCGATGCAAGTCGAGAAAGGCTTTGAATCCGCCTTTGGCATTGCCCGGTCCCGTGATGACGACATCGCCGTTGGGGTCGAGGCTGCCGAGGATCCGCCGGAACAAGTCGGTATCCTCGGGAACGTTCCCGCCGGCCTCCCATCCGGTCGCCCCGTGATGCAGGCGTTGCAGCGAAGTGTGCGAATGAACGTCCACGTCGGACTCCTCAATGCCGCGAAATCGCGCAACGGTTGCTTCGCTATGGTCGATCCAGACAATTGCATGATGAAAGTCGCTCACGGACGGTCTCCTCAGCTTGAATTCCCTCAGTCTGCGCGCGGCTTGGTAGCGCAACCGTTCGCTGCGCCACCAAGGGGCGTGGTGGATTACCACCAATGCGGCGCTTGGGGGCAGCGCCTTAGCCCGCCGGGAGCAGATGCCTTTTGGCAATCGCCTCGACATCCGGCGCGGTCAGCGCCGAAAGATCGACGATTTCGGTGGCAACGACCCGGCGTGCGACATCGGGGCGATGTTTGCCCAAATAATCGAGCAGCGCAGCGACCGCGCTGCTGTTGCCGGTGCCATGGCCGATCAACACGATTTCTTTGGCCGGGATCAATGCGGCGGCAACGTCCTCGTAGAACGATGGCTCCTCCGTAACGCGGTCGCCGCGGTAGTGCGCTTCCTTGCGGTGTACCAGATGATGGCGGAAGTGATGCGGATCGTAAGGTTCGATCGTCTTGCCATCGGCCGGCACGCTGCCCATGAGATTGCGATAGACGTGGGCGGAGTGATGATCGATCACGACGACCATCCGGCCGGCCGGGACGACATCGTCCCCCGTAGGATGCTCCGTGGCTGCCTTGAGCAATCGGCGCAAGCGTGAGACCTCCTCCACTCCTAATTCGGGACCTCGGGGAACTTTGAAAAACTCTCGTTGCGTGCCGACGACGAATACGTATTCCGTGCCGCTGGTTGGTTGCACCTGCCCTACCGACGCGATCAGTTCGAGTGCATCGGTCCAGTGCAAATTCCGTGGCAATTTGCCATGCAGCAAACTCTCGTGTAGGGCCGTCAGCTTATGGTGATGATGCTCGCTCATGCAGTGAAGTGCTCCGGATCAGTCGTTGGAGTTGCGCCGATCTTTGCGTCGGATCTCGATCCTCGGCATCGTGATCGAACCTGTCCGTACGTTAGGCAACGTTCGCAAAAAAATTGGGACCGGGCTCCTCATGCTCGATCATCCCGGCGCAGACCTCCTCACTGACGTCGGTCACTTGATCGAAGCGGGCCACGGCAGTACGCCATCGCTTGCATTCTCCAGCGGCTCCTTGCGCTGCGCCGGGAACGCGAAGTGGCCTCCGACAAGACTTCCTAAGTCCGAGAGATCGAAAAAAACTGGTTCCGATGACCCAGTTTCCACCCGGATCACGCCAACCTACTCATGAGCGAATCGATGCGTAGGGATATCTCACCTAGCTCCGCAGTGCGGGCGGAGTTGGGGCATGCGAAGCGGGACTCCGCATCGAGGATAGCCGCCAGCCGGTTGTCGGGTTACTTTGACCGTGTAGATCGCGCGGCCCACATGGATGAGCTCTGTGCAGCCGCTGCAAGCGTAACCGCCGATTTTCAGTTGTCGGCGATCGCCAGCCGTATCTTGGTGGGGGCGGAGGCGGGCGCCGCCGAACGCTTCCACTTCGCGCATTGGAGTACCACCTTCACCGCGCGCTACCTCAACGAGGATATGCACGCCGCGGACCCGGTCCCCCGCTGGGCGCGCGGTTCGGGGGTGCCTGCCCGATACAGCCTCATTCGGTCACGGCTTGCGCCTAGGGATCCAGGCCATCGGGTGCTGCAGATCGCCGCTGGCTTCGGCTATGTCTCCGGCGTCTGTGTTCCGATGCGTGCGGCGGACGGCGCCATCGGTGTCGTGGCCATGGCCGGGGACCGACCTGATATAGCCGAGCTCGAGTTTCGCGTGCTCGTCGCGTTCGGCTCGCATGTGTTCCGCAAGGCAGAAGATATCAATGGCGCTGCCGATAGAGCCCGAGTAGCGCCGAGTCTGTCGGCGCGGGAACTCGCTTTGCTCAAGTTCCTCGTGCACGGTCATTCCGATCGGGAAATCGCGTCGCTGAATGGGATCACCGAAGCCACCGTTCGGTTTCATCTCAAGAACGCGCGGAAAAAAATCGGCGCGGTCTCACGCACCCATCTGGCCGCGAAAGTGGTCGCGTTAGGATTCGTTGCGCTTTGATTCGCGAAGACTCGGTGCCTGCGGACTCGAACAGCTCGCCCGAGCCCCTATCAATTTCGAGAGTTGTTGAAGGTTCACGCCGTTGCTAGTTTACCGAAGAGGTTCGAGATAACAGCTAACTAGCCAACGATGCACTCCGAGTATGTCGTCTGCCCATAAATCAAAAGCTCTCCGGAGAAAACATATGCACACGTCGCGGAAGGAAGTTGGGTTGCTGTCGAGTCATCTCGCGGCGACAGCACTCGCGGTCTCGTTGCTTGGCGTGACGTTCGCTGCGCACGCGAACTCGGAATACGACGTCACGATCAATACCTCAACCCTCATCGGAACGGGCGCCACGCTCACCTACGATTTCATTGCTGGGGGCGGGACGCAGTCAAATAGTGTGGCGATATCGAATTTCTCCACGGACGGCACCTTGGTACCCGGGGGTGTGAACTCGGGGTCGGTCAGCGGCTCGCTGGCCGGAACCGCGATGCTTACCACTGCATCGTTCTTCAACGAATTGCAGCAGGGCATCACACTCGGTTCGACAATTTCATTTCAAGTCGACCTGACGACCAACGCGCCGACCGGCGGTTCGCTACCGGATACTCTTTCATTGTTCCTACTGGATCCGACGGCGTCCTATTCTTTGACCGGGACCCCAGATCCCTCGGGATCGGACTCGCTCGTCACGGTGCAAGTCGATGGCACTGACGGAGGCGGCCTGGGCGGTTACAGCGGATCGGGCCCCACGGTTCCGGTGACGGTGACTGCGGTCGGGGCGGGAACCGGACCAATATCTGCGCCAGAGCTGGATGTTACATCGGCGCTCAGTGAGCTGACTTTACTCCTCGGAGTTGTGAGTGTTCTGCAGAGGCGCCGAACGCGCAGCGCAGACCCGGCCCCTCGGATCATGAGCAAAGGCTAGGGGATGGAGATGTTGAAAAATAAATCGCGATTAAGCCTAAGCGTTCTGCTGATCACCATGACTCTCGGTTCAAACACCGCGCGGCCTCAGACGGCAAGCGCGGCGGTGGCAACATCATTTTCCGGGCTGGTTTATAACCGCACAACACAGACTTATAACTCGGTTCTCACGATAACCAACAAGGGCCCGGCCCTCACCGCCCCTCTGGGCATCTTCATCTCTACCAACAACTCTTCCGTTACCGTTAGCGGTGCTAACGACCAGGGTGAGATTTTCGACAGCCAGCTGCCCGGCAATTCCCTCGCATCGGGCGGTACGGCTCAGGTTACGGTAGCGTTTGTCAATCCGACAAAAACTTCGTTTGTACCGACGGCGCGGGTCATCGCTGGGGGACAGATGCTGCTCCAGGTACTCCAATCTCTGGTGGGTACCGGGGCTTTACCCAAGCTCGACACCAGCTCATCCCTTACGGGCCCCGATGCCAATCAGAATGGCATCCGCGACGATATCGACACGCTGATCGCCGCGCTCCCGGATACCGCCGTGCAGCGAGCCGCCCTTTCCCAGGAGGCGCGCAATCTGCAGAACAGTCTAACGATCGATACCAGCAGCCCGACCACGCTCCTCTCGCTCGCTACTTCCATAGACCGGGGAGTTGACTGCGTTTATCAGCGGTACCCCGCCGCCATGGCCAATGATCGGCTGAAATGGATACAGATGATCACGGTCAACACAATGATCCGATCTCAGGCCTACAACGCTTTCAATTTGTCCATGAACGGATCTGTCATTCATTCGCACACAGGGGTTGCCTGCGATGGCTAAGCTCACTCGCTCTCTCGCCGCGGTCATCGGGATCCTGTGCATGACGTCTGCATGGGCGTCGAATTGCGATGTTGGATTCAAGGTCATTTTTTTCAACGGTGTCGGCAATACTGTTGAGGACGCCGAGAGCAGCAAATTCGCGACTCGGGCGGCAATCCGCGACGCGCTCGGAACCGTTTTCGACGCCTATGATTCGCAGCCGGTCCTGTACGACATCGCCTACAATACAACGCAGGGAACGCTCAACGACGTCGCCGAGACTTTTGCCATGCGTGCCCAGCAGATTGACCCGAGTGGGGTTCTCGCAAATAATTTTTTCTATTTGTACTGGTCTTATCTCGGCGGCGGCCCTTCTCAGGGCTACGCGAATCAGATCATCTCTTCCACGCCGTCTTCACTGACTGTGCTCACGAATGCTCTTTTAACGCTGCCCCAAGCGGTCACTGGCCTGCTCTCACAGGATTTGGGCACGTTAGTCAATGCCGCCCCGACATACGCTGATCTCGGCATGCAACAAGCGACCATGAACGCGGATATTGCCGGCGGCTATCTTCAGTTGCTCGTGGCCCATTCCCAGGGAAATTTGTTCGTTGATCTCGCGAATAACTACCTGAGCGGAACCGCGGCAATTCCAATCGCCCAATATGCCACTGTTCACGTGGCGCCGGCTACCGCAAGGCTCTTTGGTCCTTGGATGCTGAGTACCAACGATTTCGTCATCAATGGCCTGGGGTTGATCAGTGGGAATATCCCCTCAAGCAACCTCGCGTTGCCAGTCACAACGGCGGATCCGGCCGGACACGGCTATAGCGAAATATATCTGAACGAATCGCTTTACGACCACAACACTGGCTTGGCGGCTCGGACAATCGCGCAAAACCATTTCACTCAGCAGTTGGCTTACTTGGACAACCAGCAGTGTCAGCTGCAGGTATCACCTCCATCGACGACCGTGAATCCCGGCGATAGCGTGCCGCTCAGCGCGACCCTCACGCCTGCACTGGCCCCCAATCTGGATACGAATCACATCACGGTCAAATACAAGTGGAGCGTCTCGGGCACTATTGGGGGGACCTTCACTGATCCTCTTACCGGCGCCCTTGCGCCGACCGTCGTCACGACACAGCCGAATGTGAAATACCACGCCTTCAACGCCTATTCATCGGGTCAGTCGGGAACCGATCAGATAGGCGTGGAGTTGGACGTGAGCACTTTCGACAACGGCGCGACTACGTCGAAGGTGCTCGCGAAGGGCGGGGTGGCCACGATTAGCACCGAGAACCCCTGGGTCGGCTCCTGGGTGGGTAGTACCGTATCGAGTTGCGGATCTTATTCCGGTCCCCAGGACTTCACCATTACTCAAATCGGGCCTGATACGCTGAGTTTTGGCCCGTATGACGCCACTTTTTCTGGAAACACCGCGACCGTGGGCGGGGGTATCGTGGTGTTCACGTTGAGCGGCAACACGATCTCTGGTTACGAGGCTGATTCGTGCCAGCGCGGTACGTACACCCGCGTGGTGCAATAGGTGTGTGCGATCAGCATGACCTGCCCAAGGCGTCGCTTTTCTCCGTACCGCGCCTGGTCGATTTGTGCGATGCCTAGGGCGCCGGCCACACGGCATGCAGCGGATCCAATTCCATCCGGTTGAGTTCGGCGGAGCGCCAGCCGAATCCGCAGACGGCGAGCGGACTTTCCTGCATCGGCTGCAAGCCCAATGCCTCCTCGATATCGACTTCGTTGATCGCCGCGGTGACGAAAGCACCCAGCCCTAAATCGGTCGCCGAGAGCTGCAGCATTTGCGATAGGTGACCGACATCGAGCGTCACTGCGCGATAGCTTTTGGCGTGGTTGCGGTATTTCCAGTAGTTGCGCGCGAATCGCGGTGCGAGCACCACCATGGCGTGTGCGCCCGCGAACCATTCCTGTTCGGCCACGAAGCGTCCGGCCATCGCGAGCGCCTCGTCGGGCAAGAGGGGCTGCAGCGGTTCGAGCGCGTGGTCGCCCACGTGATAGTGATACAGACCGGGGGCGACATTCTCCACGTGCTGGATCAATAAATACGCCTCGGTGGGATGCAGTCCGCCAGCGGATGGGCTGGTTTTTTTGACGATCGCCGTTTCAGCGTTCACCGCATGCGTGGCTTGCGCGCCGAATGTTCGATGCAGCATCTGTGAAAAAATGGCAAAGGGAACAGATCGCGACGTTTCGAAATTTCTACAGAGCGCCCGGCGCCGCAGCAACGCGTCGATCGCGCTAGGCTCGGGCATCCCCAGGGCGAGGCGCTCTTCCGGTCGGCAACGACTGTGAAAATGCGGGGGCGGCGCGCCGAGCCGATCGGCGAGTGCGGTGACATTGTGGATCCCGTGGTTGCGCAAGCGCTCGCCCGCAGCGATGCCGTGCCAGCGCCCGAAGGCATGTACCACGCCCGCATGGGTATACCAATGGCTCGCGCGCAGGGCTTCATCGCGCTCGCGCAGCTCCGTGAACTCCACGGCATCGCCGATCAACAAACCCTTGGCAATGAGTGCATCCACAAGCGCTCGATCCTGCAGCGCGAAAAGATCATCGCGATCAGTCCACTCATGGCTGGGAACGGTACCGAGCAGAACCACCTCTTCGGCCGACACGCAACACTCCCGCTCGAGATGCGGTGCGAGCGCGATCCATTGGCGGTCCGTGCGCATACCGTTTCCGCCGTCGAGCAAGGAATCGAGGTCGAACTCGACTCGCTCGCGCGGTTCGATCAGCAACATGCCGCAACGGCGAATACGCATGAACGCCTCCTGCGATGGACAGGGATCGAGGTTAGCGCTACGCTCGACTTGCTTCAATTCGGCAACAACAAACAAAGACGGGGCTTTATGGCACTCACGCCGGAGCAAGTCGACAAGTTATTGGAAAAACTCAGCAGCGATGATCAGTTTCGTGAGGATTTCAAGAAAGATCCCGAAGCCGCGCTAGGGCAGCTCGGCGCCGCGGCGGAACCAGAACATCGTGCTTGCTGGGCAGTCAAACGATTGGCTTCCAAGGACGAGATCGGACGGACTCGAGAAACCCTCAAGAAGGAACTGCTCGGTCTCAACAGAATGGCACCGGAGTGTCTCGGAGCGAGCACCTGACTTAGACGTTCCGCATGCGCCGCAGCAAACGGCGGCCGGACGTTTTTCGGCCACATTGCGTCGAATGCGGTTAGCTCGGTTTGGGCTTCTGTATCTCGACCCAGTGCATGCGTGAGGTCCGCAATGCGCAACACCGCCAGATCGGACTCGACTACGTTGCGGGCCTGCAGTATCGATAGGATATTGCTCTCGAGATAGGCACGTCCACGATGGGCGGTCAGCCACTGTGCCTCCCGCAGGGCCTCCTCGTTTCGCCCCGCAGCCGTATACGCATCCACGAGCGCGACGTGAGTAAGAAACAACTCCGCCCCGTCGACTGTGGGCGTGAGGCGCGCTATGGCTTCCGGCGCGCGGCCGTCCCTCCATAGGACCTCGGCCTCGGCAATGGCTTGCAGATGCTCGAGATTCGTATAGCCGCTACCCGAGATTTCGCGCGCAGTCGCTGCGAGCGTGGAGTGGGCGAGAGACTCATCGCCGGCGCGCGCCGCCAGGTAAGCGCCCAAAACGGTCGCAAACACCGCGTTCTCGTGCTCGACCGCGGGCGCGTCCAGCGCGGCCTTGCGTGCGCCGGCGATGAAATCGCGCAAGGCACGAATCTGCTCCGGCTTGGGTTCGGTATAGTCATCGAGGCTCAAAGCCATCGCGCGGTAGGCGAGCTCATAGAGCGGGCCCACTTTCGAGGCCTTGGCGGCGGCCTCGTCGATTTTCGGACGCACCTGTTCCCAGTGACCCTGATCTAGCTGTTGCACGAGTCCCTCGCGCGGCAGGAACACGTCGGTCGTGGTAAAGCCCATGGGCTTTGCCTGAGACAGCACCTGGTCCGCATCTGCGAATCGACGCTGTGCCGCGTAAGTGGCGGCCCAGAAAATTCCTTGCTGGGGATCGCCCAGAGACAGCGCCACGGCGAAATTCTTGAGTGCCGAGTCGAATTGATTCTCTGCGGCCTGCAGGGTGGCGAGCGTGTAATAGGCGTCGCTGCGCTGGGGATTGTGTTCGGACAAGGCGGCCTGGATCGCCGCAATTCCATCGGCGGCCCGATTTTGCAATTCCCAGTCAAAAAACGCCGTGTTGTAATGGGCCGGGTAGTAGTCCGGATAGAGCTGGCTCAGCAGCCGCCATTTCGCGAGCAAAGGGCCCGAGGGACCGAATCCCGCCAGCCAGGCATCCAGATACAAGCGGTCGCGAACCGACAAGCGATCCTGGAGAGTTGCGGCTTTGTCCATGTACACCTTGGCAGCGGCAAGGTCGTCGTTGCCGTAATACGTGCGCGCGATGCCAATATAGGCCAGGGCAAAATCCGGATCGAGCTTGACGGCTTGCTGGAACAGGTCTCGTGCGTCCGAATGCCGCGAGTGCGCGTACGCGCGCAAGCCGAGGGAATAGGCGCGTAGCGCATCGAGATCCTTGGTGGCCACTTGTTCCAGAGGCTGCGACTCGCTCGAGACCGTCTGCAGCGCTTCGCCGAGACGCACACGCAGTTGCTGGTTCACCCGGTCCACCGATCCGAGCAAGGAATCCGCGCCCTTGCCCTCCGCGGATTCCGTGTAAACCGTGGTCTGGGTCTGGGGGTCGATCACTTCGGCCGTGATGCGCAGCTTGCCAGCCACCTTGGCAACGGTCGGCAGGATCAGCGCGCGCGCGCCTTCGCGAATCGCGACTTCCGAACCGATCGCGCGGTCGATCTTGGTCCGGTCCGGATCGCGCTGCATGCGCTGCAGCGTATCGCGCACTTTCAGCGGCGACAGGACATTGACGTGGCGAGACTCTTCCAAGCCGAGGCGAAACGCCGTTTGCAGGGAATCGTCGGAGACGGTCTCGCCGGACAGATTCTTGAAATCACCGACCACGACCCAGTCGCGCTTGGCGAACGCGATGCTTGGCGGACTACGCAGCGAATAAGCGATCGGCACCGCCACCAGGAGCACAGCTGCCAGGGCTTCGAACGCGAGGCTCACCGGCCGACGCCACCACGGGATCTCGCGATGGGCCTTGCCCGACCACGCCGGCGCTTTGAACGACGCTACGCGTTCTTCGCCCACCTCGAACACCGGCACCGGATCCCCCACCCCCTTGAAACGGTAGTTGCCGTGCGCTCGCCAGCGCAAGTCATATCCAGGCCCAAGTTCCGAACTTGCGCGCAGCGCCAGCGTATGGGCAATGCCCGACAGCAGGATCTGGCCCGGTCGCGCGATGCCCATGAGCCGCGCGGCGACCGGCTTGACCAAACCTTCGACTTCGACGGGCTTCGCGCCATGCGCGGTATCGGCGGCCTCGTTTTCCCACAGCACGATCTCGCCGACGTGGATGCCGATCCGCGCCTGCAAGCTGATCGACTCGGCCGCTCCCAGTTCCTTGAGCCGGCGCTGGTATTCGAGAGCGAACGCGACCGCGAGAATTGGCCGATCAAATAGCAGCAGGAAGCCGTCCGTCTTGTCGATCTCGCGCCCGCCACAACGTTGCAGCAGGTCGCGGCTGAGCCGGTCGTGGCGGCGCATCAATTCCGCCGCCCGCCGGTCACCGAGGCTCTCCACCAAAGCCGTGCTTTCCGCCAAATCGCAAATCAGCAGCGTACGCAATACAGGCGCGTTCATCGCCCGATCCGTCGGTACTGCAGCCGGTTCGATCTGCATGGTGTCAAACTCGCAAGCGGGTTTTGAGTTTGCCCAAAAACATCCCGGATGGCGAGCGGCTTTACGAATGGCGCTGGGCGGCCCAAGCCACTCGGTGCAGTGAGATCTGGTCCTTGCGCACGAGAAAACTCTGGCCGCCGATTCGCCGCTCGATAACTAGCGGGCTGGTATTACCACGCGGCTCAGGGCTGGATCTTCGCCGCGTAGCGCGCCGCGTCCGCGGGTCGCGCGGATGCGATATAGAGATCACGCAGGCTCGCGTAGACCTTTTGCGTATGGAAAAAGCCCGGTCCGCGGGCGGCTTCCAGCTCCGCGGCGGCCTGCAGCAATTGCGGTTCAGCCTCGCCATAGCGCCGCAAGCTGGCGAGACAGAGACCCAGTTCGCCCCGAGCGCTCGCGATATGCCAGTCAGTGGCCGGCAATAGCTTCGCGCGGATCTCGAACACATGTTCCGCGGCAGTGAGGCCCGCCGCCGCTTGATCGGTATGACAGGCCGCCATCGCGTAGCTGCCCCAGGCGCTCAGTGCGTAGCGGTGCGTGGCCCCGACGACGCTATCCAGCCCTTCCGCCGCGGCGCGGATCGTCGCGGCCGCCTCGGTATAGCGTCCGAGATCGCTGAGGTTGTCGCCCAGTTGGACTTCGGCAACGAGGGTGTCCGGGTGGTCCGGTCCGCGTATCCGCGTACTCGCCGCGACCAGTTCACGAAACAAGGGATCGGCCTCCCCGGGTCGATGCAGGTTCGAGAGTGTCATCGCATAACTCCCCTCGGTGGTCAGGAGCGTCGGACTGTCGGCCGGGAAATACGCTCGCTGCAGATCAAGCGCTTCCCGGGCCAGCGCTGCCGATTCCTCATACCGGCCCTGGTTGGCGAGCAAGACCGCGAGTTGATGCTGCGGGACCCCGGTCCGACGCGTATCGAGCGCGATCGCCTCGGCGAAGGCCGCTTCCGCGTCCTTCTCGCGATTGGTATTGGAATAGACGCCCCCCAGGGTGCCGAGATCCTCGACGATCAAGTCCTGCTTGCCTTGCAGCCGTCGCAGGGAAGCGATTGCAGTACTTAGCGTCGATTGCGCCTCGGGGTACCTGCCGGCGCGCCACAACAAGTCGCCCAGAGCGGAGAGCGACTCCGCGATTTGCTCGTCGCTCGCCGAAAAGTCGCGCAGCAAGGCGAGTTCGCGACCGCGCGCAGCGAGGGCCTCCGGATAGCGCCCGAGTTCAGTGTCCGTATCCGCGATGACACCCAGCATCGAGGCTTCGACGAGCGGTTCGGCACCGAGCTTCTTATGCAGATCTTGCGCCGCCGAATCGAGCACTTCGGCGACCGTGATCTCGCGCTTACCGTCGCGCGGATTGGCTGACTTCAAGACCTCTTCGAGAAATTCGCCACGCCGCGCCGCCATATCCCGAGCGAGCGCAGTCGCGCGGGATTGCAGCCAAACGGCGACGCCGCCAGCCACGAGGCCGGCGGCCAACAGACCCGTGAGCCCGACGATGAGGGCATGACGCCGCAGGAATTTAGCCGTCCGGTAGCTGAGCGCTGGCGCGCGCGCCAACACCGGTCGGCCGTCCAGGTAGCGTTGTAAATCAGCTTGGAAGTCCGCCACCGACGCGTAGCGTCGCGAGGGGTCCCGTTCCAACGCCTTGCCGAGTATGGAGTCCAGATCACCGCAAAGCGCTTTTCGCCACGCTAAGTCGCGCTTACCGGCATTGGCGGCGCGGCTCGGCCGTTCGACGTCCTGGCTGGTCACGGCCATCAGGTAGGCCACCGCGGTCTTGGCATCGCGATAGATTGGCACGTCCGTCAGCAAGCGGTAAGCGAGGGCACCCAGCCCGAAAACGTCGGTCGCGACGGTCACCGGATTGCCCGTGACCTGTTCCGGCGCGGAGTAGTTGGGGGAGAACAGTCGACCGGCATCGAGCGTGGGCGCGCGCTCGTCGTTCGTCTCACGCAGCGCGGTTGCGATGCCAAAATCAATGAGCTTGGGCAGGCCTTCTCCGGTGACGAGCACGTTGGCCGGCTTGACGTCGCTGTGGACGACGAGCATGGCGTGCGCCGCCGAGACGGCAGCCGAGAGCTGCACCAAGAGTTTCACGATCGCCGGGAGAGCGAGCTTGCGGTCCGCGCAATAATCATCGATGCGGGAGCCGCGCACGTATTCGATGGCCACCCATGCGCGGCCCGACTCGACGCCCGCATCGATGAGGCGGGCCACGGACGGATGCTCGAGCCGGGCGAGAATCTGCACCTCGCGCTCGAAGCGCTGCTGGGCAGTCACGGCCAACACGGTCGAGACGAGTTTGACCGCAACCAACTGCTGTACGCCATCGATCCTTTCAGCAAGATAGACGACACCCATGCCCCCCTCGCCCAGAGGCTCCCGCAAGCGAAACCGGCCGAAGACTCGGCCAGCGAGGGATTCCTCGGCGAGAGCGGAGCCGCCAACCAGCGAACCGGTTTCCATTCCGCCCTGGCTCGCGATCGCAAGCAGCGCTTCCACTTCTGCGTACAAGGCGCGGTCGTTTTCGCATTGGGTTGCGAGGAACGGTGCGCGGTCCTCCACGGACAGATCGAGTGCCTGCGCGAATAGTCGATAGGTGGTCGCCCTACGCTCGGAGTTCGCCGCCGAGTCGCTCTGCAGCGAGCCGTTCATTGCCGCGTCAGTTCCCGCGTGAGCCAGGCTTTGCCGCTGGCCCAGCGACGGTTGACGGTGGCGACGGAGATTTCCTTGCATGCGGCCACCTCTTCGATAGACAGTCCGCCAAATACGCGCAGAGCAACCACGTCGGCCGCGAGCGCATCGAAACGCTCGAGCTCGGTCAATAGTTCGTCGACGTCGATCGCATCGAAGACCTGATCCGGTTCACCGAGATTCGTGTCGCTCAAGGTCACCGGGTCGCCGCCATCGCGTTTTGTCGCGCGCCGTCGCCGCGCCTCGTCGATCAAGGCCTGGCGCGAAACGCGTGCCGCCATCGAAAGAAAATGCGTGCGGTCCTGCAGCCGGATTTGCCGAAGCGCCGCTAGACGCAGGTAGGCCTCGTGCACGAGCGCCGTCGGCCGCAAGCTCGAATGACGTTCTCTGTGCAATTGTCGGACGGCAATCGCGTGAATGTCGCGGTATAGATGCGTCAGCAATTGATCGAGCGCCTCGCGGTCGCCGCGTGACCAGCGTTCGAGCAAAGATTGCAGTACGGCGTTGGCGCCTGTCGGTTCACTCATGGGCCGGCCCGGATTTTTAGAGACTATAACGTGAAAAACACCGTCCAGCACCGGCAGCTGATACGAAACGCCAGCCACTTGCGCCTTCATCACCAGGGGTACTCATCAGAACAGCTTGGGAGAAGGGATATGTCGTATTGGAGTTTCGGTAAATTTAGCGGCAAAGCGCCGCCTCTTGGATTCGTCGGTCTCGCGCTCGTTGGCTGCCTGATTGGAACGGCATCGAGCAGCGCGCTCGCCGCGCCGGCGGACTCGCAGGCTCGTCCGCCGGCGGGTCACGGCGAGCTCAACCGACTGCCGCTCAATTTCGAGGCGAACCAGGGTCAGGTCGAATCCCAGGGGTTCGACTACCTCGCGCACGGGAAATCCTATGCGATCGCGCTCACCGACGAGGGCGCGCTCCTCACGCTAGCGCCTGCACGGAATCGGTCCACGAGTCAGGCCGACCGCATTTACCTGCACCTTCTCGGCAGCCACGCCGCCCGCCAACCATCGGCCGAGCAACCGCTGCCGGGGAAGGTCAACTACTTCATCGGCAACGATCCGGCCCAGTGGCGTAGAGATGTGCCCACTTATGGCCGCGTAAGGTATTCCGCGGTTTATCCGGGTGTCGATCTCGTTTATTACGGCAATCAAGGGCAGTTGGAATACGATTTCGCGGTCGCGCCCGGGGCTTCGACGCGGAGCATCGGCATTCGTTTCGATGGCGCCGAGAAACTGTCCTTACAGCCGGACGGCGGTCTCGCGATCGAGACGCGCGGCCGGCACATCGCCTTCGAACCGCCCGTCGCCTATCAGATGCGGGGCGACCGGCGCGTGCCTGTGCGGGCCAGTTACCGTGTCGCAGGCAATTCGGTTCGCTTCGCTGTGGGCGCCTACGATCATCGCCGGGCACTCGTCATCGATCCGGTGCTCAGCTATTTGAGTTATCTCGGCGGCACGAACACCGACACCGTCGGTGTGCAGTATGCCGGTGCGATTGCCTCGGGCAGCAGTGCGGAGGGCACGCAATCGGCAGCCCTCGATGCGTCCGACGACCTCTATGTCGTGGGCTATACGGTATCGCCGAATTTTCCCACCCAGGGCGGCCTCGCCCGTGCGGCCAAGTACCAAGGGGACTCCTTGCCGTGGGTGTTCGTGTCCAAGGTGTCGCCCGACGCCTCGACGCTGCTCTACTCCACGTATATCGGCGGAACTTTCGCGGACTATGGCATGGCCATCGCCGTGGACTCGGGCGGTAACGCTTACATTACGGGCACCACGTTCTCGGCGGATTTTCCTGCGACTGCCGGTGCTTTCCAAACCGTCTGCGGACCGAATGGCAACCCGAGCGAGCAAAGTAACTGCGAGACGGTCGCGAATGCCGGCGGCAACAACTTCGAGAGCAGTGCGTTCGTCACCAAGCTGAACCCGACGGGTAATCAGATCGTGTATTCCTCGTTCCTCGGGACCTCGGGTACGATCGGCGCCTCCATCGCCGTCGACAGCACGGGCCGCGCCTATGTTGCCGGCTCGTCGCCGCATACCGAGTGCGCCGGCAATCCAGGCTGGTATTGCTTTCCAACGACGCCCGGCGCCCTGCAGGCCGACGGTCGCGGCGGCGATGATCAGGCCTATGCGTTCGTCAGTGTCGTGAATGCCAGCGGCTCGGCCCTGCAGTACTCCACGTTGTTCGGCGACAAGAACCAGATCGGCGTGAATTTTTCCGCGGAACACGCGTATTTCGACAGCTACGGAACCGCCGTGACCGTCGACGCGCAAGGCAATTTCTACCTCGCGGGATACACCAAGGATGGCAATATGCCGACGACCGCGGGTGCCTACCAGACCGTGACCGCGCCGCTGGACTCGAACGGCAATAGCGTCGCGGTGCGCGGATTCGTCGCCAAGTTCTCACCCGTGCCCGCGACCGGGGTCAGTCCCGCGTCGACCTTGCTCTATGGGACCTACCTCGGCGGCCTCGGCGTGCCCGCGAGCAGCGGCGGCGGTCAAAACGTCTCGGACCTGGTCTCCGGCATCGCCATCGATGCGGCGGGCGAGGCCTACGTCTACGGCTGGACGACCGACAACGGCTTTCCAGTGACCGCGGGCGCCTACCAAACCACGTGCGGCATCAGCGGGTCGGACAACTGCGGTAACACAACGTTTATCGCCAAATTGAACGCAAGCGGCTCGAGTCTCGTGGCCGCGACTTATTTTGGCGGCGCGGCGAACACGGACGGCGCCATAGCTTCCGGCCCGATCGTGCTCGACGGGAACGGCAACGTGTACATTGCCGGGCAGGCCAATTACGGCCTCGTTGGAGTCAATCCGATCCAAGCCGCGCTGCCCAGCACCTGCTGTGGCTTTGCCTTCGCCGCCAAACTTGATCCCACGTTGAGCAAGTTGCAATTCTCCTCGCTGCTCGGCACCGGCACGACCTCGGCGAACGGCCTTGCGGTCGATTCAGGCGGCAACATTTACCTCGCGGGCAATGTCGGCAGCAACGGATCGCTGACACCGACCGCAGGCGTGTTCCAGCCGCAATTCGGCGGCAACACCGGCACGCTCAATGGCAACTATGGCGACGGCTTTGTCGCGAAGATCGCCAATCTCGTGGTCGCGACGACGACGACGCTCACGGCGACACCGACTGCGGCGGTCAGCGGCACGTCGATCGCCTTCACGGCCGTCGTGAAACCGACGACCGGGACCGGCACACCGACGGGCACGGTGAGTTTCAAGAATGGCACGACCACGCTCGGCAGCGGGACGCTCCAAGGCATGGGTCAGGCGAGTTTCTCGACGGCCAATCTGCCCGTCGGCTCCGCTTCGATCACGGCCGTCTATGGCGGCGATAGTGGCGACAGTACGTCGACTTCGAGCGCCGTCACGGTGACGATCACCGCACCGGTCGTCGCGACCACGACGAGCCTGGTGGCCACGCCGACCTCCGCGAGTCAGGGAAGCTCCGTCTCCTTGACGGCAACGGTCGCACCGGTCTCGGGTGCCACCGTACCCACGGGGACGGTGACGTTCAAGAGCGGCACCGCGACCTTGGGCACGGCGACCCTCAGCGCGGGCAAGGCGACGTTCAGCACCACGACGCTACCGGTAGGCGCGCAGTCCATCACTGCGACCTATGGCGGCGACAGCGGCGACAGCGCTTCCACGTCGGGCGACGTCACGGTCACGATCACCGTGGACATTCCCGCGTCGCCTACCGGCGTGAAGGCGACCCCTGGTAACGCTCAGGTGCAACTCTCCTGGACTGCGAGCAGCGGCGCGACCAGTTATAACGTCTATGAAGGGACGAGCGCCGGAGGTGAGTCGAAGACGCCGACATTGACCGGGATCACGGGCACTTCCGCGACCGCAAGCGGGCTCACGAACGGCACCGGTTATTTCTTCACGGTGGCCGCGGTCAACGCCGGTGGCACGAGCGCAGCTTCGGCCGAGGTCACGGCATCGCCGGTGGCACCCGCGACCTCCACTGGCGGCAGCCATGGCGGCGGCGGCCTGGGAGCAAATGCGGTGCTCGGCCTATTGCTTCTCGTCGGCCTGAATGTGCAACGAGTCAGCCGGCGCCGGCCCGGCGCCGCGGGGAAGGCCGCAATGCGGCCACGCTAGGCTCGATCACTTCTTCGGTCGCGGGATCGCAACGCCCCAGCTGGAATACCTCTGGCTGGGGCGTCTCTTGCTGGTTCGGTCAGTAGCCGACTGTTGAGCCTCGCCTAACTGTTTGAAGCGACGCTCCTGGATTATGTAAATCGAGAGCATCCAATTCGGTCGACTCTGCGGTCATCCTTGACGGCTGGTGTCTGCGCCCCCTACAGTTCTGTGAACGAGTTCACACTCGCGAAATTACATAATCGGGATTTCTCCAAACTTCGCTCAACCGCGTCGATTACCAGACGTCAAAGGATGACCATGAAGATTCATTGGCTCGCCAATGCTTGCGCCATCGGGGCCCTTAGCCTGTCGGCATTGACCGCCTCCGCGGCGGCCGTGCCATTTCCGAGCAAGAACACGCCCGCACCACTCGTCGCCGGCGAGGCAACGGAGTTCTACGGCGCAGCGCCGATCAACGTCACGCTCACGCTGAAATTGTCGGACGAGGCCGGGGCACAAGCCTACTTGCAAAGCCTCTCGACGAAGGGCAGCGCCAACTACCATCAGTTCCTGACTCCGGCGCAGTTCCGCGCGAAGTTTGCGCAATCCGACGAAAGCGTCGCAGCCGTCGCCAAGAGTCTTGCGAAGTACGGACTGACCGCGACCCGTTCCGGTGCGAGTACCCTCAGCGTGAAGGGCAGCGCCGCCGCGATCGAAAACGCGTTTCACGTCAGCCTGCAGGTCTATGAAGTTCCCGCGACGGGAACGAATCCCGCGTACCACTTCCGCGAGCCGACCACCGCGGCCAAGCTGCCCGCCGAAGTCAGCAACGCGGTTTCCGGTGTCATTGGCCTCAGCACACGGCCGAAATTCGCGCCGCACCACGTCGCGGCGTTCAGCAAGAACGCGACCCGTCAACCCGCGAAGACCGCTACCAGTTCCAGCGGCAACCAGCCGGGATTCTGGACCGTCAGCGACTTCGCCAATTATTACGACGTGACGCCGCTGACCGCGAAGAACATCTCCGGCAAGGGTCGCACGATCGGCATCGTCACCCTGGCGAACTTCACCGTCAGCGATGCTTATGACTATTGGGCGGCCGTCGGACTCAACGTCGCGAAGAACCGCGTCACCGTGGTTCCAGTCGATGGCGGCGCGGGTGCGCCGAGTGATGCCTCCGGTTCGATCGAGACGACGCTGGACGTCGAGCAGTCCGGTGGCGTCGCGCCCGGCGCCAAGATCATCGTCTATCAGGCGCCGAACACCAGTCAGGCCTTCGTGGATGCCTTCGTCGCTGCGATCGAAGACAACAAGGCCGACTCGATCTCGGTCAGCTGGGGCGAGTGGGAGTGGTTCGACAACGCCTATTTCTCGCCGGTCACGGACCCGTTCACGGGCGAGACCGTCAGCACGCTGACGGCTTACACGGAACTGTTTCTGCAGGCCGCTTTACAGGGCCAGACGCTCTACGCGGCTGCTGGCGATGCGGGCGCGTATGATGCGAACGATGGCAATGCGCCCCCGGATTTCAGCCTGGCGCTGAGCGTCGACGATCCGGCTGCGAATCCCTACATCACGGCCGCCGGCGGCACGACCCTGCCCGGGACGCAGCTCTACGGCATCACCGTCAACAAGAAACCCGTGACTGTGACCGTCCAGATCCCTCACGAGCGCGTCTGGAGTTGGGATTACCTCATTCCGCTCTGCGACGACCTCGGGCTCGACCCGATCGGTTGCGGCATATTCCCGGTAGGCGGCGGCGGCGGCATCAGCTTCGAATATCCGTTGCCGTTCTATCAGGCCGGTTTGAAAGGGATTCAGAAGACCCAGCCGTATCAGCAGTTCATCGACGAGGATACGATCCCGCCGACGACCTTGCTCACGATTCCGGCGAACTATGCCGGCCGCAACGTTCCTGACATTTCCTTCAATGCGGATCCGGATACCGGCTACGTGATCTACTACACCTCGGACACGAGCGGCTTTGGCATCGCAAGCTTCTACGGTGGTACGAGCTTCGTGGCGCCGCAGTTGAACGGGGTCACGGCATTGCTCGGCCAGTATCTCGGTGGACGCATCGGACTGATCAACGTGCCGCTGTACGAACTCGCCAAGGGCAACGGCGCCTACACGGGCAAGACCAACCCGTTCAACGTGATCGCCTACGGCAACAACGACTATTTCCTAGGAACCAACGGCTACAGTCCGGCGGCCGGCATCGGCACGCTCGACGTGTTCCATTTCGCGGAAGCCCTGAAGACGACCGCCTACTAAGGGCCGGTCTCGTTCATGCCTCGGGCGGCCCAGCGTTTGGGTCGCCCGAGTTCTCCATCCCGTCGTGAGCGCCTGTCCGTCGCCGGCTCAAATCGATTCCAGGTACGCCACTACCGACTGCATCTGGTCCTTGCTCAGATCCTTGATGACGCCATGCATCACGGGCGCGGTGCGGAGCACGCTTTGAATCACCAGCAACTGCTTGTAGAGATAAGGGGCATGCTGGCCTGCGAGCCGCGGAAACACGGCCATGCCCTCGGCATGTTGCCCGTGGCACGAGGCGCAGGCCGGAACGCCGCTTGCCGGGATGCCCTCTTCGAATAGCTTCTTGCCGGCGGTAACGAGCGCAGGATTGCCGGGCCGGCCCGGCGCGGGCGCCTGTGTGGAGAAGTAATCCGCCAAAGCATTGACGGTCGCCTCGTTCAGTTGCGAGGCCATGCCCCACATATAAGCTTGAGCATCCGGGTCGGCCCGGGTCTGGTTCTTGAACGCAGTCAATTGCAGGACGATGTACGGGGCCGACTGACCTGCGAGATTAGGAAACGTGGGCGAGACACTGCGACCGGTCTCTCCATGGCAAATGGCGCAGGTTTGTATCGTCTTTTGCAGCGCTGCGTGCTCGGCGCCGGCGCTGAGGTCGGCGCTCCAGGCGGTCGTGACCGCGAACAGCGATGCCAGCGCGACGGCCAGCGGGGTTGAATGGTTCATGCGGGGGACTCCTGCGCCAGTGGATTCTGCAATGCTCAATAATTCAGCCAAACCAGGGCATACAAGGTGTTGTTGTCCGATGCGTTGCGGCCGGCGCCGTCGTAGTCCGTCTTGCCGCCGTTGAACTTCGAATACACGGTGTATTGCAGCTGCAGCTTGGCGTTGAGCCAGGGCAGATAATTGAGTTCCAGGATCTCGCCGCGGGAATTCGGTCGATCGTTGTTGCTGCCGGTGACCGCCGACGGTGCATACAGGAGGCTGTCCGCCGAACCGTTGACGCTGAAGAAGCCCAGGGAACCGCCGATCTTGCGCTGGTAATAATATTCTCCGCTGAGCGCAAACCAGTCGAGGGTGTTGCTCGGGTTGGCGGCGAGTCCGTTCGCAAAGCTCGCATCCAGGGTCTGCTTCTCATTGACGTAGGTCGTCAAGATCGTGAACAGGTGGGAGTCGCCGATGAATTGATACTGCAGGTCGGCGGCGGTATCGCGATACTGGTCGGTGGGACCGGCGAGCGGCAGACCATTCCCCGGGTTCAACCTGGCGTCGATGCCGTACAGCCCGACGGTCAGCGAATTGACGTCCCAGCGCGATTCGTAGGCGATGCGCCAATACGGCGACACACCGTGGATCACGCCAGCCTGCGTGCTGTCGAGCGGGTGGACCCCGCCCGGCAGGGATGGAGCATAGAGGCTCAGCTCCGCGTAAAGGTGGCTATCCAGCCAGGCGTAGACGCCGAGTCCGGCCGCGGTCTGTCCGAGGCCGCCCGCGCCTGCGGTGAGCTTCGGTGAGGTGACGGGCGTCGGCGACGTGCTGCTGCCGGAGTACGGAAAGCCCCAGGCGGCCGTGGTGTTCCAGACGTCCTGCACGGTCGGCCCGTTATTGAGCGTCGCGCCGATGATCAGGTGGTGTTGGCTGGCATCGTCGCCCTGCCCGAAGCTGAAGTGGCGCGCGTAGCGGATGTCTGTGTTGTCGAGTGCGAAGTGATCCTCCGCGCCGTCATAGGTGAGCTGCACGAAAGCGCCGAGGTCGTCGGCGATCTTTCCGGCGTAGAACAGGCTCACTTGTTGGGGGAACAGCACATCGCCGTCCTTCGCGAGAGCGCCCGAGACCGCGCTGTCGGGCAGTGGGGCGCTCGTGTGCGTATAGCTGATCTGAAGCATGATGCTGAGCGGCGGAATGGAGTTCAAGGACAAAGTCGAGCGATCGTCGACGTTGATGCCGGTGATCTGCTTGATGTTGTCGAGCACGTAGCCGTTCAACTTGAACTCGCGGCCAAAGGGCGTGAGCTCCGGGAACACGGTATGGCAGGTCGCGCACGTCATGCCGGTCTGGCGTGCGAAGCTCGGCACTGCGACCGCCGGGGCCACGACTCCGATGGATAACATGAGCGCGACCAGCGCTCCGCGCCAGCCCTCGATGCGATCGTTCATGCGGATTCTTGCAACCATGCCCACCCTCCCATTGTCGATTCGGGGCATGGTAGCGATCGCGCGCGTGCACACCATCCGGAGAATTACGTGCGATTCCGGACAAGCACGTATATCGTTGGCGCCCCTCTGCGGTCTGTTCACTACCGAACAGAGGTCGACGCGCTCAGAGGTTCAATGTGCAGGCTGAATCCGCCATGAAATGGTCCGTGCTAGATCAATCACCCGCATCCGCGGGCAGCCCCCAGGACCTCGCGATCCGCGAGTCCCTGCGGCTGGGCGCCTGTTGCGATGCCCTGGGCTACCACCGATTTTGGGTGTGCGAACATCACAACAGCGCGAGCATCGTGGGATCCGCGCCGGAGGTCCTGATCGCCGCGATCGCGGCGACGACCCCGCGCATACGTGTCGGCAGCGCGGGCGTGATGCTGCCGCATTATTCGGCGCTCAAGGTCGCCGAACAATTTCGTGTCCTCGAGGCGATCGCACCGGGACGCATTGATCTCGGTGTTGGCAGAGCCCCCGGTTCCGACCGACTGACGGCGCTGGCGCTGAACCCGCATTCGAACGCCGACGAATTCCCCCGCCAGGTCCAGGAGCTGCAGCATTGGGTCTCGGGCGTGAGTCTGCCTCAGGGTCACCCGCATCGTGCCATCATGGCCCACCCGCAAGGCCCTACGAGTCCTGATCTTTGGATACTCGGCAGCTCGAACTACGGCGCGCAATTGGCCGGCTTTTTGGGTCTGCCGTATGCCTACGCTTATTTCTTTCGTGACGGCGAGGGCGCCGAGGAGGCGCTCGCGCTTTATCGCCGCGAATACCGTCCAAGCGCGCGTTACCCACGGCCTCAGCCGACCATTTGTGTGTGGGCGCTGGCAGCGGACACACAAGCCGAAGCGGATCGGCTGCTGACGGCGCGCGAGCATTGGCGCGTGGGATTCGACAAGGGCTTGCGGGAACCCTTACTCTC
>Ga0116226_10000942_pt1 | contig 25419 bp, 21 predicted proteins | sample S1TSphfallax_FD_89692 | JGI IMG/M metagenome (GOLD analysis project Ga0116226, IMG submission 89692) | Host-associated microbial communities from peat moss isolated from Minnesota, USA - S1T2_Fa - Sphagnum fallax MG | ecosystem: Host-associated > Plants > Peat moss > Unclassified | place: USA... | reverse complement strand
GGGGAGGATTCGGCAACCCACCCCCAAGGGGTTGGAAAGCCTCGCCCCAGCTATCGCAAGATCTTGATTAGACCGCGTGACACACGAACGTGTAGCACAGGGACATCATGACAATCAATACACAGCACAAGCAGCCATCTCTCATCGGCCCCCGATCAAATATATCGGGGGCCAACCGGCGCGGCTGAAAATGGAATTACCAGCTCACCCCAAATCGTACATAATAATATCCGCCATTATAACCAAACGGAGACGAAAGGTTATAACTGGACCCGTACCAGCCATTATCCAGCGCTTGCTGGGTGGTCAACTTAGTCGGGAACCGATTGAAGAGATTTTCAGCGCCGACAGTGATACTGCTGTTCCAAGGGAGATTATAGGTAACGTCCAGGTCCGTGATGAAGGCGGGTTTATTGTAGGCGGTATCGACGGCGGGATTGGTGGTCGCGACGACCAACGCAGTCTTGGAATAGCGCGACTCCCGCAGATTGACCGCCCAATTGTCCAGGGTCCACAGCGCGCCCAAGGTGGTGCGATTCTTCGGATACAGGGCGGTGATGTTGTTGACCACTGCGGTCGTCAGCGGGTTTATGCCGACGCCCCGGAGCACACCGGGAACAGCCGCCGTACCGATAATCGATTGCCAGTTGAACGCGCTGGAAACCGACCATTTGACCGCGCCGGCAGCGCCGAATTCGCTAAGATAACGACCGGCAATATCGATACCTTCGCTCCTGGTATTGGCCAGATTGGAGAAATAGGTCACAGCCGTGCCCGGTTGATATCCAAGAGGTGTAAGAATCGAGTTGACCAAATTGTTGCTGGCGTTGGACGCGGCACCTCCCAGCGCCGTCTGCAGAATGCGATCGTCGATGAAGATGCGGTAGAAATCTGCGGTCAATTCGCTGTGATCGATTGGCTCGGCGACGATACCGGCGGTGATGTCCTTTGATGATTCAGGAGCCAACGGCGTACCGCCCAAAGCCTCACCGACCTTGCTCGTCGGAGAGACATAGAGAGAATTGGCGAGAACCGTCTTAGCCGACGCCCCCGTTCCAACCGTAACAATATTGGGCAGCGTCGATTGATAATGTTCCTGCGCCAGGCTTGGCGCTTTCAGCCCGTCGCTGAGGGATCCGCGGATCGCCAATTCCGGAAGAACCGCATATCGGGCCGAGAGCTTGCCGATCTCGACATCGCCCACATCGGAATAATGCTCGAAACGGCCGGCAACATCGATATCCAGCACATCCCATATCTTCTTCTGTTCCAGATCGAGATAGGTGGCGAAGTTGGTCCGGTCGTAGGAGCCTGCGCTGGATGGATCAAACCCACCGAGCCCGGAGGCTCCGCCGGTGGTCGCGGCGCCGGCCCTGGCCACTGTCTGCGAGCCAACGACGACGGAAGCCGGGTAGGTGTAATTTCCCTGTTCGTAGGATTGCAACTGCCCCGCGACTTCCTGGAAGGTGTCTCGGCGATATTCGAAACCGCCAGAAACCGCCAGAGGGACAGCGAAGAGTCCGGTCTCGACCGGCTTCGACAGATTGAGCGTGGTCGTCCATTCGGTTCCGATCAAATGACCGTTATTGAAATCGATCGGACTGGCCGGCCCCAGGGACACGTTGAGGGTATTGTTGTTCCGCTCATTCGCGTCGGTATTGCTGTAGGTCGTCGCCAGGTCCCAGGTGATGCCGGCGACGTCGCCCTTCAGCCCGATCGCGCCCTGCGCATCGGCCGTATGCACGATGAATTGGGGAAGATAGCCGTTGGGGAAAATCGACGGAACGTTTTGCGGCGATGCCGCTGGCCGGAACAGACCGTAATTGCGCGCATATTGATCGGCGTAATTGAAGAAGGAATAGGCGGTGACGGCGTCGCTCAACGGCTGTTCGAGGGTGTAACCGCCATTATAAGTATTGTTGAGCGGCAGCCCCTGGCTCTGACCCGTGACTGCCTGAGCCAGATTGCGCGAATCGCCGTTCGGATAAAATTGAGTCTGCAACGGCGACGCGCCGCCGAGCTTCGTGCCGAGCGGATAAGCCGCGCCGATCTGATTGGTAGGATCCTGATCGACCACATCGAGAAACAGGCGGACGAAGCCGCCCTTGAGCAAGGGCAGCCCTTGGTCGAGCAGCGCATGAACGCTTTCGCCCTTGTAGTTTAGAGTGCCGCTCCCGGCGCTGTCGGCATATTGACCATAAGTCAGAGAACCGCTGCCGCCGTCCGCGCCCTTTTTCAAAATGACGTTGATCACGCCCGCCACCGCATCCGACCCATACTGGGCGGACGCGCCATCGCTCAGGACCTCGATATGGTCGACGGCGCTCGCCGGAATCAGGTCCAAATCGACCGGGGACGAGCCTGCATTACCCTGGGCCGTCACGAAGAGGAGCGACGAGGCGTGGCGGCGGATACCGTCCACCAGCACGAGAACCTGGTCGCCGGGCAAGCCGCGCAAGCTCGCCGACTTCACCGCCTCACCCGACCCGCCGGTCCAGCCGCCCGCATTATTATAGGAGGGCAACAATTGTTGCAGCGCATCGCGCAAATTGGTTTTGCCCGTTTCCTGCAGGTCGGCCGCGCTCAGCACCTGCACAGGAACCAGGCTGTCCTTTGCACTTTGATCGCTGACGCGCGTGCCGGTCACCACAATGTCTTCGGTCGCATCAGCCGCGACGGCGTCGAGAGTTGCCGCAGACGCGTGCCCGCCGCCTAACGTCCCCACCATAACGGCCGACAGCAGAGAGGCGCGCAGCCCCTGGCCACGCTTCATCTCAAAACTCATGACACACTCCCCTTCTTGCGCCCTCGTATCACGAGGGCTCGCCGTGAATGCCTGGCGCCCGCTAGGCGCCAAGCTCAATACAGCCGGAGGAGTTCTCGGCGGGGCTCAGCATAGTTTTCGGCTCTCTCACAAGGCTCAAAGCCAATCGAATTCTTGTGCAGAAGGGCTATCCCGATCCCCACGCTTAGTCAAGTTATTTTGTAGATTATAAATACATTACACACATGTAATATGTGTAGATATTTGACATCACCATTTTATGACTGTAATTAAATCGCCGGTCGAGCGCAGCCGCGCCCGCCAGGATCGAGGCAGCCCGCGAAAAAGGGGCCGCAGAAGAGGGAATAATATGGATTATCGAAATTTAGGCCGGACCGGCATCAAGGTTTCCCCGATCTGCCTGGGCACCATGATGTTCGGGGGACAGACCGAGGACGACGTCGCACAGCGCATCGTCGACAAGGCTCGCGCCGTCGGCGTCAACTTCATCGATACCGCGGACGTCTACAATGACGGCAAGTCCGAAGAGACCGTCGGAGGGCTTATTGCCGGCGACCGAGACGACTGGGTGCTCGCGACCAAATTCGTCAATTCGCGCCGTGAAAGTCCCAACCATCGGGGCGCTTCGCGCAAATATGTGGTCGAGGCGGTCGAGGCCAGCCTGAGACGCCTGAAGACCGACTATATCGACCTCCTCTATTTGCACCGAGAGGATCACAATACGCCGATCGAGGAAACCGTTTCTGCTTTAGGTGACCTGATCCGCCAGGGAAAGATCCGCTATTACGGTGTGTCCAACCATCGCGCCTGGAAGCTAGGGGAATTCAGCCGTGTTGCGGATCAACTCGGCGTGCCGCGTCCCGCCGCCACCCAGCCTTGCTACAATCTCGCCAACCGGCAGCCTGAAACTGAACATTTCGCCGCCGCCAAACATTACGGCATCGGCGTCGTTCCCTTCAGCCCCCTCGCCCGCGGCGTGCTGACCGCCAAATATGTGCCCGACGAACCGCCGCCGTCCGATACCCGTGCCGGCCGCAACGATCGCCGCATGCATCAGACCGAATGGCGCCAGGAATCCCTCCATCTGGCCCAGCGGGTGAAAGCACACGCCGAAAGCCGGGGCATCACGCCCGGCCAGTTCGCCTTGGCCTGGGTTATCGGCAATAACTATGTGACATCCGCGATCACCGGCCCGCGAACAGAAGCGCATTGGGACGATTATGTTCCCGCGCTCGATTATATCCTGACCGCCGAGGACGAGGCGTTCGTCGACTCGCTGGTGGCCCCCGGCCATCCCTCGACGCCCGGCTTCAACGATCCGAGCCACCCCTTTCAGGGTCGGCAGCTCAGGGCCTGAAGACAGAAACGGCCGGCTCGCACAAGCCGGCCGTTTCCCTTACGCCGTCCCCGCAATGCGCGAGCGCCGGACCAGGCTCAGTTCGGCGACGGTATCCTTTAAAATGAGATTGTCCTTCGCGGCCTCGATCACCATCCCAGAGACAGCCGGCGTGGTGCAAGCGGTCCGCGTCGTGCCGTCAATGCGCACCGCGCACACATTGCAAAGTCCGCGCCGGCAGGACAGCACGTAGGACAGGCTGGGATCGAGCGTCTGCTGAATGTGGCGCAGAAGCGTGCTTACACTGGCACCTTCCCACCCTTCCAGCCGGTCGCCGGTCAGATCGTAGGTCACCAGCTCGCCGGCCTCCGCCGCCGAACCGCGTCGCACATGAACGATCATGGCACCTCTATAAATACATATAATTTTTGTATATACAATACATACTCTACTATGCAAGAGTACTCATCAATATTCCACTGAATATGATGATATTTTCCGCCGCGAGCGCGGCCGACAAAGCGGGTGATGGTAGAGCCGATGACCCAGCAGACCTTAGATCGCCTCCCGCGATCCACGACCGATGCGATGTCCACGTCGCAGCCTTATCTGAACCTGCCGACAAATCAGGCCCGGCTTGGAGACCTGTGGAACGCCTCCGTGGCCTCTCCTACATTCCGCTACGCCGTTCGGCGGACCTGGCAGGCGGCCATCCTCATCGCCATAACGGTGCTGCTGACCTTCATCCTGATCAATCTCGCGCCTGGCGACATGGTCGATGTAATGGCTGGCGAAGCCGGCGCCGCCGACGCCGGCTATCTGGAATTGCTGCGCGGACGCTACGGGCTGGACCAGCCGCTACCGTTGCGCTTCTTTCACTATCTGGTGCAGATCGGTCACTTCGATCTCGGCTTCTCGTTCCGCCATAACCTACCGGTACGCGATCTCATTCTGAGCCGGCTCGGCGCCACCGCTTCGCTGATCGGCATCGCCATCACGCTGGCTGTCCTTGGCGCCGTAGCCCTCGGCACGATCGCCGCACGCCACGTCAACGGCGCCCCCGACCGCATCATCTCGGTCGTCACACTTCTCTCCTACGCGGTTCCGACCTTCTGGCTGGGGCTGATGCTGGTACTGCTGTTCTCGGTGAAACTGCGCTGGCTTCCCAGCAGCGGCAGCGAAACGCTGTTCTCCGGCTATACCGGCTGGGCGCGTTTGCGCGACCAGGCGGAACATCTTGTTCTGCCGGTGCTGACCCTGGCGCTGTTCCACCTCGCCCTCTACACCCGACTGCTGAGGGCCTCGCTCCTCGAGGTTCTCAATCAGGATTTCATTCGCACCGCTCGGGCCAAAGGCCTAACCGAGCGGCGGGTTATCGCGGTCCATGCGCTGGGCAACAGCCTGCTGCCTTTGGTGACGATGGTCGGTATGCAGATCGGCGCCACCATCGGCGGCGTGGTCGTGATCGAATCCGTCTTCGCCTGGCCGGGGCTGGGCCGGCTCGCCATGGACGCCGTGCTTCAGCGCGACACCACGCTGCTGGTCGGCATCGTGCTGTTCAGCGGCTGCTTCGTCGCGATCGTCAATCTGCTGGTCGATCTGTTCTATTCCTGGCTCGACCCCCGCATCGTTCGAAACTGACATGATCATCTCCGGGTTCTGGAAGCGCTTCCGGCGCAATGGCCCCGCCGTCATCGGTCTGGGCGTCCTCGGGCTCGTCGTCGCCGCCGCGCTTTTGGCCTCGGTGCTTCGCCCCGGCGATCCGTGGAGCGTTGTCGGTCCGGCCTTCCTGTGGCCCGGTGAGGATTCTCGCTTTCCGCTCGGCACTGACATTCTTGGCCGTGACATATTGAGCGGGCTGCTGTATGGCGCCCGGGTGTCGCTCGCCATCGGCTTTACCGCGACGCTGATCTCCAGCCTGGTGGGCACGATCATCGGGCTGACCGCCGGCTATTATGGACGTTGGACCGATGACGGCCTGATGCGGATGACCGAGGCCTTCCAGACGATCCCCGCCTTCCTGCTGGCGATCATTGTCATCGTCCTGTTCCAGCCTTCGATGCCGTCCATCATCTCTGCCATCGCGCTCATTTCCTGGCCAGGCGTGGCCCGTCTCGTCCGCGCCGAAACGCTGCGCCTGCGCGAGGCCGACTTCATCGCCGCCTGCCGGACCTTCGGCATGAGCGACCTGAGGATCCTCCTTACGCAAATCTTGCCGAACTGCCTCGCCCCGCTGATCGTCGCGACATCGGTGTCGGTCGCCACCGCAATCCTGATGGAAGCCGGACTGTCGTTCCTCGGCCTGGGCGATCCCACCCGCCTGTCCTGGGGCACCATGATCTCGATCGGACGCGACGGGTTGCGCACCGCCTGGTATGTGAGCGCGTTGCCGGGCGTCGCCATCCTGATCACTGTCATGGCCGTCAATCTGATCGGCGACGGCCTGAACGACGCCCTCAATCCGCGTCGACGCGAGCGGCCGTCATGAGAGAGCCCTTGCTCGCGGTCCATGACCTCAGCATCGGCACCGCCGATCGCGAGGCGCAGCCCTTGGTCTCCGGCGTGGGCTTTGACCTTCATCGCGGCGAGACCCTGGCGCTGGTCGGCGAATCGGGAAGCGGAAAGTCTTTGACCGCGCTTTCCCTTTTGCGTCTGCTGCCGGACCCGCCGGTATCGCTGCAGGGTGGCAGCATCCGCTTCGAAGGCCGGGAACTAACGGAACTGGGCGCACAGGAAATCCGCGACATCCGCGGCGGTGCCATCTCGATGATCTTCCAGGAGCCGCTCAGCGCTCTGAACCCGGTCATGACCATCGGCAACCAGCTGCTCGAAACGGTGCGGGCTCATGCGCGGCTGTCGCGCAAGCAGGCCGCCGAGCGGGTTCTCGAATTGCTCGACCTGGTTCGCATGCCCGATGCCGCGCGGCGCCTGCACGACTATCCCCACCGTCTGTCTGGCGGCATGCGCCAGAGGGTACTGATTGCCATGGCGATGGCGGGCAACCCTCGCCTGCTGATCGCCGATGAACCAACCACCGCGCTCGATGTCACCGTACAGGCCGACATTCTAGACACCTTGCAACGGCTTCAATCCAAGTTTGGCCTGGCGATCCTGCTGATCACCCATGATTTTGGCCTGGTCGCCGACTATGCCGACAAAGTGACGGTCCTCTATGCCGGCCGCCAGATCGAGAGCGGCCCGGTATCCGAGGTGCTCCAACGGCCCGCCCACCCTTATACGCGCGGCTTGCTCGGCGCCCGCCCTGACGTGCTGCCGGTCAAGCGTCCAGACGGCACCCGGCCCCGCCTCGCCGAAATTCCGGGCACCATTCCGGCCATCCGCGATCTGCCGCCGGGCTGCCCCTTCTCGTCGCGCTGCGTCGAAGCGATCGAGTGCTGCACCCGCCGCGCGCCGCCGCTGGCTGCGGTGGGAGTCGGCCATCTGTCCGCTTGCTTTCTGACACAGGCTGCCGAATGAGTCCTGTTGCTCCCCTCCTCTCCGTCGAGGATCTGGTCGTCGATCACCGCAGCGGCGCCCATACGGTCAAGGCTGTCGCCGGCGTTTCCTTCACCGTCGGACGGGGCGAGACGGTGGCGCTGGTTGGCGAATCGGGCTGCGGCAAATCGACCCTGGCCCGCACCATCGTTGGACTTCACCGGCCGACCTCAGGCCGCATCCGGTTCGGGGGCCAGGATCTCACGAGCGGTGCGGGCGGTTTCCTGGCCGGACGTCGGGACCCCGTGCGACGCCGTTTGCAAATGGTGTTCCAGGACCCCTTGCTGTCGCTCAATCCGCGCGCCACGGTCGGACGCATCATCGAAGAGCCGCTGATCGTCCAGAAACAGGGCGACTCCGCGACCCGGCGCCAGCGCGTGGATGAACTTCTAGGCGCGGTTGGCCTGTCGCCGGATATGAAGACCAGGCTGCCCCATGAATTCTCCGGCGGTCAGCGCCAGCGGATCGGCATCGCGCGCGCTCTCGCCTTGCGGCCCGACCTGGTGGTGTGCGACGAGCCGGTATCGGCCCTCGACCTGTCTCTTCAGGCCCAGATTCTCAACCTGCTGTCCGACCTGCAGGAGAGGATGGCGCTGTCCTATCTGTTCATCTCCCACGATCTGTCGGTGGTCCGGCACATCGCCGATCGCATCCTGGTCATGTATCTGGGTCGGATCGTCGAATCCGGACCAATCGATATTCTGGGGTCAGGCGCCCGCCATCCCTATACGCAGACCCTCAACGCCGCGGTGCCCGGGGCGCGCGCCGGACGGCGCGCTGCGCCGCTTGAGAACGCCGCAACGAGCGACGTGCCCTCCCCTATTGACCGACCGAGTGGCTGCTTCTTTCACACGCGGTGCCCGCACCGGCGCACCGAATGCGTCGAGCGGACACCGGTCCTGCGCCAGATCGCCCCCGGCCACGAGGTCGCGTGCCATCTGGTCGAAGCCGGGCTCGAACTGGCACCGCCCGCCGCGCGAAGAACCGCATGAGCGGCCTTGAGGATCGCACCGGCGGCGCCGCGCGCTGGGGCATCGCCCCCTATCTGCTGCTGTCACTGGCGGCGGGAACCACGGCCGGCATGCTGCGGGCCCTGTCGCCAATCTTCGCGCTGCGGCTGGGCGCCGAACCGGCGCAGATCGGCATCATCAGCGGCGCGGAGAGTCTAGGCATGGCGGCGATGACCCTGCCGGCCGGCGTCATGATCAGCCGCTTCGGAGCGCGGCGGGTCTATGTGCTGGCCAGTCTGACCATCACCTTGGTCTATCTCGTCGTTCCCCTGTCACGGGCCTGGCTTCCGCTCGCTCTCGGGCTGGCGGTCGGCGGTTGCTGCATGCCGTTCCGCATCGTCTCGATCAGCAGTTCCTTCCTCGACAGGCTCCGCCTGCTGGGCCGCGACAAAGCCGGCTGGTACGGCGGATCGACGACCATCGGCATGTTGCTGCTGGGTCCGTCCCTGGCCACGGCGCTACTCGAGACCTCCGGCCTCACCGCCGGCTACTGGACAGTCAGCGCCCTGTTCGGCGCGATGGGTGGCGTCGGGCTGATGGTCCTGTCGCCGCATCGAGCCGATGGCGAGACGTTGCCGACCCTGACCCGCAGCGTCGCCCAGACGCTGGACCTTCTGCGTGACAGGGTGGTGGCGGCGATCTGCACCATCGAGCTCTCCCAAGGACTTGTGTTCGCCTTCTTCTCCGCCTTCATCGTCGTCGCCGCGGTACGGCTGTTCGGCCTGTCCGAGCCTGAGGCCATCCTGATTAGGCTGCTCGAAGGAGCGGTCGCCGTCTTCACCTCATTCTTCGGCGGCTATCTGGTCAAGGATCGGCCGGTGCGATGGATCTACCGCGTCAGCCTGGTGCTGATCGCCGCGGGGTTCCTTCTGCTCGGCACCACCGCCTCGCACGCATTTCTGCTGCTGTCGACATTGCTGCTGGGATGCGGCTTCGGCCTGACCAGCCTGATCAATGTCATGCGCCTGAGCGAGACCGAGGCGCCGAAAGGACGCCTTTCGTCGCTGCAGCTGTTCTCCTCGATGAGCGGGGCCTTCTGCGGCGCCCTGCTGGGTGGATTTCTCAGCGCTCAGTTGGGTTTACGCGGCATGTTCCTGTGCGGCGGCGGGCTCTATGCCCTGCTGGCCTCGCGCTGGTGCTTCGGGCCAAGCATAAAGGGGACCGCCGCATGAACGTCATGACCGAAGGTGCCGACATCCTCTCGCGGGCGCAGCGGCTCGCCGGTCGCTTCGCCGAGACCGCCGGCGATCACGACAGGACGGGCGCCCCGCCCGCCGCGAATTTTCAAGACCTTTCCGAAGCCGGTTTGCTTGCCTTGACGGTGGATGCGCGCTTCGGCGGGCTTGGGCGCGGGCTGCGCGACGCCGCCGCAGTGGTCGGGACCGTCGCCCGGGGGGAGCCGTCGACGGCGCTGATTCTCGCCATGCACTACATCCAGCATGCCGCCATCGCCCGGCGCCGCCACTGGCCGGCGGCGCTGGCCGAGCAGGTGGCGCGAGACGCTCTGTCCGGTCCGGCGCTGATCAGCGGCGTCCAATCGGAACCCGGCGTCGGCTCGCCCTCGCGTGGAGGCCTGCCGCAGACCGTCGCCCGCCGCATCGGCGGCGAGTGGCGCCTGTCCGGGCATAAAAACTACGTGACCGGAGCTCCCCTGCTAGGCTGGCTCAACGTCTCGGCGACCACCGACGAGGCGACACCGCGGGTCGGCAATTTCCTGGTCCCCGGTAATGCACCGGGTCTTCGTATCGTCAAGAACTGGAATCAACTCGGCATGCGGGCCAGCTGCAGCGAGGATGTACTGTTCGAGGATCTGGCGGTTCCGTTCGATCACGCCATCGATCTGCGCCCGATCGACGCTCCACCCGAGCTGGATCCTCAAGGGCGCGGCTGGTGGTTCGGACTGCTCTCCGCCGTCTATGACGGAGTAGCCCGTTCGGCACGCGATTGGACGGCGGACTTCCTGCATCGGCGGGCTCCGCCCAATCTGGGCAGGCCGCTGGCCACCGTGCCGCGCCTGCAGGAAGCCTTGGGGGCAATCGAAGTGCGCCTCATCGCCAGTGCCGGGCTGCTGCGCGATCTGGCCGAGGCGACCGATACCGGCGGCCCGGTTAGCCTGGCCAGCGCTGGCGCCGTCAAACAGACGGTTTGCCAGAACGCGCTCGACGTCACTCTCGCGACGCTCGCTCTGTGCGGCAATCACGGCCTGTCGCGGGACAACCCGCTCGAACGCCATCACCGCAACGCGCTCTATGGCCGTATGCACGCGCCGCAGGAAGACACCATTTTCGGCGCCGCCGGCCGGGCAGCGCTAGAAGCCGGAATTTGATCAAGGAGGCACGATGAAACCCATCGACATAACCCAGCCGGCACCCGCCATCGACCTGTCCGACCGCACCGCCCGGCTGGCTCTGGCCACGGATATCGCTGCCGAAATCGGCAGGGGGGCCTCGGAACGTGACCAATTACGCGAGCTGCCGTTCGAGGCGTTCGACCGGGTGCGTCGATCGGGGCTGGCGACACTTCGTGTGCCGAAGCATCTCGGCGGTCCAGGCGGATCGATCCCTGATCTGGTCGAGGTGCTGGTCATTCTCGCGACGGGCGAACCCAATATCGCCCACGCGCTGCGCTCGCACGTCAATTTCGTCGAATCGCTGATCCTGTCGCCGCCCTCCTTCAAGAGCGAGACTTTCCTGAAGAAGGTTCTCGACGGCGCCATCTTCGGCGGCGCCAATACCGAACAAGGTACGGCACGGCCCGGCGATGTCACCACCCGACTGACCCGCCAGGGCGACCGCTTTCGCCTCAACGGCAAGAAATACTACGCCACCGGCACCGCCTTCTCGGATTATGCCGGCTTCAGCGCGATAGACGACCAGGGGGAGCTTATCTCGGCGCTGCTGCCGATCGACCGCGAGGGCATTCATATTCTTGACGATTGGGACGGCATGGGGCAGCGCCTGACAGCCAGCGGCAGCGTCGACCTGGTCGATGTCGAGGTGTTCGATCACGAGATCGGGGTTCGCCCGCTCAACAATCTGGTCGGCCGGCACACATCGACCCTGCGCCAGCTGCACCTGGCCGCCTGCATCGCCGGGATCGTCCGTACCCTGTTGTCCGACGCCAAGCTCTATGTGCAGAAGCAGGCGCGCACCACGCGGCACGCCGCAGCCGAGCGCGCGGTCGACGACCAATTCGTCCAGGCGACCATCGGCCAACTCGCGGCGACCTCTTTTGCCATCGACGCGCTGGTCGCCGAAAGCGCCCGCGCGGCCGACGAAGCTGCCCGCGCGATCACCGCCGAGTCGCCGGATATCGAGAATGCCCTGATCCGCAGCGCCCTGGCCACGGCGAACACCCAGCTGGTTGCCGGTCAACTCGCGCTGAAAGCCTCTTCAGACGATTTTTATGAAATCGGCGGCGCTTCGGCGACGGCGAAGAAATATAATTTTGATCGCCATTGGCGCAATATTCGCACCATCCTAAGCCACAACCCGCTCAATCATAAGGCACGGGTGGTGGGCGACTACCATCTCAATGGCACCATTACCCACCTCAAGGAGGGACGGGTCTTCTGACCCGCCCTCAGCCTCCCTAAGCCACCGCCCGGCGCCGCAAAGACTCGAGCGGCGCCGGGTCGATCCAGTCTTCAAGCGCGAAGTCGGCCGCCAGGAAGCCATGGTCGCGCAGGAAGTTCTTATAGGCGCCGAACTGGCTCACCCACGCCGGATCGAGACTAACGCCCAGGCGCTTATGCAGATCAGGCCCGAAGGCAGCCGCGACCGCGTCCTCCGAAGCGCCGATCTCTCGGGCGACGAAGGTGCGGATCTCGGCCGGATGGGTCGTAGCCCAGTCCGCGGTCCGCTGTAGCAGGGCGAGCAGCCGCTCCACCAGATCCGGCCGTTCGACCGCCAGGGTCTCGTCGACGGTCAAGGCACGCGGTGTGCCGCTATTGAGGCGGATGGCGGGGTCGGGGTGATTGCCGAGATCGGCGACGATGGCAGCCCCCAGCAGATTGACGACGCCGATCCCCTCCGCCCCCTTGACGAAGAACGCGTCGATGCGTCCCTCGATCAGGGCGAATATCTCGGCGGCATAGGGCGCGCGGCGCTTGGTGCTGTCCGGGCCGGGGGCCAGAATCGGCTCCTCGATGCCAAGTTCGATCTGCGCCACGGCATCGAGATTTAGGCCCGCCAGCGACAGCGTCGAGATCACCCCTTTCAAAGAGGTCGCCCGGTTGAAGTCGACTAGGCCATTGAGCCGCTTGGGAACGCCGACGCGGCGCCCGGCGAGGTCGGCCGGCTGGCGAATGCCCGATGACGGCAAGGCGACAATCGCCTGGAATTCATCGACCCAGGACAGGGCCACCAGGCGAGTCTTGGTGCCCTTCGAGCGCGTCCAGATCGGCGGAACGTTGCCGCCCTGGCGAAAGGACCAGGCCAGGCGATGATCGAAGTGACTCTCCCGGATCGCCGGGTCCTTATTGTCGCGGATCGACCGGACGGCGAAGCCTGCCTCGGCGAAATCCTCTTCGAGCCAGCCCAGCTGCGCGGCGACGCTGAGTACCGACGGAACCGGGCACCTCGTATACCAGACGGAATTCTGTTCGTTCTGTTCGCTCATGCTGTTCTCCTCGGTCAGATGGTCTGCAAGGCGGGATAGTCGGTGTAGCCCTTCTCGCCGCCGCCGTAATAGGTCGAGCGGTCAGGTGTGTTGAGACCGGCGTGGGTACGGAAGCGCTCCGGTAGATCGGGATTGGCGATATAAAGCTGCCCGAATGCCACCAGATCGGCGTCACCGGCACGGATCGCCCGTTCGCCCGAGTGCTGATCGTACCCGCCGGCCACAATCACGGGACCGTTGAACAGACGCGCCAGCCCCGGTGCAAGCGGCCGGGCCGGAGCCTCCTCCGTGCCGGGAGCCGGCTCGATCAGATGTAGATAAGCCAGGCCCAACCGGCCGAGTGCGGCGGCGATGGAGCGGAAATGCTCGTAGGGATCGGAATCGCTCATGCCATTATAGCTGTTGAAAGGCGATAGCCTGACCCCGACCCTGCCGAGGTCCCACATCGAAGACACGGCTTCGATGATCTCGATCAGGAAACGCAGCCTATTCTCGACCGATCCGCCATAGCGGTCGCTACGCCGGTTGGTGCCATCGCGCAAGAACTCGTCGATGAGATAGCCGTTCGCACCATGGAGTTCGATCCCGTCAAAGCCAGCTTGGCGTGCCAGCGAGGCGGCATGGGCGAACTGCTGCACCAGCCGGGCGATCTCATCGGTCTCCAGAGCGCGGGGCACGACGAAGGGCTTCGGACCCTCGCGGGTAAAAACGGTCCCCTCCGCGGGGATCGCCGAAGGCGCCACCGGCTGGCCACCATCACGCAACAGCAACGGATGACCCGCACGCCCGAGATGGGAGAGTTGCACGAAAATGCGCCCGCCCGCGCGATGAACACGCTCGACCACACTCTTCCAACCGTCGGCCTGCGCCGCATTGTACAGGCCCGGTCGGGTCGGCGGCGTCTCGTCGCTGGCGGGATCGATCTCGGTGGATTCGGTGATGATCAAGCCGGCGCCCGCGCGCTGCTCGTAATGAAGCGCATTGAGCTCGGTCGGGATCTTTCCGGCTCCGGCCCGCCGCCGTGTCAGCGGCGCCAGAACGACTCGGTTCGGCAGGTGTAACGAACCCAATTGAAGCGGCGCGAGGAGCGGCATGAGACCCTCTAAGATTTGGAGAAATAGGCGTCGGCGAAATTTCCGTAGGCGTCAGCCGCGCTGTTGACCAGTCCGTGCAGGCGCTTGGCGGTAAGCACGACATCCTTGGGAGCCACCAGCGGCAGCCGCGGCAGGTCGGTCTGCACCAGCGCCTGGAAACGGTGATAGAGCTCGGTGCGTTTGTGTGGATCGAGCTCGACCTGTGCTGCCTCCAGCAACCGGTCGGCCTCCGGACTGGCGTAGTGAGAACCGTTCGAAAAGGCGACGCCCCGCTCGAAATTCTTCGACCAATACAGCCGCTGCACCCCGATCGCCGGATCAGGGCCGGAATTGGCCGGGAAGTGCGCCGTGTCGAAATCGCGTTCGGTATAGACCCGGCGGAGGAATGAGGCGAAATCCTGCGCCCGCACGGTCACTTTGACGCCGATCTTTCCCAGTGTGTCACGCAGATATTCGCCGGTGCGAACGAAGGCCTCGCCGATCGGTACCGGATCATGGGTGATCGAGAACCGTACCCCGTCAGGCCCGGGCGGGTATCCCGCCTCGTCGAGCAGAGCGGCCGCCTTGGCCAAGTCGAACGGGTAGGCGGGAACGTCGCCGGTATAGAAGATGGCATCGCCCGGCGGTATCGGACCGGTCGCCGCCACCGCGTAGCCCGACCAGATGTTGCGGACGATGAAGTCGCGGTCGATGGCATGAGCAAACGCCCGCCGCACCCGGACGTCCTTGAAGATCGGCCGGTCCAGATTGAAGTCGATCCCGGTCACCCCCGAGACATAGGACCTATCAACCACCGTCACGTCGATGTCGGGCAGCCTGGCGATCCGCGCCACATCCTGGAACGATACGTCATTGCCGATCACGGCGTGGATTTCGCCGGTTTCAAGCGCGGCGGCGCGCGACGCCGCGTCGGGCAGAATGCGGTAGATGACCCGGTCGAGATAGGGCTTGGGCTGATCCCAATAGGTCGGATTACGCTCCAGCACGATATGGCTGCCACTCTCCCACGCGGCGAAGCGGAACGGACCGGTCCCGACCGGCTTGGCGTTGTGAGGATTGGCCAGGACGTCGGTGCCTTCATAGAGATGGCGCGGCAGGATCTGGGCTTCGATCGACGCCAGGGCATTAAGAATATAAGGCGCCGGCCGCGACAGGCGCCAGGTCACGGTCAAGGGGTCGGGCGTCTCGGCGGCGACGACATTGGCGAAAGTCGAACGGCCGCGGCTGTGAAACTTCTTCCAAATTTCCAGCACCGAATAGGCGACATCTGCCGAGGTGAACGGCTTACCGTCGTGCCAGGTGACGCCGGTACGCAGATTGAAGGTTATCGAAAGCCCGTCCGGCGCGACGCTCCAGCGCTCGGCCAATTGCGGCCGCAACGTAAGATCGCGATCATAGGTGATCAGGCCGTCAAAGATTTTGCCCGAAATCATCTGAGTCGGCCCCGCGACTGTAATCGCACTCGTGAGCGTCGGGGGGTCTGGATAGAAGCCGATGATCAATTGCCCGCCCCGAACCGGCGGGGCTTCAGCGCGGGCCTGCCAAGGCAGCGCGGCGGCGAGACTGCCGCTCAGGCCGGCTGCGAGAATTTCCCGGCGCGACAGGAAGGGCATGGACGCTCCGACTCTCCAATTAAACACCATATTTGTAGAATATAATTTCATTTCACATCGTCAATCGTTTATTGATATATTTGTTGACTTATTTTATAGATTAATCACCGGCGCTCCCCGCCGGGCGGGAGACCGACGGGAATGGATGAGTGGGACGTCTTGGTGATCGGAAGCGGCGCCGCCGGATTGGCCGCCGCCTGGCACGCGCGGGCGGCCGGGGCCCGCGTTCTGGTCGTCAATAAGGGAGGGGTCGGCCGCACTGGTGCCACCATCACCTCGGGCGGTGGCGTCTCGGTTTCAGGCGAAACCGCCCATGCGCTGGGACTCGGCGGACACCCAGACGATACCGACGAAATTTTCCTGCATGACACCATCCGCTCGGGGCAGTTCCTTAGCGACCAGAACCTGGTCCATTCGATGGTCACCGGAATCGGCGAGGAGCTGAAACGCCTGGTCGCCACCGGGGTCAAGATCAGGCCGGCGGGGCGACGCCCGCCCGGTCACAGCAGCGGCCGCGGCGTCCATATCAAGGGCCCCGACATGCAGCGGATCATGACGACCGAGGCAGTCAAGGCCGGCACACGTTTCCGCGAGGATTTCCAATCGGTCGGACTACTGTCGGCCCAAGGCCGGGTCGCCGGGGTCGCCGGCCTCGACCGCCGCACCGGCCGCTTCGAGGCGATCAGGGCGCGCTCCGTGGTGGTGGCGACCGGGGGAACCACCTCGAACTGGAAGCTCAAGACCGCGCCGGAAGAATTGTCAGGCGAAGGCCAGGCGATGGCCCTGGCGGCCGGCGCGGACCTGATCGAAATGGAAATGATGCAGTTCCTGCCCTGCTGCCTGGTGGCGCCGGACATCTGGCGGGGGTTGCAATTCCCCTGGATCTTGGGCCCGCAAAGCGGTGTCCGGGCCTGGCTTCTCAATAAATTCGGCGAGCGCTTCCTGGGCAGATGGGATCCCGAACGGATGGAAATGGCGACCCGTGATGTCTTGTCGGCAGCCATGGCCGCCGAAGTATTCGAGGGCCGCGGCAGCCCCAATGGCGGGGTCTATATCTCATGGGCCCATCTGCCCTCGGACATCATCGATAATTTCACGACTTGGTCGAAAGCCTTCAGCGCCGATTGGCGCTGGGAAGGGTTCGACATGTCGCCTTTGGTCGAGCGCATCCGCGCCGGCCACGCCATCGAAGTGGCGCCTGCGGCGCATTTTTCACTGGGCGGCATTCGCATCGACGTGTCGGGTGCCACGACCGTCCCCGGGCTATTCGCCTGTGGGGAAGCGACGGGCGGGCTGCATGGAGGCAACCGTCTGTCGGGTAATGCCGGCACGCAGATCCTGGTTCAGGGTCGCGAAGCCGCGCGCTCCGCGGCCGCCTTCGCCCGCAGGCACGCCTCACCCGAACCGACCGACGACCGCGAACGCTGGAACGACCTCGTCTCCACGACGCAGTCACGCCAGGGCGGCATCGCCCCGGTCGAGGTCAAGGCCCGCCTGATGGACCTTGCCGACACGGCGCTCGGCCCATTGCGTACGGGCAAAAGTCTGGAAGCCGCTCTCGCTGAAATCCGCGATATCGCGAGTAATGCGCTACCACAATTGAGCTGCCGCAGCCGCGAGCCCGCCTGGAATCAGGACCTGACCGAAGCGCTCGAATGCATCGCCGCGACCTCGGTGCTTGAGACGTCCGCGCTCGGCGCCCTGCGCCGCACCCGTTCGATCGGCGCGCATCTGCGCCATGACGATCCCGGCACAGACAAGCCGGCGCCCACCCACAGCATCGTAAAGCGTGTGGCCGGAGAGCTGGTTCACCGCGTCGAGCCGGTCACCTTTCCCTATCTCGCCCCCTTCCCCCGGGCGGTTCCGCTCAAAGGAGTCAGTCATGCCAGTTGAGTTCATCGGCCATGTCGGCAGCCGCGAGGGATCCGACATCATCCCGCCATCGGGTCCGGTGATCGACAAAAGCTATATCCGCTCGATCGTCCGCGCAGCCGAGGACAATAATTTCGACCGTCTGCTGATCGGATTGTTCGCCACCTGGCCGGACAATACCCAGCTCGCCGCTTTCCTGTTCCACGAAACCGAGCGTCTGGGCGCGCTCGTGGCGCACCGGCCGGGTTTCATCTCGCCGACGATGGCGGCCCGCCAGATCGCCACCCTCGACCATTTCAGCGACGGCCGTCTGGCCAGCCATTTCATTTCCGGCGGCTCTGACGAGGATCAGGCGCGCGACGGCGATTTTCTCAGCCATGATGAGCGCTACCAGCGGACCGATGAATATCTCGATGTGGTGAAGCGGGTCTGGAGCAGCGACCAGCCCTTCGACCATGAAGGACCCTATTATCGGGTCAAGGGCGCCTTCTCCCAGGTGAAGCCCTATCAGAAGCCGCATGTGCCGGTCTTCTTCGGCGGCTCCTCCGATGCAGCGATCGAGGTCGCCGGCAAACATGCCGACGTGTTCGCGCTTTGGGGTGAATCCCTCGACCAGACCCGCGAAACCATAGCTCGCGTCCGGGCCTCCGCGACACAATATGGCCGCGCCGACCACATCCGCTTCACCCTGGCCTTCCGTCCCGTGGTAGCCCCGACCGAGGCGGCAGCCTGGACACGCACGGAAGAGATCCTCGAAGCCTATAAATCACTGCTGGCCAAAAGCGGCAAGCCGGCGCCTCGTCCGCAGAATGTCGGATCGGTGCGACTGCGCGAGGTCGCATCGCAGGGGAAGGTGATCGATAAGCGCCTCTGGACGGAATTCGCCGCCTTGTCAGGCGCCTCGGGCAATTCGACCGCGCTGGTCGGCACGCCGGAACAGGTCGCCGAATCGCTGCTCGATTATTACGATATCGGCGTCACCCACTTCCTGATTCGCGGGTTCCATCCTTTGGAGGACACCATCACCTATGGCCGCGAGGTGATCCCCTTGGTTCGGGCTGAAGTCGCCCGACGCGAAGCGGTGAAGCCCCTTCAGGCGCTTGGCGCCTGAAGGAGACCCCCATCATATTAGACGGCGATCGGCAAATCGCCTTGTTGAATGAGGCTTTCGGCGAGGGCCAGCGGCGTCGAGACGATCCAGCTCTGGAAGTCGAAGTCGCCGGCCAAAAAGCCTTCTTTCAGCAGAAAGTCCTTTTGCTCGGCAAGCGCCGCCAACAGGCCCGGCTCCAGACTGACGGCGAGTTGGCGGTGCAAATCGGGACCGAATCCCGAGAGGAGTTCCGCCTCGGTCAGACCGAGCTCCAGACCCAGCACCTCGGCGGCGCCGGCTGGATTGGCTTCCGCCCAGCGCGCCGCCTGCAGCATGACCGCCAGATAGCGCGCGACGATTTCCGGGTGCTCGACCGCGAGGGTTCGATTGACCGTCACCGGTCGCGGTGTGCCCGGACGCAGGCTGATGTCCGAGCCATCGGGTTCCGGCAGGGCGACGAGGCCGTGCTCGGCGATGAATTTGCCGATACGGGCGCCGGTGACATAGATCGCGTCGACCTTTCCCTCAAGCAGCGCATTGAGGATTGGAAAGTCGGTCTGCCCGACCGCGACTGGAGGTTCGCGGATCTCATACTCGCCTTCATCGACGTCGGTCAGGCGAACATGGCTGGCGTTCAGCCCGGCCCGGCGCAAGACAGCGAACAGGCCGAACAAGGTATGCGCCCGCGCATGATCCACATGGCGCGTATCATGGCGGGGCACGCCGAAGCACAACCCTTTGAGGTCGGCGGTGGTCTTGGCCCTCAATTCCGCCCTGACCAGCACGGCCTGAGACTCGTCGGTCCGTGTAACGCCGACCAGGGCGGTATCGCGACCCAGCGCGCGGCTCCAGATCGGCGGGACCGGCCCGCCTTCACGGAACAGCGCCGGCTGCAGATGGGTGAAGTGAGAGTCGCGCACGTCACGATCGGTCGAGGTACGGATGGTGGCAGCAACCACCCCGGCCGCCGCGAAGCTGTCATGGAGCCAGCGCTGCCGTTGGGCGATGCCCGAAGCGGACGGAAGCGGGCACCGCGTATACCAGATTTCGCTGATCTTACTCATATCAAGGCTCCTCCATCAGAGAAAATAGTCAGGTCGGCAGCAGTCGGGCGGCGGCCCAATTGCCCATGAATCCATCAGAGTCGGTGTGAAAATCCTGGAGACGGCGTGACTTGACGCTTTCATAGCGTTCGGTCACCAGCGGAATGAAAGGCAGCTCCGTTTGAGCGATCTGCTGGAATCGCTTATAGAGTTCGCACCGGCGCGGCAGGTACATCTCGGTCTGAGCCGCCTCCAACAGCGAATCGACTTCCGCGTTCTGGTAGTGCGTGCCGTTCGAAAAGGCGACCCCCGGCTGGAAGTTCTTCGACCAGTAAAGCCGCTGCGTGCCGATCGCCGGATCGGGGCCAGCCGAACCGGCATAGTAGAATAGATCCATGTCGCGCTGGGTGTAGACCCGCCGGATATAGGTAGCGAAATCCTCATTCCGAATCTGGACGCGGACCCCCACCTTGCCCAGCGCCTCCCGGACATATTCGGCGATACGGAAGGCGATTGCCCGAGTCGGCAGGGGATCGTAAAAGACCGACAAACGTATGCCATTCTTATCCGGCGTCAGGCCGGCGGCGTCCAGCAGCTGCGCAGCTTTGGCCAGATCGAACGGATAGGATGGCACGTCCGGATCGTAGAAATCCTTGAGGCTGGGCGGGAGCGGGCCCGTCTCGATATCGGCCTGACCATAATAGATGGTGCGTTTTATGAAAGCCGTATCGATGACATGGGCGAAGGCTTGGCGCACGCGGACATCGTGGAAATAGGGACGATCCAGATTGAAGCCCAGCCCGTCATAGGTAGTGCTGCTCTCGGGAGCCGGGTCGAGCTCCAGGGTCGGTAGCGCCGTCAACCGCCCGCGATCGCCAACGCCAACCCCGTTACTGACTTGAATCTCGCCGGTCTCCAGAGCATTGGCGATACCGTCCTCGGTCGGGATGATGCGGATGATCACCTTATCGAGATTGGGCTTCCCTTGGTCCCAATAGGTCGGATTGCGCTCCAGCGCGATATAGTTGCCGCGGTTCCATTCGACGAAGCGAAATGGCCCTGTCCCGATCGGGGCGGCATTGCGCGGATTGGTTAGGATATCAGTGCCGTCATAAAGATGCTTGGGCAGCACCTGGGACTCGACCGAGGACAGCGCCGCCAGGATATAGGGCGACGGCTTGGAGAGACGCAGTGTTACGCTCAACGGATCGGGCGTTTCTGCGGCGACGACATTGGCGTAGGTCGACCGGCCCCGGCTGTGGAATTTCCTCCAGATATTGAGCACCGAATAGGCGACGTCTTCCGAGGTGAAAGGCTTGCCGTCATGCCACAACACGCCGGGCCGCAGTTTGAAGCTGTAGCTCAGCCCGTCGGCGCCAGCTGACCAGGACAGAGCCAATTGGGGCTTCGGTGTCAGATTGGCGTCGTAGGTCACCAGACCGTCGAAGATCTTGCCGGAGACCCATTGCACCGGCCCTTCGGTCGTGATGCCACCCGTAAGCACCGTCGGTTCGGTAAGGATGGCGGCAATCAGCCGCCCGCCCCGCCCCGGCTCAGCCAAGGCCGGCAGTCCCAAGGTTTGCGCGGCCGGATAGGCAAGAGCCGCCGTCAGAATTTGGCGTCGGGAGATCGGCGTCATAGGCGCAGCCCCGCTTCCTTGAGCAGCGGCAGAGTGGATTCCGCAAAATAGTCGAAGTCCGGTGCAAAATCGTAAAAGCCAAGCTGAACGCCGTCGATGCCCGCTTTTTTTAATCCGGCCAGTTGCTCGACTACCTGTTCCGGCGTGCCAATGATCTCGATATTGCCGCCCAGGCCCAGCCCCTGCTTGTGCCGCGCATCATTTCGGCCCTTCCAGGCCACCGCGTCGCTGGCATAGCCGTGCTGGCCAAAGCCGGTCTGGCTGGGCGGCGGCTTGTTGTCGACAATCGAACGGGCATAAGCCTGGGCCTCCGCCTCAGTCGGGCGGCTGACGATGATCGGGTTGATGACGGTTTTGACCTCGCGGCCGAGCAGGCGCGCCTGGGTCTTGATATTGGCGATATGGTCGGGGAGCGTCTCCAGGGCGCTATCTATATGAGCGCCACCGGGAGACGTTATGAACAATAGATCGGAATGGCGCGCAGCAAAGCCGATGCCGGCCTCTGAACCCGTCGCCGTGACCAGGACCGGCCGACCGTAGAGCGGCTTCGGCGTGATGTAGCCGTCCTTGATCTTCCAGGGCGACAGACGGCCTTCATACGAATAGTTCTCAGTGTCGCTCCACAGACGGTGCAGCACGTCGAACAGCTCGCCGGCCATCTCGTAACGCCGGTCATGGTCGATCTGGTTCCAGCCGAACATCTCATGCTCGATGGCCCGGTGCCCCGTGACGATATTGATCCCCCAGCGCCCCTTCGAAATATGGTCGAAGGTCGAGCCGATCTTGGCGATGTGCAGCGGATGCCAGGGACCGTAGAGCACATGAAGGGTCGAGATCAGCAGAATGTTCTTGGTCGTCGCCGCCATGGCGCCCAGGGCCACGAAACTGTCGAGCGACGCCTCGCCGTCATAGCCGCCCTTGGGCAGCCATTGGGTTCGGCTGAAGGCAAGGTCGAAACCCAGGGCGTCGGCCTTCTGGACGATGGCGGCGTTGTAATCATAGGTCCAGGACGAGGTGCTGGGCGCATTGGAGACCCGGATGTCCTGCAGGCTGAGGAACAGGCCGAGCATCAGCGGCTGACGCAGCGAGCGGGACAGCGGACTTTCGGGAAAATCGAGCGGCCCGCGCAGAATTGGGGCAGCTTCGACGGCGGATGCGAGGGACATGATTGCTCTCCGGCTGAGTGTTAAGCGGCGTGCGGGTGGCGCTGGCCTAGGGAACGCTGCATCGCATCGATGGATTCGGTGACCGCGCCGAATCCATGATCCCGCATGCCCTGCTCGTAAGCCGCCAACGCAGCCGCGATAGGCGCGCCGGACCGAGCCGACAGCAGGGCATCGACCAGCAGGCCGGCATCATAAATCGCGGAGTTCGCCCCCAGCGCGCGGAAATATGTCATCGCATGCAGGGCGTCGCCCAGCAAAGTGACCCGGCGGGGCGCCCATGGCCCGATCTGTTCGGAGGTCCGCACCTTGAGCACCGCCACCGTCGCCGGGTCGGTGATTTGTAAGACCTTGCGGATCTCGGGATGCCAATGCCCGGCATAGGCGCCGAGCAGGTCCAGAAGCGTCTCTCCGGAAGCGACCTCCAGGGCGTGGTCTCCCGCGATCTCGTCCTGCCAGAAGGCGATGTTCCACCAGATGTAGCTGGCAGTGTTGTCGAAATGCAGTCCGCCGAGACCGGTATGCCCGGGATCGTTGCGCCCGATCAGCCCATGACGCGTAAACGCGTCCGGATCGACGGTCTCGGCTGTGCCGTGCTGAAAGCGCGCCGTGACAGTGCCGTCGGTATTCTCGACGAAGGACTCATAGACCTTGCCGAACGCGATGACGCCGTCGAGCCCCGACAGGAGCGCCTGACGCAGCGTGATCCGACTGACCGACTTCTCAATATGCGCGTCGTCCGACTTATCGGGTTCGCCTTCGCCGGGACGTTCATGGAGTATCTCGTCATACACCCGAGTGGCGGACGGCGCCCGACCGGCGGTCTCCAGGATGGCCTGATAGAGAGACGGTGGCAGCAGACGCTCCAGGGCCTGCAATCCCCGGGTGGGAACCCGCAACCGGAATCCCTGGACATAATCGCTGCGACTGCGATCCCGCTCATAGACGCAGACGTCGAAGCCGTTCTTGAGAAGCCCATGCGCCAGCGCCAGCCCACCGGGACCGGCCCCGACCACGCCTATTTTGCCGATATCGGACATGCGACACCCTCTCCGTTGCCGGCCGCGCGGCTCGCATCCGTGCGTCACGGGAACAAGGCAACCGTAACATATCGACGAAATTTGTGAACTATTAAATTATACAACATATATATAATGTATAATTTAGCGACTTGATATTCCTGGACTCTCGCGTCTCCACGGAATGTCCCGCGCGAAAGTCCTGCGATGTTCGTCTTCCCATACAGCAACGGCATCACCGAAGGCTTCCATCACAAGATGAAGCTCATCCAGCGCCGGGCTTACGGCTTCCGAAACTTTTAAAACTATCGATTACGGGTAATCGTCCTCTGTGGCCACCTGCCACAGCTCGGACTATGATGAACGGGCCTCAGTACCCCCATCTTTGGGCGAGACCCGCTCTTACACGCCTTGGCGTCCCCACGGGGAGGATTCGACAAGCCACCCGCTAGGGGTTAGAATGCCTGGCGCAGCGCACCGCAAGATCTTGATCAGACCGTGTGATGCACAAACGTGTATCACAAGCTACTTTCGGCGATCAATCTCCTCCTCGCCTTCGATCGACGAACCATCGGATGGTCCAAGAGTCGTGCTCGATTCCGATAGCAGGTGCGTAGCTTTTAAGCTACAATTCCCTTCATGATAGAACTATTTCGGTATCAACGGGACGATGGCTTCGAGCCGTTTGCCGAATGGCTCAATACGCTTCGAGACAAGGTCGCCCAGGCACGCATCCGCGTGCGGCTCAGACAGGTTCAGGCCGGCAATTTGGGCGATTGCGAACCGGTTGGTGAAGGCGTTATCGAATTGCGCATTCATATCGGCGCCGGATACCGCGTTTATTGCGGTCGCCACGGCAAGGCGATCGTTATTCTGCTTTGCGGCGGCGACAAGGGGAGCCAGGCAGCGGACATCAAACGGGCCAGGGAGTTGTGGTCCGAATGGAAACGGAGGCAAGTATGAAAAACGCCGTGTCGCACCACGAGGTGGAGCTTGCGGAGCTTCGCGCCGATCGCGAATTGGCGGTCGAGTATCTGAGAGCGGCGATGGAATCGCTGGACGATCCGGATGATCGGGCTGGCGGCTTGCTTGCGCTGCGGACCGTGGCGGAAGCCTATGGCGGATTGGGGTTAGTTGCGGCCGAAGCCGGCATCAGCCGTGAATCGCTGTACCGCGCCTTATCTCCCAAGGGAAACCCCACCCTGAAGACATTACTGGCCGTCCTCAAGACTGTAGGCATGCGGCTGTCGGTCGAACCGGAACGTCACGCGCCTGCGTGATCGACCGAACCATCGACGCCCTCGGGGACGGTCGTAGGCAGCATTTGCGGCCTCTACTCCCCCGACGAGTGCTGGAACTACCTCAAAGCGGCTGGATATGCGTCAAACTAACGGCTCGACGCTCTAATCACAGCAGGCCCTCTACCCATGCGTCTTCTGCGGATAGCCCGACTTAGCGAAAAACTGCTGCACCAACACCGCGGGCAGAGAATGGATGAACGCAACTAGAACGATCGGCCAAGCGATAGCAAACTCGCGTGCTGGCGTCTGGCTTCGGAATTGGTTGAAGGCCCCAGGAATAGTAAAAATTAGCGAATCACTCATCACCGAGGCCACTGGCTGCGCGACACAATAAAAAGT
>Ga0116226_10000941_pt1 | contig 25444 bp, 24 predicted proteins | sample S1TSphfallax_FD_89692 | JGI IMG/M metagenome (GOLD analysis project Ga0116226, IMG submission 89692) | Host-associated microbial communities from peat moss isolated from Minnesota, USA - S1T2_Fa - Sphagnum fallax MG | ecosystem: Host-associated > Plants > Peat moss > Unclassified | place: USA... | reverse complement strand
TGGTCGAACACCGCGGGGCAGCAACGCAGCACGCTGCAGCGCGTGTCCTACGCATTGGTCAATGGGGTGCTCAAACGGAGCTATACGACGGCACTCGATACCGTCCAGGGTACGCAGCCGGTGATTCAGGACCTGTTCAGCGGGGTCAAGACCATTCAATTCCGCTATCTCGATTCAAATCAGACGTGGCAGAACCAATGGCCGCCTGCAGCGCTGGGCTTGCCGGATAACCTATGGACGCGCCCCGTCGCGGTGGAGGTCACGGTGGAATTCAAGGACTGGGGACGTGTTCGGAGGCTGATCGAGGTGGCCGGATGACGCGCCGCAGCCAATCGCGTCGCGGACAATCGCGCCGCGGACAAGGCGGCATGGCGCTCATCATCGCCTTGATCTTGGTGGCGATGGCCACGATCCTGGCGACCAAGCTGACTTTCGACGGTTGGCTCGAGCGGCGGCGCACGGTCGGGGTACTCGCAGCGGAACAGGCGTTGCAATTCGGCATGGGCGCCGAGGCCTTGGCCGCCGACGTATTGATGCAGGACAAACAAAACAGCACCCAGGACACGCTGGCCGAACAGTGGGCGCAGCCGACCCAGCCCTTGCCCTTGAGTCCCGAGAATGACGCCGAAGGCGAGCCCATCGGCACGCTCCAAGGGGTCATCGAGGACATGCAGGGACGCTTCAATCTCAACAATCTGGGCCGCGTGGGCACGGACGGCAAACCCGATCCTCAGCCGCTGGAACAGTTTCAGCGCTTGCTCGTCGCGGTCGGATTGGAGTCCAAGTGGGCCGGCATCGCCCGCGATTGGATCGATGCCGACGACATGCCGGGTAACCCGGATGGCGCGGAGGATTCGATCTACACTTCGCAGACGCCCCCCTACCGTACCGGCAACTGGCCCATGACGAGTGCGAGTGAACTCTTGAACATGCCGGGTTTCGGCGCGGACCGATATCGAAAGATTGCGCCCTACGTCGTCGCCCTGCCGACGGCGACCGCACCGATCAATCTGTGCACGGCATCGGGCGTGGTGATCGAAAGCCTCGCGGAGAATCTGAACGGCGAATATTCCGGGAGCCCCGAGGTGCTCACTAACGGCCGCAAGAGCGGCTGCTTTCCCGACAAAACCGTATTCACGGCGGTCGTCGGCCAGGCGGCAGCGTCGAAAATTGCGGATCGGTTCGACGATAAATCATCCTATTTCCGGCTCACTACCCGCGTCACGCTTGGCACCACGGAGTTCACCTTGTACAGTCTTTTGCTGCGGGGGAACGGTGGCAAGGTGACGCCGCTGCTGCGTACGTTCGGGACGACCTGAGAAAAATGCCGCCAATACTGCTGCTGAGACTGCCGCCGCGCCGGTCCGAAGACACCGAGTGGCTGACCATCGACGACGCCGGAGAACCCGCCGCGGCACGGCAGCGCGGCCCCATGAGTCTCGCCGCGGCCGTCGGCCGGACTTCCAAGGTCGTCGTCATCGCGCCCGCGACCCAGATTCTGTTGGCGGAGCCCGAATTGCCGCCGGGAAGCGGCGTCAAGCTGGCGCGTGCGGTGCCGTTTGCGCTCGAAGAGCAGCTGACCGAAGACATCGATCAACTCGTGTTTGCGTTGGGAAAACGCCGACCCGGCGGCGGTACGCCCGTCGCGGTCGTCTCGCGCACCGTTCTGGAAACCTGGATCGCGGATCTGCGCGATGCGGGAATCGAGCCCACCGCCATCTACGCCGACATGTCGCTGTTGCCGCAAAATCCCGGTCAGACCGTGTTGTGGTACGAGAGTGGACGTTTGTCGGTCAGACGGCCGGGGATGCTGCCGTTCGCGGTTGAACTGACCCCGGTCACCGAGGCATTGGTCGTGGCGGGCGTCATTGCCGACCCGCTGATCCGCGAAGCGCTGCCCACGGACGAGCCCAAACCGCTCGAAAGCGCGATTCTGTATGTGACCCGCGATGATTGGGCCGTTGTGCAGGCTGAAATCGAGGGTTTGGTCGAACAGTTCGCCTCGCTCAAGATCCAGTTGTTGCCGGACGGTCCGCTGCCGTGGCTGGCACGCGATCTCGCCGCGACCGATGCCGTCAATCTTCTGCAGGGTGAATTTGCAAAGACGACTCATTACGGCGCGAGTTTGACCCGCTGGCGCACGGCGGCCGTGCTCGCCGCCGGCCTGTTGGTGATCCACGTGGCCGCGCAAGCCTACCAATTGCATCAGGCCAAACGCGACACCGCGGCGCTCGACACGGAAATCGCGCAGGTGTTTTCCGGAGCGATGCCGAATGAACCAATGCAGAACCCGCGGCGCCAAATGGAGGCGCGCCTGGAGCGGATCCGCCATTCGGGCCCGGGTCCGCAGCATTTTCTGCGGACTCTGCAAACGCTGAGCGGGGCGATCTCCGAGGCGCCCAATACGACGATCGATTCGATGAGCTATCACGAAGATTCCCTCGATATGAAAGTCACGGCGCCCAGCCTCGCCGCCCTGTCGCAATTGTCACAGTCGGTGGGCAACCAGGGTTTGACGGCGGAAATTCAATCATCGACGCCGGTGGGCTCGGGCGTGGAGGCGCATCTACAGGTTCGCTCGCAGGCGTCCAAGAAACGCCCATGAACAAGCTCAAGGCATGGTATGGCAATCTGCAGGCCCGGGAGCAGCGCGTCGTCGCCATCGGCGCCATCGTCCTGTGCGGGTTGTTGGTTATTCTCGGCATCCTGTTGCCGCTCGATACCGCGGTATCCACGGCGACGAAAACCCGGGACACCCGGCGTGAGGACCTCAACTGGATGCGCGCCAATGCCGCCGAGGTGATTGCCGGCAGCGCCACACTGACCGCGCCGAGCGCCGAAGCGCCGGTGGTGTTGGTGGATCGAGTCGGACGCGAAGCGGGTTTGGGCACGGCGCTGCGCGGTACGCAGCCCAGCGGTACCGGTGTGCGCGTTCAACTCGAAGCGGCTCCCTTCGATACCATGGTCGTCTGGCTCGCCACGCTCGACACTCAGTACGGTCTTGCGATCGACTCCATCTCCGTCGATCGCGCCGCACGGCCGGGAGTGGTCAATGCCAACATCAGCTTTGCCCAAGCGAAACACTGACCGGCACTCCGCACCACGGCGCTTGCGCTATCTGTGGCCGGTGCTCCTGGTGGTAATCGCGGTTCTGGCGGTTGCGCTCATTGCACTGCCCGCATCCATCTTGAAGCGAGTCCTGCCGCCGACGATGGTCGCGGAGGATTTCAGCGGCAGCCTGTGGCACGGATCGGCCGGAAGAGTGATCGTGAATGGCCGTGACGCGGGCGCGGTCGAGTGGCGCATCCATCCGGAATCGCTGTTCGCGCTCGAACTGGCGGCGGATATCCATTGGGTCAAGATTGGATTCGTAGCCGATGCCAGCATGGAAATGGACCGGCATACGCTGACGGCACACAACGTCGTTGGCGGTGGCCCGATCCAAGACCTCGCCGATTTCGGTATCGCCGTGGGTTGGCATGGAACATCCCATTTCGATTTCAGCGAAGTGAAGCTCGGCTTCGGTGCCGCTACTGGCGACGCCATCACGCTGCTCGCGTTGGCGGGCGATGTGTCCGTAGCCGACCTCGATTCACCGCAGATCGGTGCGGGTACGGACTTGGGTGGATACGATGTCCATCTCGCCAATGGCGCGACCACGCCGGACACGGAACCCACTGCGCAGATCACCGATACCGGCGGGCCTTTGGAAGTCCACGCCCTCATGCGTTTTTCCGCCCGGGACCGCACCGGTTTGTTTTCGGGCACGATCCGCGAACGGCCGACGGCGCCCGCGGCATTGCGCAGTCAGGTGGAGAATCTGAGTCAGATGCGCGCTCGCGATGCCCAAGGCCGAATCCCTGTCGAACTCGAATTCACGCTGTGAATGTTTACGGGCTGCGAAAGTCTGCAAGCTTCGCAAGTTCGCAAACTGTGAAACAGGTCGCTCTATGACGCAGAGAACTTGACGCTGCAGCGATGAATCCATAGAGTCTGCGCATGCAAGGGCCCATACCGATCGAAAGCCGCGCGCTCGGCACGCTCGCGTACATACGCGAATCCATAGACTCGTCCGGCTCCATGCCGGTGCCCGGCATGGCTGGCATCGAGATGGGCATCATTGGTTTCGTGGCCACCATTGCCGCGTCCTTGCCGCGCGGTGCGCCACACTGGTTGGAAATCTGGTTGATCGCCGCGATCGCCGCGCTCACTATCGGCGGCGCGACCATGGCGAGTCAAGCGGCGGAAAGCGGTCATGCGCGCTATCTGGGGCCGGTACGGAAATTTCTCATTTGTCTATGTCCCGGGCTGTTCGCTGGTGCGGCCCTGACGTTGCTGCTGTGGCATGCGAACGCCAGTCAACTCATCCCCGGCGTTTGGTTGCTGCTGTATGGCTGCGCCGTGCTTGCCGCCAGCACCGTGACCGTCGCACGCACGATGCGCCTCATCAGCATCATGGGCCTTCTGTTCATGCTGCTGGCGCTGTTGGCCTTTGCGTCGCCGCCGCGAATGCATACGGCGATATTGGGGTTGGGCTTCGGTGCGCTTCACACGATTTTCGGGCTTTTGATCGGGCGCGTGAGCCATGCCGAGTAAGGCTACCGCGGCCAAACGGATCGAGTCGGCGGAACCGCTACCCGCGCCGCGGCTGGCGCGCGCGAGCGAGGCCGGCGGATTCGATCGGCTGATCTACGAACGGGTGCGCCTCGGCATCATGAGCGCGCTAGCGACGAACGATCAACTCACCTTCAACGAATTGAAGGCCCTGTTCGACGTGAGCGACGGCAATCTCGGCGCACACGCGCGTAAGCTCGAAGAGGCTGGTTACGTCGCCTGCACGAAGTCCTTCGAGGCGCGGCGTCCGAAATCCTGTTATCGGATCACGCAGATCGGCCGTAAGGCCTTGCTGCGCTACCTCGAGCACATCGAGGCCGTCATCAAAGCGACTCGCCGTAGTTAATCGCCACCGAGAACAATAATGCACATCGCCATCATCATGGACGGAAACGGTCGTTGGGCGACGCAACGGGGCCTGCCGAGAACAGCGGGGCATGCCGAGGGCGCGAAGGCCGTGCGCACCACCGTCGAAGCTGCCGCTCGGGCGGGTGTCGACACACTCACGTTGTACGCCTTCTCGGCCGCCAACTGGACCCGGCCCCAGGTCGAAATCGCGGCGCTCATGAAGCTGTTTGGACAGTATTTGTTCAGCGAAACTCGCCGCTGCGTGGAACAGTCGATCCGCGTGAACGTCATCGGCCGACGCGATCGCTTGAGCGAGAATTTACTGCGCTCGATCGAGCAAAGCGAGCGCTTGAGCGCGTCGTGCACTGGCATGCACCTGCGGGTCGCGGTCGATTATTCTTCCCAGTACAGCATCCTGAAGGCCGCGCAGCGCGCCACCGGACTGGCGTCCGACGATGTGGATGTGGCAAGCAGGGAGTTCGAACGGTTACTGCACGAGGTCGATCACTCATCGCAAGTGGCCGGTCCGGTCGACTTGTTGATTCGCACGGGCAACGAGCAGCGGCTCAGTGATTTTCTCCTGTGGGAATGCGCGTACGCGGAATTGTATTTCTCCGATTGCTTATGGCCTGAATTCAATGAGGCACAATTTCACAGCGCGCTCGAAGACTATGCCCGCCGTCAGCGCCGCTTCGGCGGGCTGACCGCGAAGAGCGCCGAAAAACCGTAGTGGTCTTCTGACCTATCCGCGTGGCCGCGACCGGGGCCTACGCAATCGACCACCTCACGAACCACGGCGGCCAACCGCCGTCGTTGAGTTCGCCCCCCAGGCTCCAGAGGGAGCGTCCATGGGCGCTCGGGATCCCGCGGGCGGGCTCATTGCACAGATTGGCTTCGAGCACGAGTGCTTGATTTTCCGGCAACTGCCAGCGCACGGCGATCGCGCCGCCGTCCACTTCGTAAACGCCTCCCTGACGGATATGCGGCAGCAGCGCTGCTACGCTCTCCCGACGGATCGCCAACAATGCCTTGTAGAAGTCGATCCATGCGGCGCCTTCAGGATCCTCCGCATGGCGCCAGTCGAGTTTGGCCGCGAGGAATGTCGCATCCGCCTGCGGGTCGGGTATGCGCTCGCGCAGCGCTTCATCCTGAAATTCCGGAAATCGGGCGAATTCGGCGCGCCGCCCCGTCCTGACGGCATCGGCCAGATCACCCGAAAAGTCGCAAAAGAACGGAAAGGGTTGCGTGGAGCCCCACTCCTCGCCCATGAACAGCATCGGCACCTGGGGCAACAGGAGGTAAACGGCGACGATGGCACGCAGTGCATCCGTCGAGGCGATGCTGGCGAGCCGATCACCGAAGGCACGATTGCCCACCTGATCGTGATTTTGAATGAACGCCACGAATGCGGCCGGCGCCAGCATGGCACTCGGCTGTCCCCGCGGCCCGCCGCGAAATTCCATCCATTGACCTTGAAAAGCAAACCCTTCCGCCAGCGCGCGCGCGCGCTTTTGGACGTCCCCAACGTAGTCCGCATAATAGCCCGAGCCCTCTGCGGTGGCCGCAACGTGCAAAACATGGTGCATGTCGTCGTTCCACTGCGCCGTGTAATGCTGCGGCTCGCCGCTCGCGTCGCGCGTCAGACGACGCGCCGCGTTCTCTTCGTTCTCGAGCACCAAGTGCACGCGCGGCCGCAGGATGCGCGCGCGCTCGGCGAGTTCATCCAGCACGTGTTTGGCACTGTCATCCATGATGGCATGCACGGCATCCAAGCGCAGCCCGTCGAGGTTGTATTCCTCGATCCAGTAAAGCGCATTGTGAATGATGAACTCGCGTACCGGTCGGCTGTGCGGACCATCGTAATTGATCCCCGCACCCCAGGGCGTCTTGTGGCGATCGGTGAAGAAGGTCGGCGCATACAGAGGCAGATAATTACCGTCGGGTCCAAAATGGTTATAGACGACGTCGAGTAAGACCATCAGGCCTCGCGCGTGCGCGGCATCGACGAAGGCTTTCAGATCCTCCGGCCTGCCATACGAGGAGTCCGGTGCGTACGGAAGCACACCATCGTAACCCCAGTTTCGCGTGCCCGGAAAATCCGCGACCGGCATCATCTCGATCGCCGTCACGCCGAGCGCCACGAGATGATCCAAGCGCGCCATCGCGGCCCGAAACGTCCCCTCTGCGGTGAAAGCGCCGACATGCAACTCATAGAGCACGGCCTCGTTCCATGGCCGCCCGTTCCAGCCGCCATCGAGCCACGCGTAGGATTGCGGATCGACGACCTCACTGGGACCGTGCACATCGTCCGGCTGAAAACGCGATGCCGGGTCGGGGACGCGCAGGCCATCCGGTAACACGTATTGGTAGCGGGTGCCGGCGCCGGCGTTCGCGACCCACAGTTCGTGCAAACCTTCGGGCAGCGCCGTCATTTCCAGGATTTTCTCACTCCCGTCTGCACTGAACTGAAGCGCGAGGCGTATTTGCTCACAGCCCGGAGCCCACAATTGAAATCGTGCGCCGCCCGCTTCCAGCTCTGCGCCGTACGGCACGCGGTGCCGCCGGACCACCGGCTGGCTGCGCAAAGGATTGACCCGCATGATCGACCAGCCCTGTAATGAAACGAGTGTGGATAGGATGACACGGAGACGCCCACCGCAGGTCAGTGTCCCGGTCGAAACTGCGTAGGACGTCGCCGCACGATCGATCAGATGCGCGCCGCCGCTCGGGAGCCGGCGAATCGATAGCCATGGTAGCTCGCAATCGCCAGTCCGCCCGCCACGCTGGTGAAGGGATCATGCTGCGTCACCCTGCCGGGAAACAGGCCCTCGAGAAGTTCGCGGACCGCTAGAATCTGCGAGGAACCGCCCGTCCGCACCACCGAATCGATGGCGTCCATCGTAAGACCGGAGTCGCGGACGACCTGATGGATGAGCTCCTTGAGATCGTCAAGCATCTTAGACAGCATCAGATCGAATTCGGTGCGGGTGAATGGAACCGCCAGATTCAGTTCGGGTATGTCGATCGACGTCTCGGTCACCACCGACAGTTCCGCCTTGGCTTTTTTTATTGCCCTGAAGACGTTGTAGCCGTAGTTGTAATTGATGAGGTCCTTCAGGCGTTCAAACTTGACCGCGGCCGGTCCGCCGGCCGCCACCAGTTCGGTCAGTTTGGTTTTGTATCGATTTTGATTGAGCGTGTGGGTGATGGCCCAGTTGAGGAGGCCCTCCTCGTATTCATCGAAGGGAAATCGCGTCTCGACCAGTCGCCCGTTCACCCGTCGCGACCAGACCTCCCCTTCGCCCAAGAGCGGAAAGAGCAACCGCTTGAAGATCAGCTGGTCGATCCGATCTCCGCCCAGAGCTGCGCCTGCGGTCGCAAGCACCTCGAAGGTCACGCCGGCATATCGGATCAGGCTCAGATCGAGTGTTCCGCCGCCAAAATCGACCGTCAAAACCGTGCCGGCGGACTGTTGCCGCCGCTGCCAGAGAAAGCTCAAGGTGGCGGCGATGGGTTCCGGGTAGAACTCGACATGACGGAAACCCGCGTGCGTGCAAGCCTCGGCCAACCGTCGTAACGCCAGCTCATTGCGTGCCGCGTTGCTGCCTTCGAAATCCACGGGCCTGCCGACGTGGACCTGACGGACCGGCCCTTGCAATTGTTGCGCCACGCTCTCGCGCATTCGGAGCAACACGGGCGTGAGCAATGCGACGAGCCTATACGGGCGGTCGAATACTGAAATTCGGTCGGCCGAGGGATTTCCGAGCAGCCGCTTCAGTCCGAGGAAGAGCCTGCCCGGCAGTCCGTGGTCGATGAGCGGACCATACACCACGTCGCGCGAAGTCTCGAGTTCCCCCATGTGCGATTCGGTGCTGCGATCGGCAATCTCGCCTGCGGCGTGCCCGAGAATTTCCGGCACCATGTGCACGAGTCGCGCGGCATTTTCCTGCACGTAGAGATCGATGGCCGAGGAGCCTGTCGTTCCGGCGTAGTCCCGGCTGAGATGAATGGCCGTCGGCAGAATGGGACCATCCTCTTCCACGGCAACGGTGTGCAGGTTCGTTCCGTCAAACCAGGCCACGGTGGAATTGGAAGTCCCAAAATCGACGCCTACTCCGATCATCGTTCACCGCTCCGCTTGCGCCGTTTGCCGAACCGCGCCGCAGTATGTCAAAAGCCGGCTAAGGCAGCGCCAAGCGTGTCGCAGAATCGAGGTGCCGGACCCGGTCCATACCGGAATGCGGTTAAGCTCGCGATCAGGTCAGGAGATTCGCCCATGGAACAACTCATACGCGTCATCTACCTCTGCTCGGCGCCTGCGGGAATCAACGAGCACGAGATCCTACGACTGCTCAAACAGACCCGCATCGCCAATCGCAAGCGGAACGTGTCGGGCATGCTCCTCTATATTGGGGGCAGTTTCCTGCAAACGCTCGAAGGCGAGGCCGCCATGCTCGACGCCGTGTCGGGATCGGTGTTCCGGGACAAGCCTGGCATCCGCTTGACGCAGATAACGCGGGAACCCATCTCTGAAAGGGAGTTTGGTGAGTGGACCATGGGATTCGCGACGGTCGATCCCCTCGAAGCGGGTCGCCTATTGGGAGACGAGCAATTGTTCCGCTCAGCGCGGTCCCTTGCTCGCTTGGACCCGGAGGGTGCCGCGACGCTGTTGTCCATTTTTGGACGGCGACGTTACCAATCGGACCGCAGCGGACTGTACAAGGCCATCGGTCGGCCGAGCTAGTCGACGCATACAGGGTGGAAAATTCGCCTGTGCGAAATTATTTTCGGAATAACGGTTTCTTCACTTGCAAAAGTGTTGCTTACCAGTAATGTCGAGTGCAAAGTCCGAACAGCGCGCGGTTCTGTACCAATCCGCTGGGTGAGCGCACTCGTAAGTTATGTCAAATAGAATCTCCACCTGCCGCTAGAGACGTCCATGAGTGATGTTCAGGCTGAAATCTCGGATCCATTGACCGCCGTGGCCAGCAGCGACGCCATTTCGGAATTACTCAAGGCGCTCTGCGAAATCACCGGTCTTCGCTTATCCATGGTGGCGCACGTGACGGCCGATTCCTGGGTGGCGTGTGCCGTGCACGATGAGATGCAATTCGGCATGGCGCCCGGCCAGCGGCTCGACGTCAACGCGACGTTCTGCCGGGAAGTGCGCCGGTCGCGTCTTGCGATCGTCATCGATCATGCAAGTGCCGACCCCACCTACAGCTCGCATCCCCTGCCGAAACTCTATGGTTTCGAGAGCTACATCTCCGTGCCCATTCTGCTCGCGAATGGCGACTACTTCGGCAATCTGTGTGCACTCGACCGGCGACCGGCGGTGCTCTCGGATCCACGGATCCAGCTGATGTTCCATTGCTTTGCGCGACTGATCGCGCAACAGATCGACGGTAGAGCGAGCCTGCAGACCAAGCGACTGGCGCCGGTCAACAAGTACATCGTCGGCAACTTGCGGGGTATATTCCTCGCCATGCTGGCCGATCAATCCTCGCGGACGGAACAAGCCGCACAGGACCCTGCATTGCGTCAACTCGCCGCCCGGGCGGCAACCCAGCGTCATCAGTTGTCCTCGCTGGTGAACGACGTGCTGAGTTATGCGCGCGGACAACTCAATGGCGGCATTCCGGGATACATTTGGAAAGTGGACGACTTGAATACGCGTCTGAAGGCCGTGGTAGCGGATACCGTAGCCGCCCATCCGAGCCGCACGATCATCACGAACATCTGCGTCGACCAGCCCGTCGATTGCGATCCGGCGCGCATCCAAGAACTGGCCTCGAATCTACTGAATAATGCCCTGGCGCATGGCGCTCCTTCCGGTCCGGTGAGCTTCATCGCCACGACCAGCAATAATGACCTGGAGATTGCCGTCTGGAATGAGGGAAACGTCATTTCGAAACAGGCCATGCGGCACGTATTCCAACCGGTTTGGCGATCACATGAGAATGGGTTGGAGGCGCGATCGAGTTTGCATCTGTGCGCCGCCATCGTCAGGGCGCATCTCGGCACGATCGGCGTCACGTCGTCACCCACGGATGGCACCCAGTTCGTCGCGCGGATTCCAGTCGCTCGCTCGCTGCGGCTGCACTAGCCCACTGAACGCGCGGCGATCTCGTCCATCGCCCTCACCAGGGCAGAGTGAACTCCGGCCTCGGACGCCGAGTGGCCCGCGTCCTCGACGATAATGAGGCGCGACCCGGGCCATGCCTCGTGCAATTGGACGGCGGTGATCGGCGGACACAGAAGATCATATCGTCCTTGAACGATGGTTGCCGGCAGATGGCGAATCCGATCGACGCGTTGCAGCAGCAGATCGTGTGGCTGGTAGCGATTGTTGCGAAAGTAATGCACTTCGATGCGTGCCATCGCATAGGCAACGTTTTCGTCGCCCGCGCCGGCGAGCCGCGCCGGGTCCGGCACGAGATTGGCGAGGGTGGCCTCGAATAGACACCACCGGCGCGCGGCACTGACCCGCACGGCGCGATCCGGGTGTTCGAGGAGACGAGCGTATCCCTCCAAAGGGTCACCGTCCCGCAGGTCGGGTGGCAAGCCGCCGAGCAGATGCTCCCATGCATCCGGCCGAAACAAGCGGCCGGCGTCGAACAGCCAGCGAATTTCCCAGTCGCGCATCAAGAATATACCGCGCAGGGTGAGGCTCAAGACCGCATGCGGGAACTCTTGTGCATAGGCGACCGCCAGCGTCGAGCCCCACGACCCGCCGAAGACATGCCAGGCCTTTATGCCGCGCTGGCTGCGCAGCATCTCCATGTCGGCGATCAGATCGGCAGTCGTGTTGTTGCGCAGCTCGCCATTGGGAGCCGAGCGCCCTGCCCCGCGCTGATCGAACAGAACGATCCGATAGCGGGCAGGATCAAAGAATCGCCGGCTCGCTGTGGAACAGCCGCCACCGGGTCCACCGTGCAAGAAGACGACCGGCAAGCCATTTGGATTGCCGCACTCCTCCCAATACACCGAATGAATCTCATCGACGCGCAGGCGGCCACTGACGTAGGGGTCGATCGGCGGATACAACGCGATTCACGCCTTGCCGGCGGCGCCGACCACTTGCAAAGGACGGACGGCAGCGCGTTCATCGAGCAGATCTTCGATCCTCGCGAACACCGTGGCGAGTACCTGCGATTCGGGCAGATTCGTGATGCGGAAGCAGTTCTTGTACCCGACATTGAAGCTCACGCCGGGTGCCACCAACACGTGCTTGTTCTCGAGCAGTTCTAGTGCAAAAGCCTGGTCGTCGAAATCGGGCAGCACGTCGGCACGAACCTCCACGAAAGAATAGAGCGCGCCCATGGGTCGCGCGAGGCGCAAGTAGCGGCTGCGCGCCACGCCATCCAAGATGGCGCGACGCGACTCATGGAGTCGCCCGCCAGCGCGCGTCAGCTCACGAATGCTCTGGTAGCCGCCTAGCGCAGTCTGCACCGCCCACTGGCCCGCCACGTTGCTGCAAAGCCGCAGCGAGCTCAATAACTCGAGACCGCTGAGGTATTCCCCCGCATTTTTGACGTCGCCGGAGAACACCGCCCAGCCTACCCGATAGCCGCAGGCGCGATACACCTTCGAGAGGCCACTCATCGTGCAGCACAACGTGCCCTGGACCAGCGTCGCCATCGGCACGAATTCAGCGTCGTCGTAGAGGATCTGATCGTAGATCTCATCGGACAGGACCATCAACCGGTGGTGTTCCGCCAAGCGCGCGATCGCCGCCAGCGTCTCGCGCGGATAAACCGAACCGGTTGGATTGTTCGGGTTGACGACGACGATGGCGCGCGTGCGTCGGGTGATGAGCGCTTCGATATCCGCGGGATCGGGCACGAACCCGCGCGACGAATGGCACGGATAATGGACGGCGACGCCCGTATTCAAATTCACCGCCGCGGTCCACAGCGGATAGTCGGGGCTCGGCACCAAGACCTCGTCACCGGGGTTGAGCAGTGCGCGCAGCGTCAAATCGATGAGTTCACTGACACCATTCCCGATGAACACCTCATCCACGGTGACGCCCTTCACGCCGCGTTCCTGTTGCTGCATGACGACCGCTTCGCGGGCGGGGAAGATCCCCTTCTGATGCACGTAGCCCTCGCTATTGCGAAGGTTCTCGATCATGGCCAACCGCATGGTTTCGGGCGTACGGAACCCGAACGCATAGGGATTGCCGATGTTGAGCGATACGATGTCGTAACCCAGCCGCTCCAACTCCAAGGCGCGCCGGGCGAGCTTGCCGCGAATCTCGTAGCGAACGTTTGCCAGCCCTTCGCTTGCACGGAATCCCGTCCGGGCAACCTGTAGTTGTTTCATGCCATGAAGAATACACGAGCCGCCCAACCGCTGCTTGGCCGATAGGTGGACAAGGAGAGCGGCTATCCATACACTATCGCGCCGATTCATTAGGGTTGATGGAATGGTTGTTCCTGGTTTAATCGAATCGACCCGCCCGATTCGCGCGCTGATGCGGGGACTGGACGCGCTGACGGTGCTCAACCTGCGCGATGGGGCCACCGTTTCCGAGGTGGCGCTCGAGATCCGGCTGCCGCGCACGACGGTGTATAGAATTCTCGAAACGCTTTGCGACGGTGGCTTCATTTTTCGGGATTCGGCCGATGACCGCTACCGCTTGACCGTTCGCGTACGGCAGCTGCGCGCCGGCTTCGTCGATGAAGGCTGGGTCACACAAATCGCGACCCCCCGTATGATGGAATTGTGCGACGAAATCGTCTGGCCGGTTGCGTTGGCAACTCTCTCAGGAACGAACATGACGGTTCGCGAAACCACGGATCATACGACGCCGCTGGCCATCGAACGCTATTCGGCCGGCTACCGGGTGCCATTGCTCGGCAGTGCGAGCGGGCGCGTTTATCTCGCCTGCTGCACCCCGGCGCAACGCGACGAACTGCTCGAACTCCTCGCGGGGTCGACCGCTGAAGAGGATCAACCGGCGCGGACACACCGCGCCGACGTACTGCTCATGCTCGCGGACATCAGGTCCCACGGGTATGCGACTCTGGCGCGCACGAGTCGACTGGTCGAGGAACTGAGCCTGAGCGTGCCGGTTCGGGCGCACGAGCGCGTGTTGGCGGCCCTGACGGTGCGATTCCCCTCCGCCGCTGTACCGCAGGGCACGGCGCTCACGCGTTTTTTACCCAAGTTGCGTGAGTGCGCGGCTCAAATAGGTGATATTTTCTTGGCTCAAGCAGACGGGGCGGCGACCCCATAAGTGCGGCGCGTGGCGCTCGCAAGGTAAGGACTTTCAATGCAGAAGATCATGGTATGTATCAAGCGCGTCGTGGACTACAACGTGCGCGTTCGCGTCAAACCGGACGGTAGTGGGGTGATGCTCGACGGCGTAAAAATGAGCGTGAACCCATTCGATGAAATCGCGCTAGAGGAGGCGCTGCGCATCAAAGAGCGCGTCGGCAACGTCGAAGTCGTCGCGGTCAGCATCGGGGTTGCGGATACGCAGCAGCAATTGCGTACCGCTTTGGCCATGGGTGCGGACCGAGCGATCCTGGTGCAAAGCGAAGCCCCCGTCGAACCCCTCACGGCAGCGCAGACATTTCTGGCGTTGGCGAAGAAAGAGAACCCGGATCTGATTTTCCTTGGCAAACAGGCCATTGACGACGACGCGAATCAGACTGGCCAGATGCTGGCCGCCATCTGGGAGCGTCCCCAGGCGACCTATGCGTCCAAAGTCGAGATCGGCGCAGGCAAAGTCACGGTGACGCGCGAAATCGATGCCGGTCTCGAGACCATCGAGGTCGATCTTCCCGCTGTCGTCACGGTCGACCTGCGCTTGAACGAACCGCGCTATGTCAAGTTGCCCGACATCATGAAGGCCAAGAAAAAGCCCTTGGACGTCACCTCGCTCGATGCTCTCGGCGTCAGTGCGGCCGTCTATTTGAAAACCGTCAAGACGGAGCCACCTGCACAGCGGCAGAAAGGCGTGATGGTCAAGGATGTCGCGGAATTGTTCGGCGCCCTGAAAAAGAAAGGATTGATCTGATGTCCAAGATACTGATTGTCGGCGAACACGATGGCAAAGCCGTGAACCCGGCGACGGCCAAATGCGTAACCTGTGCCACCGCGATCGGCGGTGCCGAGATCACGATCGCCCTGTTCGGCGCCGATACGGCCGCCGTGGCCACCCAGGCGGCCGCAATCACCGGGGTCAAGGCGGTGATCCGCATTGATCGAGCGGAGAATGAGCACCCATTGGCCGCCCTGCTCGCACCACAAGTGGCGGCGTTGAGCGCGGACTACACGCATGTGTTCGGTCCCTCGACCAGCTTTGGCAAGGATCTGATGCCGCGTGTGGCGGCGCTCTTGGGCGTGTCCCAGGTCAGCGACTTGATGGCGGTCGAAGGTGCCTATCGCTTCCGTCGTCCCATCTATGCCGGAAACGCCATCATCACCGTCGAGGCCGACCCTTCGCGCAAGTTGGTGGCGACGGTGCGCGTGGCCTCTTTCGAGGCCGCGGCCGGCGGCGGGAGCGCAAGCGTCGAATCGAAGACATTGAACGTGGCGCTACCGTCACACACCCGCTACATCGGCACCAAGTCGGGATCGACCGACCGGCCTGATCTGCAGACCGCGGCGCGCGTCATTTCCGGCGGACGCGCTTTGGGGAGCGCGGAAAACTTCAAAATCCTCTACAGCCTCGCCGACAAACTCGGCGCCGCGGTGGGGGCATCGCGCGCGGCGGTCGATGCGGGCTATGCGCCGAACGAAATGCAGGTGGGTCAGACCGGCAAGATCATATCTCCGGAAATCTATATTGCGATCGGCATCTCCGGCGCGATACAGCATCTGACCGGCATCAAGGATGCGCGCACCATCGTCGCCATCAACAAGGACGGCGAAGCCCCGATCTTCGAAGTATCGGATTACGGGCTCGTCGGCGATCTATTCCAGATCGTTCCCGAACTCGAAAGGATGTTGGCTTAAGAACCGGCTTCGATGGCGGCGGCTGCCGCGCCGATTGCGTCGACGAGCAGATCCGCATGCTCCAAGGCAAACGGCAGGGGCGGCCGCAGCTTGAGAATGTTGCCCCCGGGTCCTTCCGAACCGATCAAGACGCGGGCCCGGGACGCCAATGCATTGACGATTTGGCGCGCACGTCGTTTTGCCACCGATCCCTCCTCGGCTGTGATTTCGAGGCCTAGCAGCAGTCCGCTCCCCCGTACGGCCCCGAGCCAGTCATGCTTCGATGCCAGCGCCTCCAGACGTTGCCGCAAATGGAGCCCCGTGCGCGCCGCATTGGCTACCAAGCTCTCCCGTTCTATGACCTGGAGCACGGCGAGGCCCGCGGACGCGGCGACCGGATTGCCGCCGAACGTGGAGAAGAAGCCAAATTTGCGTTGAAATGACTCGATGAGGTGCCGGCTGGCAATGACTGCGCCCATGGGATAACCGTTGCCGATCGGCTTTCCCAACGTGACGATGTCCGGCGTCAGACCGCGCCGCTCGAATCCCCAAAAATGCGATCCGGAGCGTCCGAGTCCGTATTGCACTTCGTCGGCGACGACCAAGCCGCCGGCGCCGCGCACACGGGCCGCGATTTCATCGAGCCACGCGGGGGGCGGATCGTAGATGCCGCTGCTGGTCATGGCCGTGTCCAGAAAGAATGCCGCGGGCGCGAAGCCGCGCGCTTCGAGAACGGCGAGCGCCTCGTCGATGGTCCGCACCGCAGCGGCCCGATCTGGCGCGCCCAACTGTGTCGCGACGTTGAAGCTTGCGGGCGGCGGCGACAGCGTCGCAACGCGGTCATCGTACGTCTGACCCGCTCCGGGGGTGAGCACCGACACCGCGTCGGTGATCCCATGATAGGCGTGCGCCATGATGAGCGCACCTCCGTGGCCCGTCGCAAATTTGGCGAGTCGCCATGCGACGTCGTTGGCCTCGCTGCCCGAGTTCACGAAGATACAGGCTTCGAGATGCGGCGGACACTTCTCGAGCAGACGCTCCGCGTACTCGAGTACGCGATCGTGCAAGTATCGCGTATGGGTCGACAGCACGGCGGCCTGACGCTGGATGGCACCTACCACGGCCGGATGACAGTGCCCGACGTGGGGCACGTTATTGTATGCATCGAGATGCGCTCGCCCGTCGGCATCGTACAACCAGACGCCCTCGCCGCGCACGATGTGCAGCGGTCGATCATAAAAGAGGTCGGCACCGGCGCCGAGCAAGCGGTGACGACGACCTAGATCGATAAAGGCCGCGCGGGCCGGCGCAGTACCGGCGGCACGATGCCATTCCAGCGTCAGCGCCTCACGCATGTCGAGCAGGTGATCCAGGGAAGGCGCAGCGCGTGCGGCCGCGGCGTCCAGCGCGCGTGCGCCGTCCGGGTCATGGCGTCGACGCCAGGCGTGTATCAATATCGCGGTCGCATGCCGCGCGGCGACGAGCGCATGCAGTACGTCGATATCGGCGGATTCCAGAGGCTGCACCTCCAGGTAACCTTCGCGCAGAGCCAGCAGATCCTGAGTTTCCGCGAGCCCGGACGTCAGCAACTCGGACATCGCGACGGCGGGTTCGAGGACCAAGGGGCCATGAATGATGTCGCCGAAATCCACCAAGCCGCAAACGGTGCCGGCGCCACTCACCAGCAGGTTCCCGGCATGGCCATCGCCGTGAATGGCTTGGCAGCGTAAGCCGTGCAGTCGGGGCAGCGCCTCGCCGAGGAGTTCGATCGCGCATTGCACGCTGCGTCGCACACTCACAGCGTCTATGTAGGAACAAAACTCACTGAGCGAGGGCAGCCGCCGCACATCCCAGGCCAATCGCTGACCGAGCGCCGCATGAAAGAATCCCTGCAGCGCGCGGTCGATTCGCGCCATGACCCTACCGACATCCCGGCGTAATGGCGCGGTCGGTGTGTGTGCCGACAACGCGTCTCCGGCCAGGTAACTCAACAAACAGGTGGCGTAGGATTTATCTTCCAGCGTCAATTCGCCCAGATCGCGGCCCTGCACGGTCGCATGCAGACGCGGGACGGGCAGCGACGCATCCTGCTGCGCCAGGTGCCGGAGCACGCGGACCTGGCAATCCGCCGATGCTTCAGCGGTGCCGAGCGCGATCACTTTGAGCACGTACGCCTGACCATCGGCGGCGACCGCATGAAAATTGCAGTCGCGCTCTCCGGGCAGCGGCCGGATGCTCACGATGAGCCCGTAGATTTCGCGCGCCGCCCGTTCGGCGTCGGCAGCGCCGACGGTCGGCGGCGCGCTTCGCAGAGCTAGCAGCCCTGCCAGACTGTCAGACAATCGATGACCTACAATTGAGCGAGCACGTAGCCGGCGGCGGACACCTTGAATTCGCCGGGCGCCTCGACATTGACTCGCGCCGCGACACCATCCTTGACGATGATGGCGAAGCGCTGTCCGCGAACACCCATGCCATAACCCGTGGCGTCGAGTTCGAGCCCCAACGCCTTTGCGTACTCGGCATTACCGTCGGCCAACATCAAGATCTTGTCGCCGACACCGGCGGCTTTACCCCACGCGTTCATGACGAACACGTCGTTGACCGCCGTGCAAGCGATGGTGTCCACGCCCTTGCCCTTGATCTCGTCGGCCAATTCAATGAACCCGGGCAGGTGTTTGGCATCGCAGGTCGGCGTAAAAGCACCGGGCACCGAAAACAGCACGACCGTCTTTCCCTTGAACAAGTCCTCGCTCGAGAGCTTCTGCGGACCATCGCCGGTCATGCGTGTGAATTTTCCCTCGGGCATCGAGTCGCCGACTTTGATGGTCATGATCCCAGTTTCTCCCCGTAGAGTTGCCACAATTTCAAAACCCGCGGACTGATGTTGGGCACGGACTTCAAGCCGGCAAACGCCTTCTTCGCCTCGGGAATGTTCTTCAAGGCGACCTGTGATCGGCCGAGATACACATAGGCTTCGTCCAGATGTTTGATGCCCTGTTTCTGGAAGCCGCGAGTGATGGACGTGACCGCGCTCTGATAATCCCCGGAGCCGTAGTAGACCTCGCCGCTCTTGACGTCCAATTCGCCTGCCGGATTCTTCGCCGCTTCCGCATCGAACTGCGCTTCGCCCTTCTTGTCGGCGTCGGCACGCGTCTTCAACGCCGTCATCAGGCGCGTCGCCCGATCCTTCTGGTCGGCGAGCAACCCGGACGCCATCGCTTTGTCGAGCACCATGGTCGCCTCGCCCGGCAAGGCCGCATCGCCCAGCAATTGGGCCATTTCCATGAAGTCCGAACCCTTATCCATCGAATTGGTATCGAACATGATTCGATAAATCATCAGCAAGTTGTGGTCGTCGCGCTCATCCTGACGCTCGATGCGCAGCAGCGTGTTCCAATAGCTGGTTTTGTTGTTCAGCCTGATGAGGTCCATGTCCACCGCCGCCATTGCCGCGGTATCGCCGGCATCGGACGCGCATTGCAGCTTGAATAGGTACCAGTTCTCTTTCGGTGCCTCGCCGGCTTTGCGTGCGGCGGCTATCGCTTTGTCGGCCCACAGCGCGGAATTCTTGCAATCCTTCTGAAGATAATACAGTTGGCTAATGACGCCGAGGTCGTCGGTCCTGGCGGTTCCGTCTTCGGCCATTTGTTTACCGAAAGTCAGAGCCTTTTCATATTGCTGATTGCTCGCTGTCAAACTGAATAGGACGCGGGTGGTCTTGGCGGCATCTTCGGGTGGGTACTGACCCGTGGCCAGCGCCTGTTCGTAGTTCGATTCGGCTTCCTTGAGCTTGTTGAGTCGGATGTCCGCGAACCCTTTGAAGTCGTAAATCTTCATCTTGTCGTAGGCAGTGAGAGGCGACTTCTGCTCGGCGGCATCCAGGTTTTTCAACGCTTCCTGCCACTGACTCGCTTGCAGCGCTTTCTGAGCGGCGATCATATCCTTGGCAATGATGCGACTGACCTCCGGCTCCTTGGCAGCGGCCGACATCGCGACGTGACTGACCAGGCCCATGCTCGCGACCGCCACCGTGCCTACGATGCCGACAATGCCGGTTCGAACCTTCTTAATCGAATGAGTCATTAGCAAACCTCGCTACCTTGATAAGAATCTTTGTAGTTCTGTGGACCACAATCAAACGAAAGGCGCGAGAACTCCGATGAAGTGAGTTGACGCGCCGCCTGGAAGGATCAGTCTCCAACGACAAGGCCACCGGGATGGCCATCGCAATCGTTGCTTAAAACAAGTCGTTATTCACGAAGCCGATCTTCTTGAGACCTCTGCTTTGCAGGTCGGCCAACGTCTGGGCTACTTTTTCATATTTGGCGAACTTATCAACCGTGATGTGCACCTCCGGTTGGGGATCCTTGGTCGCCTCTTGGCTAATGTAGCCCTGCATGGTCTTGCGGTCGATGGCCGTCTTGTTCCATGACAACGTACCGTCGAAGTCGATGGACAGGTCGATGATCTCGGGCGGGGGAGGCGGCACGAAATTGGGCGGCGGCGGCAATGGGTTATCGATCTTGACGGCGTGTGTCACCGGAGGCAACGAAATAATGAAGATGATGAGCAACACGAGCATCACGTCGATCAGCGGCGTCATGTTGATATCGGTAAACGAGCCGCCCTCGTTGCCACCTACTGCCATAGCCATTACTAGTCTCTCCTAAAATACTTTATTGACCGTCGCCAGGAACGTCCGCCAAGACCATTCCCTCAAGTACCCTACTGCCCGTCGCCCGGATGCAGCGGCTCGGTCAAGAACGCCACCTTACGAATGCCGATTTGCTGCGCGGCTACCAAGACCTGCCCAACATACATGTAGCGCGCGTCCGAATCCCCGCGGATATGAACCTCGGGTTGAGGATCCTCACGAGCGGCCACACGCAGCTGCGACTTCAATGCCTCCTGGTTCGCCAACAACTTGGTGTTCCAGTAAATGTTGCCGGACTTGTCGACGGTGATGGATACGTCCTCCGGTTTAGTCTGGGTCGGTAGGTTGCTCGCTTTGGGCAACGCCACCTTGATCTCCTTCAAGGCCACGGGGACCGTGATGATGAAGATGATCAACAGCACCAACATGACATCTACCAGAGGCGTCACGTTGATGTCGGATAAGACTTCTCCCTCGCTGTTGCCGCTGCTCATCGCCATTGAGGCTTACTCCTATCGGGCCGCGGCAGGCGTGGGCTTTATGCTGGCCGTCGGAGACTTCTCCATTCCCAATCCCATCTTCACGCCCGAGATAAGGTACGCATGCAACTCGTGGGTGAAGTGGCTAACTCGCTCTTGCACATTCTTGTTGCGGCGCAATAGAACGTTGTATCCCAGCACGGCCGGAACGGCCACGAACAAGCCGATGGCGGTCATGATCAACGCTTCACCGACGGGTCCAGCCACCTTTTCGATGGAGGCGGAGCCAGAGGCGCTGATCGCGATCAGGGCGTGATAAATACCCCAGACCGTGCCGAACAATCCGACGAACGGTGCCGTGGAACCCACCGACGCAAGCACCGGTAGACCGGCCTGCATGCGGCTGACGATCGCATCGGCCGTACGCTGCAGCGATTCAGTGATCCATTCGCTGGTGCCGATGGCGCTCGAGAGTCGCACCTTGTTGGTTTCGTGGTATTCGTATGCCTGCTTGCCAGTCTCGGCGAGGGCACGAAACGGATTGGCGTTGCCCTTCAGCTTACCCAGCGCATCGGTGAGACTGGACGAACTCCAGAACTCCTTTTCGGCCTCGACGGCCTGCAGCCGCAGCTTTCGCTGATCAAAGAACTTGGTGATCATGATGAACCAAGTCAACAAGGACATGATCAACAGGATAGCGAGAGTGGACCTCGCGACCAAATCACCTTGAGCGATGAGCGCGCCAAGGCCAAACGGATTTTCAACGGTAGTCTCTTGCATTGACCGATTTCCTCTACTTGGATAGACGTAATGAACGAATTGAACAGCGCCGGGTTTAGCGGCGCACGCAGCTACTTATTGGTCAGTTTCCACACAATGGGTATCGACACGGTTTTCTCGACCGGCTTGCCGTCCTCCGTGGCGGGTATCATTCGCTGGCCATGGACGCCCTTCAAACAGGCCTCATCCAAGCGCGGAAAGCCGGAGCTCGTCTGGATCGATTCGGCAGTGATGCGCCCATCGGCCGCCACCGTCATCTGCACGATGCAGCGACCTTCCTCGTTCGCACGCTTCGAGGCATCGGGATAATAATCCTCGCCAATCTTCAAAGGATGCTTTGGATCCATCTTGATGTTGGTGCCCGCTTTGGGAGCGGGAGGTGCCGCCGTCTGAACCGGGGCGGCCGGCGCTTGCACCGTCTGTGTAACCACGGCGATGGCGTTCGTTTGCTCTTGAGGAGCTTGGATGTCGACGAATTCGGGAGGCGGAACGTAGGGTTTGATCTCTTCGAGCTTGGGCGGCGGCGGCGGCGGCTTGTCGACGTCTTTGGGTTTGTCGATCTGCGCGATTTCGACCGGCGGAATGATGGTCTGAACCAAGCGGCTGGCGAGGCCGGAATAGAAACCATAGCCCACGATCACGTGAATCAAAATAACGATGATCAGCGCGATTCCGCGCTTACCGGAAAACAGTGATGGCTCTTCGTATTTGTACATAAGTCTGGTGCGACCCTACCCCTGCGATTTCTCTGACACTAAAGTGTTCGGCCGCTGCAAACCGCAACTTCGTACGCAGTCCGCACGGCGCTGCGCGTCCGTTACACCGCGAATGAAACTCACGCCACTAATTCAATCAGTGACGTCCCTTCGTAAGTTCCCTTCGGCGAGTAAAGAGACTGACACAGTTCCCGCCCGAACTGCAAGCGCCAGTTGACTCAATGCAGGTCTCGCGTCAGACAGGCGCGGGGCGGGATGGAAAAATTCATTCCAGGTCGGTGACGGCGCCGAGTGACGCGCTGCTCACAGCCTTCGCATACTTGGCCAATGCGCCGCGTCGCGCGAAGGGTTTCGGCGGTTTCCAAGCGTTGCGGCGACGCTTCAATGCGGCGGCACTGACGTGCAGCGTGATTTCGCGGCTCTGTGCATCGATGGTGATCTCGTCGCCGTTCTCCACCAAGGCCAGCGCCCCGCCCACCGCCGCTTCGGGAGACACATGCCCAACCACGAAGCCGTGGCTGCCACCCGAGAACCGCCCGTCGGTGATGAGAGCAACTGAGCCGCCGAGGCCCCGCCCGACGATGGCGCCGGTGGGGCTCAGCATCTCGCGCATACCCGGACCGCCCTTCGGACCTTCATAACGGATCACGACCACGTCGCCGGCTTTGACCTTACCGCCCAAGATTCCCGCCGATGAGGCCTCTTCCGAATTGAATACGCGCGCCTTGCCCTTGAACCGCAGCCCCTCCTTGCCGGTAATTTTTGCAACGGCCCCGTCCGGCGCAAGATTGCCGTACAGGATCACTAGATGGCTGTCCTTCTTGATCGGATCGGTGAGAGGACGAACGATTTCCTGGCCATCCACGTAGGGCGCGACCGCGCTTAAATTCTCCGCCAGCGTCTTACCGGTCACGGTGAGACAATCGCCGTGCAGCAATCCGGCATCGAGCAACGTCTTCATCAACGGCTGAATGCCGCCGATGGCGACCAGTTCCGACATGGAATAGCGTCCGCTGGGACGCAAATCGGCCAGTACCGGCACGCGCTTGCCCACGCGCGTAAAATCGTCGATCGTCAATTTGACGTTGGCTGCGGACGCCATGGCCAAGAGATGCAGGACGGCATTGGTGGAGCCCCCGAGCGCGATGCTGACGGTGATCGCGTTCTCGAACGCCTGACGCGTCATGATGTGGCGCGGGCGGATGCCCAGCTTGATGAGTTGCACGACCGCGGCGCCGGCTCGCGAGCAATCGTCGCGCTTTTGACCCGAGACCGCCTCTTGCGCGGAACTGTTCGGCAGACTCATGCCCAGCGCCTCGATGGCGGACGCCATGGTGTTGGCCGTATACATGCCGGCGCAGGATCCCGGCCCGGGAATGGCCGTGCGCTCGACAAACTTGAGCTGCCGCTCGGTGACGGCTCCCTGGGCAAACGCGCCCACCGCTTCGAACACGGACACGATGTCTGTCTTGTCGGTGCCCGGTCTGATCGTGCCTCCATAGACGAACACCGCAGGTCGGTCGAGCCGCGCCAATGCGATGAGGCAGCCCGGCATGTTCTTATCGCAGCCGCCGATGGCGACGACGCCGTCGAACCCCTGTGCGCCGACCACCGTCTCGATGGAATCGGCGATGACTTCGCGCGACACCAAGGAGTAGCGCATCCCGGGGGTCCCCATGGATATGCCGTCGGACACGGTGATCGTATTGAACGTGATTGCCTTCGCACCCGCGCCTTCCACACCAGCGGCCGCCAGCTTCGCCAGTTCGTCGATGTGCATGTTGCACGGAGTCAGGTTACTCCACGTCGATGCGATACCGACCTGCGGCTTGTCGAAATCCGCATCGGTGAATCCGACCGCATGGAGCATCGCGCGCGCCGGCGCTTGCTTGACGCCCTCAACGACGATGCGTGAGTGGTTACGGGTATCGATGGGCTTGGGTTTGCTCGATGACTTGGGTGGGCGTGGCATGGCGTGTATCGGTCGCGCTCGGAAAAAAATTCGGGGCGCGAAGCTTAGGCGCGCCCCTTCACCAAACGCAATGTCTATCTGCGCGCAACGTGGGCTGACCGAAAGCGGGGGGCGCCCGAGTCAGCCCACCGCAGCGTCAATTCGCGATGCCGTAGCGCTGCACCAGGAATCGATGCACGCCGCGCACGGCATGGGCCTCGGCACCGACGCCGCGGCCCGGCCGCTCTTTCGGATTCCATCCATACAGATCGATGTGCAGCCAGTTCGGCGTTTCGGTCACGAAGCGTTTGAGAAAGAGCGCGCCAAATATGGCGCCCGCAAACCCCGACGCGGCCACGTTGTTCAAATCGGCGATCTTGCTACCGAGTTCGTCTTCGTAACCCGCCCATAAAGGCATGGGCCACAACGGGTCATGTGCCGCCGCGGCATGGGCCGCCAAGTCGGACACCAGGCCGTCGTCGCTGCCGAACAACGCGGGCAACTCCGGGCCCAATGCCACGCGCGCGGCGCCGGTCAGCGTTGCGAAGTCCATGATGAGATCGGGCCGTTCGGCGTCGGCGAGTGCCAACGCATCGCACAGCACCAGCCGACCCTCCGCGTCGGTATTGCCGATTTCCACCGTCAGTCCCTTGCGAGTCGATAGTACGTCGCCAGGGCGGTAGGCGTTGCCACTGATCGAGTTCTCCACGGCGGGGATGATGACGCGCAACCGCGCACCGATCTTCGAATGCATCAGCAGGTTGGCGAGAGCAAGCGCGACGGCGGCGCCCCCCATGTCCTTCTTCATGAGCGCCATTCCCGCACTGGGCTTGATGTCCAAGCCGCCGCTGTCGAAGCACACGCCCTTGCCGACGAGCGTCAGCAGCGGCCAATTGCCCGAGGCGTCCGGCGACCACTGCAGGTCCACCAGCCGCGGCGCCGTGGCGCT
>Ga0116226_10000940_pt1 | contig 25456 bp, 20 predicted proteins | sample S1TSphfallax_FD_89692 | JGI IMG/M metagenome (GOLD analysis project Ga0116226, IMG submission 89692) | Host-associated microbial communities from peat moss isolated from Minnesota, USA - S1T2_Fa - Sphagnum fallax MG | ecosystem: Host-associated > Plants > Peat moss > Unclassified | place: USA... | reverse complement strand
CATCGAGCGCTCCTAAAGTCGCGTTGCGCGTTGTGCGGACTCCAACCTGCGGGGCATGCCCAGCAAGCTGTCCGATTGAAACAACACCGCAGTCAAGCGCAATCCCCGGATTGACCGATTCCCTCGCAGGGCTTACGCCCTTTTTATTATATAAAACAAGGGAATCTGAGCGCTCACTCGGATGCCAAACACCATGCCAGCATCATCGACGAACCGTAGCGAATATGTCACCGGTGGGCCGGGGTGTCAACCGTCGACCGCCGTCAGTCAACAAATGCGTGGCAGCGGATCGTCCTCTAGTTCATCGATCCAGCGCTGACCGCCGAACGCGGTGTTGAGAATGACTTGCGGCGCATCGGCCACGACGTCGCCGATCAAGGCAGCCTGCGGCGCCACGGCTTGCAGAGCCGCGAGCGCCGCCGCGGCGGTGTCCGGCGCCACGACCGCAACGATGCGTCCTTCGCATGCGAGATACAAAGGATCGAATCCCAATAATTCGCACACCGATTGAACACCCTCGGTCACCGGGATCGCCGCTTCGGACAGATGCACGGCCATGCCGGTTGCGCGCGCGATCTCATGGGCGACGGTCGCCACCCCGCCGCGGGTTGGGTCACGCATGAAACGCAGCCCGCCGGCGGTCATTAGTGCCCTGGATTCTTTGTAGATGCTCGCAACGTCCGACCGGAGCTTGCCGCGAAACCCGAACTCCTGGCGCGCGAGCATCACCGCAGCGCCATGCTCGCCTACTGGACCACTGACGATCACTCGATCACCGGCCCGGATCTGATCCAGCGCATAGCGGACGCTGGGTGACTTGAAGCCGATGCCCGTCATTGACAAATATAGTCCATCGCAGTCGCCTCGGCCGACGACCTTTGTGTCGCCCGCTACGACCGAGACGCCGCATTGTCGTGCAGCCTGCGCCAGCGCTTCCACCACTCGGCGCAATAACGCAATCTCCAGTCCCTCCTCGAGGATTACTCCGAGCGTCAGATAGAGCGGTTTCGCTCCGCTCACGGCCAGATCGTTGACGGTGCCGTGCACCGCGAGGGAGCCGATGTTTCCACCTGGAAACTCGAGGGGCTGTACGGTAAAGCCGTCGGTGGTCACCACCAGTTGTTCACCGTCCCGCGTCTCGAGCACGGCAGCATCGACACCGGTGTCGAGTAATGGATCTGCAAACGCCCGGGCAAACACGCTCTCGATGAGTTCGCGCATTAGGCGCCCGCCATTGCCGTGGGCGAGACTCACGTGGCTTTCGCGTAATTTGGTCGCCGCAGACAAATTAGGACCTTGACGCATGCAACGCGTCTGCTTCGATGAGCTGTCCGAAGCTGATCGCGGCATCATTGAGAGGCATTTGGATCGGCATATGTACCTCGAACCCATGCTCGGCGAGCAAGCTTGTCGCGCATTTGGTCAGATGATTATTTTGAAACACACCGCCGGCCAATCCGACTCGAGCTACCCCCCTTTCGGCGCGTATGACAACCGCCTGCTCACAGAGCGCGTGGGCGAGACTGGCATGGAAGCGGCCGGCGCGTACTCCGACCGGTTGATGGTCGTCCATGAGCATGTCCACCAAGGGCGACCAATCGGTGCGCCAAAGACCTCCCGCATGAAGCTCGAGCGGCAGCGCGACCGGCGCCTGCGGTGTCGTGCACAAGGCCTCTAGCCGCATCGCCGCCTCGCCTTCGTAACTTGTCACTGAGCACACGCCGAGCAGCGCCGCAGCGGCGTCGAATAGGCGACCCACCGACGTCGTGGTGGATGCGTTGAACCCGAGATCGGCCGCCCGACGCAGCAGCGTGCCGTCACGTCGTTCGCCCTCGTCCCAGGTGGTCCCAGTCTCCCAACATAGGGCGAGCGCGCTGCGCCATGGCTCGCGCGCGGCACGGTCGCCGCCGGGCTGTCGAAACGGTCGAATGCTCGCCACGCGCTGCCAGCAACCCGGCGCTCCCACAGGGCCTCGCCACCCCAGAGACTGCGATCCGGTCCAAGACCGACGCCATCCCAGGTGAAGCAGAGCGTCGGTGCCACGCTCGCAAATTCTCCTGCGACGGCCGAAGCATGCGCGTGGTGGTGCCACACCGGGATGGCTGGCAGCCCGCACGCGGCGGCCCATCGCGTCGAGGCAAATGCGGGATGAGCATCGTGCACGACACGTTCGGCACGGATGCCATACAGTCTTTGCAGTTCGGCAACCGTACGTGCGAGCAGTGCGCGACCGCGCGGGGTACCGTAGTCGCCGATATGAGGTGAGACGATCGCGCGGTCGCCCCAACCGAGCGCGATCGTGCCCTTGGAATGCGCGCCGACCGCGAGCGTTGGGACCTCGAACGGCGAGGAGAGTCTGATCTCCAGCGGAGCGGTGCCGCGGCCCAAACGCAGCGGCCGCACCACGCCCGCCACGAGTTTGAGGACGGGGTCGTCCGCCGCCCGGGCGATGGGCCGATCATGATGCAAGAACCCATCTGCGATGTGACCGAGCCGCTGCTGTGCCTCGTCGACTTCGGTGAGCACGGGCTCACCACCGCTATTACCCGACGTCGCGACCAGCGCCGCACCGAATTCTTCGGCGACGAGGTGATGCAGCGGACTGTAAGGCAGCATGATCCCGATCTCGCATAACCCGGGCGCAACGGCGGCGGCGATCGAAACCGAAGCGCGGGCGCTCAGCAGCACGATGGGCCTCGACGCATCGCGCAGGGTCTCGCCTTGCGGGATGGTCACGAAAGCGAGCCGATGCACCTCGTCCAAACCATCCGGCCCACGCGCCGGCACCATGAGTGCGAAGGGCTTGCCCGGCCGACCCTTGCGCGACCGTAGACGCAACACAGCCGTCTGATTCGCCGCATCGCAGAGCAAATGATAGCCGCCGACCCCGCGCATCGCGACGATGTCGCCTCGACGCAGCGCCTGCACCGCGACGACCAACGCACGCGTGCCCTGCTCTTTCTTGCTGCCGTCCGTCCATGAAACCGAGGGTCCGCACGCGGCGCAGGCGAGCGGCTGCGCGTGGAAACGTCGGTCCGAAGGGTCATCGAATTCGCTCGCACAATCCGCGCACAGCCGGAATCCGTCGAGTGTCGTGTTGCAGCGGTCATAAGGAAGGCGTCGTAGGATCGTGTAACGGGGACCGCACTGGGTGCAGTTGATGAAAGGATAGCGGTATCTTCGTGCTTTGGGATCGGCCAATTCCGCCAGACATGCCTCACAAGGACAACGCTCGAGCGGCACGGCGAGTTGGGCGTGGTGACTTGCGACGCTTGCGGCAATCCGAAAGTCGCGGGCCGGTTCGAGCGCCACAGTCGCGACGTGAATCAGCCGCGCCGCGGCGGCGGACGGCGCGCGCGCGAGCAAAGCCGCGCCGAAATCCCGGAGTCGCTCCGGCTGGCCTTCGGCGTGGATTTCCACGGCGCCCGAATCATTGCGCACCCAACCGGTGAGTCCCAGCGACTGCGCCAAACGGTAGACGAAGGGCCTGAAGCCCACGCCCTGTACCCGGCCGCCCAGCAGCCACCGCTGCGCCACCAGGCTCATAGGGCGCGCCGTCCATATTTGTAATACGCGGCACATACGCCTTCGGCCGAAACCATGCACGATCCGATGGGATTGCGTGGCGTGCATACAGTACCGAAGATCGTGCAGTCGATCGGCTTCTTCACGCCTCGAATGATGGACGGACACTGGCAGGCAGCATTCTCCCGAACCGAACCAAGCTTGATTTCGAAGCGGTGTTCGGCATCGAACGCGGCGTACTTGGGCCTGATGCGGACACCGCCCGCGGCGAGCACACCGAGGCCACGCCACTCGAATTCGGGCCTCAACTCGAATACTTCGGCCATGAGCGCCTGCGCCGTGCGGTTGCCGTCGCGCGTGACGCCGCGGGTGAACTGATTCTCGATGCAGGCACGGCCCTCGTTGAGTTGCCGCACCAACATGTCCACTGCCTGCATCACGTCGAGCGGCTCGAACCCGGCTATCACGACCGGCTTGCGATGTTCGGCGGCGAATGCTTCGTAGGGACGACTGCCGATCACGGCGCTTACATGCGAGGGCCCGATGAACCCATCGATGCGGACGTTGTCCCACTGCCTTGTTCCCGGCGCATCGAGGATGCTCTGAATGGCCGCCGGCGTCAGCACGTGGTTACAATACACACTCAGGTTCTTGAGCCCGAGGCGCTGCGCTTCCAAGATGAGATGCGCCGTCGCGGGCGTCGTCGTTTCGAACCCGATCGCAAAAAAAATGATCTCTCGGTCTGGATTGGCTGCGGCCACGTCCAGAGTCTCGAGCGCCGAGTAGACCATACGCACGTCGGCGCCGCGCGCGCGCGCTTTTAGCAGACTGCGGCGCTTGGAGGCCGGGACTCGCAGCATGTCCCCGTAACTCAACAAAGTGACATTGGCTCGACCCGCAAGGGCAATCGCAGCATCGAGCCGTGGGGTCGCAAGCACGCAGACCGGACAGCCGGGCCCGTGCACCAGGCACACGTTGCGCGGCAGGAGATTCTGTACACCATAACGAAAGATCGCGTGTGTATGGCCGCCGCAGAACTCCATGAGGTGGTATTCGCGGGCGGGGTCCACGGAGGCAGCGATTCGAGCCGCGATAACCGCGGCAGCGGCGCCGTCACGAAAGCCGTGGATATAGCGCAACGCCGGCTCGGTGGTAATGTGCCGTGATTTCGGCGAACAGCGCGAGACTCTTCTCCGCCTCCACGACATCCAGACGGGTGATCGCAAATCCTGCGTGCACAATGAGATAGTCGCCGACCGCCGGCTCATCGACGAGGGCCGTCGACACCCTTGTCACGACACCGCCGATATCCGCCTCGGCCCAACCGTGCTCGAGGATGGCCGTCACGCGCACCGGAATCGCGAGGCACATGCGGGTCAGCCGCCGGAGCGGTACGTTACCGGCAACGACAGGGGGCTGCGTGCCGGGATCCGCTGATAGACGCCGTCGCGCCCCGCGAGTTCGTCCTCGATCCACTCGAGCCACGCGTCGATCGACGGCGCGCGTCGGACTGCGGTTCGGATCAGCGGTATGCCGCCACCCAGGCCCTGCAGCGCGGCAGCCGCCCGTCCGGTATCGAAATCGTCCATGACGTCGAGCAGATCGGTCTTGCTCAAGACCACGAGGTCACTCGCCCGGAAGATGACCGGGTATTTCGCCGGCTTATCATCGCCTTCGGTGACGCTCAGCAAGGTGACGTTACGGTGCGCACCTAAGTCGAAAGTCGCGGGACACACGAGATTGCCGACATTTTCGATGAAGAGGAGATCCAGCGTTGCAAGTGACAGTGTGTGTAGCGCTTGGTGTACGCGCTGCGCATCGAGATGACAGGCGGCACCCGTCGTGATCTGAACGGCCGGAACGCCGTGCGAGCGAATTCGCACCGCATCGTTATCGGATGCAGGACTTCGCGAGTTGCCAATCGGGAACCGGGTTCAATCAGATTTTATTCCGCACCTTTCGGCTGGAACTTGGGTTTTCAGTGTTGCTTGCGGCTGGCGTGCTAGGCGCCGGGATTAGGCTTTAATTTCGCCGCAAGCTCGGGAGTTATGTCTAAGGGTACGCGAGCGCACGGACCAGGCGCCACACCGATGTTCTGATCGTCCTCCATAGCCCGCATCCGGAGATTCATCATGGAACCCAATTCGAAGCGCAGCCATCTATTAGCCAGTGTCAGCGCCGGTGCCGCGGGCATCGTGCTCGTCGGGCTCATTTGTGTACTCGCCGCCCGCCCGGCGCTCGCTACGGCACAATTTGCGAAAGATACCGGAAAGTCATGCGGCGCTTGTCATACGGCGACGGCCGGCGGCGGTCCGCTCACGCCATTCGGCAAGAAGTTCCATGACAATGGGGACAAGTTGCCGTAAGGTTTCGTGGGTTGGAGTTCACCGCAGGCGTGCGCACCGGTATCAAGGGCCTGGCCCATCGAGGCGAGCATGAGTCAGAGACTCCCAGTTGGCAGAACCAATGGACTGGTACCAGATGGCCGCCGCAAAAGGCGGGGGGCTCGTGGGAAAGGGCGCGGCAAATACGGGTTTGTATAGATTGTTATTCATGTTGCGAACCACCTCGGTAATCAGGCTGGAAGTATTCGGCAACGTATAGCCGAGCAAATTGATCAGGTGGTTCGCGAGGATTTCATAGGTCGGATTGATTCCATTGCCGGAATTGAGCACCCCGCCATAAGCATCCGAGGGAATCGCGCCCCCCAAACGCAAATACGCCAACTGCTCCGCGAAGGCTCCGAGTCTCGCCGCCGTTATCGCATAAACATCGATTCCCTGATTCCATGCCATTTCCGCGACATCCACCGCTTGCACCAGCGCTGCCTCAGAATGCGACAAATCTCTGCCCCCGATCTCCGGGCTCCAACCCGATATATAGGTGCCCGCGTAGTTGGTCGAACCCGTGGGACTTGCCCATAGTTGCGCGACCGTCATTGTCGACATTGAATGGTCGTCGCCTTGATTTATCACACTTGCGGCCAGGATGATCCAGTTGGTGCATCCGGCACATAGGCGGGCGGAGTTGAGAGACTCCAAGTAGGCATCGGTCGCCCAGGTAAAGTAGTAATTGGGCAGCTGTGGTGTCGTGCCATCGAGGACGACATCGTAAACATACGTCGGTACATACGAAACATTATTCGCAACAGCCTCGTAAATAGCCGCCGGATCTTCCATGAATACTCCGATGGCCATCATGCCGCTTTCCACGGCGAATTCCCGATTGCCGAACGAAAATCGCTTGTGCAGAATCGGCAGGTATATGTTGTTGAACATGATCTTGACCGCGTTCTGCCCGGTCCAGGTGCGATCGTAGGAATTCAGAAGATCGGCCGCCTCGGCAAACATCTGCCCCGACCAGGCAGGGTTTAAGTACCAGTTGATGCCTATGAATCCTGTGAGAGTCCCGTCCCAGTCGGCAAGTATTTTTTCGGCCGCCGTTGCGTAGGCCGGCGTTCCCGTGAGCGCATACCTGAGCGCCAGACAATAGGCTGCTCGAGCGTCGTTCACCAGATTGCCGCCAGCTTGCGGGTTTGTCGTATCGTTGACGACCGCAATCGGATGATCCACGTAGTTGAGACTGCAATACTGGCTTTTCGTCATCAATGCGAAGTTTTCCGACCAAGGACTATCCGACGCATTGATATGGTTCTTGATCTTCGTCAATTGTGCCGCGTTGTTGAGCGTTGCCGGGTGCTTGAAGATGAAACTCGGCGTTATTTGCGACAACGCGCTTTGGGAACACACGGTACCTGCCGGGCAGGCACCGGTGAGGCTGATTGCGGCGAAACTCGGGTTGCCCAGGGATGCCACCGTCGGACTCGACAGCGCGAGGGTGAATGATCTATTGCCCGAGTAAGCTGCGGTCGAGAGTAGCGGGATGGAAACCGTCTTGACCGAACTGTCGCCGTTCGCCCAGTTGAGCACGCCGGCGGTGCTCGTGTAATCGGTGCCGCTGAGGGCAGTGCCGTTCTTCGTCATGTAGTTCACGCTCACCGCGCCACTCGATCCGGCTGTGCGGGCAATGCCGAGGAGTATCGATGTCGCTCTCTGCGTAGCGGAATAGCTCGCCCCGGTCAGCGCGAGCTCTCCGGCCGGAGGAGTTGCGCTCAGCGAAGCACCGCTGATGTTCACCTGCGCGGACACCGGTGAGCCCGCGCCTGCGCCGCTCTCACCCGAGAGTCCCACGGAAAAGCTGCGGCTGCCGCTAAAGGATCCGTTGTTGAGAAGTGGAATCGATACGGTCTTCGGCGTTGCATCGCCGGCCGCCCAGCTGACTCCTTTGTTTACCGCAAGAAAGTCTTGTCCATCGACCGCGGTGCCTGCTTTGGTGACCAGACTTACGCCCGCTGCGCCGCCGCTGCCACCGACCCGCTGAAGCGTGAGGACGACGGTGCCGGCACTGTAGGTCGCGCTGTAGCTACTTGACGATAATTGCAATTGGCCCGCGGGCGTGGGCGCCGACGCGAGGGTCGGCGCGGCGATTGCCGTGGGTATTGCTGCCGCCGTCACTGCTACCAGACTGGTGGCTGCCGTGCTGGCGCTGCTGCCGTTGCTGCCGCCGCCTCCGCAGGCCACTAACGCCAATAGCGTGGAGGACGCGCACGCGAGTCGCCATCCTGAAATTGATCCTGGCACGAGCGCGTGTCTGGAAGTCTCTATGGGCATTTGTTTCTTCACTTGAGGATGGCACCGGCGCCACCGATGTTGTGCTAGCGGCCGCGTACCGATGAACTTGATTGCTGCCGTCAGCGTCGCGCGAGCTGTGCGCCACGGCGAATTTGCGCGCGCGGTTGCGAGCCGCGCGGTTGCGAGCAGCACGATGTGTCATTCAAGCTCGTGACTTACATCTCTGGCGCAACCAACTTGCGATCAGGTCGCAGGTGATCTTTGCGGCGGCAACTGACTCGCTAAAATATCTGTCTCTAATGGCAGACGCTGTCGGCATCTGGTGACAGAGTCAGGTGGCAGTGCTCATCGGCGGAAATTCAGGCTGATTACACTTGCCGAGCCAGCACGTGTGGCTCTCTCGGATGCCGTCGCTGCGTCCGGCAGGTCGTGACGAGACGCTTTACACGACCCTCGCCACGCGTCAATGCCCTGCTTGGTAACCCTGGCCCCGCAGGACGCGGCCGGGCAGCGCATTGGTTGCGACGCCGTCGGCGATGACCGGCACGCCGTTGACCAAGACCCATTGCATGCCGACCGACAGTTGCTTCGGGGCACTGAAGGTTGCCTTGTCGGTGATCTGGTCCGGATCGAACACGACGATGTCGGCCCACATGCCGTCCTTGAGCACGCCGCGATCGGCGAGGCGCAGACGCGACGCCGGCAGGCTCGTGAATTTCCGAATCGCCTCCTCCAAGGGCATACGCCGTTCCTCGCGGACGTATTTGCGCAGCACGCGCGGAAAGGTGCCATACGCGCGAGGATGCGGAAACTCCGAACCCAATAGGCCATCGGGCGCCGTGCCTTCGCTGTCGTTGCAGAACGAGACCCAGGGCTGTGTCGCCGCGAGCGCCACGTCGGATTCGCTCATGGCGAAAACCGCCACCGTGGTTTCTGCCCCGTCCTCGATTAGAATATCGAATAGCGTGTCCATGGGATCCCTGCCGCGCTCCCTGGCAATGTCCTCGAGGTTCCGGCCTTGCAGGGCGCGGAGTCTCGGCTCGAGCACGGTGGTGATCACGATCGACTCGGGGCCGCGCACGGACTGCCATTCGTTGTCCCAGGCGAGCGACGGAGTCGCGAGTTCCTGCTTGATGCGAGCGCGCACCGCCGGATCGCGCAGCCGCTCAATCAGCTTGGCATTGCCGCCGTCGTGAGCCCAGGGCGGGATGAATGCCGACAGGTCGTTGTTCCACGCGGTGTAAGCGTACGTGTCGGCGGCGATGTCCACGCCCATCGCGCGTGCGCGCTCGATACGCGCGACGATCTCCGGCATCAAGCCGAAGTTGGCGACGCCGCCGGCCTTCAAATGCCAGATCTCGACCGGAATACGCGCCTCCCGGCCAATGCGGATCGTCTCGTCGATCGAGGACATGATCGCTTCCTGTTCCGAGCGCATGTGCGTGGCATAGATGCCGCCGAATCGCGCCGCCGTGCTCGCAAGGGCGATCAGCTCCTCGGTACTCGCGTACGGGGCGGGGGCGTACTCCAGCGAGCTCGACAGTCCGAGTGCGCCTTCGCGCATGGACGCCGCGACGATGGCCTGCATTCGGTCCAGTTCCGCGGCGCTCGGCTGTCGATCGGCGAAGCCAAGGACCATCTCGCGAACCGTGGTCGCGCCGACGTAGGAGCCAATGTTGATGCCGATGCCCTGTTTTTCGAGCCGCGAGAAATACCCCGTGAAGTCGGTCCAGTCCTGGGCAATCCCATAATGACGAAAATGCGGCGCCTCCTCTTGCGCGATCGCCGCATTCACCGGCGCGACGGATTGGCCTTCGCCCGTGATCTCGGTCGTGATTCCCTGGAAGATCTTGGACGGAACATGCGGGTTCACCAACAGAGTGAGTTCCGATTGACCCAGCATGTCGATGAATCCCGGCGCAACGACGCGACCGGCGGCGTCGATCCTCTGCTTGGCGGTGGCTTGGTCGAGTTTGCCGATTGCCGCAATCCGGCCGGCCCGTACGCCCACGTCGGCGGCAATCCACGGCGCACCCGTACCGTCGATCACGCGACCGTGTTCGATGATCAGATCGTAGCCGGCCGGTGAGCCGGTTGCGGCTTGCACCGCGGCTACGCCATGAACCAAAGACAATCCGATGAGAGTCGCGGCGATGGAACGCCGCAAGTTGCGACAAGAATTGCGGGATGGAAACACAAATAGCTGGGCATTTACCATAGTCCGCACCAACCGCTACCGATGCGTTCCCGCCAGCCTTCGCCCCATCTCCGCACGCAGCGACTTGCGCTCCGTGGCCGCAAGAAAGCGCCGATGTTCGTCCGCGGTCTGCGGTTGTAGCGGGCGCACTGGCACCGGACGGCCCTCACCGTCCACCGCAACCATCGTGAAGAAACAGCTATTGGTGTGCCGCACCACACCGCTGTGAATTTCTTCTGCCAGGACTTTGATGCCAACCTCCATCGACGTTCGGCCCGTGTGGTTCACGCTCGCAAGGAGGGTCAGCAATTCACCGACGTGGACCGGCTGTAGGAAGGTGACCTGGTCGACCGATAGGGTCACCACATAACCGCCGGCGTAGCGCGCTGCGCAAGCGTAGGCCACCTGGTCGAGCAGCTTGAGGATCGAGCCGCCATGGACATTGCCGGCGAAGTTGGCCATGTCGGGGGACATCAGCACGGTCATGGTGAGCTCGCGGGTGCTAATTCCGAGACTTTCGCGGAGGCTGGGTCCGACGCTGGTCGCAGGCGTGGAGGAGGAGCTGGGATCGGTCATGGGGTCACATGAAACCCGCTCTGGCCGCGCCTGGCAAGAGCCTGCTGCGGCTCAATTGACAATGATCGAATTCTTCACGGTGATCGGCGTGCTCTCCTCGGCGGAGATCTGCGGGTATTTGTCGTACCAGGTACCGCCGATGTTGCCCATGATCGTTGCATCGGTAATCGCGATGCTGCCGGTGAGGTCGTCGGACACGAAAAAGATCGCAGAACCGTAGGTGTTGACTCGGTTGTAGTTCAGCTGCGAACCGTCGATCGTCAGCACCATGGCGTTGCCATCGTTGTAGATGGCGCCGCCGCTCCCGCCGCCAGGCGTTCCGCTCGCTGCTGGGTTACCTCCCTTGCCCAAGGCACGGTTGTACTCGATCAGGGTGTTGATCACGGTCCAGGACACACCAATGCTGCCCAGGGCACCGCCGTTGGAGCAGGTATTGCGGAGGTTCGACTCACCGCCGAAGGTGGAGTGCACCACGTAGAGGGGCAGCCCTTGATATTGTTCGGTCGAGTAGATTGCACCGCCCGCGGTGTCGGGGCCGGTACTGGCACAGACATTACTAAAGAACCGGGAATTGACCACCTTGAGGCGACCGCCCCTTGCATAGATGGCCCCTCCCTCCACGATGGTCTCGTTGCTGGCGTCGCCGCCGGAGAAAGTGAGGTTCTGCACCGTCAGCTGCGGATACTCCTGGTTATCACAGTGCGACGTGGTCCAAACCAGATTTGGGTCACAGGTATTCATGTACAAGATGCGCCGCTGCTTCATGCCGTTCAGCGTGATCAGGCCGCGCCCATCGATCACCGTCTTAGCTGAGCCGTCATTGAAAACTTGCGCAGTCTCCGTCATTTCTATCGTGACCGGCTCAGATCCGCAATCGAACGTGATGATGCCGCCAGCTTTGACGGCCGCCACGAGTTCTGCACTCGTGCAGCTCGACGGCGTACCGTTACCGATCACGTGAGTCGGATGCGATGTATCCTCCAGGCCTGCGCCCGCTGGGATGGGGTCAGTGCCGTTGGAGCCGGCCGCAGGTAGGTTATCCGGGAAGCTCACGAAGCCGGTGCCGCCGGTAATGATGACGCTGCTGTTTGCTTGCGCGCCGAGGACCGTGTTGGCGCCCGCCACGAGCTTGACCATGAAGTACTTCGTGCCCTTGAAGACATTGCTGGAGTCAATTGGGATGGTGATGGTCTTGCTCGACCCGTCACCGCTGGCCCAATTGAGCGTGCCGCTCGCAGCGGAATAGTTGGTGCCAGCAACCGCGGTTTCGTTCGTGGTCGAGTAGGTCACCGACACGGCGCCCTTGTCGGAGGTGCCGCGCTTCACCGTGAGCATCACCGAGCCGGCCCACTGGTTGACCGCAAAGCTGCTAGCGGAGAAGCCGATCGTGCCGTTTGTGGCTGCGTTGGCGGCCGCGCTTGGCGCCGCGGCGCCGGCCGCAATGTTGCTCACGGAGCCGGTGTCCGCTCCGAAACCGGTGCTGGTGCCGCCATAGGCCGATAGCGCCGTCGATGTCAACAACCAAAATACCGGCGCTTGCCTCATACCGTCTTTCCTCGTAGCAGGAGGCGCATGCTAAATCCCCGGGGTCGGTATATGGAATGTGTCGCCTGCTGCAGACGCTATGGCCGTCGGGACAGCCTTGAACTCGCTGCGCCGGGACGGTGCGGAGGCATATGCACCGCCTCGAAGCTGAGCACGAATGCGAGTTCAGAGCGCAACATTCAAGTTGACCCGAACCTCTCGCGGCTCACCCGGGTGAACGCTCGTTCCATTGGGAACCACCGGGCCGGTGGGGGACGTTCGGTAGTCCTGTTGGTAGACGATATCGAAATATCGAACGTCGAAGGCGTTCAGCAGATCCAGGCTCACGTTGACCGACGGACTCAGATTTCGCTGCACACGCAAGTTGGTCACCAGGGAGGATGGCGAGCGGATGCTATCGTCCTGAGATGCCGGATAGTTGCCGATGTAGCGCTCCTCGAGTGTTGCCCTCCAGGGCCCGAAATCCCTGGCCGTCGCTCGAACGAGTGCAACCTCCGGAACCGCGTTCGGGATCTGATTGCCAACATTGCCATTGGCGTTCGCGTCGGCATAGCGGGCGTGAGTCCACGCCAGGTCTGCGTCCAGCAGAAAATGCGGGTCGAGCACGATGTGGTTATTCCACTCGACACCGTAGCGCCGGCTGGCGCCGTTCGGATCCGTGCTCCCAATGTCGGAATCCGCGTTGTAAACGAGTTCAGAGTTGCTGTTCAGCACCCACACGGCGAGCGAACTCTGAACACCACGGACTACTTCCGTGCGCGCGCCGACCTCGTAGCCAATGGCCGCAGGCAAGGCCGTCACGGGCGATGTCGCGTTGCGGGTGGTCGGGTCGATCGTGTCGATGATGCCTCGGGCGTCGTTGCTATGGAATCCTCGACCCGCATCGAGAAAGAATTCGGTGCGCGCCCACGGTCCAAGTATCAGGGCAAATTTTGGGAGCATCAGTTGTCCGCTGGCGCTCCCCGAGTTGGCGGCAAACAAGGCATCGGTCTGGCGCAGCAACAGGGCCTGCTCGCGCAGCCCCACCAGAGAGTGCAGCCACGGTGTCCAGGTGGTGGTGTTCTGCAAGTAAGCGCCAATCGAGGTTTCTTGCACCGAATCGCTGCTGACGGCGGCAAACACCTTGCGCTGCTGCGTATCGTTCAACCCTTCCTGGATCGCGTCGAATCGAGCCTGGATTCCCGCTTCGGTGATGCTGTCACGACCAGCCAGTGTGCGATTCCAGCCTTCGACGTAACTTGCGCCGCCGATATTACGATGCTCGTACTGTTGGAACTGATCCGTGGGTCGCAGCGGGTTCGGCGCGTAAATGGGTGGATTACCATCGATCGGGGAAAGCGACTCGCGATTCTCGAACAGGGTGAAATCAGAGAACAGCTCTAAACGATAGTATTCGTAGAATGCAGAGATCCTGCGGTATCCCTCGCGATCTTGTTCGTGCCACTCTGCGGACAGGATTTCGCGACCACTGTCTCCACCGTCGCTCGGGTCCACGGCACCGTATCGGGGCAGCGCACCCGACTCGATCAGCGACAGCGGCACCTGATCGGTGGAATTCCAGCGGGCAGCGTAGAATTGGGTGTCGACCGACCAGCCGCAATCCGCCGATCCGTCGCTCAGGCGGAGAATCGCGTTTTTCTTGCGAAGGCCCTCAGGCGAAACCCACGGCCCATTCTCCTGCAGCACCTCCAGCGCCGCCAGCAAGACAGGGCCGCCATCCGCGCGAGGGTCACCGTCGCCGGCCATGAGCGTGCTCAGCGGTACCGAGCCGGCCGTAAGCACGCGACGGTAATCGTCTTCGCCCAACGTGACGTTGATGAGATTCTGCGGCAAGGTGTTGCGGTAATGAATATCCACCGCGCCCGCTGCGGAGAAGTCGCCTTGGTTCGCGAAATATGGACCCTTGAGATAATTGATACGATCGACAAGCTCTGGGATGAGGAAGCTGAGGTCGGTATAGCCCTGTCCGTGCGCATTAGAGGGCATGTTGACGGGCACCCCATCGAGGTAGGTAGCCAAGTCGGTCCCATGATCCAAGTTATAGCCGCGTAAGAAGTACTGGTTTGCCTTGCCATCGCCCGAATGCTGGGTGACGACCAGTCCCGGAACCGTTTCGAGAGCCTCGCCAGGACGCAGCAGCGGAATGTCCTGAAGCATCGCGCCGTTGACCGTACCTTGCGAGGCTGCGTCAGTCGTGCCCACGGCGTTGTCGTAGTGAGATTGGACGACTACTGCCGGCAGCGCGTTGGAGGGGTCGGTTTCGGCGTCCATCGCATGGGCGATCGGCCCGATCGCCACCAACACGATCCCTATGCGTGAGCTTGCCCTCATGATCTATTCCTCAGCCGCTAATGACCGGTTGTGATGTCTACGTTTCGATCGAACCGTCGGATGCACTGTATATGACGATGATTTGACCCCTCTTAAAAAATAAGAGAAAAGCTCAAAGACATCTTACCGTGGCGAATGCCGTTCTACTGGCAACGTCCAAGGCCTTGACTCCAGTTGAAGTTCAATGACGGGGATTTAAGTCGCGATGCGGACCGCTGCCGTAACCATGGCGCAGCGCGCTTGAGCGCATATGGCACACCGTCGCGACGTGCCGAATTCGGGGTGGAAGACGACTCCGCGCTGCTTGGCGGGTTCATCGCGGGCCCCGCGACCTTGGCCGAATTTGCAAAAAATGCGCCCGTGAATACGGACGAAGTCGAGGAACCACCGTTGAAAGTATTGAGGATCAGTCCCGACTTCCGACCGGCTTATGATCCTTTATTGCGCCTCGTCGAGGCGGTCGCGAGCAGCGACGCGCACCGGGCGCGGCTCTTGCCGAACCCGCTTCACGACCCGAGGTTCAGCAGCGACGCATTCCCTCCTGTGGCCGTCGTGTTGACCGTGAGCGTGCGCTCGTTCGCGAACCGATGCAGGTAATGCGGACCACCGGCCTTCGGTCCCGTGCCGGAGAGGCCCGTGCCTCCGAACGGCTGGACGCCGACCACCGCGCCCACCATGTTGCGATTCACGTAGGTATTACCGACGTTGGTGCGTGCGAAAACTTGGCGCCAGAAGGACTCGAGCCGCGTCTGCACACCCAGCGTGAGGCCATATTGGCTGGCCCGGATCGAGCCCAGCACCGCTTCGATGTCGCTCGAACGGTAGCGCACGACGTGTAGGATCGGCCCGAATTGTTCGCGAGTCAGTTGCGCAGCATTGGTTAATTCAATGAGGTGGGGAGCGACGAAACTGCCGTGCGCCTGGGAGCCTCCCAAGGCGCACACCTTGAGTACCCGCGCCTCGACGGCGATGCGCGCGACATGCGCATGCAGTCCGTCGGCGGCTGCGCTCGTGATCACGGGACCCAAGTCGGTGCGCGGATCGGCCGGATCGCCTATCACCAATTCGTCCATCGCGCCCGCGATCATCTCGAGTACGGTATCGGCGATCTCTTCCTGCAGGAACAGCAGTCGCAGCGCCGAGCAGCGTTGGCCGGCGCTCAAGAACGCCGAGTTCATGACGTCATCGACGACCTGTTCCGGCAGGGCGGTCGAATCCACGAGCATTGCATTCAAGCCACCGGTCTCGGCGATCAGCGGCAGGATCGCACCGTCTCGCGCCGCGAGCAGCCGATTGATCGTCAAGGCGGTCGCGGTAGAGCCGGTCATGGCGACGCCCGCGAGTGCCGGGTGGGCGAAAGCGACCGCGCCGAAATCGCGGCCGCGTGCCGGCGTCAGGTGCAGGACCTCCTTGGGCACGCCGGCCTCGTGCAACAACTCGACGAAGCGCGCGGCGATCAAGGGCGTGGGTTCGGCGGGCTTGGCGACGACCGCATTACCCGCGACCAAGGCCGCGGTCACTTGGCCCGCGAAGATCGCGAGCGGAAAGTTCCACGGGCTGATACAGGCGAATACGCCGCGCCCCTGCAGCGAGAGTTCGTTCGATTCGCCCGTGGGGCCGACGAGGCGCACGGGTTCACCGAAGGAGGCGCGCGCCTGAACCGCGTAGTAGCGACAAAAATCCGCCGCCTCGCGTACCTCGGCGATCGCGTCGGCGAGCGTCTTGCCGGCTTCGCGCACGAGCAAGGACATGAAATCCAGGCGGCGCGCTTCGAGCAGATCCGCCGCTCGATCGAGGCAGGCCGCGCGAGCCACGCCGCCCGCGCCATCCCACTCGGGTTGCGCGCGCGCACCCGCATCGAAGGCGGCGACGATCTCCGCGGCAGTGGCATCGCGCGAGCTGCCGACCCGATCGCGACGATCGGCGGGGTTCGTGATCGCTTCGCCGACGCCGGGCAACGCGACCCCGGAGATGATGGGTCCGGCGGTATGCGAGACTTTTGCGCGCGCCGCAAGTCCGGCCGAGAGCGCGGCCAGTTCCAGAGGATCGCCGAAATCGAGGCCGGTGGAATTGCGCCGATCGGCGAACAGCGCGACGGGATCGGGTAGGCGCGGATGCGCGTAAGCCTCGAGTCGCTCCAATTCAGTCACGGGATCACGGACGATCTCGGCGACCGGCACCTGCTCGTCCATGAAGCGATTGACGAACGAGGTGTTCGCGCCGTTCTCGAGCAGCCGCCGCACGAGATAGGCAAGCAGGTCCTTGTGCTCACCGACCGGCGCATAGACGCGCACGCGCGGAAAATCCGGAATGCGTCGTTGCGCCTCGGCGTAGAGCAATCCGCCCATGCCATGCAGACGTTGGAATTCATACGCAGCGCCGGGGGGTGCGAGTTCGAGGATCGATGCCATGCTGTGCGCGTTATGCGTCGCGAACTGCGGATAGAGCACGTCGACATGCCGGAACAGGCGATCCGCGCAGGCAAGATAAGACACGTCGGTGGTCAACTTGCGGGTATAGACCGGATAGGTCGCAAGGCCGCGCTCCTGACTGCGCTTGATCTCACTGTCCCAATACGCCCCCTTGACGAGGCGCACGCTCATGCGCCGCCGCGTTGCATGCGCCAGCGCGGCGACCCATTCGATGACGTCCAAAGCGCGTTTCCCGTAGGCCTGGACCGCCAGGCCCAGGCCGGGCCAGGCGCGTGTCGCCGGATCGCGCGCGAGCGCTTCGATGACGTCGAGCGATAGGTCCAGGCGATCCGCTTCTTCGGCGTCGATGGTGAGTTGAATGCCGGCGGCGGCGGCGCGCCGCGCCAAGGCGGACACGCGCGGCACGAGACGCTCGAGCACGAGGGCATGCTGCAGCAGCGAGTAGCGTGGTTCCAGCGCCGATAACTTGATCGAGATGCTCGAGGCTTCGTGCGGCGCGCGGCCGCCCGCAGCGGCGCCGATCACGTCGATCGCGTGCTCGTAGGAGGCGAGGTAACGCTCGGCATCGAGTCGCGTGCGCGCGCCCTCGCCGAGCATGTCGAAGGAACAAAGACCGAGCGGCGCCTCGGCGGCGCTGCGCTTCTGCGCCTCCTCGATCGTCCGGCCGACGACGAATTCGCCGCCGATGATGCGCATCGCCCGGCGCACGGCGAGGCGCACGACCGGCTCTCCCGCCTTGCGCGTGAACTTCGCGATCCAGCCGAGCGCATCGTTCTTGATCGACGGCTCGAGTTCGAGGATTCCGCCCGTCAACATCAAGCCCCAGGTCGAGGCATTGACGAACAGCGATTCGGACCGGCCGGCATGAGAGGACCAATCACCTCCCGCCAGTTGTTCGGCGATCAGCTTGTCAGCCGTGGCATCGTCGGGTATCCGCAGCAACGCCTCGGCGATGCACATGAGCGCGATGCCCTCCTGATTGGATAGACCAAATTCCTGCAGGAAGGCGTCGAGAAAGGGGCGCTCATCGCGGCGCGCGCGCGCGCCCTCGACGAAACCGCTGGCCACCGCTACGGCGCGATGACGGGCCGCGCCCGTGAGTTCCAGGTTCTGTAATAGACGGGTGACCGCGCGTTCCTCCGGCCACAGGCTGTGCTCGCGCATGCTCTGGCGCAGAACGTCCAGCGGCTCGCCATCGAGAGCGGGTTCGGGTTTTGCGGACATATTCGGCTTCTCCTCCGGCTGAGCTATGACCCAGTATCTAACAAGTTGGCAATAAACACCTGTGCCGGATGGAGTTCGTCGACCGAACTCAAGCGGATGGGTCCATCCGCGGTCGCGGTGGAGGTCCCGGTGCCGGACCCCATCCCCATACTTAGCGCGAGATCCCAGGGCGCAAGGATTTCCCGCCCACCCCCGGCGTCGGCGGCAGCGCCCGGCCCCGCGATGACCACGGCTCCGGCGATTGCGAAAACCAGTAGCGAAGCTCGCGGTGCAGCTTCCAGAGTCAGCTCCGAGAGCAGGGACTGTACCCGGACGTGCGGCGCCGGCAGCGCGGCCGAAACCATGAGATTGAGGTCGGTGCATGGACCGGCCAGCAACTCACAGTGTGCGGCCAGGCCGCCGTCAAAAGCTACGTGAGCGCCGTCCTCGCTCAAATTCGCCTCGGTTCCGTCGGCGAAATGCAGCTGCATACCGGCGCCACGCAGCAGGGTGAGATGACGCCGATAGCCGGAAAAATCCGAAAACGGACCCGATGCCGCGATCGTGGCTATACTGACGCGCCAGCGAAACTCGGGGCCATCGGCCGGGACGCGTAGCGCCTCGTGGGTGACGCCGCCGCCGTTCTTCCACGGAATCGCTTTGAACGATGACTGACGGATGATCTGCACGCGGGCCTTCGGGTGGTGGCCGGTTTCGGCCGTCAAATTTTGCGAAATACTACGATATGCTGGACCGGCAGGCGTTCGGAGGTCCGCTCCCAAATCACGGGAAACGGCCGCATTTCGCGGCGAATTTGTGCGACGCTCATTTTGTGCAGCGGTTTGATCGCGACCGCTGGATCCTCGCCGCGGTACTCGACGAACACCAGGCGCCCCCCGGGCCGCAGCGAGCGCAAGATGCCGCGGATGATCTCGGCCGGAAATGCCAGTTCGTGATAGACATCGACCATGACCGCGAGGTCCACCGAAACGGCGGGCAGGCGCACGTCTTCGGCCGTGCCCAGCACCGGCACGACATTGCGGGTGTCCGGCTGGCGGGCGAGATCCCGCAGGAGGTCGATCATCTCCGGCTGCACGTCGACGGCGTAGATCTTGCCCTCGGGCAGGAGCGGAGCCAGCCGTCGCTCCAGGTAACCCGAGCCAGCGCCGATGTCGGCGACGGACATGGTCGGCTCGAGCCGCAGTTCCTCGATGAGCCAGTCCGGCCGCTCCTCTCGCTCGCGGCTGGGGCGATCGAGCCAGGGCGCGCCGTCGAAGCCCATGACTTGGGCGATTTCGCGTCCCTGATAGAACTTACCGATGCCGTCGGGGCTCGCCGGTCCGGTCTTGTATTCGGTCTCGGCGACGGGCGCCGCTGATGGTGCGGTTGACGGCGCGCCGCAGGCAAGGCTGGCGCAAGCGAAGCCCGCGAATGCATTCGCGAGCAAGCAGGCAAATCCGGGCGCGTGCCGGGCAGCGTGCGCCGAGTCAGCCCTGCGCAGCAATGACCGCGATCTCGACCTTGAACTCGCCGGCGGCCAGCCGCACGCTCTCGACGGTCGCGCGCGCGGGTGTCGCACCGGCGACCACCCAGGCATCCCAGACCCGGTTCATCTCCGCGAACGTCGACATGTCCGCAAGCCAGATCGTCGCCGAGAGTATCTGGCTCTTGGAACTACGCGCCTCGGTGAGCAGCGAGTCGATCTTCGCGAGGATGTCGCGGGTCTGTTCCGCGACGCCCTCACCGCTGCCGACCTGGCCCGCAAGATAGACCGTTCCCTGGTGAATGACCGCCTGCGACATACGCGGTCCACTGTGTAAGCGTTCGATCGACATGCTGTTTCCTTGCTGATCAGTGGCGAATCAGGGCGGCCGTTTGCTGAGCCTTTTTCTGGGCCTCGAGCCAGCGATCGGTGCGCGCTTCGAGCAGATCCAGCGGCAGCACGCCGCCGCTCAGCATCTCGTCGTCGAAGCGGCGTAGATCGAACCGGTCGCCCAATTCCCGGCGAGCCCGCTCGCGCAGTTCGCGAATCTTCAATTGCCCCAGTTTATAGCTGAGCGCCTGTCCGGGCCAGGCGATGTAGCGATCGGTCTCCGATTGGATCGTGGGCTCATCGATCGCGCCCGCAGCGCGGAAAAAATCCACGACCTGCTGCCGATTCCAGCCCATCGCATGCAGGCCCGTGTCGACGACCAGACGCTGCGCACGGAACAACTCGCTCGTGAGCCGACCGTAATCGCTGATCGGATCCTGGTAAAAGCCGACCTCCTTGCCGAGTTCCTCGGCATACAGCGCCCAGCCTTCGATGTAGCCGGAATTGCCGCCGTGCAGACGAAACTTCGGTAAGCCTTGCAGCCGCTGCGCGACCGATTGCTGCATGTGGTGTCCCGGGATGCCCTCGTGGTAGGCGGTCGCCTCATCGTCGATCAGAGAGCGCTCCGCGAAATTCGACGTGGCGACACTGACCCGACCGGGCCGTTTACCGTCCGGCGTGCCGGTCTGGTAATGCGTCGCCATCGCTGCCTGAAATGCCGGGATGGCCTCGACCGTGACCGGCGCGTCCGGAATCACCGTGAAGAGATCCGGCAATTTCGGCTCCATCTGCGCGATGTAGCGGCGGAAATCGTCGAGAATCTGTTCGCTCGACTTGGGCTTATATTTCGGGTTGTCGCGCAGCGCGGCCCGGAACGCGGCAAGATCGGGGTACCCTTGCGACTGCGCAATCACCCGCATGTCCGCTTCGATGCGCGCGATTTCTCGGAGGCCGATCGCATGAATCTCCGCGGGCGTCAGACTCTCGATCGTCGTCCGCGCGCGGATATCATAGCGATAGCGTTGCTGTCCGTCGGGCAGCGAGGTCACGGCGAGCGTCGTGCGGCCATGCGGCGCGTACTCGGTCGCGATGAAGGCCGCGAAGACACGATAGGCCGGGAGCACCCGGTCATTGACGGCCGCGACGATGGCTGCGGTGAGCCGCTGCTGATCTTCGGCGGAAATATCGGCCGGGTAGCGCTGCGTCGGACGCAGGAAAGGATCGGCGCTCACTATACCGTCACATTGACCCGGCACTTTCTCGAGCAAGAAGCGCACCGGCATGAGCTGATCCTGCATCCCCGCCCTCAACACCTCCTCGGTTTCCGCGAACACGCGGGGAATCTGCTCGAGACGCGAGATGTAATCCTCGTATTGTTTGACCGTATAGAACGGCGCAGAGAGCGGCAAATCCGCCAGATGCAGGTGCGGGCCGTCCATCTGGCTGACCGGCATCTCGAACTCCTTGAGCGCATAGCCCTCGAGCCGACGCTGCAGGGACCGCGCCATGACCTCGTGGGAGAGCTCGTCCTGCTCGGGAAAGCCCGTGGTCGAAATCGCCTCGAGCCGGGTCAGATAAGCCTGATCGCTCGTATGCTGGGTCGCGAGGGCGGCGAGAGAATAATCGTCGAGCCGATCGTTGTAGCGATAGTCTCCGTAAGCGCTTGCGCGCTCCGGATGGGTGAGGAGGTCCGCCTCGTATTGTTCCTCGAACAAGGCGTTTTGAGCCGCGATTCTGGCCTCGACCGACGACGATTTCGGGGACGCCTCCGGCGGTGCCGTGGAGGCGCAGCCGCCGAGCACGAACAACAGCGTGCAGCCGTGGACGAATGCATTGAGAAGCGCCGATCGTTTTTGCGTCGATCGTTTTTGCGTCGATCGCGAAACGCTGCAGTCTACTTGGGCTTGCATGCGACGAAGGTTACCATAGCGGCATGAAACCGATACCCGCCCGCCTAACGCGCATAGCTCTCTGCTCGATTGGATCTTTGCTGTCCGCCGGATCGATACTCGACGCTCGGGCGGACGCCGCAGACGCGCCCCCGGGCGACCGACAGATCGTCTTGCATGCCGCGCATCTGCTCGACGTGGCAACGGGCCGACTGCTTTCTCCTGGCGAAGTCTTGATCCAGGGCGAGCGCATCGGCGCCGTCGGGACCACCGTTACCCATCCGCCGGGCGCGGAACTCTTGGATCTCGGCGACACGACGCTGCTGCCTGGTCTGATCGATGCGCACGTGCATTTATTTCTGCACCCCGGCGCGGAGGATCTGCAAACGGTCGAGGAATCCGTGCCGCAGCGAACTTTGCTCGCGGCGGTCGCCGCGAAGCAGGATCTCTTGGGAGGCTTCACGGCGGAGCGTGACATGGGCACCGAAGGCGCGGGCTCCGCGGACACGGCCGTGCGCAACGCGATCAACGCGGGTCTGATACCCGGCCCGCGCCTGCGCGTCAGCGGCAATGCGATCGACATCCTTGGCGGGCACGAGGACGCCACCAAGTTCAATCCCGCCCAGCACGTCTTGTCGAACGCGGATTACGCGAATAATGCCGCCGAACTCGTCGCCACGATCCGTGAACAACACAAGCAGGGTTCGGATTTCGTCAAGATCTACGAGACCGGGCACGATCAGCTGCACGACGGGGTTTTTTCGACGCCTTATCAGTACAGCACCGAGGAGTTGCAGGCCGCGGTCGTGGAGGCGGCGCGCCTAGGAACCGTCGTGGGCGTGCATGCCAACGGCGAGCCGGGGACTCTCTACGCCGCGCGGGCCGGCGTCGCCTCGATCGACCACGCGGCCCAGCTCAGCGATGAAACCATGGCCTTGATGAAGACCAAGCACATCCCCGCGGTGCCGACCTTCGCGGTGATCGAGTACTTCGCGGCCCATGCCGCGACAGCGGCCGAGGCGGCGCGCGACCATGCCATGCTCGACTTCAAGATCAAGGAGTTCAAGCGCGAGATCGCTGCCGGTATTCCCTTCGCGGTCGGTTCGGACGTGGGACCGTTTCCGCACGGCACGCAGGCCCGCGAACTCGTGCTCATGGTCGAATACGGTATGAGCCCGCTCGCAGTCCTCCAGGCGGATTTACTCAACGGCGCGAAGCTGCTGGGTTGGGCTGGGCAGATCGGTGAACTGAAGCCCGGCTACTATGCCGACGTCATCGCGGTGCCCGGCAATCCGCTCGAGGACATCAGCGCGGTCGAGCACGTGGGCTTCGTCATGAAGGGCGGCGTGGTGGTCAAGCGCCTGTCGTCGGACGAGCGGTGAAAGCCCGGCTGCCGCTTGCATATGCATATGCGCGTGCATTTGCGCTGGCGACACTGACCTGGGTCGCCGGGTCGCGGGCCACATTCGGTAAATGCGAGATCAAGATCGGTGCGCAATTCCAGGTGACCATGCGCGACATGCGGCCCCTGGTGGCTGCGAAATTCAACGGCGCGGACGCGACCTTACTCGTGGACAGCGGCGCGTTCTACAGCATGATCACCGCCGGTTCGGCCGCCGAGTTCGGACTGAAGCTTTCGCCTGCGCCCTTCGGTTTGCGCGTCACGGGGGTGGACGGAAGTGCGGCTCAAGTCTCGGTGACGACCGTCGAGGACTTGACCCTTGCCGGGCAAAGCCTGCACCGGATCCAGTTTCTCGTTGGCGGCAGTGAGGCTGAATCCGGCAGCGCGGGGCTGATCGGTCAAAACATTCTCGGGTACGGCGATGTCGAGTACGACCTGGCCAACGGCGTGATCCGCCTGATTCGCACGACCGATTGTCGCAAGGCCTTGCTCGCGTACTGGGCGAAGCCCGACGAGCCGGTCGGCGTCGTCGATATCGAGTCGCTGCGAGATGCTCGCAACCACACGATCGGCACGGCCTACGTCAATGGCACGAAGATCCGCGTGATGTTTGATACCGGAGCGGGTGTTTCGATGCTGACGCTGGCGGCAGCGGCGCGCGCGGGCATCAAACGCGACGATCCCGGCGTCGTTCCCGCGGGACTCTCCCATGGTGTCGGCAAGACCGTCTTTCGTACCTGGATCGCGCCGGTCAAGAGTTTTTCCCTCGGGGGCGAAGAGATCAAGAACACCCAACTGCGCGTCGGTGACACGCCCAGCACCGGTGACGAGGACATGTTGATCGGTCCGGATTTCTTTCTCTCGCATCGGATCTACGTGTCGAACGACCAGCACAAGCTCTACTTCACGTACAACGGCGGCCCCGTGTTCAACTTGAAGCAAGGCGTGCAAGCGGCCGAGACCCCGCCAGCGGCACCCGACGACGCTGCGGCGCTGAGTCGGCTCGGCATGGCGCTGGCGGCACGCCATGACTATGAACATGCGCTCGAGGACCTGGAGAAGGCCTGCGCGCTCGCGCCGAACGAACCGGAATATCTGTACGAGAGGGCCTACATCCACATGCAGCGGCGGGAAGGAGAGGCCGCTTCGGCCGATCTCGACGCGACGCTGCGTCTCAAACCCGATCATCTGCTGGCCCTGCTGGCGCGTGCGCGAATGCGCCTCGGCCGCCAGGATCCGCAGGACGCTGCGGCGCTGCAGGCCGATCTCGACGCCATCGACCACTCGGCTCCCAAGCCTTCGGAATATCGCTTTGAACTCGCGACCCTGTATGCGCGGGCGCACCTACTGCCCCAGGCTATCGCCCAGTACGATCTCTGGATTGCCGCGCACGGCGAGGATGCGAAAATCAGCGTAGCGCATAATGCCCGCTGCGAGGCAAAGGTGCTGCTCGATCAAGATCTCGACGATGCGCTGTTGGATTGCAACGCCGCCGTGCGTTCGAACCCCAAGTCGGCGGCTTTCCTCGGCAACCGCGGACTCGCGCGTCTGCGCCGCGGCGAATACAAGAAGGCGATCGACGATTTCGACGACGCCTTGAAACTCCAGGCCAAACTACCGTGGATTCTGTACGCACGTGGCATTGCGAAGATTCGTTTAGGCAAATCCGCCGAGGGTCAGGCGGATATCGACGCCGCCAAGGTAGAGCGGCCTGCGATCGCCGAGGATACGGCGGCTTACGGGTTCGTACCCTGATTGTCACGGTACGACTTCGACCGGCGGCGATATTCTTTCTCAAGAGAATCCTGATGGAATCCTGGGACACCGTCGGAGAGCCTTTCCAGCAATTCCTGATCGAACACGGACTGTCGTCCAACATGTGGATGGTTGCGAAGCGCCCGAATTGATCGAT
>Ga0116226_10000939_pt1 | contig 25457 bp, 15 predicted proteins | sample S1TSphfallax_FD_89692 | JGI IMG/M metagenome (GOLD analysis project Ga0116226, IMG submission 89692) | Host-associated microbial communities from peat moss isolated from Minnesota, USA - S1T2_Fa - Sphagnum fallax MG | ecosystem: Host-associated > Plants > Peat moss > Unclassified | place: USA... | reverse complement strand
TTGCAGTACCATGAAAAAATAAAATAAACTTTATTATATCTAAACGAAATATTTAGGAAATTCAAATTTTAACATAAGTTTTTCTTTTTCCAGATTTATTCAAATGTTATAGATGAAAACATTATCTTGAAGCTTATGTAATAATGTATTTAAAAGAAATATATATAATTTATAAAATAGTGAATTTAAAAGGTTAGAAAAATAACCTAAAATAAAATGTTATGAATAAAAAATTACAAATTCGTTTTCATTTAAGTTGGCATACAATATTTGTAAATGTGATTCAATGCAATGCGAATCCAAAAATGTTTTCATTAAGTCTTTAACAATGTTATTTTTGTTATGTAAAATATATGTCCATTCCTCAAATGGGATGAAATATATGTCCATGCATTTAAATCCTTCAATAGTATGGCAACTTATTATAACCTATTGTAAAGATTTTATGATATGTATATTTTAATTAAATGAATTTTGATTTTTTTTCAAAAAATTCCTTTTTTGATGTTGTTGCTTTAAATTGACAAAAATTTACCACAAGAAAAAACATTAATTAAGTAGTCAATATAGTCAATTGATTTTTGAGATTTTATTTGTTGAACAACATTAATCCTACATTAATATAAATTATTAATTACAAAAATTTGGAAAAAACATCACAACACATGTTTAATATTATATTTTATAATGATGTAGAAATATATTTTACCTTTGATCCTTTGTATATATATATATATATATGGTGAATTTTTGGCATTAAATAGTTGGATGAAACCCCTTTCTTAACCAATATTATATTATTTTATTTTATTTTTTGGTGTTGATTTTGCACAACTTGGTGGTCCTTTTTTAGGAAAAAAAATGCAAACTCAAGGATAATTGCAAAAAAGAAATTGCCAAAAAATTGACATCACAAATTTGAAAGAAAAATAATTACTCCTACTGAATAATTTTATAAAATCCAACCTAAAATCCATAAATAATTCCAACATCAAATTTTTTTTTAAAAAATAAAAAATTCCTGAAATTATTATAAACCTTATCCAAAAAAAATTAAAAGATTCAAAATAAATGTAAATGCTATAATTGGATTTTTTGTGTGGTGAATTTCCACCATTTTACAAACATAAAAATTGGCCCCAACATCAATAGATGATTTTATAATTACAAACACCAAAAAAAATCATTGAAAAAAAAGCTAGAATCTTACAATAGGTTTAGGATTTGTAGTTTAAAAAAATGATTTTAAAGATTTTATAACTCCATATATGGTCTATGGCCAAAAACAAGGTTAAATTGTCTTGTGGATGATCTTGAACAACAACACAAAAACTGAAAAAATAAAAATATTTAAAAACTTGTTGATGTGACTATTATTATCACCATTTTTAATTCGTTGTATTGTTTGATTTTTAACAATTCATTTCTAAAAATTTAAACATGAACTTGTAACAAAACAAAGATTAAAAATGTTAAATCATGGTAAACATTAGAAATATTGATTTAAAAAAGCATATATAATTTTATTAAAAGACCACACACACACACCAATTTTTTATTAAAAAATTCAGAAAATTAAGGATTATTTTTAGGGGTTTTTGGTGAAACATCATGAATAATCATAATTTTAAAAAACTTTTCATGATGCCTACAACAAATTAGGGGAAAAACATTCATTTTAACTTATGTAAATGTATAAAAATTTAATATATTAAATATTTATAATTTAAATGTTTACATGCACCTTGGAGTTTGTATGTATGAATATTTTGATTTAATCATTAACCCATTCAAATATAAATGTGAAACCTAACAAGTTTTACACATCCATCTCAAAAAACATTGATGAATTCAAAATGTAATTCATAAATAATGTGTCAAACATATTTTAAATGAATGATTCAATTCATGTGCAAATGTTGTTAGTTCAAGAAATGTGGAAAAATTCATTAACATGTTTAAGTATAAATGTGAAACATTAAATTGTTGTGCATGTTTCAATATATATTAATAAATGCAATATGCAACATTTGAATAATAGTCTCAATAGATTCAAAATGTGATTTAATTCATGTATACATGATGATAGTTCAACATGTGAAAAAACTCACTAAACCATTCAAATACGATTGGAAAATATCAAGTTGCATGTGTTTCAATATATTTTAATAAGTGCAATGCAAGATGCAACTTATGAATAATAACATATTGAAAATGAATGATTCAACTCATGTACTCAGGTTGAGAATTGATGAGATTTGAAACAAATTATTAACCCATTCCAATATAAATGTGCAATTTTAAGTTGTTACACAAGTTTTAATAAATTATGATAAATATAAATGCAACCCATCAACAATGGTTTCAACATATTAAAAGTGAATGGTTCAATTCATGTGCAATGTTGATATTTGAAGAAATGTCAAGAAAATCATTAACCCATTATAATGCATTATGTAAATAAAGTTTAAAAGGTTGTGTCAATTTTCACATCAATAATTTGAATTTTTAAATTTAAGAAATTCCAAATGATTTCAATTTGCATTTTGCAAATTGTGCCATGTCCACCTTGCTAAACTTGGACCATTCAAAACAAGTACAATCTTGGCAAATGATGGCACCTAATTGACCCTTTATTCGTGCATTGGTTCAAGTTTGCCTTTTGAACCTTTTCCACCCATGAGGAAACCCTTGTTTTACTTTTACTTTTACAATGAACCCATCCACCATTTTCACCTTTCATGCAACAAAATAATTTAGTTAACAAATCCCTTTTTAATGGATAAATTATTGACAGCCATTGGATTAAGTTGAAAATAACATCCTTTAATTTCAACTCCCCCCATTGTAAATAATTCTTACAATTACCATCCTCTTTAAATTGGGGTTTTCCAAAGCTTCCTTGAATTTGCTTTGCATGGTAATCTTGTATCATTCAATCCCTTTCAATTGAAGATTACCATATAACATTGTCACAATGGTTATATCATTTTATATAAAAAATTCCATCACAACCTTCTACATTACTGTGGTGGCCTTTGGGTTGAGCTATTTTTCCCTCAAGACTTTTTTTTTAATGAATTATGGTTTCAAAAGTCAACCTAGTTTTAAATTGATTTTCTCATGAAGAATATTTTCAAAGGTGCTTGGAGGATATGTTTCATGAAGAATCCTCATCTCAAAGGCACTTGGGCATTGAATCAAACACATTGCCCTCGGTTGCCCACATGACCTTCTGTAAACATTACTACAAAAACATATCTTTTACACCCTTACTATTGTGACTAAGATGACTAATATTATTAATATACCTATCCAAAATGACTAAGTTGATTTTTTTAATATGTTTTGCCCCCTTTCAAAAGTAGGTATGTCTTAAATGATTATGATGACTTATTTTTAAATTCAAAATTGACATTACCACTTACACATGGCAATTTGGATGTTTTTGCGGCATAAGCTTGCATGTTGGTAACGACTAATACAAGCCATTCTTATTAACATTGTGATGAGCGATGTGTCATGTTTACTAGTTTTAAATCATTCGTTATGTTACTTTTGTATGGCATGCCAAGTATGTAATATAATTTTTTCCCTTGAAGAAAAATAATTTAGTTGTTAAATTTAATGGGACCTTTAATTATGTTTCTTTCTTTGAGAATTGTGGGTGCTTTTAGTAAATATCTATGGTGGTGCCTAGAATTATGTTAACCCATTGAAGAATAATTGCATGTGTGGAAAAATGAAAATTAATATTTCCTACCCATGCCACATGATGAAAAACTACGTCATGCAATATTTTAAACATTCCATTTCCCCTACAAGCCTTAGAATACAATGAGTATCATAGGCAACTATGGGCACAATGCAATGTAAAAGATCTTTAAATCGTAATGAGAATATATATGTAGTAGTCCAATATCCCAAATTAAACATTTGCACATGAAATCTAATTCCCATCATACTGAAACCACATAACTCTTATTCATTTAATATTAAATAATATTGTAACAAAAATCAAACAATTGGTGGAGTCAACATTGTGTAACTTTGATTGTTGTTACAATTGACAATGTACACTAAGAAAAATTCTTCATAGAACTTTGAATCCATGCCTACAAAAAATGCTAACAAGTTAATCAAAATCATTTTACTATGAAAAAATTATGTCTATTATAACTTGTCTTATGCAACTAAAAAGTGTCTAATGTAGCTAAATTACAATTTAAAAGTGTTCAATACAATTAAATTACAACTAAATAAACAAGTTGCAATAGACATGGTTTTTTCATAATGTTTAAAGGCAAAACTATGTCATTGCATTCCTTTAAATGTTCATTTTCATCACCCGAATTTTCATTAAGGTTACAACCACATCTAAAGGAGCAATAATACAACCACCTAATATAGTAGTTGGTTGGATTGTTTCATAAATAACAACAAGAGCTTGTAGATTTAAGTATTCATAAGCAATTTTTATTATGAACATATCAAGTTCCACATTGTCTATCAAAACTTTATCTATCACAATTTTCCCATGGGAACCCTTTCATAAAACAACCTTCCATCCCCTTTTTCTTGGGACTATAGAAAAGAAAACTTATTCTACATGCAATGGGAAGCAAATGACTGGTTTGAAATTAAAATTAGGGATACGAAATTTATAAATGTGAAACCATATTCACTTTTTTTATGATCGCAATACTCTTTTATAATTTGCTTTCACCCAGTTGCAAAATAGAACAACAATTTTCAAGACCCCATAATTCAGTTCAATATATTTTCAACCCACCTAACATATTCTAACTTTGCAATAATTGGCCTTTAATCATTTGGCTTTCAAATGCATGCTAGCTTGTTCAAAAGTTGTTACACCACTATCAATTGTTGTTGAATGTTCTTTAATGTTGGAAATTCATACATTTCATGCATAAATTGTTAGTTAGTTAAAGGCTAACAAATGGACCAACCAAGATGTACACTTGTAAATGGCACATAATACCAGTCTAAAGATAATGGTACAACCATTGGTACAAGCAAGTTTACAAGCTATAATTTAAAACAATCAATTAAAATTTAATTGCAGAATCTTAATGGGTGAAAAACACACTATGGTGACCCCATTTGGGGCACTTTTGGGTTTAATATTATAGTACATATAATGTAATTGTTCCAAAAGCATGGTACATTTAATTTGGGGTATCAATGCTGGTTTTTGGGCCTTACAACAATTATTTTTACAAAACTAATGTCATGTAGTTGTTTTTTTCAAAAAAAAAATCATTATCTATATTGAAAGATCCATGAGTATATTTATAATATACATCAATATAATATGGCCACAATCTCGTTTTGAATGCAATAACTTTAGAACTTCATTAGTCATTCAAATAATTGATTTTAATGAAATAAAAAAATGGCCAATCTAGCTATGCTTGTCATCTTCTATGTGGATGTGATTTCTTGTCAAATTTTCAATTTACCACATAATTATTGCATCTTTGTTCAAAAAACTCATTTTTTGAAATGAAAATCTACAAATTAATCACATGGTATCAAAAAATGGTTCATACAATGTGAAATGACATGGTTCAATATACCTTCAACTTTCATAAAAACTAAAAATCATTTAAATTATTTTTGGAGTATATTTGTTTTTTTTTAATACATAAGTAAATTACATTCATTTTCACATTATACTCCAATATCCCACTTTATAAAATGAAATGAAATATTTTATTTAAAAATTTATTGCCTAGGTTATATTCTAACATAATATGCAAAAATATTATGAAAATGTTTCAAAAGTTTAATGTAGGATACACTCAAACATGCACATCCCTAGAAAGTAATACAATGTGACACCCCAAAGGGGGTCATCGTAGTGTACTTTCACCCTAATGGTTAGTTGGAAGGTCATTTGATTCAATAATGAGTATGTGTACACTTATATTTGAACATAATACATGTATATAAATAATGGTACTACATAATGAAAGCAAATATGCAAGTAATAATTTAAATCAATTATCACAACCTACACAATTTGACTAATTTAAGCCATACTGGTTTGATATAGAATGTCTACAATTCTACTTTTAGGGTTTAAGTGGTACGTAGGATTGGGGCATCACTAGAACCATTGCTAACTGGAGGTAAATAGGTTGATACAAATGGGGTAAATGTTGTGAAGTGTTTTAGGAATGTTTGCAAGCATAAGCATAAGGCAGTCTACTTGTGCAATGGAACTCACAAACTTGCCTATGTTGTAATCTTCAAAAGGGAAGAGGGAGAGTTATGGACAATGCTAGTTGTGATTGTATTAATTGTAAAAAAAACAATGTTGTGTACAAATAGTAAAGTCATATTTTCATGGAGTGTGCAATTGGTACATGGGATATCATTATGATTTGGGAAAAAGGGTGTTGTGTACTAGGTATAATGTCATTTGTAATCCAAATAGATAGGACAATGGATGCCTTGCAATAAGATGTCAAGTTTGGAACAAAATGTGATGAATTTAGCTAATGCATTATTGTTGAAAATAAAGAAAAGTTTTGTTTTATTTTTTGTCAAAGATATAAGTAGGCAATTTCTTATTTCTCCATTCACTATTAAAATTCTAGGTTTTTTAAATGCTCAAAGTTGATTAACTAGTGTCTTTTTACCAATGGACATGTTGATTTTGATTAAAGGTTAAAGCATTACACCAAAATGTGTTTTAGTTCATTTTGGGTTTCATTAAGTTTTGAGTGAATTTAAACATTTTTACAATGGTGAAATTGGTCAACCCCCAAGTGAATTGGGAACAGTTGTTACGGACAGTGAATTGGTTCACAAGTACTTAGTGAAATACAACTTTACCAAGCCATTTCACTTACTAATTAATTAAGTAAACAACATGCAAATCAATTAAGTTTAAAATATTTTATATTTAATATTATTGATAATTTCATGATTTTCATCCTATAAATTATTAACATGTGTCATTATTTATGTTAGATTAAAAACCTAACCTAAGTACATAGGCCATGTAATCAACCTAAATAGGCACCTACTTTAAGGAACTACATAGAAAAATATTCGATCAACTTACCATTATTGACCATAAACACACCATTTGTGAAGTTTGATCCCTTGACCTCTAGGATGGAATCAAACACCCCTACCATTAAACAAGCACACTTGTTATGATAATATGTAACATTACATTTTATTTATCAAATACTTCATTTTAAACATTACAAAAACATAAACTTTGAAAATTCATATCTTATTAAAATCTTGTCCAAATGAAATAATTAAAGTTTAATTTAAAAGTTTTTTCAATAATGTACATAACTACATTTATTTCTTTTTTAAAATGTAAAATCATTTGAACAATTTTTTAAAAAATATCATTATTCAATAACATTTCAATGACCATTTTTTGAAAAAAAAAAAATTAATAAATGTATTATTACTTTTTGATATTATAATACTACCTATGTTAAGCTGCTTTCAACTATTTTAGAGTTATTTTTCATTATTATAAGTTATTTCACCTTAAGTTACTTTTGATTATTTTAAGTTACTTTTGGTTATTTCATGTTATTTTAAACTATTTTAAGTTATTTCACCTTAGGTTTTATTATTATTATTATAAATCAATTTTGGCTATTCTATGATTTTTTCCTATTGTAGGTTATTTCATTATAGATTATTTGCGACTATTATAAATTATTTTTAGTTATTATAGGTTATATTAGCGGTTATTTTATTATAAATTATTGTTGGATATTTTAGGCTATATTATCATAGGTTATTAGTAATTATTTTATTGTAGGTCATTGTTAATTATTTTTCATAGGCTATTGTTGGTTATTATATGTTATTTAAAATTGTTATACTTAGGATAAAATAACTTATAAATAACATAAAGTATAATGATTTTGAATAACCTAAAATGTAACTTGAAATAATATATATTAACTTAAAATAAAATAACTTAAAGTAAAAAACCTATAATAAGCTATAAAAAATACCTTAGATTAAAATAACTTATAATAAGTTATGGTATAAGTTAGAATAATTAATATAACTTAAAATAACATAGGGTATTTAAAACAACAACATAAAATAAACGTGTTACCATAGTAAATTATAATAGTGAATTATGTCAATTAGTACTGAAACACGATGTTTACATAGTGATATTATAGTGAAATAATTTTAACCAAGGTGAAATCGTTAGAAGTGCAATGAATTTATTTCATTTTTAAGGTCTCATAATGATTTAGGTTAATGAATTACACCTCACTTTGTAATAATGAAAGCATGTATTTTTTAACCAACCAACTTGATTATAGTGACTTATTTAACTAATAAATCAAGTTAAATTGAATGAACCCAATCAAAATGATGAAGGGGTTTTAGTAAAATGAGACATTTAGTCAAATTGAACATAAGAAATTAACATCAATAGTCAAAACGACCAATGTTTTTTAGTCAAATGGGACATCTTAAATGCCTATTACATACATACCTCCCATCCTAAGGGGGACATTAGTAAAAAAAACATAGAAAATATGCAAATAAAAATATATGGTGCAATATATTAGTTATTGGGTAAAAGTTATATATTAATTAGTTGAAAAATAGGGTACATTTTACTTGATTAATTAATTAAATTATAATATAAAGTATGTAATAATTTCAAATAATGGATTATAATTAATATATGATGGCTTTAATATGCATACATTAAAAATAAAATAATAATAAGATGATTAAAAATAGGTTGGACAATTATTTAATACCCCCTCTAAAAGTGGTTGTTTCATGCATGAAGGTTTCAAACTTTACACCAAGTGTCTTGCCTAGGCCTCCCACCTACAATCTTACAACCTACCTACTTACCAATGCACCCACCCACCTATTTACTTATTTACTTACACACCCACCCACCCACCTACTTATATATTACCTACCCACCTACCCACCCACTCACCTACCTACTTACCTACCTACCTACATATTAATTACATACTTGCCCACTCATCCACCTATATGTACTACTTACCTACTTGCCTACTTCCAACCTTCCTATCTATGTTATCATAATGAAATACCTTCCTCGAAAGCATAGGTATTGTATGTTACCTACCAACCTATAACTTATACCTCCTACCTTCTACCTCCCATCTACCATGGCCCTACATGTTATCTACATACTTGTTTAACATTGTACAACTTACCTAAATTTATGTACCTTCAACCTACTAACTTACAATTATATTATACCTACCTATCTACCTACCTCCTAACTCCCACCTCCCTCCTACCTTATAACCTACCTACCTCTTTTACCTTCCTATTTACCTACCCAACCTACCTATGACACCCTAACCTAGTTTAATGAATGGAATTTGAAATGGAAGAATCAAATCTCAAAAAGTTTTGAAATTTGTCATCAATTTGTTATTTTCAAAAATATTTTCTTATAACTCATTTGAACATTTATAAAATATATTGATTTTACTAATTATTTGAATAAACTACAACATTATGCTTTTATTTGCTTCATTTGAACAAAAATTAAAATATAAAAAATATGCCAAAGTTGGGATTTCGAAACTATTCCATAGTTAACAAGATAAAAGAAAATGTTGCACATGTCATCAACAAAGAGTTGTGTAACTTGGTGGGAAAAGCATTTGGATGCTAACTTGAGGTGTTGGGTTCAAACTTATGTAAACTCATGTACATGAATACACAAATTCATATACTTGGTGGTGTATATGTATGTGTGTCCATATGTTGTAAGGAGGGCATATAGGTAGGTAGGTAGCTACCAACCTACCTTTTATCACATAACAATGTGTTGACACGTGGCACCATACAAATATTGCCACATGGAAAAATTCTTATGGTGTCATGTGTTAACATCAAATGACACCACGTTTCAAGTAAATGGTTAGTAAAAAAATCATTTTTATTGGTTATATTTTATTAGTAACATTTGACCACTAGTCAAAAGGTACCGGTCGAAAACTCCAATCAAAAGCATCACCCTACGATTGGTCAAAAAATCCATCCCAATCGTTATGAACTTGTTAAAATTGACTTGTCCTAGAAAACCATGGGGGCTTTTTTTATGCCTATCAATTTGGGGTTTTTTTTTACCAAAAAACTCAATTTGAAAAACCTAGAATTCTAGTATTGATTTTTTCATTCATCAATGATTAGTTGATCTAGGTTGATGTATCAAACATGTGGCACATTTAGTTGCAAAATAACAAAAAATGTTTTTTTGCAAGCTAAAGTCCCACCATTAGAAGTTCCTATTTGTTAACATTTTTTGAGCTTAGTTAGGTTAAAGGTTGAATATAAATCATAAATTACTAAAATGTTTAAAGGTTGGTGGATTACCTTGTAAATTCAATTTGAGCCTTAGAAATTTAGTTTTAAGTTTTGGTAATATTTTAGACATGCCATGTAAATAATGTAATTGTCCAAAATCAATCATCTCTTATGGTTAAAATTCCATGTAAGCATTATGAATAATAGAAAACAATCATTTGCTATGGTCAAAATGCCATGTTAACATTATGAATAATTGAAATCGGTCATCTATTAGGTTTAAATGACATGTAAGCAACATGACTAATTGAAATTAGTCATTGATAGATGATGATCATGATAGTTCATGATATGTGCCAATCAATTTAGGCCATCCAATCTTTTTACTATATTTTTTTGTCATGTCATAAAAAAAATTAGTGTTTGAATTCTTGTCAACCTTGACAAATCTAGTCATCATGTGTTCAATTCAAATTAACCTTGTACATGACTCCTTCCAAGTCCATCCATTTCTCCCTCCCTTTCCTCCCCCATTTAGTACTCGTGCTTAGTGTACACGTTATCACGTTTAACTCACAACTTTCACAACTTCCATGTAACATCAATATTTATGATTGGTTTGGTTTACAAGAAGATAACTTGAAGTCAAAACCCAATGGGCACATTTATGAACTTGAGGTACATCTAGAATCTATTGAGGCCAACCATGAAGAGATACAAAAGATGATCAACTCATTGAAGATTAACGAACATGAATTGGTAAAAAGCAAAAAACACATGTCATTTGTATTGGAAGAAATCTTTTCTATTATGAAATAGTTTAGCAATATACATTGTGGTGAAACTAATTCATATGCAATGCATGAAACTACTAACATTGTTCAACCATAACCTAAGGAGAGCAAGGAAGTGGTAAGTGACATTCTTGATGTCTAGTGTGCATAAAGTTTAAGTTGCATCTTGCATTTTGGTCCACAGTGAAATTGTTCTCGATCCCTAAGATATTCACATGAAAATCATGGATTTTATGCAACTTGTTGAATAATATTTACAATATATTGGGAAGGCTAGAAAAAAAAATGGTTAAATTGATTGGTTGCCATTTGTGTGAATTGGAAGTAGGGTTGTGGGCTAATTTCATCATTAAAATGTTATAATAAACCAATTGATCAATTGCTAAAAGATGTGGGGAAATTGGATATAACTCTCCCTCAGCTACCACAATCACACATTTTCCAACCACACATGATTTGCCACACAAGTAAGTAATGAATTATAATTAATTTACCACCCAATTCTATTGAAAATGACCATGCAACAATGAAATTCACAAAAACTAGGAAGATATGGTCACAATATATGTGTGCAAAACAAGTGGGAGATGAGTGAAAGCTCTCCAAGGATAATGCGAAACATGTTGGAGTTATTTTAGAAAAAACAAATGAACATGAAACTACCACTGTAGAAGCACTAGGCTCGGAGTTACTACTAATAACAAGTGTTCATTCTACAAATAAAAGATTTGATAATAGGGCATGTAACCTTTTGGTCCTAAACATCGATGGCTTACTATATGTCAAGTTCAACATTTGAAGAGTGATAAAGGATGGAAGTTGTTGTATTATCCTATGTGGTGTGGGAATAAATTGGTTGGCCCATGACCAAATTATTTTGAATTTTTAACCTTGTGATTTTCAAGGTTCAACATTTCATTCTGGTCATCAACAACAAGATCCAATTTGTTGCCCATGGTTGACTTGTTATTAGGAGAAGGGTCAAACATGTGCAATCACAATAAAACGAACCACAAAGGATGTCAAATGGGCCTTAAAAATAGTCAAGATTAGAGAAATATTTATGTTTTACCATTTAAAACCATGGAAATCATGGCAAGTTGTTCCTTTCTCATGAACATATGAATGTTAAGGAATTCAAACCAAAAATCCATTTGATAAAATTTTAAGTTTAAATTTCAATTTAGGACCTTTGAAAGTGAAACCTATTGCATAAAAAAGGAATCAATTTTGCAAATGACTATCAAAAGGACTCATATATTGAAACAACACTGGTGGGAAAATAATTAAAGAAGATAAAAACATGTTAGTCACATTAAAAAAACACTCATACCCTAAAATATGTAAAATTTTAAAACTTTAAAAATTCAAAGAACTTTCCAAATTTGATATAAAAAAATTAGAACTTCATAAGTCCTTTACCACATATAAATGGGGTATAATGTACATGATTTGTTTTTAAAAAATTGTAATATATTATATAAGAAAACATAAAAAATTAAAAAATCAATTTGTGGTTATGATTTGGAATTATCATCATTTAAAAAAATGAATTGGCACATTTCAAAAAATTCATTTACCTAAACATTTATATGCATTTATTATAACAATTTATAAAAAAAGTTGTTCAGAAACTCATTTGTATGAAAAAGTTATTTTTGGGCAAAAGGACATGTAATCCTTTTCTTAACACCATTAGCTTGTTTTATTTTGTTTACACCCTAACTTTAAACCCTTGTTTGTGTGGGGGAATGAAAAATGTGAACAAATCTACAATTGCCACCCATTAAATCTAGACATGTCTTAAATCTTGAAAAACACAAACAAGATGTTTAATGGGATAAGCCTAGGGTTTAAGGTATTGTCTATTAAAAATATTTTGCTTATAGATGATTGCCCATTCAAATGCATGGGTAATGCACCCTATTCCTATAATCTACCCCCTCCATTCAATAGTGAAAAAAATGATTAGAATTATTTATTGGGATGCTTATAGCTTTGTTTGGTTGGATTATTCGAGGCTCCAAACACCTTCTTAGGCTATGTTGGCTCACACTTCCATGGGTAGAAACGCATTACAAGAGGAAACCCATATTGGAATGTTGTAAAAGCATATGCATGGTCACCTTTTAACTTAGGTGATTGGCATAGAACCTCTAACCTTTTACTATTTTTTTGTTTCATGTGAATGTGTTTATGAAATTCAATATAGTTATATTATAATATATACTTTAATTTTATGTTGACACATGCATATGAACATTTATAGATGATGAAAGGGAATGTTAAAGGTCCAGGCAAAAAGCAAAAATATCTTCATCACAAGTTTTGTCAAATATAGTACAACAACTTGCGCTACACATAACCTTTGGGGTACATGGAATGTATAACTTTAAAGATGAAAGCAGTTGAGGCACTACTTTTGTAGCTCAAGAAGCCCATCCAAAGGTATATCATATTCTAATACTCAATGTGTTTTAACTCAGTGGCTCGTTCATGGTCAATGATTCTTGATATTGAGTTTTTCTACAACCTTGTTTCCATTTCAATTCTTGGAATAACTCATGTAGGATGTTGATATGATATCTACATGTGGTTTGTTAATAATGAGATGGATAGGGATACCAACTTTATTTAAAGATTTGTTTGTTGCTATTAATATAGTTTTCTTGTGTTTTATAATATAAGCCAAATGAAATTATTGTCTTCATGACACAAGCCATATAAAAGAGTTGAAGATTTGGGAATTTTGTGAAATTTGAGGGTGGGAATGTTCTATATCATAATAAGCAATGCCAATAGAAACTTTGTTAGTAATAGTGACTTCAAACATAATGGTTGCTACTTCTTTACCATTTCTAGATCGTGGTGGTGGAGATGTTCCATTACGCACAATAGGGGATGCCATAAGACATATTATACTATGGCCTTGGAAATTGACAACCTCATATATGTAAGGTTGTATGACTTTCAAGTGTATCATTTGTAGTTACACACATTTTCAAATCTTCACTTTGGAATGACAACAAGATTACATTGTCCATGTTACAACCCTAGCCTTGGGCTCACGACCAAGGCAAAGGTTTGCAAGGGTGTGGGCCAAGAGGAGTGTGAGAGAGTGTGAGAATAAAGACACACTCCCAAGTGAGCTTTCATTTTGGGAGTTGGGGTCCCGACGGACTTTTGAACCTTCAAAGAGCGATTGCAAAGGTCAAAAAAACTCACATTGAGGAGTTCTTTATATGATCGAGAAGCTATTGAAGAGTAGATGTTTAAAATAGGCTCACATGACCCATTTGGACATTTAAAACACAAGTTATGACAAAAAGAAAGGCCGGGAGTCAAACTGGCAATTTGATTCTTGACCACAAAAAGTCGGGAATCGACTCGACTTCCGTGTGTGTAGGTGGAGTGCAACATGCCATTGGAAATATCTCGACGAGAGCTGCAACTTTGCTTTAGACCTCATCCCGATCAGAGGTCTGAGCACAAAGTTATAGCCCTACGAAGTTGCGAGAGTTCCAACCTTGGCAGTTTCGGGACTCCCACTTGGAAGTCCTGGGACAAAAAGCAATTTGGATGTGGGCCTCATGGAAAGGTGTAGAGTATACTATATGGGGGAAGGTGGTGGCTTCCCCCAAGTCCGGGCCGTGGTGAGTCTTGTGAGTCCAAGGTCGCCCGTGGCTTATCCTAACACCAAAGGTGCCCCAACATTGTACTAACCAACTTGTGGTCAGTTGGATGCAAATTCGTGTGAGTGAATAAATTGCTTGTCACTCTTTGTAATCCGATCCCAAAACTCCGGCACACCCCTCTACCCCCTTAAAGTGTTGAGAGCCAGGGAGTGTGCCCCAAGCTCCTAACCTTTCCACTATTTTCTATCTTAGACTCATCTTTGAGTCTAGCAAGGAGTTTGGGAGCATGTCAGTCTAACCACGTTAGTATTTTATTTTTATTTTTTTTATAAATCCAACAATTGTAAAATGTGCATACTATGTAATTTTGTATGTGTTTCAAAAAGTTGTGTTCATGTGTGTTTACTTGTGTAGATTTTTATAAGCTTGAATGTTGCATGTGTACATGTTGTATGTACATTAACTAATGAACTTTTAAAACTTATTGTAGACAATAGTGGTTAACATTCGGGGAGTGTCTGCAATTTTTAATATGTTGAGTGTAAGTGTTGTGGGTTATATGTACTTCACACATGACACAACACTTACCCTTGCACACAAAACACGTGTGCAAATTGTGGACAAACCCAAAATCCTAAACCTTAATCTACTAAGTCTTACTGGTATTTGTCAAATTTTGTATGGTTAATGGATGCTAAGTAGATGATACACATTTACATTACAATATAAGCAAAATAAGCAAATAACTAGCATATTGGACATGCCACCTATCATTCCAAATTAGCAAGCATATACTGGCAAATTAGTTAAAAAAGATTTGACACATCAATAAACATTCAATACCAATTTAATCAAAAGAAACAATGAATGTCAATCCATGTCAACAAACATAGTATCGATTTTAAAACAAAATAATTTAATTAATAGTACACATAAACTAACAATATATCAAATTTTAATCAAAATGGACCAACTAGCTTGTAGTCCACATTAGTTAACGTTGTATTAATTTTTAATCAAAATGGATTAGCCAACTAATAGGCCACATCAACTAGCATTGTATTAATTTTGAGTTAGAACAAACATGCCACCTATACATTCATGTCAACTAACATAATGTTAGTTTTAAGTCAAAACACATAAGCCACATTAATCACCCAATGTTAGATTTTAGTCAAATTGACATATTAAAGTGCATGTACATGGGTGAAAATCCTTTAAGGTGTACCACATAGAATGAAAAGGGCCTAATCCTTATTGTAGTCCTTTTTTACCCTATATTTTGATCCCAATAAAAAATACCGAGTCAAAAGTTGTCAAAATGTTTTGAAGGACTATATTTTAGACCATCATAATCATCCATAAATGTGTCTATACATGGTTAAAAATGACTAGATAAAAAAGACAAAAAAAAGTGACGTTGTGACAAGATTTTGGTACACCTTAAAGAATTTGGACCCACATAGTAGTTAAGTCATGTCCAAAATAAATTAAATGTTAAATTATGTTGTCTTGAACAATTGGTCATTTTTTTACTTTAAAGTCATCCATTTGAGTGTCTATTTTGACTAAAATCTAGTCATAGAAAACATCTTAAGGCACATGATGTGTAGTAATGCCAAGATTGAGGTTGAGTAGTTGTACCAACACCCGTGATAGTAGGTTCATTCCATAAGAGAGGTGGCAATATTATACCTACAAGAAGAAATTACAATACTCCTAACCAAAAGTGCACTAAAAATATATCAATTGGAAATAATGCACATATTGATGTGTCTTTAATCAAAACAAGGTTGCTAAATTGGACTTCAAATAGGTGTAAGTTGATTGCAAAATATGGATTACACATAAGTGGAAACACAATAACACTACTACAAAATGTGGGTGCAATTCACTAGTCCCCGTTCACTAGACTGGTGAGTTCATTACTCTCCAACTAGACCATGTTTACTAAGACTAGTGAATTCAATCAAAATTTAGTGAATTCACTTGGTGTACAAGACACCTTTTATTGTAATGTAAGCAATTTTAAATGCGATGTCCTTTGAATATCATTCGTACCACTATTTGGAGTTTTATGATAGTTTTATGTTTTCATTCTAATTATCAGAAGTAACCTAATGTAAGTAGGGTTGGAACCAATTCCAATGTGAATGTAGTTCCAAACTTTTCATGTTTGGGATATGTGGGGATTTGGGTGATCAAAATCCAACTTTTTGGATTTTGAAACCACCTTGCTTGTGTTATGTGTTTATGTTTTGGATTTTTTTGTTTTACAAGATGTATGGTACTTGGATTCATGTGGTTGTGCTAGGTAGTGGGTTTTTGTGCAAATTATGAGTAAAGCTTTGGAATCCAAAAAACTAGATCTAGTTTTGTTAATGCAAGAAACTAGATTTCATTGTGGTTTTGCATTAAGTTTTGTTTAAGCTTTTAGCTCAAGTTTTGTCAAACACTATGTGATGTGGGTTTGAACTTTTGTTTAGTGGTGGTGTTTTTTTGTGTCATTCCTTAGGGAATTGAACCCTTATAAGACCTAGATACCTAAAGCATGGAAAGAAAACAAGGAGGAGTTGTTAAAGGAGCAACCCTTTTGAATAAGGTGTGAAAGAAAAACAAAAAACCAAACTTGGAAAGGCCATGTTTTATCACAAGGGCCATGTTGTTGTGTTTTATTTATTTCTTTTATTTCTTTTTCTTTTCTTTTCTTCGCCCTCTTTTTTTCCTACAACCATAGGAGCCAATTTGGAACTAGGTAAGGGGTCAATCACAAAAATAATATTAAAGATATTGTCGACCTAGCCTTGGGTTAGTTTTATGATTTGAAACCAATGTGAAAGTTTAGTGGACTTGCAATCTTGTGTGTTGAAATCATTAAGTTACCATTAATTGACTATGAGTGATATTTTGCAATTTTTTAAAAAGCCATTAGGCTGAAAACATGGAGAAACATGAATCCAAGTGATCCACACATTAAATTTATTTGGGCAAGCCTTATCAAATCACTTTCATAGATTTTAAAATGTCAAATTTATAGAACCTTTCATAAGATGATAATGTTTATTCATTATTTACGTATTTTAAGTTGAACTTGTATGTTTAAAACATGTGAAAAATATATGATAGGAAACCTTGTCACCATGCTCCTAATATGGGTGTTGAAAAAAACCTTGGATCCATTATGTAATAAATTTTAATGTTAGATTGGCAAAGTTGGACATGTAAGACTTATAATTTAAATCAAAACTTGATTACCTTAAATTACAAAGTGTTCAAAGTTTCAAACCTTTCATATATGTGTGCTCTTTATTTACATGGATTACCAATAACTTGTATGAAACTAACATTACAATCATGTTGCTTATAGTTTCAAAAAAATTGATTATTAGAAGGGTTGAATTCTATAAGTCATGTTTTAAGAAGTGAAGTTTTTTGGTCATCAATTGATTTCTTAAAGATAGGATGTTTAAAGGTTTGTTCTATGTTATTTGTGATATTTGTGATATTATTTGTGAAAGAAAACATTTAAGTTGTTGTGACCATGTAATTTCTTTGGACGTTGTGTTGTTGCAGTTTGGTGATGTGGGGCATTTAATTTTGTGCATTTCATTAGTTTGATGGCCTTCCATGTTCTTGTGGCCATGTGGAATGCACATTATAAGAACAATGAATTAAGGTTATATCATTGGCATTCATGTTTTTGTAAACTTTTATTAACATGACTAGCTTTGAATGCCTTGAAATTTAAAGTATAAAGTTATTGGTGACACCAATAAATGTCTTCAAGTAGTGTATCTCTTTGGAAGTTCAAAATACAAATAGCCAAAATGTAATTTGATTATTGGAGAGTTCAAGTTAAAATCTTAGAATTCATACATGTCACAACCCCATTTTGAGGCAAGTGTGAGGATGAGACTCGCACTCCCAAAAGTGGGAACTTGGAGTCCTCTGGGTCTCCCAAAACTTCAAAGCTCGATTGCAGGGGTCAAAACACCTTGCATTGAGGTGTTTTTTAAAATGTTGGAAAGTTCTAGAAGTGTAGATGTCGAAAATGGCCTCGTATGAGCCATTTGGACATTTACAGCACAAGTTATGGTCAAAAGAAGAGCTAGGAGTCAAATTGGCAATTTGACTCCCGACCACTAAAAGTCAGGAATCGACCCGACCCCGGTGTGTGCAGGTGGAATGTGACACACCGTTGGAAAGATCTTGGAAAGAGATACAAATTTTCTTCAGACCTCATCCCAATTAGAAGTTTGAGCTGGGAGTTATGAGCTCCCAAAGTCCTGGGAATCCAAACTGGGACAGTTTCGGGATTCCCCCTTGGGAGTCCCGGGACTAAAAGCCATTCGGATGTGGGTGTGGCGGAGCAACGCAGAGAATACTATATGGGGGAAGGTGGTGGCTTCCCCCGAGTCTGGGCCGTGGTGAGTCAAATGAGTCCGTGTTGCCCGTGGCTTGTCCCAACACTAAGAGTGTTTATGAATGTGAACTAACCAACTTGTTGGTTGGTTTTGATGCAGGACCAAGTAATCAAATGAGTTGTCCCTTTTCCTAGTCTAATCCCGGAGCTTTCAACACGCCCCTCTCACCCCCTTTAATGCTGGAAGCTAGGAGTGGCACCAAGTTCCAACTACTTCTCCTCTTTAACATAGTTGGACCCTTTTTGGGTTTAACAAGGAACTCGAGGGCGCGTCAATGCATATCCATGTTCTAAAACTAAACAAACACAAAATATAACCCCTTTCATCTATTAATTACATATTTGTTACACCTAGTGCATAATGTCACATACCTTATGGTTATTCACATTCAACTTGATATGACCTTTTCCATTGTTAATTACTACTACCTATTATCCAACCTTACTAATTAATTCCAAAGGCTCTTTCTTTTGAATTTTGAATTGAAGCCCTTTTTGGAAGATGGAAAACGAAGGCCTAATAATTTTCTCATTTGGGTCAACCATTGACCATTCATAATTGGGCACCAAGTAATGCAAGAACACGACCATTTCAAGGCATGTAAACTCATTGCCAAGACATATATGAGGTCCACCACCAAATGGGACACAAGCAAAAGGTGGTGGTCGTTTTCCTTAAAATCAATCTGGATCAAACTTTTTTGGATTTGGGAAATATTTTAGTGACATGTGCGAGTGAGCAGTATGATAAAATACCTACAACATAATCAAAATAGGGCCAATGTTTTCGGCACAAAAGATGACAATTTAAACATTTTAAAAGTACACCTACTTAAATAACTACATCACCAAAAGAATTACACAAATATGAGAAATGTGAGTGAGTAGAAATATTATCATTATTCATCACATTACATGTTTACAATATGAACCTTGCTTTGAAATATAAATAAGTACTAGCTTGTTGAAGCTTCAACTTACCTTCCAACCTTTTGGAATTGTGAATCCTTTATATTCAAATACAATATCAAAACCCCACCTCTATTGGAGGTTGTAGACATAAAAATTCTTGAATCATTGTCCTATGTGTACTTCATTTTTTGTGTGTCATCCCAACTTGATGGTGACCCAACCTTTGCAATTGTTATTTCCATTTGTTTTTCAAGAGTACCTTTATAAGCCTTTGAACAAGAGTAATCATTTGGCATTAAAAAAAGATAGGAATAAATCATTACTTAAACAACATAAGTCCCTAGTATTGTGAACGTGGAGCATTATAGGGTTTGTATTTCATTCTTTGAATACCTTTTCAGAAATAACATCTCACCAAAAGTTCACCTTTTATAACTTCATGTAAACAATGCATATTCATGAATAGGTACTTCAATATAGTTGTAAGAGTGCTAATAATGGTGTCATTGCCAACAAACATTAACAACATGATATTGTCGTTGATGTCTTCATCTATGGCCATGTGGTCTTCATCATCATCATGTGCACTAATAATTATTGATAAAAGATCATGATGCAAAGAAACATTCCCTTTTTTCATATCCTATCATTGTAGCACATATAAATATATACAACTTTGCAAGTAAGTAACTCCTACCCTTGTACATGATAAAGGAATAAAAACCCACCATAGTACTACAAAGAATTTGAGCAATTTTGAAATTCATAATAAAATCGAACAAGCCAACATGCCTAGCATGGTTTTTTTTGGGAATTATTGTTTGGAGCCAAAGTGGCTATCATTCATAAGAAGATGTAGAAAAAATGGCAATTGTCCCTAAAAAGATCTAGCCAAATATGGCTATAAGCTAGACATGAAATATAAATTTTTAATCTTCATTCTATATTAGTGGCTACACACTGAAAACCAAGTATAAAAATTAGTTGATTTTTACTTAATCTTTTTCTCACTTTTCATGATTGAAAACCTCCAAAATCCTTTCAATTTCGAATTTTTATATTAAAATTTATGTTTTTGGTGAAATTTTGCTAGTAAAAAAACCTCTAATGTCTAGGGCACAAGAAAAGCCTTAAAAAATGCTTTCAAACATATTTCAATATATAAAAAGGAATTGTGAATAGTTTATATCATACCTTGTGCCTATTGCATATAATTCTACCAATAGTATAAAGGATGCAATCATGGGATAGCTTGGCATTGTGGTATTTGGTTCTAGGAGAATCAATTGGTAAGGTTATAGCCCTTTCCAAACATGTGTCAATATCATGTGCCAAAGATTGGAATTGAAAGCTTTCCTTGGTACTCATAAATAGATTAATTACCAAAGCAAGTGCGAATTGTTTCATGGTAGGCATAGCCATAATTTCATCCTTCCTTTCCCAAAATTGAACAAAATGGGCTTTCACCATCTTGTCAATTCTAGGCACAAAACTTTAAAGGCCATTTGGACCAAATAAGGATGTAAAAATGCATTGAGCTATCCTAGACATTCAAAACCAAACACCTTATAACCTTACCAATTTATGTTCCCAATCATAAACATCCTCGACATTCACATGTTTGTCCAATTTTAAAAAGATAAAGATGCATTATTTTAAACGAGGGACTAAATACCCCATAATGAGCTCTGTCCGACACTAATTCAACGTTAATGCCCCACCACGTAACCCCACTTTCATGCCTTCCACGTTCGAAATAGTCCATGCCACTAGACCCCACCCTTTTGATGTCCATGTCATCTAGTGACCCCACCTTCATCATATCCATGTCATTAGATGAAGCCACCAATTTTTGTTTTCCGTCCACCCTTGCAAACCATCATCGACATTCATTTTAAGTGTGTTGTTGAACCTTGTTTCATTGGTCGTTGTTGATTGCAACACCATTGACATGATCTACAATATGATTTGTATTTTACAAAACAAGGTATGTGTTTTGCAAAAAATGGCATTCACAGATCATGTTTGAAATTTCCCTTTTTTTAGATGTAAAAGGATAAGTTACATAATGCATTTCATGAGCAACAACCTATGTAATTTAAAGCAAAAAATGGCATTTGAAATCTACCTAATTTTAGATGTAGATGGATAAGCTTCATGGCACACCAAACACCACAAATTGTGGTAGCCTTTACACCACTAGCTTTTTGTTATTTTTTAGTGCATTTGAAGTTTGCTCCTCAATGAATAGCTTCACTCTTGACACATTTGTATTCAACATTCTTGAGTGTTGAAAGATTATAATTTATTCCTTTATTGTAGATATGATTTAGGTAGATGTTTTTGAGCTTTGCAAACATTTTAGGTGTTCTAGAAGGTCCATCACTTTTCTTGAGGAAGTTGTTTCTTGCCATGTACCTGCAAAATCAATTTGTTCTACAAGGTCCATTACATTTCGGTCGAAGTTGTCATATCTCCATGTATTGTTTCATAGTTCATCAATTGGGGTCGACATATCTAAGTCCTGGAAAAGGTCAATGTGTTATACAAAGATTTTTATTTTTCAAATTTGCCGTCATCATGCTTATGTATAAGCTCTGCTAGAAAATTGTATTTTCAAAATAGTTGAAAATGAAATAAAAGAAACCACTATTGACCAATTGCTTACAGTGTGAATGTAATTTGAGTTGCATTTGTCCTTAAATTCATGACACTTTGAATGTTTTATGTTACATTGCATTTTATAGACCACTTGCCGAAATTCAAACTAACTCTTCCAAAAGATCCTTCCTTCTACTATTCAAGTTTCAATGTGCAGATGGAGTTTTTTTTTTTCCATACAACTTGCATAAAATTGCAAACATTAATACCATATGCACACCACATTTCCAATTAAAGTTTATGTAGTTCAAACAAGTATCAATTTCATTTTCCGATATTCACCTTCATAAGAGGTTTTGGTTTGAATTTAATCCATGGCAAGCCCAAACTATACAATGGTGCTAGATGATGAAGGATTACCTTTTAGAATTCATTAAAATTGCTGAAATTGTAGTTGTCCAGGTCCTTTGTTTTGTTGAAGATGTGCAAACTTTCAACACTATCAGCTTCATGAAAACAAATTGTGAAATCAATTAAGCACACATTTGGACCTATGCACTAGATTCCATAGTCAATGTTTTTTTTACATTGTAAACTTTTCTTTATGATCAAACCATTGTTAAATGGCAAGCCAAACATTGTTATTATGTAGATGGTTAGTTGAAAGTTGACAATATTCTTGGGTTTTAAAATCCTAGTTGTTGGCTAACACATTAAATTTTGATGATGATGTGATTTTGGTGTAGCTAATGACCACTGATAATATTTGAACTTGAATTAAATACACGGTTGTAATTTTCCATTTCTTCAATCTATCATATGTTTACATAATGAGAATGGTAATTAATTATGCATTTTTGAATTTGACTTATGGTTGTAACAAGGGTATGGCGACCATGATGTGATTTTAAAATATCATTTACAATTAGAGTCCATGATAGTACATTGATAATCATTTATGTATTTTGAATCTATGAGTAAAGTTGCAACAAGACCAAAGGATATGGTTGTCATTTTTAAAACATTAAATCTTTTTTTTGTTGTAGGTTGAATGAGAATATTGTTAAATTATTAACTAGTTCTTTGTGTTGAAATTATTGGTTTGACAATTTGCAAATGACATTCATAAGGTTAAAAATCAAAACCTCACATGCATTGTTATTCGATCATAATGTGTTTTTGGGGAGTTTTTTCTGCAATCACATCATATATGTTAATATATTGGAAATTTGTTGGCTTTATGTAGCCAAATTTGCTCCTTTTGCCACCCACCTTTTAACCAAATATATGACATAACAAGTCGTTATGTCATTAGCATTTTAGATCACAAGAATTATTATTGTCACCAATTTACAAACATTTGCAAAAAACAACTTGCCACCATAGCCACCCTCCATTGAAAAAAATTACCAATTAAGTTCCACTTCACATAAAAATTTAGCCAATTGGGCTAATTGATAGCTGAACTTTGTAGCCAAATTGGCAATTAGGCATACTTGAAAAAAATCATTGCTTTATAGATCACAAAACAAAAACCCTTTCAACTCTAACAACTTGCTCCCCAACAATTAGCAAAATCCTTGAAATAGTTCCCCAAAATAAACATCACAAATTTAGCATGTGACGAATTAATAATGAAAATCATGCAAAGTTTGTTCATTCATATGTTTGTACGTTTTTTGCATGAATATCTTGTGTTTAAAACATGTTTGACACACGAATAAATGTGTTGATGGATGAAGTACAAACCTATAAATGAACGAATGTTAGACGCATTACATCTTCTAATAAATCCATGTCTTAAATATGTTTTCAATGCATGATATTAATGCGTGAAATGTACAAATTATGATCAAACAAATTTTGCACAAATTCCATCGTCAAATTGTGAGATGTTAAGTTTGTGATGACGCTCTACTTTTGTACTATGTAGCCACAAAAAATATTTCGTTTTTTCAAGCAACACAAGATAGCCCATAAATACCCTGTAAGTTCTACAATGAACAATCATTTTGATGTATTCTAAACCATTAAACCACATTTTATATGATCATACTTTCCTTGATGAATTTGATATTGATTAATTTTCATAACTCCAACAAGTGGTACTTCACTAAATTTGGTTTGTATTGAAAATCAAAATTAAGAAAATATAATAATAATATTTTATTAATTAAATCAAATATAAAAAATTAAATTAAAATTCAACTTAAATTTAATTGTAATATTTTAGTGGACACCTTTTAATCAAAATTAGAAACTTAAAATTTCAAGTTAACATTGAAAGTGAAATATTCATTAAAATATTTGATTATTTAAAATTATTTTAATCAGTATTATGTTTATAAAATTAATAAAATCATTCTAAACATCAAATTCATTGATTTGTTGTGGGAACTGACATCTAACAATTATTTAATATCTTCAATATAATTTCCAAACGTGACTTGGGGTGGATATTTAATTTGTCCCTTTTAACCATCGTCATTGGAATGGGTAATCATTTTTCTTCTTTCATTTTATTTATATTTTTGAATCAATGTAACATATTTTTGTGTTTTTAATAATTAGTGAAACTTCAACTCATCCAACATTTCCAAATTTTTTGAGCTTTTAAACAATTATGATTATTGCTAGGTCAAGGTTTTGAAAACACATCCTAAGATGAGATGTGAACATAACAAATGTTCTCAAATCTAAACATTTTAGTAAAAATTCAAATTAATGGGATGTTCTATTTGCATTTTGTTT
>Ga0116226_10000938_pt1 | contig 25467 bp, 25 predicted proteins | sample S1TSphfallax_FD_89692 | JGI IMG/M metagenome (GOLD analysis project Ga0116226, IMG submission 89692) | Host-associated microbial communities from peat moss isolated from Minnesota, USA - S1T2_Fa - Sphagnum fallax MG | ecosystem: Host-associated > Plants > Peat moss > Unclassified | place: USA... | reverse complement strand
CAAGGCTGCAAGGCGCTGTCCCTCATGCCGCCCGACCAAAAGCTCGGCGGCACAGGCACCGCGGCGCAGACCGCGGGACAGGCGGGACTCTGGCAAAATACCTGCAACGGCGCGGAGGACGTCGCCCCGGGCGACGAGGCTGGGGCCAAGAGCTTCTTCCAAAGCTATTTCATGGCCTATCAAATCACAGGTCGGGCCCTCGTCACCGGCTATTTCGAGCCCGAATATCCTGGCTCCAAAAACCTCGCCCCCGGCTATAAGGTGCCGCTTTACGCCAAACCGGCGGACCCGGACCTCGCCAACCTGCCCCGCGCGGCCATCGACGACAACGCGCTCTACCGCAAAGCCCCCGTCACCGCCTATCTGGCGGACCCGGTGGACGCCTTCATGTTGCAAATCCAGGGTTCGGGCCGCATCCTCCTGCCGGACGGCCACACGCTGCGCGTCGGTTTCGACGGCCAGAACGGTCAGCCCTACACGCCCATCGGCCGCATCCTGGTCGCCAATGGCGATCTCACCGCCAATAATGTCAGCTTTCAGAGCATCTCCGCCTGGCTGAAAGACAATCCCGATCAGGCCCAAGCCATCATGGAGCAGAACGCCCGCTACGTTTACCTCAAACCCCTCGGCGGATTGCCGGATGACGAGGGCGCCCCTGGCGCGCTCGGCGTGCCGCTCACCGCAGGCCGGTCATTGGCGGTCGATACCTCCGTGATCCCGCTGGGCGTCCCCGTCTTCGTCTCCACCACCAACCCGCTGACCCGCGCGGCCATGAACCAGCTCGCCATCGCCCAAGATACGGGCGGCGACATTCATGGCGCCGCCGCCGCGGATCTGTTCTTCGGCGCCGGCCCGGAGGCCGAGGCCATCGCCGGCTCTATGCAACAGCCCGGCACGCTCTATATCCTCCTGCCAAGGCCAGCCCCCACATCATGACCCAGAAGCCGCGCGTCGCCCTGTTCGTCACCTGCCTGGTGGACTTGCACCGGCCCAGCGTCGGCTTTGCCAGCATCGCGTTGCTGGAACAGGCGGGCTGCACGGTGGAGGTGCCGCGCGCCCAGACCTGCTGCGGCCAACCGGCCTATAATGCGGGCGATCGCAACACCGCGCGGGAAATCGCGCTCGGCATCCTTACCGCCTTCGCCGCCTATGATTACGTGGTGGTCCCGTCGGGCTCGTGCGCCGGAATGCTCGCCAAACATATGCCACATCTGTTCGACGACGACCCCAATCTCTGCGCCGCCGCCGATGCGCTCGCCGCCAAAACGCATGAGCTGACGAGCTTCCTGGTCGACATCATGCATTTCCGCCCGGCCCCGCCTGCCCTCCCGGTCATTGCCACCTATCACGATTCCTGCGCCGGATTGCGGGAGCTGGGCGTCAAAGCCCAGCCCCGCGCCTTGCTCGCCACAATCCCGGGACTCTCCCTCACCGAAATGGCCGATCCCGAACTCTGCTGCGGGTTCGGCGGCACATTCTGCGTTAAATACCCGGATATTTCGACGCGCATGGTCAGCGATAAAATTGCCGATATCACCGCAACCGAGGCCAGCCTCCTCCTGGCCGGCGACATGGGGTGCCTGCTGAACATGGCGGGCCGCCTCACGCGGGAAAATTCGCCCATCGAAATCCGGCATGTCGCCGAGGTCCTGGCAGGCACCACGCCGGACACGCCCTCGATCGGCCGTTCCGGCTGACCCGGCGATGTACCTTGCTACCCAGACGCCAACAAGCTAAAGCGCCAGAATGGCGACATATTGGCCCGCGTGAACCGAATTTCACCCGATCTTAACGGCTCCAAAGAACGTTTGCGCATTGGCGCCCTCATCGGCGTTCTGGGCGTGGTTTATGGAGATATCGGCACCAGCCCGCTCTATGCCCTCCAGGCGAGCCTCGGCTATTTCACCAAATCCGGCCTGCAATACGACGATATATTCGGTGTCCTTTCGCTCATCTTCTGGGCGCTGATCATCACCGTGACCTTAAAATACGTCACTTTCGTAATGCGCGCGGATAATCACGGCGAAGGCGGCATCCTGGCCCTGATGGCGCTGGCGCAGCGCGTCGCAAAATCTGACCAGACCCGCAGCGCCCTCGGCATCATCGGCATCGTCGGGGCCGGCCTGTTCTTTGGCGACGGCATGATCACCCCGGCTATATCCGTGCTCTCCGCCGTGGCCGGACTCGAAGTCGTCTCGCCCAACCTGTCGCCGGCCGTGGACCCGATCTCGCTGGTCGTTATCGTTATTCTGTTCCTCTCGCAACGCCGGGGCACCGGCAGCATGGGCCGCGCCTTCGGCCCGGTCATGACCGTCTGGTTCCTCGTCATCGGCCTGCTGGGCCTGCTCCAAATTCTGCATCACCCTTTCGTGCTGAAGGCGCTCATCCCGACCTACGGGTTCCGCTTCATCCTCCGGCACGATTATCTCGCCTTCATCGCACTCGGCGCCGTCGTCCTCGCGGTGACCGGCGCCGAAGCTTTATACGCGGATATGAGCCATTTCGGCCGCCGCCCGATCCGCGCGGCCTGGACCTATTTCGTGCTGCCCTGTCTGCTGTTGAATTATTTCGGCCAGGGCGCGCTCGTCATCGCGGACCCCACGGCCATCGATAATCCCTTCTACAAGCTGGCCCCGCACGCGCTGGAACTGCCGCTGGTCGTCCTCTCCACCCTGGCCACCATCATCGCCAGCCAGGCCGTCATCACCGGCGCATTCTCCATGGCAAGGCAATGCATCCAGCTCGGCCTGTTCCCCCGCATGGAGGTGCGCCACACCTCGGAGACGGAGGAAGGCCAGATCTATGTCCCCCAGATCAACGCCATGCTCGCAATCGGCGTTATTCTGCTGGTCCTTGCCTTCAAAACGAGTGATGCGCTGGCCTGGGCCTATGGTATCGCCGTCACCGGCACATTCCTCTGCACCAACATGCTGGCCGTGGTCGTCTTCCGCCGCCAGTTCGGCTGGTCGCGCGCGGCGGCACTCAGCGTGTTCGGGTTTTTCGGCATTGTGGACCTCGCCTTCTTCGCCTCCAACACGCTGAAGATTTTCGATGGCGGCTGGGTCCCGCTCGCCATCGGCCTTACCATCGTGCTGGTCATGACGACCTGGAAACGCGGCCGCGGCCTCATCCTCGCCCGCTGGACACAGGACAGCCTGCCGCTCGCCTCGTTCCTCGCCCGCCTGCCGCAATCGCGCATCGTCCGCGTTCCCGGCACCGCCGTGTTCATGACCGGCAATCTGGACTTCGTGCCCAACGCCCTGCTGCATAACCTCAAACACAACAAGGTGCTGCACGAGCAGGTCTTCTTCGTCACCGTCCGCACGCTGGACGTACCGCAGGCCGACCCTGGCGACCGCGCCACTGCCGAGGAAGTCGCCCAGGGCATCTACAAGGTGACGCTCTATTACGGCTTCATGGAAAGCCCCAACGTCCCGCGCGCACTGGAGAGCCTGTCGGCCCAGGGCATTGAGTTCAAACCCATGCAGACCAGCTACTTCGTCGGCCGGGAAACGGTGGTCCCCGCCTCAGTGCCCAAGCTGCGCTTTATCCGCCGCTGGATGTTCCTGTTCATGGCCCGCAACGCCGTCTCTGCAACCGAATTCTTCCGAATCCCGAGTGACCGCGTGGTCGAACTCGGCGTCCGCATAGCAATCTAACCGTCTATTCAAAGCTCTGCCATCGCCCGGACGAGGCATTGCGCGGCGTCAGCAACACATCCGCCGTCCCGCCACCATTGCTCGGTATTTTTAAGAATCTCGCCCACAGCCGGCCCTTGCGGCACGCCAAGCTTGGTAATATCGCGCCCCAGCAGGGGAAAAACCGGCTTCTCCATCGCGCTCAGCCGCGCGCGTAATCCATCCCACCCCGCCCCATCATCCTGTGCCAGCCAGGTCCGGGCGATCAAAATCTCCGCCGGCTCTTCGGCCAGCGCCCGGCGCAGCGCCGCATCATCCATCCCCGGCAACAATGCATTCGGTATTCGGAGCGCGCTCAATGCTTCAAACTCGGCGCCGCTCAACTTCCACCGCGCCGCGTAACCCGCCGCATCCGCGGATGACAGCGCCGCCAGCCGCAACAGCGCATCCGCCGGCGCGCCGCGGCGCATGAGACCATCCAGGCCGTCCAGATCAGCCTCCGGCAAAACCAGCGCCAGCACGCCGGATTCGGCCATCAGCCGCAACGCGGCGCGCGGGTCCTCGGCGAGCAGAATAAGCTTCATCTCCCGCCAGACCCGCTCGGCGGAAAGCCTTGCCACCCCATCCTTCAACGCGGCAATCGCCGCCAGCGCCGCTTCATCCGGCGCGCCCTTGGCGTAACGCGCAAAAAAACGAAAAAACCGGAAAATCCGCAAATAATCCTCGGCAATCCGGGCCGCCGCGACGCCCACAAAGCGCAGCCTACCCGCCGCCAGATCCTCCCTTCCGCCGAAATAATCGAACACCTCGCCGGATTGCGCGGCGGACATGGCATTGATCGTAAAATCCCGCCGGCTGGCGTCCAACACCCAGTCATCGGTGAATGCCACCACCGCATGCCGTCCATCGGTCTGGACATCGCGGCGCAACGTCGTCACCTCAAACTGCCGCCCCTGCGCCACCAAGGTGACCGTGCCATGCGCCAGCCCGGTCGGCACCGCCTTCAGCCCTGCCCGGCGCGCCCGCGCCATCACGTCTTGCGGCGTCAGCGGGCTCGCAAAATCCACGTCAGCGACCACGCGTCCGGCCAGCATGTCCCGCACCGCGCCGCCCACCATCCGCGCTTCCGGCAGCGCCGCCCAAACCTCCGCTATGCCCGGCAACTCGATCACGGTCCGCCCCGCAACCGCAGCGCCAGATTGCGAAGGATCATCGCCGTCGCACCCCAGATCACATGCGATTCATGCGGCCAGACCCAGAAATCCCGCTGCCCGCCATGCCAAAACGCTTTCCGCAGCCGGGGCATTTCCGGATCCAGCAACATCTCAAAGGGCACACGGAACAACTCTTGAACCTCGCCATCCGCCGGGAAAAACTGCACGCCGCTGGGCACCAGCGCGACCACAGGCGAAATATGAAACCCTGTTCCGGTGATAAAATCATCCATGCGCCCGATGATCTCCGTGGTGGCGCGCTCGAGCCCAATCTCCTCCACCGCCTCGCGCAGCGCCGCTTCCTCCACGGAGGCGTCGTAAAGCTCGATCTTCCCACCGGGAAACGATACCTGGCCCGCATGATTCGGCAATTTCGCGCTGCGCCGCGTCAGCCATACCCCGCGCTCAGGCTCCAGCGGCACGAGCACGGCGGACGGCCTATGGCCACCCGGCGCAAGACGCGTATGCGCCAGACCTGGCGGCAATCTGCGCCTCAACTCCGCCTCGGTCAGCATGGAAAATTCCGCCAAACGGCTTCAACGCCGTTGTTATTTGCTCTCATACCCGGGCGGCAGATCGCCCAGCGAGAAAAATTCTCCGTCGCTCCACACGCCAAGAACCTTGCGCCCGTGCAGCATACCCGGCTCGGCCAGAGCCACAAGCTCGTAATAGGTTGCGCGATTAATCCGCGCTTCGATCGGATACTGCCCTTTGCCATCTCTGACATGAAGATAAGGCGTCGGCTCGCAATTCAGCAAATCATGCCTGATGCGTATGGGGTGATCCCGCCCAGCCGTGATGCACTGGTCGACATTGGTACGAAAGCTCAGCACCTGGCTTTTGCCATGGCCCGCCCATTCCAGCTCCACCGCAATAAACGGCACATCCTCCACGTCGATCCGGCCGCGTTCGGCCGGCGTCTCCAGCAGATAGCTGCCATCCGATTCGCGCCTGAGGACCGTCGAGAACAGGCAAATCATAGGCTTGCGGTTGATCGGACTGCCGCGATACAACCATGTGCCGTCACGTTTGATGATGAACGGCAGTTCCCCGCAATCGACGATGTTTCGTGCCGGGTCGGTCTTTGCAATGCATGGCCCTACCCTTTCCGTCACAATCTCGCTTTTCCTTGCCACCGATGTTCTCATGGACGTCAGATATAGGTACCATCATAAAGCAATCAAATGGGCAAGCGAGTGTGATATGGCCGATGCCGACACAATTAACCTGACGCTCGAGACTGCCCTCAATGCCGTCTCGAACGTACGGCGCGCAGTCGGCCAGATCATCCTCGGCCAGGACGACGTCGTAAATCTCGCCCTCACCGCCATACTGAGCGGCGGCCATACGCTGCTCACGGGAGTCCCCGGCCTCGGCAAAACCCTGCTTGTGGAAACGCTTGGGCTCACCCTGGGACTCACGACGCGGCGCATTCAGTTCACGCCAGACCTCATGCCCTCGGATATTCTGGGCAGCGAGGTGCTGGATGAAACGCCGGAGGGTCGCCGCTTCCGCTTCATCCCAGGCCCGGTCTTCACCGAGCTGCTGATGGCCGATGAGATCAACCGCGCCAGCCCCCGCACCCAATCGGCCTTGCTGCAAGCCATGGCGGAGGGCCATGTCGCCGTCGCCGGCGCAAACCGCCCCGTCCCGCGCCCCTTCCATGTGCTCGCCACGCAAAACCCGCTGGAGCAGGAGGGCACATATCCGCTGCCCGAAGCCCAGCTCGACCGTTTCCTGCTCGACATCCGCATGGACTACCCCGCCGCCGAAGATGAACGCGCTATGCTCATCGCGACCACCGGCACCCACAGCGCCAAAGCCGTTCCGGTCATGACCGCTTCCGCTTTGCTGGAAACCCAACAGCTCATCCGCGCCATGCCGGTCGGCGCCTCGGTGGTGGATGCCATCCTCCACCTCGTGCGCGGCGCCCGGCCGGAAACCCCGATATGGCCGGAGCTGCGCCAGGCGCTTGCCTGGGGCCCCGGCCCGCGCGCCGCGCAATCGCTCATGCTGGCCGTCCGCGCCCGCGCCTTGCTGGATGGCAGACTCGCCCCAAGCGTCGAGGATGTCGCCGCCCTCGCAGCGCCGGCCCTGCGCCACCGTATGTCGCTGAGCTTCTCTGCCCGCGCCGCGGGCCATACGCTCGACGATATTCTTCGCCGCCTCATTGCCGGGCTTTGACGGCGGCACGCACACTCGTCCAGGCCGAGGCCCTCGCCAGCGGGCTTCCCAAACTCATCCTCGCCGCCGAGCGGCTGGCTTTCATCGCGGCACCCGGCCTGCATGGCCGCCGCCGAGGCGGAGGCGGCGATTCCTTCTGGCAGTTCCGGGACTGGCAAAATGGCGACGATGCGAAGCGAATCGACTGGCGCCGCAGCGCCCAGGGCGACCGGCTCTATTTCAGGGAGCGTGAATGGGAGGCCCAGGCCGCCATCGCGCTCGCGCTGGACGACACGCCGGGCCTGAATTTCAGCAGCCATAAATCCCTGCCCACCAAGCGCGACCGCGCGATCCTCCTGCTGCTCGCTCTGGCCGCGATCCTCCTGCGCGCAGGAGAGCGCGTCGCCTTGGCTGGCGCCACACCGGCGCTGACCGGCAGCCTAGCCCTGCCGCTTCTGGCCGAAGCGCTCGCCACCGGGGGCCGTGCACATACGGATACGCGCTCACGGCGCATCAGCTTCGGCGATTTTCTGCGTCCAAACCCGGTCTTTGCCGCGCCGCCCGGCGGCGCGGTCCTGCAAATTCTTGACCCCGCCGAGTGCGACTTCCCCTTTCAGGGCCGCATCGTCTTCGAAGGGCTGTCCGATGAGCCGCCTCTGGAGACCACCAACGCCGAGGATTGGCGCGCCGCGTATCACGCCCGCATCAATGCCCAGCGCCAGGCCGTGGTGCAGGCATCGCTGGCCTCCGGCCAGACGGCGCTGTTCCACCGCACAGACATGCCACCCGCAAGGGCGCTCTCCGCGCTGTACCTGGCTTTGCGCCGCGCATGATTTTTGCCGCCCCCCTGGCATTGCTGGCCCTGGCTTTGCTCCCGATGCTGTACTTCATCCTGCGCTTAACGCCGCCCGAGCCGCAGCGGCAGCGCTTCCCACCCATCGCCTTGCTGCAGGACCTGCCCGAAACACAGCACCCGCCCCGCCATATCCCGCCCTGGCTGCTGCTCCTGCGGCTCGGCGCGCTCGCCTGCCTCATTCTCGGTCTCGCCGCCCCAACCTTGCGCCCGCCTCCGGCCCTGCCCGGCACCGGCCCCGTGCTCCTGGTCCTCGATAATGGCTGGGCCTCCGCCGCCGCCTGGCCGCAAATGCTCCAGACCGCCAAAAACATTCTCACCGCGGCCCGTACGCAGAACCGGGCCATCGCCATCCTGACCACCGCAATCCCGGCAGCCGGGGACGTGCCGGAGCTCCAAGGCCCGTTCGATGCCGCAACCGCGCTGCAAATCCTGTCGGCCATCCAACCGGAACCCTGGCCGGCAGATCGTAAGGCCGCCGCGGCGGCCTTGCGCGGCGCAGACGAAACAACCCGCCTTTATATCTCGGATGGCACGGGAGGCGGCCCGGCTTTTCAAACCTTCCTCACCGCTTTGCATCTCACAAGCGCATTTAAACCGGCAACGCTTCCACCGCTGCTCGCCCCACCCGCGTTGAATGCGAGCGGCAATCTCACCCTCCACGCCATCTCGAACCCGCTGAACGCCGCGCTACTCGGCGAATCCGCCGGCGGTGACATCATCACACGAATGGCATTCGACCCGTCCGGCAATGCCACGCTCGACTTGCCTCTCCCGATTGCCAATAAAATCGCGAAATTTGTGTTGGACGGCCCGCCCACCGCAGGCGGCACCGTCATCGTGGATTCCAGCACCCGCGCCAGCCTCGCCGCCCTCGATAGCGGCAGTGCCAACGCGGATTCCCCTTTTCTGGGCACGCTCTATTTCCTCCGCCGCGCGCTGCCCCAGACCACCAAAATCATCACCGGCTCCTTCGAACAAATTCTCGCCGGCAAGCCCGCAACCATCTTCCTGGCAGACTCACCCCTCAGCCCAGCACAGCAGGCACTTGCCAAAAATTTCATCGCAGGCGGGGGCATCCTCGTGCGTTTCGCCGGCCCGCTCACCAGCGAAACGCCTGATGCGTTCTCGGCCGACACGCTGCTCTCCGGAGAGCGGCATCTCGGCGGCGCGCTGAGCTGGACCACGCCGGAACAACTGGCACCCTTCCCGGCCACCAGCCCCTTCGCCGGGCTGGCGGCGGACCCAAAAGTCATCATCTCCCAGCAAATCCTGGCCGACCCCACCACGCTCGACCCCGCCACCATCTGGGCCACATTGCACGACGGCACGCCGCTCATTCTCGGCAAACCCATGGGCCATGGCTATCTCGTCAATATCCTCACGAGCGCGAATGCCGACTGGTCCAACCTTCCCCTCTCCGGCCTTTACCCGGCGATACTCGCCCGGCTCTCATCCCTCGGCCAGGGCAGCCCGGTGAATCCAAATCTCGCTTTGCCACTGCAATCCGAGCTCGACGCCTATGGAACGCTCTCCCCGCCTGGCGTCACCGCCTCGCTCACCCCGGCCCGGCGCGGCAGTGCTGCGATATCGCCCACTTTGCCGCCCGGCCTGTATGGCAACGGCCCAGGCTTCATTGCCCTTAATCTGGGCTTCCATGTGCAGCCCCCTGTTCCCGCAAATCTCCCGAATGCCACCCCGCTCGGCGCCCCGGCGCCGCCGCGCAATCTCGGCCCGCTGCTCGTCGCCCTCTCATTGGCCCTCCTGCTGCTGGACCTTGCTTTCTCGCTCGCCTCGCGCCGCGTCCTCCGTCTCCGGCGGCTCGGCCTCGTCACCGCGCTCGCACTACCCTTCACCGCCCATGCCCAATCCGCCGCCCTGCAGACGGAGCTGGGCTATATCGTCACCAACAATCCGGCCACCGACCAAATTTCCGCCGATGGGCTGGGCTATCTCTCGGCCAATGTCTCCGCGCACAGCTCCATTCAGCTCGGCGCGCCCGTCGCCCTGAATCCGGGCAAGGACGATCTCAGCTTTTACCCGCTGATCTACTGGCCGCTTCTGCCCAGCGCGCCGGTACCTTCGCCAGCCGCCTGCGATGCCTTGAACACCTATATGAAATATGGCGGACTTCTGGTCATTGACATGCCGGGCAGCGACCCGGGCGCCGCAGGCTCGGGCGCAGGCTTCGCGCCGGGCGCGTCGGCCGCCTTCACCCGCGCCACCGCCTGCCTCAACCTGCCCCCGCTTGAGGCGATTTCACCGGACAACGTCCTGGCCCGCAGCTTCTACATCATCCCGGACTATTCCGGCCGCTTCACCGGAGCCCCCGTTCTCATCGCCACCCCGCCCGCGCTCGATGCCGACGGCGTCACCCCCATCATCGTCAGCCAGAATGACTGGGCGGGCGCCTGGGCACGCGATGCCTCCGGGGAACCCGAACAGACGCCGCTTCCCGGGGCGGAGGATCAGCGCGTCGTGGCTGATAGGTTCGGCATCAACCTCGTCATCTACGCGCTGACCGGCAGTTATAAATCGAGCCCGAACGCAGCGCCCGCTTTGCTGGACAAACTCGGCCAGTGATGTCTGCGATTGCGTTTTCCCCCGCTTTTCCATGGCCCGTCCTCGCCGCCTTCGGCACCATCGCGCTGGCCATCTGCGCCGCCTCTCTGGTCGCCCGCGCGCGCGGCGCCCTATTGCGCCTCATCGGCTTCCTGCTCCTCATCGCCATACTTTGCGGTCCGCAATGGCGGCAGAATACGCTCCGCCCGCTACCAGATATCGCGCTTATTCTCATGGACCATTCCCAATCCATGGCAATCGGCAAGCGCAACGAGATGGCCAATCGCGCACTTGCCGCCTTGCGCGCCAGCGCCGGCACCACCCAGTTGCAAATCGCCGAAATTCCGCCCGCACCGGATGGCGGCACAGCTGCTTCCCCCGTACTGCGCGAGGCGCTCGCCGGCATTCCCGCCGCACAGCTCGCCGGGATCATCGCCATCACCGACGGCGAATTCTCCGATACGCCCGAAATTCCCAAAAACATCCCCTTGACCGCGCTTCTCACAGCCAATGGCGAAGAGACCGACCGTGAACTGCACCTCGTCGACGCACCTTCCTACGGCCTTGTCGGCCAATCCCAGACGCTGAAACTCACTGTCATCGACCACGGGCTGACCGATAACCGGGCCAGCGCGCAAATCACCGTTTCGGAAGACGGCACCGAGATCGCTAACCAGCCTGCCATCATCGGACAGGTGCAAACCATCGCCTTGCCGGTCCGCCATGCGGGCCCGACCGTCATCACCGCCGCCGTTTCCCCGCTGCCAGGGGAGGCCAGCCAGATCAACGACCAAATCGCCTTCACCCTCACCGGCATTCAGAAACGCCTCAACGTCCTCCTCATCTCGGGCAGTCCGGACCAGGGCGAGCGCGCCTGGCGGCTCCTGCTGAAATCCGACCCGGCGGTGCAGCTGGTGCATTTCACCATCCTGCGCACACCCGGCGAAGCGATCGACGCCGACCCACAGGATATTGCCCTGGTTCCCTTTCCCGTCCGCGAACTTTTTGAGACCGATATTGGCAAGTTCGACCTGATCATCCTGGATGGCTTCAATGCCGATGGCCTGCTCTCTCCGGATTATCTCGCCAATATCGCGACCTATGTGCAGCAAGGCGGCGCGCTGCTCACCGAAGTCGGGCCGGAATTCGCTGAACCGGGCAGCCTCGCCTTCTCCCCGCTTGCCGACGCCCTTCCCGCCATGCCTGCCGCGCCCGGCACGGTCACGCAGAGTTTTGCGCCCGCAATCACCCCGCTTGGCGCCCGCCACCCAGTTACCGCGCCATTCGCCAACCGGCCGCTATCCCCCTGGTACCGCATGGAAGCCGCCAGCCCGACATCCGGAAACGTTTTGATGACCGGACCTGGCGGCCTGCCGCTCCTCATCCTCGCCAATTCCGGCAAAGGCCGCACGGGCATACTTCTCTCCGACCAGCTCTGGCTCTGGACGCGCGGCGGCAGCCATGACGGCCCGGCTTTGCCGCTCTTGCGCCGGACGGTGCACTGGCTGCTGCGCGAACCGGCACTCGAACCCGAATCTCTCTCCGCCACACTCACCAATAACCGCCTGACGATCACCCGTCAGACCTTGTCGCCCGCCTATCCGGGGGATGCGACCATCACCACGCCGGAGGGAACACAAACCACGCTCCCACTGACCCAGACCGGCCCTGGAAATTATACCGGCGCATTCGCCGCCTCCGCCACCAGCGGAGTCTGGAAAATCAATGAAGGCGGGCTGACCGCCTATGCCGCAAATGCGCAGAGCAATGCGCTGGAATATGAAGACCTCGCCGCCACCGCCGCAAACCTGCGCGGGATCGCACAGAACATCGTCTGGCTCGGCCAATCCCCCGCATTACACCTGCAAGACTTCCTGAGACTGCGCCACGCCACGCAAGTGACCGGAAGCCGCAGCGTGCCGCTCCTGCCGCCGCTGCCCACGCTGTTGATTGCCCTCGTCTTAATCCTTGGGGCATGGTGGCGCGAGAGAGGAGTTCGTTCATGACCGCATCGCCCGAAGCCATCATCAAAGCCTATTACGACGCGTTCAACGTTCAGAATTTGGAAAAATTTCTGGACCTTCTGACAGAAGATGTTCAGCACGACATCAACCAGTCCGGCCGCGAGACCGGCAAAGCCGCTTTCGCAGCGTTCATGCAGCAAATGAATCAATGCTATCGCGAAACCGTCACCGATCTCGTGATTCTGACCGCGCCTGACGGCACCCGCGCCGCCGCCGAATTCACCGTCCATGGCGAATATCTGCAAGCCGCACCGGGCATGCCGCCCGCCCACGGCCAAAAATATACCCTGCCCGCCGGCGCATTCTTCACGCTACGCGACGATAAAATCGCCCGCGTATCGAATTTCTACAACCTGCCGGACTGGCTGGCGCAGGTTTCATAACGCGCAGCGCCATGACGGCGCCGCCCGCCGACCCAGATGCATTGCTTCGCTCCTTGCCGATGCACGCATTCGCGCGCCGCTCTCAATGACGGCGTAGATCGGACGTTGCGGCATTCACCCCGTCATTGCGAGCGAAGCGTAGCAATTCATCTTCGTCCTCACCCCCGAAACGACAAACCCGAAACAAAAAGAGGCCGGACCCGAAGGTCCGGCCTCTTTCCTCGAAACTATTCGACTTAGAGCCGGATGACATTAAATCTAATCGCTTTGCGATCCGATTTAATGTCTGAATCCGCCTCTAAATCGCAGCTTGGAGGGCGATTCGGACATTAAGTTGAACCGCGAGCGGTTCATCTTAATGTCATCGCACTCTAGAACAGCAGGCCGGCCTCGATCGTGCCAAGGAACTGACCACGTCCGGTGCCATCATTGCCATAGCCATAGGACACGCCATTCGCATCCTTGTTATGCAGCAGATAGATGTAACCAGCGTTCGCACGGGCGAACAGATCCTTATACTGCCAGGTCGGCGCAACCGCAGCGCCAATCGCCTCGGCGTCAGGCCCAACGAACCAGGCGTAATTCGCAGCAGCAGCGGTATGTGAGGTGAAGTACTCACCCCAGGCGCCGATCGAGTAGGGCGAGGTGCCGAAGGCATAATCCGCAAACAAAGCCGCGCCGAAATCGCTCGACTCGCCATCGATGCCGAGCGCGTAATCCTTCTTCGCATACTGATACTGCACTTCAGGCACCAAATTCAGGTTGCCCTGCGTGAAGCTGTAATACGCGCCGATCATTTCGTTATTTGCAAACGCATTGCCAAAGCCGGTCTGACCGCCGCCATAAGCGAACGTTGCCGGGCCGGTCTTGCCGGTATTGATCGTGCCGTAAACGCTCGCCGTATTGGTTGAGTTGATCGTGTAGGACACCAATGCCTGCAACGTGTTCCACACGCCGGAATCAACGCCATCACCGTATTCAACGGTCGCCGTCACGGGCCCTTCGGTCAGCGCAGCTTCAACACCACGGCTCTGGCTGTTCTGCACATAGAAGATCGCGGTGGTGAGCTGAACTGGGTTGATCCAGTCGATACCCGCCTCATAGCCTTCCAACGAATTCAGCTGACCCGCAGAGAAGGTCACGGGCGAGCCGGTCGGCGCGATGGTGACATAGCCAGCATAAAGCGGGCCGGTGCTGAAGGTGGTGATCGAGGTCTGGCTGGGCGAAGTGCCGAGCGTTGTCGCACCGCCATTGGAGCCGATTTCGATGGTGAACTGAACAACACCATCGGTCTTCTGCAATTCAACCAACGCGCTGCCGACATAGGCGCCGTTATCCTTCTCGCCGTCCGCCGTGTTGCTAAGATAATAGCCATAGCCATCAACGCCGCCGCTCAGCTGCAACGGGCCAAGCGGGCCACCATCAATCTGGATTGCCGTGGGGCCGCTCATGGCCTGGGCCGCATGTAGGGCCAAGAGAGAGGACGCGGCCACAAAGCCCAGTCCCAAAAGTTGCCGACGCATGGTAATCATTATGCCTCCTGAATACGCAGTTATTGCGCGTGAATGCCTAAAACGTAACCTGACACGTCACTAACCAGGAGAAGAAACCTGATTTCGCGCCATCTCATGGTAACGAAATGGCAATCTATATGCCAAGCGCGTGGCCCTGCCAGCCAAAACGGGCAAGTTCAGTGCTTTGCAGCATTCATGTTGCTGAAAGGACACAAATTCACGAACGAAAGTTTCGCAGCCAAACCAGATAGCGGTTCAAGCCGGGCGTGAATTGCCTATCGAATGATTAAGCGCTGTGGCCGCAGAAAACCCGGCCGCGCAGGCCGCGAGGCAAAGAATAACCGAAGCGGCAACGTAAATCCCAGCCCGCCCCGCCTGCCCGGTGCGCATCAACTCGACGGTCTGCAAGCTGAACGAGGAGAAGGTGGTGAACCCGCCGCAAAGCCCTACCGTTACAAAAATCCGCGCCTCATACGGCACGGCAAATCGCGGCGAAGTCCCCGTCAGCATGCCGAAAAAGCTGATGACGAAAGAGCCCAGCACGTTAATCAGCAGCGTGCCCCAGGGAAATTGCGAACCCACGGCCAGCGCCATCGCGTTGCCCAGCCAGAACCGCGCCATACTGCCCAACGCGCCGCCAACGGCCACCCAGAGATAAACCACGCCGCCTCAGCTCAGCTCGGCAAGCAGATTCAGCTGGGTATCCCGCGGCTCGATATGGTCGGTGAGCGAGATCGGATACTCCCCGGTAAAGCAGGCATCGCAGAAGGCCGGGGCCTTCGGGTCCCGACCGTTGCGCCCGAGCGCCCGGTACAAGCCATCGATCGAAATGAAGGCGAGACTGTCCACGCCGATAAGCTTTGCCATCGCCGCAACATCGTTGCGCGCCGCGAGCAGCTTGCCGCGCTCGGGCGTGTCGATGCCGTAAAAGCAGGAATGCGTCGTCGGCGGTCCGGCAATCCGCATATGCACCTCGGCCGCACCGGCGCCGCGCACCATTTCCACAATCTTCTGGCTGGTCGTGCCGCGTACAATGGAATCATCCACCAGGACCACACGCTTGCCTTCGAGCATCGCGCGATTCGCGGAATGTTTCAGCCGCACGCCCAGATGCCGGATCTGGTCCGTCGGCTCGATGAAGGTCCGCCCGACATAATGATTGCGGATGATCCCAAGCTCAAAGGCAATCCCGCTCGCCTCGGCAAAGCCCATTGCCGCCGGCACGCCGGAATCGGGCACGGGGACCACCACATCGGCCTCGGCGGGTGCTTCCAGCGCCAGCTGCGCGCCGATCAGCTTGCGGGCCTTATAGACAGAGGTTCCCTCCATCACCGAATCCGGCCGCGCGAAATAAATATATTCAAAAACGCAGAAGCGCGGCTTTTGCACGGCAAAGGGCTTGATGCTCTGCACGCCGGAATCATCGATCAGCACAATCTCGCCTGGCTCGACATCCCGGACGAAATCCGCTCCCACAATATCCAACGCGCAGGTCTCGGAGGCCAGCACCCAGCCGGCATTGCCATCCGCGCCATGCAGCCGGCCCAGAATGAGCGGCCGGACGCCGAGCGGATCGCGCACGCCGATCAGATGCTCATTGGTCAAAGCCACCAGCGAATACGCGCCAACGACCTGTTTGATCGCATCAATCAGCCGGTCGACCACATTGGCGTAAAGGCTGATGGCGATGAGATGCACGAAGACTTCCGAGTCCATCGTGCTCTGGAACAGGCAGCCCCGCTTGGTGAGCGCCTTGCGCAGCGTATGCGCGTTGGTGAGATTGCCGTTATGCCCAACGGCAAATCCGCCGAATTCAAACTCGGCGAATAAAGGCTGCACATTGCGCAGAACGGTCTCGCCAGTCGTCGCGTAACGGTTATGGCCGATCGCCCGGGTTCCCGGCAGGCTGGCCATCACCTTCGCATCGCCGTAATTATCGCCGACCAGCCCGAGGCCCTTATGCGAATGGAACCGCACGCCGTCATGCGTGACAATCCCGGTCGCCTCCTGGCCGCGATGCTGCAGGGCATGCAGCCCGAGCGCGGTGATCGCAGCGGAATCGGTGACATTCCACGCGCCGAAAACGCCACATTCCTCGTGGGGCTTGTCATCATCGATCATGATAGCCGCCATCCTATCCTAAAAGCTCGCGCCCCAACTAAACGTGTGACAGAGCAATGTCGAGAAGCGCAATGCATTCCTAATCCGCCCGTAGCGCACTGCCCGCCACGGGCTGCTGCATCAGCATCCCGGCGCTGGGTGCGGGGGCACCGGGCAGCTTGTCCACTTTCGGCTGGTACTGCTTGGGCAAAAACCCGACCAAAGCTGTTGCTCCCTGATACGCCATGGGCAAAAACCGCGCATTCACCACCGGCGCCGGCCACTCCGCCTGTGCCACGCCGACCGAGAGGGCGATATAGGCGAGGCAGACGACCAGCGCGCCGCGCACCGCGCCGAACACGAGTCCGAGGCTGCGGTCCAGCCCGGAGAGGGCCGAATCCCGCACCAGTCCGCCGATCAGAGCACTCACCAAGCTCAAAACAATCAGCACAATGATGAAGATAATCGCCATCGCGACGTAAACCACGAGATTCTTCATCGGCAGCACGCTGCTCACCTCCGGCAGCACGAGCGGGTAGAATTTCACCGCCGCCAGCGACGCGCCGATCCAGGCGCCCACACCCAGAACCTCGCGCACAAAGCCGCGAACCATGGAGAACGCCGCCGACAGCACGACAATCACGAGTACGGCAGCATCAATCCAAGTCATCTCTACCCCTTATCCTTCGTCGCGCGCTTTACCCCGGACGTCGCGACCCCAACAAGATCCGTCAGATGTCCGATTTCAACAAGTTTCAGCGAGGATGGCACGGCAATCCGCGCCGCCCCCCCGGCCACGCGCTTCGGGCACGCCGCCTGGCCGAACCCCAGCTTCGCCGCCTCCTTGAGCCGCAGCTCCGCCTGCGCGACCTGCCGCAACTCGCCCGAGAGGCCGATTTCACCGAAAAACACCATCGAAGGATCGGTGGGGACGTCGGACGCCGCCGAAATCAGCGCCGCCGCGACCGCCAGATCCGCCGCCGGCTCGGTCACCCGCAGCCCTCCGGCCACATTCAAGTACACATCATTCATGGCGAGCTTCAGCCCGCAGCGCGTCTCCAGCACGGCAAGCAACATCGAAAGCCGCCCGGAATCCCAGCCGATGACCGAACGGCGCGGCGAGCCGCCCGGATTGGGCGCCAGCAAGACCTGAATTTCCACCAGCACCGGGCGCGAGCCTTCCAGCCCCGCAAATACCGCACTGCCCGAAACATTGCCGCGCCGTTCGGCCAGAAACAGCGCGGAAGGGTTGGCAACCTCGGCGAGCCCGCCCGCGGTCATCTCGAACACGCCGATCTCATCGGTCGCGCCGAACCGGTTCTTCACCCCGCGCAGAATCCGGAACTGGTGTCCCCGGTCGCCTTCGAAATGCAGGACGACATCCACCATATGCTCCAGCACGCGCGGCCCGGCGAGGTTGCCCTCCTTGGTCACATGCCCGACGAGCATGAGCGCGAAGCCCTGCGTCTTTGCCGCGCGGATCAGTTCGAACGCCGCCGCCCGCACCTGTGTGACACTGCCGGGGGCCGAATCCACGCCGTCGGTCCACATGGTCTGGATCGAATCGATGACCACCAGCGCCGCATCCGGAAACTGCGCCAGACTTGCCAGAATATCGCCGAGTTGGGTCGCCGCCGCGAGATCCATCGGCGCGCTGGTCAATCCCAGCCGCGATGCCCGCAGCCGGATCTGGTCGATCGACTCCTCGCCTGAAATATACACCACCCGCTTGCCCGCCCGCCCCAGCGCAGCACCTGCCTGCAGCAGCAGTGTCGATTTGCCGATCCCCGGATCGCCCCCCACCAGCACCACGGAAGCCGGCACCAGCCCGCCGCCCAGCACCCGGTCGAACTCCTCAATCGTCGTCGCCACGCGCGGCGGCGGCGGCGAGATACCGTCCAGCCCGACGAATTCGATCTTGTTCCCCCGCGCGCCAGCCGGCTTCATGCCGCCCGGCAAAACTGGCCTGGCGGCCTGTTCATCCAGCGTATTCCAGGCACCGCACGCCTCGCAGCGTCCCGCCCATTTTGGGAACACGCTGCCACAAGCCGAACAGAGGAAGGTTTTAGCGGGTTTCGCCAATCAGCCGGGCTGCCAGCCGAAGCTTTTGGCCAGAAAGGACTGCAAATCCGTCTGGTCGGTCGTCACCGTGTTCAGCGCGGCCAGCGCGGCGGCAGCCTCGGGTGCTCCCTGCAACGTAATGGAGCTGGCGCTGGCCGCTGACGTCAACGCCGGGGTGATAATCGCCCCCTGCCCCGCCTGCCGCCATTGCGAGACCGCGCCAGGATCGGTCAGCTTCGGCAGAACCACGACAAAGTCCAGCCGCGCGGCCGCAGCGGCGGCCCGGTACACCGCGTCCAGAAACGGCGTGGCGCTGCCGCTGAAGCTGATGACATCTGGCAGGCTGGGAAATAGCGGATCGGCGGAGATGCTGCCGTCGGCGCCAAGCGCCCCAAGGCTGAACACCGGCACGCCACCGCCCGCGGTCATCGGTGCAATATCCTCAGGCACCCCCTCGCCGCAGACAAACACGGCATCAACCTCGCCGCCCATGAAGGCACGTGTCTTGGCGGCAATACCGCGCAACCCGAAGACCGGCGCCGTCGCCACGCCCAGCCGCGCCAGCGCCAGCAGCGCTGCGAGGTCGTTGCTCTGCGGCTGCTCAGCGGCGATGCGCAGCGGCGCCATCGCCCGTAAATTCTGCAAATCCGGCGCGGCATTCGCGGGCAGCCGCACCACCAGCACGCCGGAATTCGCACCTGCCATCAGCGGCACCCAGCGTGTCGGGTCGAAATGCGCCCGTGAATCCCCTGTCAGCCAGGCGATCAGCGCGGCACCCGGGAAAATAGCCGCCGTTCTGCCATCCGGCACCACCAGGGCGTCCAAACGGTTCGCCCCGGTCACCCCATCAAGCCCGCCAACAGGTTGCGTGATGATCGTCGGCGTGCCCGGAAATCCCGGCTCCATCGCCAGCGCCACCGCGTTGCCCCAGCGGCTGGTCTGCTCCCCATCCGGGCCGGCCACCAACAATGCCAAAGGTCCGTCCCCGGTATCCGCCCAGGCAGCTTCCTGCCCAAATGGCAATGCGGAAGCCGCAAGCAGGCCACCCAGGATGCGCCGGCGTTTCATCGAACCAACACTCGTTTCCTCACGCGCAACATCTCAACCGTGTCGCGTCATATTCATGCGTCGTATTGAATAAGAGCCTCGAAGGGCACATCGAACCTGTCGCGCCCGTGGAGAAAGGTCAACTCGATCATCGCAGCCGCCGCCACGACCTCGGCACCGACATTCTGCAGCAACTTGATTCCAGCGGACATCGTGCCCCCGGTTGCCAGCAAATCATCGACCACGACCACGCGCGCCCCAGGCTCCACGGCGTCGGCCTGAATTTCAATGCGATCCGTGCCATATTCCAGGTCGTAATTGAGGCCCACCGTCGGACCCGGCAGCTTGCCGCGTTTGCGCAGCATCACGAATCCGCAGCCAAGCTTCAGCGCCAGGGGGGCGGCCAGGAGAAACCCGCGGCTCTCAACCCCGGCCAGTACGGTCGGATGATACGCGCGCACGCGATTGCTCAACCTTCCCATCGCCACCTGCCAGGCATCGGCATCCCGCAGCAATGTTGAAATGTCGTAAAACAGGATTCCCGGCTTGGGGAAATCCGGCACCGCGCGAATATGATCTTTCAGGTCCATGCCGCGTCTATAGCCGACCCGGTCGCGGCGGCAAACCTTCATATTTGCGAAGTCTACCGCTCCCAGGCTGCGGCAGCCGCCGCATCGGCGGTGCGGGCTGGCACCCATTCGCTCTCGCCGTCTTCAAATTCCTCGGCCTTCCAGAACGGCGCGCCGGTCTTCAGCCAGTCGATCAGAAACGCCGTCGCCTCCAATGCGGCCGCACGGTGCGCGCTGGCCGTGCCCACAAACACGATATGCGCGCCGGGTAGCAGCCGCCCCACGCGATGGATCACCGTGCAGCCGGACAGCGCCCAGCGGCGCTCCGCCTCCTGCACAATGCGCTCCAGCGCGCGCTCGGTCATGCCCGGGTAATGCTCCAGCGTCAGGGCCGCCACACGCCGCCCATCCTCCCGGCCCACCCGCACGATGCCGATGAAGCTCGCAATCCCGCCCGCAGCCTCGTTCCCCAGAAGCGCCAGCTCAGCGCCCGGGTCGAAATCCGCCGATTTAACGATAATCCGGCGCACGCTCAGCCTCCCGTCACAGGCGGGAAAAACGCGATTTCCTGCGCGCCCGCAATCGCCGCATCCTGCGCCACGAATTCCTGGTCGACCGCGCAGCGCACCAGCCTGGCATTCTCGAACGCGCGCGCATGGCCGGGGCTCTGCTGTGCCAGCCATCCCATCAGTTCTTCCACCGTCCGCACATCATCCGGCGGCGTCCGTTGTTCCTGCGCCACGCCAATCCGTTCGCGCAGCCACGCAAAATATAAAATATTCATCTACCTCGCATCACCCGGAACGGCGGGCACCACTTGCGGCGTGGCACCCGGCTGTGCCGAATATAGGTTGCCGCCGCTCACCGGCACAGAGGCCGATCCGCTATCCGACGGCGCCTGCCCAGGCGGGTAGGGGGATGGCAGCGACGGCGTATAATCCTGCCCCAGCGGCAGATTAGAATTATTCTGAATCTCGCTCAGCGTCGGCATGGGCTTCACCGCGCCGGGCCACACATCGCCCGCCTGCGGGGCGATCGGCGTCACGTCCGGGCTCTGGCCCAATGCACGCTGCGCGGTTTCGCTGGTGGCCGGCGGCGCGTTGGGGTTGCCGAACGGCCAGAGCGTGTCGGCCGCGAAATGCCGCGTGCTGGCGCAACCGGATAGCAACAAAATCAAACTGATAGCGGTGACATGTCGCAAATTTATCTCTCCTCAACGCGTAGGCACGTATGTAACTGAAGTACGGCGATGAGGAAATCCGCCACGGCCTCCGGCGCATCCAGCGCCAGCACCGGCGCAGGGCAATCCGGCAGCGCGGCGTCGGAAGCCACCGCCAGCACCGCCATGCGCGGCCAGAACGGCTCCTGGCCAAGGCCGGGCCGGAATATCTCCAGCCTGGGAATGTCGTAGGATTTGAACCCTTCGACCAGCACGAGATCCACCGGCGACAGCCGCGCCAGAAGATCGGGCAACGCGCATTCGGCCTGCGATGAGAACAGGGCGAATCCGTTGCCCGAGGCGAGGATCACCTCCTCCGCTCCAGCCTGAGCATGGCGGAAACTATCCTTCCCCGGCGTATCGAAGGTTAATGCGTGATGCGCGTGCTTGATGCTGGACACTCGTAGACCGCGCGCCTTAAAAATCGGAATCAGCGCGGTGATCAGCGTCGTTTTTCCGCTGCCCGAGGCGCCGATAATGCCAAGCGCAATCACCGGTGACGTCAGATCGTCGGCCGCGGCGTGCTGACATGCCGGAGCCCGGCAATCAGATAATCCCAGCCCGTCACTAGCGTGAGCACCGCCGCCATCCAGAGCAGCGTCCCGCCGATCCAGGCCATCGGCAGCCATCCGAGCCCGATCAGATGCGCCCCGCCGCCGCCCAGCAGCAATAGGCCGAGTGCGACCATCTGCACGCCGGTCTTCCATTTCGCCAGCCGCGTCACCGGCAGGCCGATCCGGATTTCCGCGAGATATTCGCGCAGCCCGCTGACCAGAATTTCACGCAGCATGATCACGATTGCGGGATAAATCCCCCAGCCCGGGAGATGCCCGAAACCGACCAGCGCCATCAGCGTCGCGCCGATCAGCAATTTATCCGCGATCGGGTCCAGCATCCGCCCGAAATCCGACAGCTGCAGCCGCTCGCGCGCCAAACGCCCATCGAGATAATCGGTAATCGCGGCGGCCCCGAACAGCAGCGAGGCAAATAAATCTGCCCATGCGGCGCCGATGGCGATCAGCAACACCAGCACCGGAATGGCAGCGATCCGTGACAAGGTCAGAATATTTGGCAGGTCAGTCATCATTCCTTCCACCCTACAAGTCTTTTCCCTCAGGCGGAACCGGCAAAGCAGCTTTCAGTTCAGCCAAATACGCCGCACCGGAGGCGTCGAGCGATTCCTCCAGCCCCCGATAGGCCGCCAGCACGCGCTCGCCCATCGGGGTGAGCCGCGCGCCGCCGCCGCCAGCGCCGCCCTTCACGGCCTCCACCACGGCTGCGCGGAACATATGGTTCATCGCCTCCACCAGCGCCCAGGCGCGCTTATAGCTCATGCCCATCAGCCGCCCGGCGCCGGCGATCGATCCCGTCGCCGCGATATGCGCGAGTAGGTCAGCCCTCCCGGGCCCCAAAACGATATCCGCGCCGCGCATCACCCGCAGGCGCAGCGCCAATTCATCTTCGCGCGGTTTTGTCTCCATTCCTTAACTCAAGCATGAAGCCCCGCGATTGACGATATAGCCACCTGGCGATATCGCTTGTGAAACATATCGAGGCACATCATGTCCCTATCGCGCCGCCAGATCTTCGCCGCCGCCGCCAGCCTCCTCGCCTCCGGCACGCTCCCGGCGCAGGCCGCGGGTAAAATCACCGTCGCCTATGCCGGTTCCATGGGTGTGGTGATGGATCGCGGCATCGGTCCCGCCTTTACCGCCAGCACAGGCACGCAATTCCAGGGCATCGGCCAGGCCGCCATGGGCCTTGCCCATCTCATCGCCGCCAAATCCATCAATCCGGACGTGTTCGTCTCGGTCTCCGCCGGCCCGGTCAAAATCGTGGAGGCGGCGGGCCTTGCCGCCGGTGCCGTTCCGGTCGCCAGCACCTCCATGGTGCTGGCCTACGCGCCCAAATCGCCATTCGCGGCGCAATTCGCCGCCGCCAAGGGGGCGGACTGGACGAAGATTCTCACATCCCCCGGGCTGCGCTTCGGCCGCACGGACCCCGGGACAGACCCGCAGGGGCAATATGTGCTGTACGCGCTCCAACTCGCCGGAAAATACTACAACTTGCCGGGATTCGCCGCCAAGGTCGCGGGCGCGGAAGACAATTCCGCCGAGATCTTCGCCGAACCCTCGCTCCTCGCTCGGCTGCAGGACGGTCAAATCGACGCCACCATCGGCTATGAAAGTGCGGTTCGCTCCCAGCACCTGCCCTTCATCGCCCTGCCGGCGGAAATCAATTTCAGCAGCCCCGCTTTGGCCAAGACCTGGTACGCGAAGGCCTCGCTCACCGTGACGGAGAAGGGCAAAACCGAGGTCAAGCATCCAAGTCCGCTGGTCTTCTACGCCACGGCGCTGAAAAACGCCGCGAACCCGGAGGCGGCGCAAGCCTTCGTCACGTTCCTCAGCAGCCAGCAGGGCCAGAAAATCCTTCAGCAATACGGGTACGATGCCGGCAAGGGCAACAACATCTGAAACACGCCCGCTTTGCCCTCATCCTCCTCGTCCTGGCCTTTCTCTCAGCACCCCTGCTCGGCTTGCTGACCGGCGGCAACTGGTCCCCGGAAAATTTGGCGCCGGAGGACTGGCGCGCCATCGCCACATCGCTGATCGGCGGCGCGGCGGCGGTGGGGGCCATCGCCGTGTTCGGCACGCCGGTCGCGCTCTACCTCGCCCGCACGCCCGGCAGGGTGAGCGCTGCCGCCGAGGCGCTGGTGCTGATGCCCATGCTGATGCCAACCCTGGCACTGGGCATTCTGCTCGCCACCATCTACGGTCCCGCAGCGCCCGCAGGGGCTTTCTTCGCAAGGCTCGGCCTCATCCTCACCAATACCCCCGCCGCTTTTGTGCTGGCGGCACTCTACGCGGCGCTGCCGACCTATATCATCGCCGCCCGCACCGCCCTGGCGGAAGTACCGCGGGATTTTGAACAGGTCGCCCGCACGCTGGGCGATGCGCCTTCGCGCGTCTTCTTCCGCGTCACCCTGCCGCTTGCCCAGCGCGGTCTGGCCGGCGCGCTGGCACTGTGCTGGGTCCGCGCTCTGGGCGAATTCGGCATCGTCCTCATCATCGCCTATTTCCCCGCCGGCATGCCCGTGCGGCTATGGATCGACGTTCAGGATCTCGGCATTGAGGCGGTCTTTCCCCTTGTCGCGGTGTTCCTGATGGCAACGCTGCCAGTGCCGCTCTGGCTCGGATTGCGCGCGAGGCGAAGCCCCGCTTAAACACGGCCATGCGGCGCTCGCCCCCTTCAATCAAAGAAAACCGCCCATGAAGGCTTGGGAGGTTGATTACCGGCTGCACGTGCCGCTCGCGCTGCATGCGCAGTTCGAGATCCGTGGCTTCACCGCCCTCCTTGGTCGCTCCGGGGCGGGTAAAACCTCGCTGCTGAAAGCCCTGGCCGGATTGCTGCCCGCCGCCGGCACGCCATTCGAGGGGATCGCCCCGGAAGCGCGCAACATCGGCTACCTGCCACAAAACGCCGCCTTGTTTCCGCATCTCACCGTTCTGGAGAATGTCGCCTATCCGCTGCGCGGCCGCACGCGCTTTGCCGCCGCGCAGTCCCTGCTCGACGCGCTGGCGCTCGGCGGCTTCGCCCAACGCCCGGCTGCCACGCTCTCGGGCGGCGAGGCGCAGCGTATCGCCCTCGCCCGCGCACTCGCGCGGCGCCCCGAACTTCTGCTGCTCGACGAACCCTCCGCCGCACTGGATGCCACCACCCGCGACAGCACACTAAACTGGCTGATCGACGCCATCACCTCCCGCGCCATTCCCGCTTTAGCCGCAACGCACGACCCGGCAATTGCCGGCCGCGCCGATTGGCTCGTTCTTCTCTCCGGCAGCCGCGTCATCCGGCAGGGCACACCGCGCGCGCTGTTCGACGATCCGCAGACCAAAGCCGTCGCTGAACTGCTCGGCTTCGCGAATATCTGGACGGAGTCCGGCTGCGCCTACGCCATTCGCGCCGATGAGATTGAAATCACGTCCAGCGGCATTCCGGCGATCATCCTCTCGGCCCGCGAACACGGCCCGGACTTACGCCTGGAATGCGCAGCCCCGCATAAACTCATCATTTTCGTAAAATCGGGCGACAGGGCAAATATGCGGCCCGGCAGCACTAT
>Ga0116226_10000937_pt1 | contig 25478 bp, 26 predicted proteins | sample S1TSphfallax_FD_89692 | JGI IMG/M metagenome (GOLD analysis project Ga0116226, IMG submission 89692) | Host-associated microbial communities from peat moss isolated from Minnesota, USA - S1T2_Fa - Sphagnum fallax MG | ecosystem: Host-associated > Plants > Peat moss > Unclassified | place: USA... | reverse complement strand
GCCGCTCAACCGCTATCGCAGGTCCCTTGGACTCGAGCCGGTTCACAGCGTGCTCGATGGCTGGCTGAACGGCGCCGATCTACTACTTGCCCTGTTTCCGGACTGGTTTGCGGCGCCCCAGCCCGACTGGCCTCTGAATCTTCGGCAGACGGGCTTTCCGCTCTACGATCAGGCCACCCGACAGCTCGTGCCCGAGGTTCGCGAATTTCTCGACGCGGGCGAGCCGCCGATCGGCTTCACGGCCGGCACGGCGACGGCCGCGGCCCATGCCTTCTATGCGGCTTCGGCGGGGGCCTGTGCCCGGATGGGCCGGCGGGGCATTCTCCTCACCCACCGTCCGGAGCAGATTCCGGCGGACCTTCCGCCCGGAGTGGTCCATTTCGCCTATGTTCCGTTCGCAGACCTCCTCCCTCGGCTGGCCGCCTTCGTGCATCATGGCGGTATCGGCACCACCAGCCAGGCGCTACGCGCCGGCGTTCCACAGCTCATTCGCCCTATGGCCTACGACCAACTCGATAATTCACGCCGCGCCCAGAACCTGGGTGTCGCAATAGAACTTCTGCCGAGTCGATATGACGCAGGGCGGGCCGCCGAGGCGCTCGATCGGCTCCTGCGAGATTCGGCCCTGCGCCAGCGCTGCATGCACTGGTCAAGCCGCTTAAGTCACTCGGACGTGAATTCCGAGCCGCATTCCGACTCCGTGCGTCGCAGTTGCGATTTCATTCTGGAGTCGTTCGCGACTGGGAAGCGATGGTGAATACGAACGCCATTGAGGATTCGAGTGCCCGCAGCGCCGTCGAGCATCTGCAGGCTGTACTGACGGCGAATGAGACACTGGAGGTCTTCGCCATGCAGCGGCGGCTGTTCGCGCTCACCCACCGCCGTCTCGTCGTTGCCGCGACCACGGGCCGCCTGCTGGTGCTCTCGCGCGGTCTGATCGGGGGCTTCACCCTGACAGACGTCCGCTGGCAGGATCTGAAGGAGGTCAAGATCGAAGCGGGAATCTTTGCCGCCACCCTAACGGTAGTCGCCTTTACGAGTCCGGACCTCGCGTCGAATTCCGGTCCCGTGAGAGTCCTGGTCTTCGAAGGGCTGGTTCAGTCTCAGGCCGAGGCGCTATACCGCATCGCGCAGGGACACGACCAAGCCTGGCGCGAAAAACGCCGGATCCGCGATCTCGAGGAAATGCGCGCCCGCGCGGGCGGCGTGCAGCTCGGGAGGTTCGACGCCTTCGTCGGCAGCGGCCCTACGGGCGGAGGCGTCGCGAGCAGCGAGGGCGACATCGCCCATCGGCTTCAGCAGGCGAAATCCATGCGAGATTCGGGCCTCATTTCCGACAGCGAATATGAAGCGCTGAAGGCCCGAATCATCAGCCAAGTGTAAGCGCATCGGTAAGTAGGCCGTAGCGCTTCAATTGCGCGCGTACCACATTACGCGAGATACCGAGCCGCTTCGCAGTGCGCACCTGATTGCGATCGCAATACTCGAAAGCGGTCGTGACGAGCAGCCGCTCAACCGACTCATAGACCTCGCCGCGCTCGCTGTTCAGCAATCCGCGCAGCTCGGTGGTGAGTCCCTCGAGAACGTCCCCCCGCGACTCCGCTGGCGCATTGACCGCGGGGGCGGGGAGACCAAGGTCCTCGGCTTGGATCACACCCTCTTGGCACATGATGAGACCGTGATGCACGACGTTCTCGAGCTCTCGGATGTTGCCCGGCCAACCATAGGAAAGGAGCACCCTCTGGGCCGATTCACCGAGCTCGACCCGATCGAGATCCAGTTTGGGCCGGTAGTACTCGATGAAATGCCGCGCGAGCGGCAGGATGTCGCCCGGCCGCTCGCGCAGCGGGAGTAGCCGCACCGCGGCGACATTCAGCCGGTAGTAGAGATCGCGCCGGAATCGACCCGCCTCGACCGCGGCGACGAGTTCGACGTTTGTGGCTGCGACCACGCGCACATCGATGGGGATCTGCTTCCTGGATCCGAGGCGGCAGACCTGGCGCTCCTGCAATACCCGTAGGAGTTTGACCTGAAGATAGAGCGGCATATCGCCGATCTCATCCAGGAATAGCGTCCCGCCGTTCGCCGCCTCGAACCAGCCCGCCCGGGCTTGGGCGGCGCCGGTGAACGCGCCCGCTTCGTGGCCAAATAGCTCTGACTCGATGAGATTTTCGTTGAAGGCCGCGCAATTGACGGCGACGAACGGACCCGAACGGCGACTCCTCTCGTGCAGATAACGCGCTGCGAGTTCCTTACCGGTGCCGGTATCACCCACGATCAGTACCGAGGCCTCGCTCGGCGCGAGCCGCTCGAGCCGCCGCAAGACCTGCTCGGAGCGCGGATCGGAAGACACGAGCGCCTTGGCGGCGACCGACATCGACGCCCCACTCGCTCCGCGAAACGGCAACAACCTCGCTGGATTCGACTCACTCATCTCGCCCACTCCCTCCCCGACATATTCATTCAATTTCGGCGGAGAGAGCGTAGCGGAGGCGCCTAGGTCCGTCTCATACCAAATTTCTCCGCTTCTCTACGCAATGGATATATCCCCCTGAAGTGGAAGGCACTCAGACGAAGGCGATCGCGCGGGCAGCCACGCTGACGGCGAGCCAGGCTACGATCGACAGCCCTACGCCAACCCGAGCCAGGCTGAGCGATACCGCGCGGCGGCTTCCGAGCACCACGAATACCAGTGCCTGGATCACCAACGCTGCGAGCAGGAACACCATTTTGAGGTCGAAAGCGGAGTTAGCATAATAGTGTAGGGGGCCGGTCAGGAACATCAGGACTCCGCTCGACAAGGTCATGGCAAGACCGAGACCTACCAGCGGCCGCGAGCCGCGGAGGATGTACTCCACCGGCTGATCTGGAAGCACTAAGCCCAGAAGGCGCAGCACGAGGAGCAACGACGGTGCCAGAAGAAAGATGAAACCAAAGACGTGAACGATTTGGAATACCGCTATCACCATATGATTGGTTTCGGCAATGGCGTGCGCTGGCCTGCTGGCCTGAAGTACCGTGAGGGCATGGATCAACGACATGAAATCATCACCCCTTCACGACCACTGCGGCATGTAGGGGATAAGCCGCCCACAGATGATGACCAGCACCCACAGCGAGAGGGACGCGAAGCCCGCGGCACGCACCGGCAGCGGTAGGGGACCACGGTCTGGCAAGGCATCCGGACGTCGTGCAATCACAAACTCGAAATACGCCGCGTTCAGACCGGCGAGAGCCATGAAGGCAAACTTGAACGGCCAAGGCGGACTCACGACCAGTGACGCCGCCTCGGAGAACGACACGAGTACTCCCGCGACAATGATCAGCGCGAACCCGCCGAGAATGTAGGGCTGGAGCTGCCGATGCAGCGTCCTCACCGGAACCTCCGGCAGGAACAGGCCCAGCAGCCGCAAGTCCGTCAGGAACAGCAGACCCACCGCCACCGACAGTCCGATGAGGTGGGTCCCCTCGAGGATTGGGAACGCGAATCGGCCCTCCGCGATCGCCGAGCCGATCGCGGAGTCCTCGAGCCGATGCGCGAAGTCGAGAAGGAAGCTCATGAGGGGTGCACGCTGCTCACTTGCCAGCGACGTTTGAGCCGGGCGACGCCGTGGAGGCCGTCGCGGCCTTTGCCTCGCCCTGCCCGAAGCCGCCGTTGTTCTCGACGCAGATCCGCTCGAAATGATCGGGGATCTTACGACCGTCGGCGGTGTTCGCGAGGGGCACTTCATAATGCCAGCCGTTCGGCGGTGAATCGACCGTCCATCGCTTAGCCGGGATCGTCACCGTGAACGGGCGCGAGAAGGCGTCCGGATCCGTGAAAGTCGCCACGTAGTTATAGCGCTGATCATCCGGATCGAAGATGAACTTCTCCACGACGTGGACGTTCGGGGTCGTGAATTCGCCGGTGCGGCCGAAGCGGGCCTTGGAGTTGAGGTTGCTCACATCGACGACCAGCGTATTCCCCTCCCAATGACCGCGCGAGTCGCCCTGCCAGAGCTTGATGTTCGCCGGCAAGTGATTCGGATCGACGAGATGGATGATCCGCCAGCCCGAGTTGAACAGGAACAGCACGTAGCCCGGATACTGCCGGATCTCGTATCCATGCCAGTAGAACGACATCGGGATCCCAGCCGGGGCACATCGGGACAGGGGTTCGACATCTTCGGGCTTCGTCTGGTCGAAGAAGGCGTGTTGTAACGCCTGCTGCTCGGCGCGCGCCCAGGGTAGATAGGGGAGCTGCCCGTCCGGTGGATCGCTCACGCGGCTCGGCGCCCGGTCTTCGCGCGGTCCGAGCGGCCGTCGGTTGCCACTGCGGGCAGCCTGGGGATCATTCGGGATCCCACCCTGCGGGTCGGTGAAGTTATTGTGGTTGCCGATGGTGTTCGACCAATCCCCGGCGATATCGGGCTGGCCGTCGGGCAGGCGCTTGCCGCTCCACTTGCCTGACTCGATCACAGGCACGGTCTTCTCGTAGCCAATACCCCCGGCTGGACGCGCCGGGCGCGAAGTCGCCTGCGCGGTGCTCGGCGTGAGCGCGGCCACAGCCGGCGTCGCCGGCTGAGCGGCCTCCTGGGCCCAGGCGATCAGCGGGGCGATGGTGAGAGCGACGGCTGCGATCACGGGCCGCGGGCGGGCTGAGTTGATCCAGGTATGGGTATGCATTTGAATTCCTATCAATGAACGTTCGACGCCGAGGGCGGCTGGGGGTACGGGTAGTACTGATCGTAGTCGTGCGTGTAGCAGAAGTTCTCGATCAGCTGAAAACCCTTCTCGCGGTGACGATAGAGGTACACCTCGATGTTCCAAGGCTTGCTGTAGACCCCCGGATCCTCGAGCGTCGCCCGGTAGTCGATCGTATTCGAATCGACGAACTTCCAGCGCTCCACCACATGCAGCGCCTCATCGTGGAAGTCGCCCGCGCGGCTGAGCCAGGTCTGATCGTTGAAGTCGCGGACGTCGACCACGAGCGTGTCACCCTCCCAATGACCGCGCGAGTCTCCAAGCCAGAACTCGTGGTCGGTTTCGACCGGGTGCAGGGTGTTGTTAGTGTGAATCGTGCGCACCGAATCGCCGAATTCGAACACGATGGTCAGGTCGTCGGCGCGCTGGAAGATCTGGAACGGCTCGGGGTAGTAGATCCCGCGCGGCGTCCCGAGGGTCCAGCACTTCAGGCGAGGATCGGCGGACTCGCGGGCGGCGAATAATTTCTGTTTCTTCGCGAGCGCCTGCGGCGTGTACGGGATCTCGCCCTCCTCGACGATGCCCACTCCTGGCGGCGCGTCCTCGCGCCCAGCGTGGGGCTCGAGGTCATAGTCCGCGAGACTGGTGGTCTGCCAGATCCCGGAGAAGTCGGGCTTCCCGTTCGCAAATCGCGGGATCTTCCCGGCGCCGGCGTCCGCGGCAAGGAGCGTAGTCGCCCCGAGCAGGTAGGCCACGGCCACCAGGCCGACCGCGCTCTTCCAATGCCTCGCGGCATTCTTGTGTACTGTCGAATTCAACGTAAGACTCCCGTTATTTCAATTGCCCGCGGCAGGAGCGACTCCCGCTGCGCCAGCGGCATCCGGTGCGCCGCCTGTACGGAACGTCCGTCCGTCAGCTAGCGTGATGCTCGCCGCGTATCCGAAAGGACCGCCGTTCTTGCTGAGGAAGCCCTTGACGTGAACCACGGCGCCCGGCGAGAAGTCGGCCTTGCTGATGCCCTGGTTCGAGAGGGCATTCGGCGCGGCCAGTTCGACGCTCCAGTTGGTCACGCTGCCGTCCGGGTTCTTGACGTCGAATTCCAGCCGGCTGTGCGGATTGACCCAGCGCGCCTTGGTGACCACGCCGGTCTCATCGAGGGCCTTGTCTGCGTCGTACTCGGCCGCAAACGCGTGGTGGGCGAGGCTCGCCTGCGAGGCAAAAACCAATCCCACCGTCGCGGCAATCAGTGCCAGATATCGCCTATTGGTCTTCATCGAAATGCTCCTTCAAATGCGTGAACTTGAAAGGACCGAACTACTTCTGGTCCGTCAGGATGGAAACGTGCGCAACTCCCGAATGCTCGATCTGTGCCATCACTTTGGCGACCGGTCCATAGGGAACCCGATCGTCGGCGCGCAGGTGCAACGAGAGGTCGCTATAGCGGCTCTTCAAAGAGAGCAGTTCCTCCTCGAGGCGGGCCGTCCCGATTTCCTCGTTGTCGAGGAAAACCTGGCCGCTGGCGTCGACCGTGACGGTCACGGACTTCTGCTGGTCCGGAGGCGTCGTAGCCACCGTCTTCGGCAGATTGATATGCACCGCGTTTGTGAGGACGGGAATCGTGAGGATGAACGAGACGAGCAGCACCAACATCACGTCCACCAATGGCGTGATGTTGATCTCGCTGAGAACGCTGTCGTCTTCCTGAGTCGAGAAAGCCATGAGTGCTGCTCCGCGAGGCTCAGGAGTTTGCGCTGCCGGCGACGGCAGACGACTGGATCAACTCGAACTCCACGCCTCGAACTTCCTCGCCACGCTGGTCGCGACGACCCGTCGCCCGCGAGGCCAGCGGCAGACGGTAGGTCGCCCGTTGCGCGAGATTGAAGAAATCGTGCGCAAAATCCTCGAGCTGGGCGGTGGTCACCTTCAGGCGCCGGAGCAGGAAGTTGTAGGCCAGTACCGCCGGGACGGCGACTCCGATACCGAGTGCCGTCGCGACCAGCGCCTCGCCGATGGGCCCGGCCACGGCGTCTATCGACACATTGCCGAGCGTGCCGATCCGCCGCATGGCGTTCATGATTCCCCACACCGTTCCGAACAGGCCCACGAACGGCGCGGTGCTCCCCACCGTGGCGAGCACTGCGAGGCCCGCCTCGAGACGGCGGCGCTCCCGTTGGATTCCCTGGCGAAGGTTGCGCTCGAGGAGATCATGCCGATCCCAGGCGTGGTCGAGATCCGACGCTTCGCCGCCGGCCGGTCCCCTCAGCACGTCGAAGCCGGCGGCGGCCAGGCGTGCTGCGCCACTGTGGTTGGATTCGAGCTCTGAAGCCGCCTGCAGGTTGGGTGCCGACCAGAACTGGCGCGCGAACGCGTCATTGCGACGCACGGCGCGAAGCTGCTGAAAGGTCTTCACGATGATCAACGCCCAGGTGACTGCGGAGAACGTGGCGAGGATCCAGAACGTGATTCCTACGGCGGGAATGGATGCGGTATTGATCATGGGGCTCTCTCTGAGTGGTCGAACTGTCTACTGGTCCAACTTGAATTCGATCGGAACGGTGGCCCAGCCGTCGATGGGGGTGTCGCCGCGCTTCGACGGCGTGAACAGCCACTTTTTCACGGTGAGCAGCGCCGCATCGTCGAGGGGCTGCGAGCCGCTCGATTTCTGCACCTGGACGCTCTCAACCCGACCCGAGCTCAACACTCGAACGCGAAGCAGTACCGTCCCTTCCAGTCCCAGCCGCGCAGCGACCGCTGGATATGGGGGCGCTGGATTGTTCAGGTATCCGGCTCGGCCGAACGGCGGAGTCACGGGAAGGACTGGCGGCGGGGCAGGGGTCGCGGCGGCGACCGGTTCGACGGCTACGGGGGGTTCCGCGGACGCGACCGGCGGCGCTGCGCTTGGCGCCGGCGGAGTCTCCTGAATGGGCGGTACCACTTTCGCAACGCGCTGTGGGCGTGCCGGAGGAGGCGGCGGCTTCGGAGGGTCGACCTTCGGCGGCGGCGGACGCTCCAGCGCCAGCTCCACCTGATGCTTCGGCGTAGGAATAGGGTCCACTGCGCGGCGGTGAATGAGATACCACGCCAGAAGCAGATGGGACAGGATTACCAGCGCGACAATGACGCATGCAGCGATCGAGATCCGCGGCGGCCGACCCGAGAGCGAGGCGGAGGTACCGCCCGGGATGTCGAGCGGGACCTCTGACCAAGGCGCAGACGAACGACGAGCCGCTCGGCCAACGACGCTCGGGCGTGGCAAACGGGCGCGATGGCGGGCTCGACTGCTTTGCTCCAAATTGTATGTCGCCAAACTCATGGTCCGTTGATCCGTGCTAGATCGTATGCAGGCCGACCGGGAGACAACCCGCCGGTCGGGCTCCTCGCAACCAGGACTTTGCAACAAGCGGGCCAACAGATCGGCGCTTGCGCCTCATTCTCCAGACTCGCTCGAGCTCTGGCGCTCCTCGACTCGAAAGCGTCGAGAAATCCAGAGTTTCAGGCAGGTCTCTCCGACATCAGCGCGCCACGATACCCGTCATGCGTCGTGGTACCTCAGAAGGAATAGCGATGACCTTAGATCGTTCGAATATCTGAGGCCTTGGAGCGCTGATCGAAAAGCAGCACCTCCCCGGACACGTTGCGCGGTGAGAAGCAGCGACGGGGACGATCTCGCGCCCCAATCGCGCATACCCAGATCAATTAGCGGGCGCGACTCTTTTGGCACGCCCGATGCAGAGACGCTTCGGCGTCCTCGGACGCTTCTAATTAATAGTTATTAGTCTGTGCATCTAACTTTGGGGACCCAATGATTTCTCTACCGCATCGCACGCATACCAGTTCTCGTAAAACTACTGGAGTCGCACTTTCGGCTGGCCTCTGGTTTACTAAGCTCGCGCTCGCGTGCTTCGCTTTGAACGTGTGCGCCGCTGCGGAGGGCAATGCGCCTCCGGATTCGCCCGTCACCGCCGCGTCCAATGAAGCCGCACCCTCCGCCAGCACGGACGATAGCGGCTCCCTCGGAAAGATAGTCGTACGCAGCAAGCGTCCAGAGGTCACAGCGATCGCCGACCAGAAGGACGTGCCGAAGTCGGTCACCATCGTGACAGGGCAGGAACTCGAGTCGCTCGATGCGCTGAACGTCACCGAGATTTTCCAGCGTCTAGGCAACATCCAGTGGAACTTCGGTAACCCGATGACGGGTAGCCTTTCGATCCGGGGGGTGACCAACCCCGCGACCGGTACCACCATCGATCCGAGTCTCGGTCTCGTGATGGACGGAGTGACCTACAACTTCATTCCGCTCATCACCCAGGCCGATTTCGTGGACGTCGCCACCGTATCGGTCACCCGCGGTCCGCAGGGCTCGACCGGAGGCGAAAACAACAGCCTCGGCACGATTACCGTCACCAGTAACATTCCGACCTTCCAGACCGAGGCGCATGCCTCGCTCACCCTCGGCGAACTCAACTCGGTGATCGCCCAGGCGGCGTACGGCGGCGCGGTCATCGATGATCTCCTCGCCTGGCGAGTGACGTTCTACCGGGACCAGGAGCAGGGGCCCTACAACGACGCCTTCTTCGGCAACAAGGACCGCTACAGCTGGGGCAATGCAGATCGGACGCTGGGACGCGTGCAGTTCCTGCTGACGCCCACGGATAAGCTAAACGTACTCACGAGCTTTACCCTGAAGCCGAAGGGTATTGAGTTCACCAACGGCCTCACGCAGTACGTCCAGCAGCCCCTGAACTACGCCAACGGCCAGCCGGACTACATTGCGAATGGCCTTCCGGGCGCGACGAATACCGCCGAGAACAAGCTCACCCGCTCGTATTTTACCAACATCAATCCTAATGCCTACCAGCAGTACCTCAGCGCTCCGGTGCTCGAGGCCACCGATCAGGGAATCGAGAACGCCGAGTACGGCGGGCTCGTCAAGATCAACTACGACCTCGACTGGGCGACCGTGCAATCAGTGTCGGCCTATGAGAATTCGTTCTTCGAGGCGTCGAACGGCACGACGGCCTGGAACATCACGACCGATGGAGGAGTCTACGCGCGCTACAACCAATTGAGCGAGGAAGCCAGCATCAGCTCCAAGCCCGGCGGCTTTCTCGATTACAAGACTGGGGTCTTCTTCCTGAATTCCCGTGCCTTCCAGGACTCGCGCAGCCTCTATGGCGCGGACGCCGGCGCCTATGACGCGAATGCAAGCCAGTATGCGACCCTCGCGACCAGCGCAGCGGGCCTGCAGCTGCTCGAGAATTCCCTCTATGATGCCTACACGGAGTCGCCGAGCTGGGCGGTCAACCGAACCGCCGCTCTTTTCGGCTCTATCGATTGGCATCTGACCACGCCCCTCACGCTGACCACCGGCCTGCGCATCACCAACGAAGATCGGCGCACGACGCAGGCCAAGGAAGTCACGGTGGATGGTGCCGGCAGCACTCTCGATCCGGCCGCGTATGGGGCGGGGTTCAACACCACCTCCACGGGCGCTCTGGCGGCCAACAACACCGCCGCGCAGATTGGCTACGCCAACTCCCTCGCCCAGCAATATTTCGGCATCGCATCCTATTCGGCGCTCACCGCAGCTGACCTGAAACAGGTCGCCGCCGCCAAGGCGGTACGTTCGGGCAACATCTACAACCAACTCTATGCCCCCACCGCGGCCCAGCCCTACACCGGGAATCTGCCGAGTGGGAACGTCGCCCTGAGCTACAAGATCACGCCCGACGTCACCTCATACCTATCCTGGCAGCATGGCGTGAAGGCGGGCATCTCGCAGATCAGCGGCGTGGATAGCTTCGGCAACCCGATTTCACGCCTCGTCGCCCCCGAGAAGTCGAACGATTACGAGCTCGGGCTCAAGGGCGGTTACCTGCAGAACACGCTGATCGTGAACGCGGACATTTACTACGACCTCGTGCACAATTACCAGCAGACGGTGACGATTCTCGATCCGATTCTGACCGCCCAGAACAACAACATTGCGGTCTACGACTCGATTACCGGAAACGCCCCGGAAATCGAGCTCTCTGGCCTCGAAGTCGACGCGGTCTACACCGGTATCCGTCACCTCACTCTGCGATTTGCGGGTGACTACAGCCATGCCTTCTACTCAAAGGATGTACTGACCGCGAATCCGGTGGAAGACGGGAACCTGACTCCTGCCTACCACGACGCGAAAGGACAGACACTCTATGATGCGCCGCGCTTTTCGTATAACTTCTCGGGCGAATACTCGATTCCCGTCTTCAAATCCAATGTATTCCACACCAACTTCAACTGGCACTACACGAGCAGCGAGAATAGCGACACGGCGAATTCGGCCTACGCGGTGGTTCCCGGATATGGACTCGCGAACCTCGGCGTGGGCCTCGGGCGTCGCGACCGAAAGTTCGACGTGAACCTGATCGTGAAGAACGTGTTCAACAGGGCGTACATCGAGAGCCAGACCTGGGCTTCCTACATCCCGGGCGCCCCCCGCTGGTGGGGCATCGCGTTTAGTACGACCCTGTGAGGACAGCGCGGTATCTCACCCGGATGGTCGGGATTGCGGGCCTGTTGCTCGCGATCCCGGCTTTCCTCCTCCCGGCTCCAGCGCTCGCGCATCATTCCTACGCGGGCTTCGACAGGACGCGCTCGAAGGTGCTCGAGGGCGAGGTGCTGAAGGTCGAGTGGAAGAATCCCCACGTTCACTTCTGGATCGCGGTTCCGAATCCGGATTCGCCGACCGGGCACGATGTCTGGACCTTCGAGGCCGGCGGAATCAACCTCGTCACGAAGTTCGGCTGGAACCCCAATACCTTCAAGATCGGCGAGAAGGTCAAGGTGACCTTCTTCCCCATGGAGGACGGCCGGCACGGGGGCGCCTTCATCAAGGCACAGCATGCCGATGGATCCTGGACGACCGGCGATCTCGACGGCTCCAATTACTTCTCACGCTGAGGACTCATCCATGACACGCAAGACCTCAGGCGACTTCCATCCGGAGATCCTCAAGCTCTTCGACCGATACGTGCATGGCGGGCTCGATCGGCGGGGTTTCCTCACTGGGGCGGCGAAATACATGGCCGTCGGGATCTCGACGGCCTCGATCCTCGAGGCCTTGAGCCCGAGATTCGCGGAAGCACAGCAGGTTCCCCCAGACGATTCCCGGATCAAGACGAGCTTCGTCGAGTTCCCGTCGCCACAGGGCTATGGGACCGTGCGCGCCTATCTCGCGCGTCCCGCCAGATCGAAGGGCAAGCTTCCCACCGTCCTGGTGGTGCATGAGAACCGCGGGCTCAATCCGCATATCGAAGACATCGCCCGCCGGCTCGCGCTCGCGAATTTCATCGCCCTCGCGCCCGATGCCTTTCTACGGTGCGCAGCCCATCGCGGAGGACGCTGCGCGCATCAAGGCGCCTCTCTTGCTCCACTACGCGGGCGCCGATGATCGGGTCAATGCCGGTTGGCCCGCCTATGAGACGGCGTTGAAGGCGGCCGGTGTGTCCTATCAGGCCTATGTGTACGCCGGGGTACAACACGGGTTCAATAACGACACCACGCCGCGCTATGACGAGGCGGCAGCCCACCTTGCCTGGGAGCGTTCGATCGCGTTTCTGAACCAGCACCTTCGCAGCTGATCCCGCCGCGAGCCGAGATGTGGCCTGACCCGGGGGCAGCGCTCGCTTTGCTACACTCGGGGCACAACAGTTGTGTCACCGGGGTCCTACGCGATGCGAATGATCTTCTCCTGGCTACGTCCCGGCTTGCTTTTGCTCGGGTTGATTTCGGTATCGCACGCTTCGCTCGCGGCGGACGATTGGACCGATTACGGTCACGATGCCGGTGGCGGCCAGTACTCGCCGCTGTCCCAGATCAACCGGGATAACGTCTCCACGCTCGAGGTGGCCTGGGTGCATCATTCGGGCGACTTCAGGGAGGGCGCGTTCCCTAAGGGCACCTCACTCCAGGTCACGCCGATCCAGGTGAACGGACTCCTCTACTACTGCACGCCCTTCAACCGCGTATTCGCTCTCGATCCGGCCACGGGTAAGGAGCGCTGGGTCTTTGATCCGCATAGCCCTGCGCCTGACACCGGCAAGCCGATCGTGAGCGAGCCGCGTCAGAACCTTAAATGTAAGGGGGTGTCGTACTGGCACGACCCGGACGCCCCTCCCGGCAAGTTCTGTGCAAAGCGGATCTTCAAGGGCGACGTGAACGGTTATATCTACGCGATGGATGCCGACACCGGCCGTCCCTGCCGTGATTTCGGAGCGGCCAAGGGCCATCCCGGCTACGCGAGCCATGGCGACTACCCGAATTTCGGCGAAGGGTTCCACTCGATCCAGGTGCCCCCCGTCATCGTCGGCGACCTGGCCATCGTCGGCATCGCGGCGAACGACGGCATTCAGAATACGAACGACGGCGTGATCCGAGCGTTCGACACCCGCAGCGGCGAATTACGTTGGGAGTTCGATCCGATCCCGGCCGATAAGCGTGAGCTGACCGGAGCGGGAAACGTGTGGTCCACCATGAGCGCGGACGTCGAGCGCGGACTCGTGTTCGTACCGACGACGAGTCCGTCGACGGACTATTACGGTGGGGAGCGCAAGTTCGACATGCCGCTCGTGAGCGCGCTGGTCGCGCTCTCCGCGACCGATGGGCACGTGGTCTGGTCGTTCCAGACGGTGCATCACGATCTCTTTGATTACGACCATATCGGTCAAGCGCTCCTGGTCGATATCCGTAAGGACGGCCGAACCATCCCGGCGGCTCTGCTGCAGACGAAGATGGGCTACGTCTTCGCTTTCGACCGTACGAACGGCACGCCACTCTGGCCGATTGTCGAAAAGCCCGTGCCGCAATCGGACGTGCCGGGCGAGCAGTCCTCGCCGACTCAGCCCGTCCCCGTCGGCCTCGCCCCGTTTTCGCGTCAGCTCCTCAACCGTGATGACCTCGGGATCAGCCCGATCGACGGAGCATGGTGCCGTCACAAGTTCGACAGTCTCCGTTATGAAGGCATGTACACGCCACCGAGTGAGAAGGGCTCGCTCCTCTTCCCCTCGTCCCTCGGTGGCGGCAACTGGGGCGGTGCCGCGTACGACCCGGTTCGAAACCTACTTCTCGTCAAGGGCGAGAATCTCGCCACCATCATTCGGTTGGTGAAGAAAACCGACCCGGCCGTCGACGACAAGGCGCCCATCAAGGACTACGTCAACCGGCCGCTGATCGGTACGCCGTATCGAGTCGAGGGAGAGGTATTTCTGTCGCCCGTAGGCGTTCCCTGCACGCCGCCGCCCTGGGGTACGCTCACCGCCATCGACATGTCCACGGGCAAGCAGCGCTGGCAGATTCCGCTCGGCCAGGCGACCAAGTTCGGCCTCCTCGTACCCGAGTCGTTTGGTTGGGGTGCGCCGAATGCGGGAGGCCCGATGCTGACCGGCGGTGGACTCGCCTTCATCGGCGCGACCGTCGACTCGAAGTTCCGCGCCTTTGATACGGAGACGGGCAAGGAATTGTGGCAAACCAAACTCCCCGTCCCCGGCATGGCCGTACCGATGACATACGAGTACGGCGGCCGCCAGTACGTCGTCATCGCCGCCGGCGGCCACGCTTTGATCGGTACCGAGACGGGCGACTCGATCATCGCCTACGCGTTGCCGCGTAAACCCGTCACGTCCCTCCAACCGTGAAGCTGAATGTGCCGTGGGTCACGTGGCCGTCGTCCGCGGCGATGACCCGCCATTGCACTTGGTAGCTGCCGGGCTTGAGCGCCGGCAGCGGCACGACGAGCTCCGCTCCGGCCTTGGCGTCTGGATTGAGCGTCACGGGCATGGCGTGGCCAGCGGTGGTGAGCGTGAGCAGCGTCAATTGCGCCGCCTCGCTGAACCTGAGAGTCAAGGTCGCGGGCGCCTCCGCGAGCTGCGCATTGCTCTTCGGAATCGAACTCTCTAGATGAGCGTGAGCGGAGGCGGGGACCGCCACGACGAGTGACGCCAACAGGACCAAGACGGTAGCCGGCCGGAATTTCATAGCAAAGTCTCCGTAGAACCCCGGGGCATTGGATCAGGGGCGAGTCGCATCGGCAACAGCCGGAATCATCTGGTTGGGATACCAGAAGGCGACATGGCAGGCCTCGCAGATCTCATCGATATGGCCACCCGCGGTCACGAGTGCCACAGGATCCTTCGCATCGATGGCGGCCAGCGCCGAAAGTCCGGCTTCCCGGAACGACACCGCCAAGGCATTGAAGGCCGGACGGTGGTCGGCGATACGCCGGGCGATTTCCTGTGAGTTCAACGCGCCCGCCGCCTCGGCGGGAAACTCGTGGGCGCCTACGCGGCGTCCATCTATGAGAAGGAGATTGCTCGACTCGATGAGTCTAATGGCGGCCTGGCGCACCGTTTCCCATTCCTCCGGAGTCTGCGGCTGACGCTCCACGGTTCCGGCTCGGGTAATGATGGTTTCCACCGGGTCCCATACCCCATCCGCAGAAGTGTCGATCTCCGACTGCATGAGTTCCTGGATGGAGGCGACGGGTTTGATCGATGAGGGCGACGCCGACCGCTCCGAGCCGCTTCCGCCGGTATGCGCCGAGCAGCCGGCGAGTAGACCCGCCGTCATCAGAATGGGGAGAGCAGAGGGCCTCCTCCAGGAGCGAACGGACCACAGGAACCGTGAACGATTGGAACAGACAGCAGATTTTCTGATTGGCATAGTGCTGTCGCATTCTGCAAAGCCGATGCCAAAGCGACTCTGCTCCCCCAGGCTCACGGGTTTTCCTAACGTTTACCTGGCTCCAGGAACATGAGTGCGGTGCTGATAACAGGTCTTCCGCCACTCCGGCTGCTGCTAAACGAACATCGGTCCGCTGAGGCTGCTGAATATTCAGCAGCTGTCCGCAGGCGCGGCGCCGGCAGCGTCCCGGGAGCGCGAATCTCTCCGGCCCGCCGACCATCAGAATTTCCATGTTCAATCATGGCGTTTCGACCGAACGCTCCGAGCTTGCCGATGAGACGCACGTGTATCGCTGGCGGGATGGCATGCCGAGTGCAGAGGGACATCCGTGCGGCGCCCGTAAAAGGCGTTGACGAATGTTTTTTCCGACGAATGCTTTTTCCAAGGTCCTCCTCTCCATTCAGGTGTTGTCTCGATGAAAAACCTCGCACTCGCACTCCTCGCCGCCACGACGCTCGTAAGTTCGCTGGTCCAGGCCGCGGATGACGCTCCCGCCGCGCCGCCAGCTAGCCCGGCCCGTGCCCCCTCCAAAGCCCATCTGCTCTCGAAGACCGAACTCGATGCGCTGCTCGCCGAACCCTCCAAGGTCCTCGTGATCGACGTGCGTCGTCCGGACGAGGTGAGCTCGATCGGCGGCCTCCCGGTCTATCTCAGCATCCAGCAGAAGGATCTCGCCAACAGCCTCGACTGGATTCCGAAGGATCGCGAGATCATTACCTTTTCGAACCATGCGGGACGCGCTTCACGCGCGGCGGATCTGCTCGCGAGCAAAGGTTTCAAAGTAGCTGGCGCGGCGGGTGCTCAGACCTACGAGAAGGACGGTGGTACGATTCTGCACATTCCGGTGCCGCCGCCGCGTGCCGAAGGTCAGGGTCAGGGCCCGCGTCCGGCCCAGGATTAATCCCATAAGTCGCGGACTGAACTGAGCTAACCATGAGCAATACTCTCGAACCATCCGCGAATGCTGGCGCCCCCGCGGCTCCGCCTTCGGCCTGGCGTGAACTCCTGGTGAAGGAGGACTGGTGGGCCATCTGGATCGGCATCGGCCTCGTCGCCGTGGCGGCGATCCTCGCGAGCCACGGCGGAAGCCTCAAGTGGCTCGCCGTCGCGCCCACCAAATGGAGCCACCCGTCCGAGGCCATCGCCCAGTTCGCCGCCCATGCGCCGCAATATCTCGCGCTGTATGCGCTGTGGCTGATCGTGTTCGGGATCGGAGCGTCGGCGCTCGGCTATGGTGTCGGCGGCTTCGCAGCGACGTTCACGCTCGTGTACGGGGTCTCGATCGTGCTGTATTTTCTGGGGCAGTGGGACCAGTCGGCTCACTACAATCTCGAGCCGCCGCTGTTTGCCCTCGCGCTGGGCCTAATCGTCTCGAACACCGTCGGGGTTCCGAAATGGGCGGATGGCGGTCTGCGCGTCGAGTTCTACATCAAGACCGGTATCGTGCTGCTCGGCGCGGGCGTGCCCTTGGCTCTTCTCGCCTGGGCGGGTCCGGTCGCGATCCTCCAAGCCGCGATCGTCTCCATCGTGACCTTCACGGTGATCTATTTTACGGGGGTCAAACTCGGGCTCGATAAGCGCCTCGCTGCGACCCTTGGTACCGGCGGCGCCGTCTGCGGCGTCTCGGGCGCCATCGCTACGGCCGGCGCGGTCGGCGCGCGTCGGGAAGACGCCTCCATCGCCATCTCACTCGTCGTGTTCTGGGCGATCGTGACGGTGTTCGTACTGCCGCTCGTTTCGCGATCACTCAGTCTGCCCACCGGCGTCGCGGGCGCCTGGATCGGGACGTCCGAATTCGCTGATGCGGCCGGCCTCGCTGCGGCCCAGACGTATGGCGGCTATGCGGGCCACGTGCCGGGTATCTCCGGAAATGCCGACGCCTCGGTCAACGCTTTCACTCTGATGAAGGTCATCGGGCGCGACGTGTGGATCGGCGTCTGGGCGTTTGTGCTTTCGATCGTCGCGACCACTCGTTGGGAGAGCACCGGCGTCAAGGCGAAGCCCAATGCCGGCGAGATCTGGCGGCGCTTCCCCAAGTTCGTACTCGGGTTCCTGATCGCCTCCGCCATCATTACCGTGCTGGCGAATGGCTTCAGCTATGCTGAGTATAAGAAGGTCATCCAACCGTCCGTGGTCGCTCCGCTCCAGGCACTGCGTACTTGGGCGTTCATCTTCGCCTTCCTGAGCATCGGCCTCACCACCCGAATCCGCGATTTCGTCCGGATCGGCGGGGCACCGTTCTATGCGTTTACCGCCGGCGTAGTCGTTAATCTGATTCTGGGATTTGTGCTCTCTACCCGGGTCTTCGTCGACTTCTGGTTGGCGCTCGGCGAGTGAGCCCCTCGAAGCTTGCCACGTCCCGCGCCGAGTGCGGGAGCTGCCGCCACTTCCAGGATTCCCCGGCCGAACTCGAATCGAGGCTGCCCGGTTTTCGCAGCCTCGGCTCGGCGCTGGGATCGGTGCGGGCAACCGATGGACTATGCGCGCTGCACGACCGGTATCTCGCGGCCACGTTCGGCTGCGATGCGCACGAGCGTGCTTAACGTCGAGCGCGCAGGGACGCCGCCATGTATGGCACTATCATCGGGTGAAGCACCACACCACGCGCGGCCGGATTCTCTACTTCAGCGAACAGAGCGGCGAGCGGCGCGAGTTCGGCCGGGAGTGGTTCTCGATCACCGCCCATGAAGATGGCGAGCGTACGCTCCGTGCCCAGTGTGAGATCGACGCCGGAGTCGTCGCTCCTCGCGACGTCCTGCGCGAAACCACCTACACCATGGATTCGCGGTTCAGGCCGATAGACTGCTACAACCGCCTGCATGCCAACGGGCGCTTTCTCGGCGCGGGATGGATGCGTTTCACCGACACGCTGGCGGAATGCGAAATGTTGAGTGCGACTTCCGGCCGTATTTCGCAGCGTATCGCTCTCGAGCGTCCCGCTCTGTCCCTCGGTTCGCATCCTTTGAGCTGCGATGCCCTGCATCTACCGCGCTTCGATCACGCGCGACCCGAGCGGATCCAGCCTCAGCCCGACGTGTGGATGACCTCTCTCGAACACGACGGCTGCTCCGGCCCGCTGCTCGAGATCTTGAAACTAGACATTGAATACTGCGGCCGCGAAACGATTACCGTTCCAGCGGGGCGTTTCGAAACCGATCGTTATCGATTCCTATTGGCGGGTGCGCTGCCCCGAGAGCATCCCACCGAAGACGTCTGGGTGCTGCCGGACAGCTACTTCTTCATCAAAGCGACGGTAGGTGGTTACATGGCCGCCTCGTTTGAACTCGTCGAGCTGTCTACCGACTGACAGAACCCGCATCATTGGCGGCGCAGTTCGCGGGCCTCGAGCGCCTGCCACAGTAGTAGCGCCGGCGCGCCGATGAGAATATCCCGCGCGCGGCGGATCAGTGACAGTGCCAGTGACAACTCGGCCGGCAGTCCAAACAGGCGTCCCACCCCGACATAACTCAATTCCTGGACACCGAGGCCGCTCGGCACGAGAAAGCCGATGGCCAGCACGCCACTGAGGATGCTCTCGATGGCGAGCGCATCGAGAAGGCTAGGGTGAGCTCCGAGTAGATGATAGGCGATCCAGACGTTTCCCCCGCCCGCGCACCAGCAGATGACGTGAACGACCGAGGAGGCGGTCAGGCGTCTACGATCCTGGAACAGGTCGCCGAGAGTCTTCTGCAGTTCCTCCGACCGTTGCGGCGCTTTCTCGACCCAATGTTTGAGCAGACGCTCGGTCGCCGAGCGAAACACGCGAGCGACACGTTGGCGCAACAGATAGACCACTCCCCCGCCCGCGATCAGCGCGCCGAGGCCGAGGCCGAGGGGCAAAGTTACTCGGGATCCGGGACTCCGCTCGAGTACCACCACGAGGCCAAACAAGAGGAACGGCACCAGCGCAATCCCTTCGGCAACCACATCCACGATGCTCGATGCCGCCGCCAAGGCGAAACCGACTCCGCGGAGCATCAAGGCGCGCGCCCCGAACACGACGCCGCCAATCTCGGAGAAAGGCAGCGTCGTCTCCCCGCCTTCGCGAACCAGACGCCCCCAGATGAGTATCCACGGGCGGACGCCCGGAGTGAGGGTCCACCACGCCATGCCGAGCAGCACATACACGGCGAGTTGCCAGGCAATGACCTGCCCGAGGCCTACCCAACCGATCTTGATAACCGCATGAAGGATATGGCCGGCGCCGAGCCATAGGACCACACCCGTACCGAGTGCCAGCCCCGCGAGGGCGAGAGCAATGGTGGCGGTCCTGTTCATGCGATGAGCTACGCTGTCTTGGAGCACAGCCATTCAGCAAACGGCGGACCTGTGAGGCGCCGGACTTAAGCGAGCGCCTCCCAGTATTCTTCCATCTTCCGGCGCATTGCGGCGTCCGGTAACCGACCGTGCGCAGCGGCCTGATCATCCTCGAGATGTTCGATCTTCGTGGCGCCCGGAATGGCACAGGTCACCGCGGGATTCGAGATCACATACTTGAGCAGGAACTGGCTCCAGCTATACACATCGATATCCGCCGCCCAGGGAGGGAGCGCGTGGCCCGCGGCACGCGGCAGGAGCGAGCCGCGCCGGCCACCGAGGGGCACGGCGGCCATGACCGCGATCTTGCGCTCGACCGCTACGGGAAAAACCGTCTCCGCCGCATCCCGACTTTCGATCGAATAGTCCACCTGAACGAAATCAATCGGGTACTTGCGCATGTACTCGATCAGCTGGGGATGCTGCTCCGGAGTCACGGTCGTGATACCGATATAACGGGTCTTGCCCTGTTTCTTGAGATCAATCAGGAGGGGCATCAACGGCTCGACACTCGGCAGATGATGCGCCTGGAGCAGGTCTACGTGATCGGTCTTGAGCCGCAGCAGCGAACGCTCGAAGCTCGCCCGACCTGAGACCGTGTCGCCGAACGGCGGCGTCGGCCGTGCCACCCCCTCGGCCTCGAACTTGGTGGCGATGAACATTTGCCTGCGGATATGGAGCGAGGCGAGTGCGTCGCCGATCACGCCTTCACTCTCGCCATACATCGCAGCCGTGTCGATGACATCGCCGCCGAGCGCATTCATGCGCTCGAGCAACTGACGAAAGACCGGATCCTTCGGATCGCGAAACGCGTTGGTGCCGATGCCCATGACCGCGACCGATTCGCCCGTCGACGGAATCCGGCGCTCAATCACCGGCAGGCTGAGTGGATTCAGCGCCCAAGCGCGGGAAGAGAGGACAGCGGCGGCTCCGGCCGCCAGGCCATACCGAAGAACATCGCGTCGCGAGCGCGTCGCTTCAATGCAAGGGATCAAGACGAGCCTCCGCAATGCGTGCACGAAAATAGGGACGATTGAAATTCAGGAGGATGATCGAAATGATCACCGACACGCTCGCTACGATCGTTAGGGAATAGTGCAGCTTCGACTCGTCATGAAAGAGATGATCGGTGAGCAACGCTACCGAGGTGGTGCCAATGAAAAAACCGACGACGCTCACCACGAAATAATAGATGGCGATGATCTGGGCGCGCATGGTTGCAGGAGCGATGGCGACGATGGCCGCGGTGCCCGCGGCCGTCGGCATGGCACCTCCGATGGTACCGGGTATCAGCATGAGTACCGCCAGCGTTGGCGACGGCATGAGCGTGAGACCTACATATCCGACGCCAAGAAACACGAATGCCAACAGACATACGCGCAGGTAGCCGTCGTCATAGCGCTTCTGAAGCCGATCCGAAAGCCAACCGCCGAAGAGCACTCCGACCAGTCCGATCGGGATCAGGATGAACCCACGCAGACGAATGAAATGGCCGAGTTCGGCCGGCGTGAGATGAAACGTGCGTCTGAGAAACTCCGGGATCCAGAATCCCACCCCGTAGGCCATGATGCCGAGCACCGACATTCCCAGCGGCAGGACGAGGAAAGTGCGCCAGCGACTGAATACATACGCCAGCGTCGTCCAGATGGGCGCGGCCGTCGGCCGACCGGCCGCGGCGCTGAAATCACGTCGTACCGGCTCACGGACGCTCAGGACGAGACCAAGCACCACGACTCCCGGAAGTCCCACCCAGATGAACATCTGCTGCCAAGGCTCGATCATGCCGACGAGTGGCCAGCGGACGGCGCCCGCGGCGACGACCGCCGGGTAGAGGAAACCGCCGATCAGAAATGCAATGCCGCTGCCGGTCGAAATGCCGGCGCTGAAGATCCCGACCGCTCGCCCGAGACGCTCACGCGGAAAATAGTCCTTCAGCATCGAAAGTGCCGGCGGATTGAGCGCCGCTTCCCCCGCACCCACCCCAAGGCGGGCCGCGAATAGCGCTAGGTAGCTCATCGCGAAACCACAGGCGAGAGTGGAAAGACTCCAGACCGCCACCCCGGAGAACACGAGCCAACGACGATTGCCCCGGTCAGCGAACCACGCGATGAGGATGCCGAACAGGGTGTAGAAGATCGCAAACGCGCCGCCCAGAAGAAAACTCATGCCGGTGTCGCTGATCGCGAGACTCTTCTTGATGCCGGGTACGAGAAGCGTGATGACTTCGCGGTCGATGTACGAAAGGATGTAGGCCGTGAGTAGCACGGCCACCACGTACCAAGCGTAGACGGGATTCGGATACGGCCGATCTCTAGCGGCCAACGGCGGTGAACCCAGGGCGTCCGTCGACTTCAACGTACGACCATCGAGTCATCCACGGCGTGGAAGATACGACCGGCACAGGCGGGGTTGTCGATGCACTCGCGCGTGAGGCGCGCCAGACCCTCGCGCGATACCGGACCGAACGCGTGCTGGTCCGCAAGCAGGCGGGCGCCATCGACCTCCCCCGGCGGCAGGTCGCGCAGGATGGCATTGCGAATGATGGTGTAGGACACACCGCTATGGATCAGCGCCTGTTCCGCGGCCCCTTTGTATTGCAGCATCGCGGACATCCGACCGATACGGTCGGAGGGATACACAGACAGGCTATCGCCCACTCCGACAGAGCTATGCAGGATGACTTGGTTGACGCCGGTGGCAGCGGCCCAGTGCGCAATCAGCTTGCCGGTCGTCTCATAGAAGCTCACGTCTTGTTCACTGCGCCCCAGAGCGTTGACGACGACGTGGAAATGGTTCGATTGCAGCGCCCGCTTCACATCGGCCTCGTCGAGGGCGTTGCCTTCGATGAGCGCGACGTCCAGACCTTGCAGACGCGATCGATCCGAGCTCGGACGAAGGAACACCGTCACCCGGTAGCCGTCGTGGACGAGCACTCGTACCACGTCTGACCCGAGCCGCCCGGAGCCCCCGAAAACGAGGACCGACTCCCCCGTCGCCGACGGCCCGGGGGAGGTGGAGGCGGTGGCGGCGCCCGCGATCGCGAGCGCGATGACCCCGAGACAGATTCGCAGGGCCACCCGCCGCCGGGTCGCCGTCTCCCGCATCAGCGCTGGCGCAGCTTACTGAGGAAGCGCAGCAGTTCCATGTAGAGCCACACGAGGGTAACCGTGAGACCGAACGCGCCGTACCACTCCATGTACCGTGGCGCGCCCTGCTGCACGCCCGACTCGATAAAGCTGAAGTCGAGGAGGAGGTTGAGCGAGGCCACTACCACGATGGCGAGCGAGATCAGAATGCCGAGCGGACTCGCGTCATTGAGGAACGGCATATTGACGTGGAAGAGGCTCAGCACGAACGACGCGAGGTAGGTGAGAGCGATAGCGCCGGTCGCGATCACGATCACCGAGACGAAGCGCTGGGTGACCCGGATGAGCCGCGTCGTATAGGCGAAAAGAAGCGCGGCCATGACCGCGAAGGTCAGGCCCGCGGCCTGGATCGCGATGCCGGGATAGCGCTGCTCGAACATCGCCGAAATGCCGCCGATGGCAAGGCCCTCGAGGGCGGCATAGGGCAAGGCCAGATACGGCGCCGCAGTCGGCTTGAAAGAGATGATGAGTGCCAGCACGAAGCCGCCGAGCAGTCCGCCCAGCATGGCTCCCTGCACGGACGCGAGGTCACCGCCGCTCGTGAAGAACTGGGCCCAGGACCACAGGGCCGTGATCATGAGGACCACGAGCATGAGAAAGGACTTATTGACCACTCCCTGCAGAGTCATCCGGTCAGCGGCGGAGCGTGGTCCGGAGAGGCCGCGGAAGGTCTTATCGCTAAGGGTCGGGTTGGCGGTCTTGTATTCCATGGCAGATATCCTGGGTGGCAGTCGATCAATCATACCGGTGTAGACCGGTCGGGGGGAGGATGGTGGCGGCCGGGGAAACCTCAAGGTTCGGAATGGCCGCCACCACCGGTTTAGCGCGGCGGCGTTCGTCATAAAGTCCCCAATGGGCCTCCTCGGGATGTACCCCGGGGGAAGCCTGGGCGTCCGCCACCCGCCAGGGCGCATCGAACGCCGCAAAGTAGGCGAACGCGCTGCGCTGGGAGGGCGCAAATCCAGCTCTCAGTGCCGCATAGAACTCGGCCTGGCGGGCGGGCGTGAAGCCGGCGGAAGCGGGTTCCGTCGGCACGCCCGTCTCCTTGACCAGAATCGGTCCGCAGAATCTCTCCCCCAGGCGCCGGACCACGTCCACGACAAAGGCGGCCGCTTGGGCCGCCGAGGCCGTGCGGAACCAGGGCTGAAAAACCGGGTGCACGTTCACCAATAGGAAATCGAGTTCAGACTGCAACGCCAGGGTCGAGGGACCGTAGAAAATGTGAAACGGCTCGGTGGTCGACAGCGGCAAAGCCGGGGCGCGACCCCGGACGCTCGCGACCAAAGAGCCAAGGTCTTCCGGTCTCCGACGGCCCGAGAAGATCATCTCATTGCCGAGGGACAGACCCACGACCAACCGCGGATGAAGTCGCGCCGCCGTGAGGGCCGCCTCGAGTTCCGCCCGATTGAAGGGATCCCAGACGCCGACGATCAGCGCGCGAAAACCCAATTCCGCAGCGATACCCGGGATCGCCTCGTGTCCATTCAACGCTCCGTAGGTAATGAGACCGTCGAACCGCGAGCGCAGTTCCCGCAGATCCTGGCGAATACTCGCCGGATCCGCCGGGGTGGCCTGGTCGCCGTGCATGCTGAGGGAAGTCGGTTCGTAGGCCACGAAGCGCCCACCCGCCATCACGGTCTGAAGGCGCTCAAGCGCTGGCTGGGCGGCCCCGCGCTGCGCGCACTTCGGCCCACCCGAGGTCGCGTGCGCAAGCGCCCCGCGCGCGACCCATACCGCAACCGCCGCAGCCCCGCTCAGGGCGTAGTGCAGCAGCGCGCGTCGATCAGTGCGCATCGGCGATCTTGGATTCGGAAGGCAGCTGCGCGACATCCCAGCCGCCGCCCAGCGCCTGAACGAGCTCGACAGCCGCCACCATCTGGTTTACCCGCAACGTGACCTCCGTCTGCTGGTCAGAGAGCAGCGTCGTCTCGGCAGTCATCACGTCGATATAGGGATCGACACCAGTCTCGTAGCGAGCGGTGGCGATATCGAGGTAGCGCTGCGCGGCGGCGACCGCCGCGCGCTGGCGGATGATCTGGTTGGAGTTGATCCTGAGCGTGGCGAGATAGTCCTCGGTCTGCTGCACAGCGGTGAGCACCGTCTGGCGATACGTCGCGACGGCCGCCTTGTATGAAGCGGTGTACTGGGCCACGGTGGCGCGCCGCAAGCCGCCATCGAACAGCGTTTCCGAGGCCGACGCGCCCGCGGACCAGACGAGGGCCGGGGCTTTGAACAGCCCCGAAATCAGCGTCGATTCCACACCGCCGCTTCCCGTGAGATCGAGACTCGGGTAATAGGCGGCCACCTCGACCCCGATCAAAGCATTAGCCTCTGCCATCGAGCGTTCTGCCGCCGCCACATCGGGACGCCGCTGCAGCAGCTCGGAAGGTATTCCCACGGGAATAGCAGGCACAGGCGTCTCGAGATACTTCACCGGCAGCGAGAATTCCGTGGCGGGCTGGCCGATCAGAGTCGCGATCGCGTGCTCGTAGAGTGCGCGGTTGGTACCAATGCCGGTGGCCGTCGCCTGAGTGTTGAGGAGGGTGACCTCCGCCTGCGCCACGTCCTCGTCCGTATCGATACCGGTCTCATAGAGCGCCCGCGTGAGCG
>Ga0116226_10000936_pt1 | contig 25479 bp, 23 predicted proteins | sample S1TSphfallax_FD_89692 | JGI IMG/M metagenome (GOLD analysis project Ga0116226, IMG submission 89692) | Host-associated microbial communities from peat moss isolated from Minnesota, USA - S1T2_Fa - Sphagnum fallax MG | ecosystem: Host-associated > Plants > Peat moss > Unclassified | place: USA... | reverse complement strand
CGCGCCGTCGATCTGCTTGATCACGACGCGCGGACGCGAGACGGCCATTTCGTAGCCCTCGCGCCGCATGTTCTCGAGCAGCACGCCAAGATGCAGTTCGCCGCGGCCGAACACTTGGAACTTGTCAGGATCCGCGGTCGGCTCGACGCGCAGCGCCACATTGTGGATCGCCTCGCGCTCGAGGCGCTCGCGAATCTGCCGGCTGGTCACGAACTTGCCCTCGCGGCCGAGGAACGGGGACGTGTTGACCTCGAAGGTCATGCTGATCGTCGGTTCATCGACGGTCATGCTGGGCAGCGGTTCGACGTTCAGGGGATCGCACAGCGTGTCCGAGACCTTGGGCTCGGGGATGCCCGCGAACGCGACGATGTCGCCCGCACCCGCGGACTCGACTTCGACGCGCGTCAAGCCGTGAAACCCCAGCACCTGGGTGATCCGTTCGGAGCGCTGCTTGCCCTCGCGGTTCACGACCGTGACGGCCATGCCCTTCTTGATGGTACCGCGCTTGATGCGACCGACCCCGATCGCGCCCACGTAGCTCGAGTAATCGAGGAGTGTCACCTGTAACTGCAAACTCCCGGCCTCATCGACGTCGGGCGGCGGGCAGTGCTCGACGATGGTCTTGAACAGCGGCTGCATGTCGCCGTCGCGGGCCGCCGGGTCCAAGCTCGAGAAGCCGCGCAACGCCGAGGCGTAGACGACCGGGAAATCGAGCTGCGCATCGGTCGCGCCCAGGCGATCGAACAGATCGAAGGTCTGATCCAGCACCCAGTTGGGGCGTGCCTCGTCGCGGTCGATCTTGTTGATCACGACGATGGGCCGCAGGCCATGTTTGAAGGCTTTTTGGGTCACGAAGCGCGTTTGCGGCATCGGGCCGTCGACGGCATCGACGAGCAGCAGCACGCAATCGACCATCGCGAGCACGCGCTCGACTTCACCGCCGAAGTCGGCGTGGCCCGGCGTATCGACGATGTTGATGTGGTATTCACCCCAGTTGATCGCCGTGTTCTTGGCGAGAATGGTGATACCGCGCTCTCGCTCGAGGGCGTTCGAGTCCATGACGCGCTCCTGCAGGTCCTTGCGCGCGTCGAGCGTGCCGGATTGGCGCAAGAGCTGATCGACCAGCGTGGTCTTGCCATGATCGACGTGCGCGATGATGGCGATGTTGCGAAGTTTCTGCGTCATGGAGCGGCCCTGCGAAACCGCCCATTATAGGGGCTTCAGGGTCACCCCGCCGCACTATTTGGCACCCCGCCTCGACAGGGGCCACGCCGCCGCCGCAGTTGGCGGCCCGCCGCGCTACTTAGCGGCCGGCGGGGGGTCCTCGACGAGCACGGGCACCGTAAATTCGCGGGTCTCCGTGATTTCATCGTGGGTCAGGTCCACGCCCAGGGCCAGTAGGAGCACCCCGGCCTTCGCCGGGGTGACCCGCACGCTGCGCTTATAGACCTCGTCGGGCACCATCGGATCGAGGGCGGTTGCGGCGTCGGGCGGCAGCGGTTCGAAACCCTCGGCGGCGGTGACCGCGACCTTGCCGCCGTCGGCCGGCACCTGCGGCAAGACCGCGAGATTGATGTCGAGCGGAGTGCCCACCCGGGGTTTGGCGTCGAATTCGTACTTCAGCGTGACGGGCACGTTCGATTTACCGAGGGTCACGGCGGCGACCATGCCGACCGTCTGCTCCGCGACCGTGGGGCCTTTTTTCACGGCGACACGGGGCTTGTGCGCCGTTTTGACCTGGTTGGCCGTGGTGCTGGCCCCCGGATCGCTGCCGCCGCAGGCGCTCAAGCACAGCGCCAGCGCACCCACGAACAGCTTCGCCTTCGTCCTGTCAGCTGCAATCATCGAACTATGATTACTAAATCCGCCCCCGACCACAACCGCGCGCTTGCGCAAGTCGTAGGTCCGTCACAGTCGGGGCCCTGTCAGAGCTCGAGCGGGGGTCCACGCACCGCGCTCAGCTGCTCGTCGAGCGCGCGATAATGCTCTTCCCAGTAGCGCGGTTCAGCGAACCAGGGGAAGGCCTTGGGAAACGCGGGATCCTCCCAGCGGCGCGCGAGCCAGGCGGTGTAATGGATCATGCGCAGGGCGCGCAGCGGCTCGATCAGCGAAAGTTCGCTGCGATCGAAGGGCGTGAACTGCTCGTAGCCGGCCACCAGATCGCGCATTTCGCTGCGCATTTCCTGGGGTCCGCCGGCCAGGAGCATCCACAAGTCCTGGATCGCGGGACCGGTCTGACAATCGTCCAAATCGACGAAATGCGGCCCGGAGTCGGTCCACAGGATATTGCCGCGATGGCAGTCCCCGTGGATGCGCCCCAGGCGGGCACCGCCCCAGCCGTCGGCGCGTGCCTCGACTTCTGCGAGCAACTCCTCGCTGACGTCATAGTACTTGTCGGCGAGGTAGTCCGGCATCCAGTCCCCCTCGAGTACGGTGTCGCGCGCCCGCCGCCCGAGTTCCTCGAGTGAGAGCCGCGCCCGATGCTCGAACCGGTCCGCCCGGCCGACGGCATGGATACGCCCGAGGAAGCGTCCCACCCATTCCCGGTCGGTGGTTGTGCCGAGCTCCGGCCAGCGCCCGCCGCGCCGGGGGAACACGGCGTAGCGAAAGCCGCGGTGGCGGTGCAGGGATTCCCCGTCGCTCACCAACGGGGCGACCACGGGAATTTCCTGGGCGGCGAGCTCCAGTGCGAAGGCATGCTCCTCCCGGATCGCCGCATCGCTCCAGCGGCCGGGCCGGTAGAACTTCGCGACCACCGGCGCCTCCTCTTCGCGGCCGATCTGATAGACGCGGTTCTCGTAACTGTTGAGCGCGAGCACGCGCCCATCGCAGCGAAACCCGGCGGTCTCGAGGGCGTCGAGAACGGCCTCGGGCGAGAGCTCAGCATAGGGAGTATCCTCGGACATGGCGGCAGTCTACAGGGTTGAAGCCGCTTCCCCGGCTACGGCACGCTGCTAGACTAGTAACCATGAGATTGCCCCGCCCCAAATCCTTGAGCGGACTGATGCTGATCGGTTTCACGATCGTGGCCGCGCCCCTGCTGTTCGCGATCGTCAATGCGGCATTGCAGATGAACCGGCTCTCGAATCGCAGCGAACAGCTCGTGATCCACGGCATGCAGGGCACACGCAACAATCAGGTCTTGTTCGAGCAAATCAGCGCCCTGGAGCGGACCGCACGTCTCTACCAGATCATCGGCACGGCGGACCTGCTGGACGTGTATGCCCGCAACAACGCGCGCCTCAACGCCGCGGCCGAGCAGCTGCGACGGCTGCCCGTGGATGCGCAATCTGATCAAGATCTGCGGTCGTTGCAGGCGCAGACCGCACATCTTCTCGAGGAACTACGCGATGCGCCGACCAACTCGCCGCTCGTGGCAGCAGCGGTCGACAGCTTTCCGCAGATCTCCGATCTCGCCTCGAAGGTCTCGGACCGCACGAACGTCGAGATCGACCGGCAGCTCAGCAGTTTGCAGGAGCAGGCCGAGCGCGCCCAAAAGCACTTGTTCTGGCAGACCTTGCTGCTGATCCCGATGACGCTCGCGGTCGTGGGCCTGTTCACCTACTTGTTCGGCCGGCCGATCCGCGCGATCGACCGGGCGATCAGCGAACTCGGCCGCGGCACCTTCTCCCGCCCGATCGCGATCGATGGACCCGCCGATCTCGAGCGGCTCGCGGCGCAGCTGGAGTGGCTGCGCGGTCGGCTGCTCGATCTTGCCCAGGAAAAGAATCGCTTCCTGCGACATATGTCGCATGAGCTGAAGACCCCGCTCGCCAATATTCGCGAAGGAACGGAACTTTTGATGGACGGCGCCGTCGGGGAGCTGCAGAGCGGCCAACGGGAGGTAACCGCCATCCTCAGAGAAAATGGCATGAAGTTACAACGTCTGATCGAAAACCTGCTGTCCTTCAGCGCCTGGCAGGCGAAGAGCGTCGGCCTCGAGATCAGCGAGTTCAAACTGCGGCCGCTCATCAAGACCGTGCTCGAGAATCAGCAGCTGACCTTGGTTGCCCAGCGCGTGCGCCTCGACGTGCAGGTCGAGGACCTCACGCCCACGGCGGATCGCGGCAAGTTGCGCCTCATCCTCGATAACCTCCTCTCGAATGCGATCAAGTTCACGCCGCGCGGCGGGACGATCTCGATCCATGCGCGCAAGGAACGCGAGCAGCTGCTGATCGACGTCATGGACAGCGGCCCGGGCATCCCCGCCGACGAGCGCAACCGCATCTTCGAGGCCTTCTATCAAGGCAAGACCCCCCAGGGCGGCCACGTCAAGGGTACGGGCATCGGCCTCTCGGTCGTGACGGAATTCGTCAATGCCCACGGCGGCAGCGTCGAGATCCTCGAAGCCAAGACCGGCGCGCATTTTCGCGTCCGCCTGCCGCTGCGTCCCATCGCGGTCGCGCCCCCGGAGAAGGCCCATGCGGCTTGAGGGTGGGCGGCGGGGCGCCGCCATGGGTCTCGCGCTGGCCGCGCTCTCATCGGCGGCCTTCCTCGGCCTCACGGGCTGCGGTGCGAACGGGGGCATCAAGACGCCGCGCCCGGCGCCCACCGTGACCCCGCCTCTCGATGCCGGGGCGATCGGCCCGGTGCTCGAACTCATGAGCTCGCTGCCCCAGGGGGATCCGGCGCGGCAGGCGGAACTGTTCCAGCAAGCCAAGGATTCCGCGGAACTCTCGCCGACGACCAGCAACAAACTGCGCTATGCGCTCGCGCTCGCCACGCCCGGCCACAGCGGCGCGGATCCCGTCGCCGCCCAGCGACAGTTGTCGGAACTGCTGGCGAGGCCCGAGACTCTACTGCCGATTGAACGCATGCTCGCCACCGTGGAATTGAAGGAGGTCGAGCAGCAGCTGGTCCTGCTCGCCGATGCCAAGCGTCTGCGGGACGATGCCGCGCGTGAAGCGCATGGCGACAAGCTCGCGACGATCAATCGGCGTCTGGCGGCGGAAACCGATGAAAACGCGCGTCTGCGCAAGGCATTGGACGAGGCCAGAGCAAAACTCGACGCCGTGACCCATATCGAGCGATCGATCAATGATCGGGGCTCCAGTGTTCCGACGAACCCTTGAGCACCCGGTACTTTCAGGAGACAGCCCTTGAACGCCTATACGAACGCCGCAACGACCTCGCTGTCCTTCGGCCTGACCTCGGGACGCCGCGACGTCCCGCCGCAAAAGCGTAAAGCCCGAATCTTGGTCGTCGATGACGATCCGGGCCTGCTGCGACTCCTGACGATCCGCCTGCGCGCCGAGAGCTACGACGTCGAAGCCGTCGAGAGCGCCGCGGCGGCGCTGGCTGCCTGCATCCGCTTCCGTCCCGACCTCGTGATCACCGATCTGCGCATGGACAACATGGACGGCATCGGGCTCTTGAAGGAGCTGCAAAGCCGCTGGCCCGGCCTGCGCGTCATCATCCTGACCGCGCACGGCACGATCCCCGATGCGGTGCATGCCACGCAGAGCGGCGCCTTCGGATTTCTGACCAAGCCGGTCGACAAGCAGGAACTGCTCGATCAGGTGCAAAAAGCGCTGAAGTTTTCCGGCTTCGCGCACGTCGACGAGGATTGGCGCGCCAGCATCATCACCCGCAGCCAGGTCATGGAAGACAAGCTCGCCCAGGCGAACATGGTCGCCGGCACCGACGCGCGCGTGCTGCTGACCGGCGAGAGCGGCACGGGCAAGGAATTGCTCGCGCGCGCGATCCACGAGGCGAGCCCGCGCAAGCACAAGCCGTTCGTGACCATCAACTGCGGCGCGATCCCCGAGAATCTGCTCGAGAGCGAATTGTTTGGTGTCGAGAAAGCCGCTCAGGACAAGCACGCGGCGGCGGCAGCGTCCGGCCAGCACCTCGGCCTGTTCCAGTCCGCCGAGGGCGGCACGGTGTTGCTCGACGAGATCGGCGACATGCCGATGCGGCTGCAGGTCAAGCTGCTGCGTGTGTTACAGGAAAACCAGATCCGCCCGGTCGGCAGCGGCGAACCGGTTTCGGTCAACGTGCGCGTGATCTCGGCCACGCATCGCGACCTCAATCAATTGATGATCGGCGGACATTTTCGCGAGGATCTGTATTACCGCCTCAACGTCGTGCACATCGAGATCCCGCCGCTCGGCAAGCGCCGCGAGGACATCCCGCTGCTGGTCGCCCATTTCTTGGAGCAACTCGCCAAGGAGATCGGTCAACGCAAGATCTATGCGCCCGAGGCGGTGGAACTGCTCGCGACCGCGGAATGGCCCGGCAACGTGCGCCAGCTCTACAACATCGTGCGCCAGAACGTCGCGCTCTCGCATGGGCCCATCATCACGGCCGAAGTCGTGCAGCAATCCTTGGGCGGCGGCGGCTCGGCGCGGCTGCCCTCGTTCGACGAAGCGCGCGACGAATTCACCCGCAACTACCTCTCGCAGATCCTGCAGATCACGACCGGCAACGTGAGCCAGGCGGCGCGCCTCGCGAAGCGCAATCGCACGGACTTCTACAAGCTGCTGTCGCGCCATCAGCTGTTGCCGGACGATTTCAAGAAGACTTAAGGTCGCCCTTACTGGTAGAAGTCGCGCACCGCCGAAACCACATGCGCCAATTGCGTCTCGGTGAGTTCCGGAAAGATCGGCAAGGCCAAGGTTCCGAGCGCCGCGCGTTCTGACTCGGGGAAATCGCCGGTGTGGTACCCCAGGTAGGCGAAACATTGCTGCTGGTGCAGGGGCACGGGATAGTAGATCTCCGTGCCGATGTTGCGCTCGCCCAGAAATTTCTTGAGCTCGTCGCGCCGCTCCGCACGCACGATGTATTGGTTGAAGATGTGCCGGCCGCCGGGGATCTCGATGGGCGTCGTGAAGCGGGAGCCCAACTCAGCGGCGCCGAACGCGCGGTCGTAATACGCGGCGTTGCGGCGCCGGCCTTCGGTCCAGCCGTCGAGGAACTTCAGCTTGACGCGCAGCACGGCGGCCTGCAGTTCATCGATGCGAAAGTTGCCGCCGATGAACGCGTGATAATATTTGGGCTTGCCGCCGTGCACCCGCAGGACCCGCAGATGTTCGGCGAGCACCGGATCGTTCGCCGTGCACAAACCCGCATCGCCGAAAGCGCCGAGATTCTTGCTCGGAAAAAACGAGAAACAGCCGACGTCGCCGAAGGAACCGACGCGCTGGCCGCGATATTCCGTGCCGATCGCCTGCGCCGCATCTTCGATGACTTTGAGTCCGTACTGCCGCGCGATCGCGAGCAAAGGCGCCATGTCGGCCGATTGCCCGTAGAGGTGCACGGGCATGATGGCGCGGATCCGGCCGCCCGTGAGCCGATTGACGAGCACCCCGTCGCGCAAGTCGCCCTGCGCGTCGAGGAAGACCTGGACCGCCGCCGGCGAGAGATTGAAGGTCACCGGGTCGATGTCGCAGAACACCGGCCGGGCCTGTAGACGGGCGATCGTCCCGGCGGTCGCGAAAAAGGTGAACGGCGAAGTGATCACCTCGTCGCCGGGACCGATATCGAGCGCCATGAGCGCGAGCAGCAAAGCATCCGTGCCGGAAGAGACGCCGATACCGAAAGAGGCTCCGCTATAGCGGGCAATTTCCTCTTCGAGGCCGCGCACGTGCTCACCCAGGATGAATTGTTGGCTTGCACAGACTTGATCGATGATCGGCATGACCTCATCACGAATTTGTAAAAATTGCGCTTTGAGATCGAGCAAGGGCACGGTTGTCATGGCTGGTTAGAATACCATTTTGGTGCGAGAGATCGTTTTGGTGCAGCCAAGAAATCGTTTTGGTGCGAGCCCGGGTGCAAGAATTTGTGGAAATAGTTCACGCAATGAACTCTCAGTTTCATCATAATGATCCCAGATTATGTTGCCCAAGTCCGCATTCTCGCAGCGCTCCGGGCTCATGATGCTCATTCCTATTCCAATGGATCGCTGATGGCGCAACCGGTACTGGTCAAGCAGAGCTTTCTGATCGCCCTATTGACCGGTGCGCAAGCCGTCATGCCGGCCGTGGTCGCGGTGCTGTTTCTGTACGCGATCATCCTCGGCTTCGGCGCACAGTTCGACCTGTCCAGTCTCACGGTCGTGCTCGTGCTGTGCCTGACGATGGTGCGCCCGCCGCGGGAAGTCAGCATCCAGCTCACCTCGGAACGGACGACCGCGGTCGCGGACGTGTTGTTCCATTGGTGCCTCTTGCTGCTGGTCCTGCTCGCCATCGGGTATTTGACCAAATCGCTCGATGGCTATCCACGGCGGGTCTACCTCGCCTGGGCCCTGGTCACGCCCGTCGGGCTCATCGCCACGACGCTCGTGATGCAAGAGGTCATGCGCCGATTCTTGATGAGCGCCTTCGGCAATCGCAACGCCATCTTCGCGGGCTACAACAACAGCAGCCTCGAACTCGCCAAACGCCTGCAGCGCAATCCCGGCATGCGCATCGAGGTCGCGGGATTCTTCGACGATCGCAGCGTCGACCGGCTCGCGATGGAAGCCGACACCCGCCTCGTCGGCTCGCTCGCCGACGTCGCCCGCTACGTCAATGACAACGGCGTGGACATCATTTTCGTCGCCCTGCCGATCCGCCACATCCAGCGCGTCATGAACCTGCTCGATGATCTGCGCGACACCACGGCCTCGATCTACTACGTGCCGGACATCTTCGTGTTCGACCTCATTCAAGCCCGATCGGGCGAGATCCACGGCATCCCGGTCGTCGCCATGTGCGAGACCCCGTTCTACGGCTATCGGGGCGTCACCAAGCGGCTCACGGACATCGTTTTCTCGGCCGGGATCCTGCTCATGACCCTGCCCGTGCTGGTCCTCGTGGCCGTGGCGGTCAAGCTGTCCTCGCCGGGTCCGATCATCTTCAAACAGCGTCGCTACGGCCTCGACGGCCGCGAGATCCAGGTCTACAAGTTTCGCACCATGCGGGTCACCGAGGACGGCACGAAGATCCGCCAGGCCTCGAAGTCCGACTCCCGGATCACCCGGATCGGCAGCATCCTGCGCCGCTCCTCGCTCGACGAGCTGCCGCAGCTGATCAATGTGCTGCAAGGACGCATGAGCCTCGTCGGCCCCCGCCCACACGCGGTCGCGCACAACGAGGAATACCGCAAGCTCATCAAGGGCTATATGGTGCGGCACAAGGTCCTGCCCGGCATCACGGGACTCGCCCAGGTCAACGGCTGCCGCGGCGAGACCGCCCAGCTCGAGGACATGCAGGCCCGCGTCAACTACGACCTGGATTACCTGCGCTACTGGACGCCGATGCTCGACATCAAGATCCTGTTCCTCACGATCTTCAAAGTGTTTCGCGACGAGAAGGCGTACTAGCACCGCAGCTCGGCTCATGGCGACCCCACAAAAACCCGGCGCCGCCAGCGCAGCCTTGCTCGATTCGATCCGCAGACACCCGCAATTGCCGGGACTCGGGACCGCGATCTCGCGGATCGTCGCGATGGTCGATGCCGACGTCGAATCGATTCAGGAGCTGCGCGATTTCGTGCTCGCCGACGTGCATCTGACCCAGCGCGTCCTCGGGCTCGCCAATAGCGTCACCTACCGGCGCAGCTATCATGAGGTCACGACCACCGTCACCCGCGCAATCGTCGTCATCGGCTTCGAACAGGTCAAGCTCCTGGCCCTCGCGATGGTGTTCGTCGAACAGGTGGCAGAGGCGAATCGAGCGGCCCTCATGAAGGCGGAGCTCATGCAGGCGCTGCACTCCTCCCTGTTGGCCCGCGCCCTATCGCGTCAGCTGAGCGCCGAGGCGAACGAGCGCGCCGCGATCGCGGCGCTGCTCGGCAATGTCGCCAGACTATTGCTCGTGCTCATCGATTTCGAGCGCTATCAGGCGCTCATCGAGCGTGTGCGCGCGGGCAGCTCCGAAGCCGCTGCCGCTCAGGAGGTGCTGGGCATGCCGCTGCGGAGTCTCACCCAGGAAGTGTTGAGCCTCTGGGGCATACCGGATGCGATCGCGCAGTTGAGCCTGGGCGGCGGCAGATCCCCCGCCAACGGCCCCTCGGGGCGCCTGGAACGGATCGTGAGCCTGGCGACGACCACGGCGCAGCACCTGCGGCATCCAGCAGGCCCCGAGCGCGAGGCAAAGCTCGCCGAGGTCCGCAAGCAATGCGTCACCGCGGGCGGCATCACAGCGGAGGCGTTCGATCGTTGGGTCGCCGCCGCCGAGGAGCAGATGGCCCCCTTGCAGGCGGGGCTCGAGGAGCCCGTGGCGGGCCCGGACGCGAGCCCCGGCGAACAGCCCGAAGGCATCCTGCTCGGCGACGTGACCCCGCCCGTCGGCGCCTTGAACGCGATCGGCAAGCCCGCGAACAGCCAGGAGCTGGTGCTGGCGCGGCTGCAAGATCTCACCCAGCTGATCGCCGAGCGCCGCGGCTTGAGCGCGATCCTGCTCACGGCGCTCGAATGCCTGCACGCCGGCTTCGGCTATTCGCGGTCTCACCTGCTGCTGCGCGACGCGGGGACTGCGAAAATGCGCGCCCGGGTCTGGTGCGGCGCTGTCACGGCGGCCGAGGCCAAGCACCTGGAAATCGACTTGGACGCCAGGAGCGATTTTTTCGCGGCGGCGATCCGCCGCGGCTCGGATCTACAAATTCAAGACACGCGTGCCCCGCAAATCGCGGCGCGCCTGCCGGGGTATTTCCTCAAAGCCTGCGGCCCGATGAGCAGCTTCATCCTGCTGCCGATCGTCTCCGAGAATGTGGCCATTGCCTGCATCCTGGTCGGCCGCGACGTGCCGGAGCCCGCGCCGATCAGCGCCGAGGACGTGCGCCTGCTGCGCACCGTACGGGGTCAGATCGTGCTCGCGATGAAGACGGTCAAATGACGATAGGAAGGCCGCGACCGAGGATTCAAGACGGCTTGGGGGTTTTCAAGGGCAGAAACAGCAGCTGCGCCTCCCGATTACGCATCTCTTTTTCCGGCACACCCGCGTCCTCGGCAAATTCTGCCCAGCGCTTGACCGCCGTGCGCACCTGGACGATGACCTGGGGTGCTGTGCCAATGGCGAAGCGGTCGGCCACTGCCAGGAGATCTCCATGGGTGATGTCTTTGAACTTGCCATTGACCGACATCAAATGTTGGTTAGTCCATTCACCCGCGGGGTTGTGCGCAAAAGTCACATCGTAAGCCGGGGCGAGTTCCCAAGCGCTTCCTTGTCGGAGGAGAAAGGAAAAATTCTTGGTGTGGTCATCGCAGTTGCGAGCCATCACGTTGAATACCATGCGGCGAAACGCTTCTTCTTGGTCTTTGTAAGGCAGGCGCAGCTCACGCATCGTGCCAAAAAGTTGCGCGTAGGAGTGGGTTCCCTTCTGTTTGTAATCCAGATGGGCCATCGCGCACAGGGTCTGCATGTGATGCCGGACGTCACCGTCCTCTCTGTCGAAACGACGCGTCATGAAGTGCGCACGGCCATTCTCTTCGAGGAGCCGGCTTTCGGACATCGTGATCCCTGCAGCGCGCGCCATCAGAAAGTACGCGTACTCGATACGCCCATAGTGACTCGAGGTGCCGAGTTCCTGGTCCGCTCCCATGCCATCGAGTTTCAACAGCCACTGCTCAAAGCCACGCGGGGCCGCCAAGTGTCCGGTGCGTATCTCCTGTGTGGTCGGGTTCCAGGCAATCACCGCTTTCGCTCGAGCGCCGCCGGCGGAAGTACCCACTTCGATGATGCTGCGCAGGGCCGCGTTGGCGGCATCTTCGGCCGCGATATCCCCGCGCACAGCCCGCCGGGCCTCATCCACCAACTGACTGAGTTGGACAGGAGTGGGCGTGCGGGTCGCGGGGCCACGGGCGGGGCGAAAGCTCAGCGCCCCCATGGCGCGGTTACTCATATAGGCCAAACGGTCCAGCGGCGTGACGGCCGCAGCGGAGATACCGCGATCGGCCATATACTTGTTGATCAGCGCGTTGCCGAAGTCATCTGGCAGCGAATCACTCAGCAGGGCCGGCAGGCGCTTATAAGTCAGTTCCGGCAGGTCCGGAAAGAGGAAGGTCCGCTCCTCACTGATGGGCATATGGAGCGGTGATAACTCGATGCCGCGCCGGCGAAATTCCGGGGTGAAGCGAAACGCATAGAATCCGTAGGCCCGATCCAGGGCAACGGCCCCGATCATCTGCCCCCACAGATGTACTTCCACCCGATCGACATGGGTAAACGGAGCCGGGGTGCTTCTGCGGGCGGTTTTGCGTCTAGTCGGCACGGCTCACCTTGCGCGCGCGCTTCCGCTCAAAAGAGCCTCTCGGCAAGCTGAGCGGATTGATCGTCGGAGTGGGTGCCAAGCTTTTGAGCCATTCTTCTCGCCCCAAGGCCCGCAGCGCGGTTACCAGCGTGCGCACCGTGGCGCCTTCGCCGCTCTCGAGATTCTGGAGGGCATGTAGGCTGATGCCCGCTTGAGCAGCAAGCTCAGCTTGGGTCAGGTTCCGGTCTATTCTGAGTTTGCGAATGCTCGTGCCTAACCAGGTCGCAAGCTCGGCCGGTGTATAACTCGTTGTCATTGCAAACATCCTTATAAAACTTATTTGTTATAATAAACCTAAATAGGATTTTTATAACGACAATGTCTGAATTAAATATCTAAATAGATTGTTTATTGAGTTGTGTTGTTCTGTATAAAACATCTAATTAGAATATTTAAATGAGATTTTCGACTTAAAACATTGAATTCGATGTTTTGTTGGATTGAAGAAAATCCAGGGTTTCGCCCTCCCGCCATTCTTCAAAAAGGCCCTATCTAAGCCCTGGCTGAATCGGCGGCGGGCTGCTCGATCGCCACCCCGGCGAGCACGAAGCCCGCCTCGATCCGATACCTTCCCGCGAGCGGAAACGCGGTATAACTTTCGATGACGAACGGTCGCTTGGGGCGCAAAACCCAAGCGCCGCTGGTCGCCGGCCACTCCGGTAGTTCGACCGCAGCGTCCTGGAAGTAGAGCCATTGACGCGCGAGCGGATACTGGACCTTGTAAAAGGCCTCCTTGACGGCGAACACCAGGGTCGCCGCGACGCTCGCCTCCGCCGTGGGCAAGCGCGCGAGCCAGGCGAGTTCGGTCGGCACACAAATCCGCGACTGCAGGGACGCGCTAACGCGCCCCGCTTGCTCGACGTCGAGCCCCAGCCCCTGGAAGCGGCTCGCCTCCCCCACGACCGCGGCGCATAGACCTTCCGTGTGCGTGATGCTGCCGACCGTGCCCGCGGGCCAGAGCGGCTCTCGATTGGCACCGACCCGAACAGGGAAGCCGGTGATCCGAAACTCCCGAAGTGCCCGGCGCGCGCAGGCCCTACCCGCGGCAAATTCTTGCGCGCGCTTGGCAACGGCTCTCGGTCCGAGATCGGCCGCCTCCTCGGGCAGGAGTTCAGCCACCACGCCAGGCCCGCGCGTCTCGGCCACGACCACGCCCGGCGGAAAGAGCGCGGCCAGCGCGCTCGAAATCCGGGGTCCCAATGCGTCATCCATGGAGCTATGGTACGTGAACGGCGTCGATGGATCGGTTTGGCAATACCCTCTAAAATAATGGTTACTAATGAGACCATTATTGAAGGCAGCGCCGTGAAGTCGCTTTGGGAGACCATCACGGAGTCGCATCCGGGGTTGCCGGGCGCTTTCCATGGTCGACTCGCCACGGTCTCGGTGCGCGAACTCGCCGGCGGATCGCTATTCGGCGGCGAGCTCGAACGACTGCGCGGACAGTGCGTCTTGCTGGCCACGCGCGAGCAGTTGGGTACGGCGCTCGCTTTGATTGAACTCGATGGCGTTGCAAGACGCATCGTGCTCTGTACCCCCGATCTCGATGCAGATCAGCGGCAATTCGTCGCCGCGACCGCCGGAGCGCAGGTTCAGGTCACGGACGAGTCAGGCGCCGCGCCGACCCCGGAGCTGCCCCGCCTGATCGTCGCCACCCACCCCATCGCTGAACCCCCGGTGCGTCGAGCGAGCGAGACGACCGAGTGGCTGCTGTTGACCTCCGGCACGACCGGGACGCCGAAACTCGTCTCCCATACGCTCGCGAGTCTCGCGGGTGCGCTGCCGCGAGCGATGCCGGCGGACGGTGCTACGGTCTGGAGCACTTTTTACGACATCCGCCGCTATGGGGGACTGCAGATTTACCTGCGCGCGGTCTTGAGCGGCAGCTCGCTCGTACTCTCCTGCCCGCAGGAATCCGTGCAGGAGTTTTTCCTGCGCGGTAGCGCCGCGGGCGTGACGCATATTTCGGGCACACCGTCGCACTGGCGCCGGGTGCTCATGAGCGGCAGCGCCCGCACCCTGCGGCCCGGCTATGTGCGCTTATCCGGCGAAGTCGCCGACCAGACCGTGCTCGATAATCTACGGGCCAGCTACCCGGACAGTCGCATCGGCCATGCGTTTGCCTCGACCGAGGCCGGCGTCGCTTTCGACGTCAACGATGGTCTTGCGGGCTTTCCCGCCGACTTTCTCGACGGCGTACGCAACGGCATCGAGATGAAAGTCGAAGATGGCACGCTGCGCATCCGCTCGGAGCGCAACGCCCGGCGCTACGTCGGCAATTCGGCGAGTCCGCTCACCGAGGGTGATGGCTACGTCGATACCGGCGACCTCGTCGAATTGGTGGACGGGCGCTATTACTTTCGCGGCCGCAAGAGCGGCGTCATCAATGTGGGGGGCCTCAAGGTCCACCCGGAGGAAGTCGAGTCCGTGCTCAATACCGATCCCCGGGTCCGCATGTCCTTGGTGCGCGCACGCCGTAATCCGATCACCGGCGCCGTCGTCGTCGCCGACGTCGTCCTGCAGGAGCCCGCGCAAGCCGACAGCGAAGCGGCGTCGGCGCAGCTCAAACGCGAGTTGATCGAGGCCTGTCGCGCCGCCCTGCCGGCCCATAAAGTGCCGAGTGCCCTGCGCTTCGTGCCGGCCCTGGAGCTGACCGCGGCCGGGAAGTTGGTGCGCCCCAGTGCGTAACGTCATCGTCACCGGCGGCAGCCGCGGCATCGGTCTCGCGATCACGACCCAGCTCGCGGCCGCGGGCTACCGGGTGATCGCCGTGGCACGCAAGCCCAGCGAGGCCCTCGCCGCAGCGACCGCCGAGGCGGCGAGCCAGGGCGTGGGGGCGGGCGCGATCGAGTTTCGGGCCCGCGATCTTGCCGACACGACCGGGCTGTCGGCGTTCGTACGCGGCCTGCGTCAGGACTTCGGACCCGTCTATGGGCTGGTCAACAACGCTGGTTTGGGCACGGGCGGCATTCTCGCCAACATGCCCGATCGCGACATCGAGCGCCTCGTGCAGCTGAACACGCTCGCGCCGATCCTGCTGACCAAGTACGCCTCGAAGTCGATGATGATGGAACGCAGCGGCCGGATCATCAACGTCGCCTCGATCGTCGCCAGCACCGGCTACACGGCGCTGTCCGTCTACAGCGCGACCAAGGCTTCCTTGCTCGGCTTCACGCGCTCCCTCGCGCGCGAACTCGGACCCTTAGGCGTCACGGTCAATGCCATTGCGCCGGGCTATATCGCCACCGACATGACCGAGGAGCTCACCCCGGAACAGCGCGACACAATCGCCCGACGCAGCGCGCTCAAGCGCATGGCCGAGACCATCGACATCGCCCGCGGCGTCGAATTCCTGCTCGGCGAGGGAGGCCGCAACATCACCGGGACCACGCTCACGATCGATGCGGGGAATACGGCCTGAGCCGAAAGCGAGTCGGCGAGAACGATGCGTGGATCGCGGCGACACTCGATTACCTGAAGTTTTGAATGCTTAGACCCGGATCTTCCCCGCCACCAGCGCCGCATGCACCTCTGCATCGAGCGGCACATAGGCGCGCACGCGAGGATCGTCGAAGTAGAGCGGATCGCTGACCAGTCCCGGATCGAAGCCCTCGCGCAGCAACTCCTGTTTCTTCGGCTTGAACGTACCGGTGGCCGCAAGCGCCGGTAACAGGCGCAAGAACACGGGACGCGCATAGGCGGGCAAGCGCTCCGCGACAGCGAGGCGAAAGGCCGGCAAATCAAATTCTGCGGCCACGACCAGCGCCGCCATGCCGGCGCGTCCGTCGGTCGCCGGGATCTGCACGCCGAAAACGACCGCCTCGCGCACACCCTGGATCGCGGTCAAGGCCGAGACGACTTCGGCGGTCGACACGTTCTCGCCTTTCCAGCGAAAGGTCTCCCCGACCCGATCGACGAAGTAGTAGAAGCCGCGCTCATCCTGGCGCATCAAGTCGCCCGTGCGGTACCACAGGTCCCCCGGCGTGAACACGTCGCGCAGCAACTTGCGGTCGCTGGCCGCAGCGTCTTGATAGCCCTCGAAGCGCCCTCCGCGCTGCGCGTCCCCGCTGACCAAACCGATCGCTTCCCCGGCCTCATCAGTCGCGCAGGCCTGACAAAAACCGGTCGGATCGCGGATCGGATCGCCGCTGTCCGCGGCAATGCGCACCAAGGCCACGGGCAGTCGCGCCGCAAGGAACGGCGGAATGCGGCCGATCGCGCCCGGCTCGCCCTCGCAGTTGTACAAGGAAAAATTGCCCTCGGTGGAGGCGTAATATTCGAGGATACGCGGCACGCGGAAACGCTCCTGGAACGGGCGCCAGACCTCGGGACGCAGGCCGTTGCCACAGGCGATCCGTAGACGGTGCTCGGTCTCCTCGGCCCGCTGCGGCGCATTGACGAGGTAACGGCACAACTCGCCGATGTACTGGAACAAGGTGCAGCCGGAATCGCGGACGTCGCGCCAGAAATCGGTGGCGGAAAAGCGCTCGCGAATTTCCACGACACCGCCGCCGATCAGGGTCGCTCCCGTCGCGACGACCCCACCGACGCTGTGATAAAGGGGCAAGCAATCATACATGCGATCTTCGGGCGTCACGTCGAGCAAGCCCGAGAACCACTGACTCCATTGCAGCAACCGATAATGGCTGACCTTGGCCGCCTTCGGCAGGCCCGTCGTGCCCGACGTGTAGATGTAGAGCGCCGTGGCGTTACTGTCCGGTAGCGCCGCTTCGGTCGGGCTCAAGACAGCATCCGGCACACCGTCGAGGCCGGGCAGCAGGGCCGCAAACTCTTCGCCGCTGTCGCCATGCACCCAGATCGCCGCGGGCGGCAGACGATCGCGCACGGCCGCGAGCGTCGCGGCATAGTCGGCACCGACGAGGATGCACTTCGGTGCGACGATGCGCAGGCAGTGTACGAGCGCCTCTCCGGTCAGATGGGTGTTGGCGAGCGCCACGACCACGCCTAAGCGCGTGAGCCCAAACCAGACGGCCAGGTACTCCGGGCAGTTGCCCATGAGCAAACTCACCGTATCGCCGCTGCGCAGTCCTTGCGCCATACCCCAGCGCGCATATTGGTGCGCGCGAGCGGCGAGCGCGCGGTAGGTCAAGGCGCTGCCGGGCGCTGCCAAGGCGAGTTTGCCGGCGTGCTGATCCGCCAGTCGGTCGATCAGCAGCGGCATCGACATATCACGCTCGCGCTCGATCGATGCGGTGCGCTCCAGTGCGCGCAGCCAGGCGCGCCGCGCCCATTTGGCGTCGGGTTCAACTCGGGTATTCACAACTTGCGAACCGTACCACGCCGCGCCGCGGTGTTCGCGCTAAACTGGCGCTCAGTTTTTACTATCCCGCAGGCCCATGAAACGCGAAACCATCGCCATCCACGGCGGCTTCGATTCCGATCCGGCCACGAAAGCGGTCGCCGTACCGATCTACCAGACCGCCGCTTACTCGTTCGACAGTGCCGAACATGGCGCTGCGCTGTTCAATCTCGAGGTCGAGGGCTACCGCTATACCCGGATCAGCAATCCGACGACGGCCGTGCTGGAACAGCGTGTCACCGAACTCGAAGAAGGCGTGGGCTCGCTGTGCGTCGCCTCGGGACAAACGGCGCTCTATTACGCCGCGCTCAATGCCACGGAAATGGGGCGCAACATCATCTCCGTGCCGCAGCTCTACGGCACGACCTACACCTTGTTCGCGCACATCTTGCCGAAGCTCGGCGTCGGCGTGAAATTCGCCAAGTCCGACCGGCCGGCCGACATGGATGCGCTGATCGACGAGAACACGCGGGCGATCTTCTGCGAGACCGTGGGCAACCCAGCCGGGAATGTCTGCGACCTGGAGGCCTTTGCCACCCTCGCGCATCGGCACGGCGTGCCGCTGATCGTCGACAACACGGTCGCCTCGCCAATCCTCGTGCGCCCGGGCGAATACGGCGCGGACATCGTCGTGCACTCGCTGACGAAATTCTTAGGCGGTCATGGCACGAGCTTAGGGGGCGTGGTCGTCGACATCGGCGGCTTCGATTGGAATGCCCATGCGGCGCGTTACCCGCAATTCACGACACCCGATGAGTCCTATCACGGCCTCGTCTACACCGAGCATTACGGCAAAGCTGCATTCATCGGCCGCTGCCGCAGCGTGTACCAACGCACCATGGGCGCCGTGCTCGCGCCGATGAATGCCTTCCTGCTGCTGCAAGGCATCGAGACCGTGGCGCTGCGGATCGATCGGCACACGGAGAACGCCCTCAAGGTGGCGCATTTCCTGCGTGAGGATCCGCGCGTCGAGGCGGTCAACTATGCCGGCTTCCCGGACAGCCCGTACTACCCGCTCGTGCAAAAATACCTCGGCGGTCGGGCCTGCTCGCTCATGACCTTCGACATACGCGGCGGGTTCGAAGCCGGCATGCGGTTTTATAACGCCCTGAAGCTGTTCAAGCGGCTCGTGAACTTGGGCGACGCGAAATCCCTGGCCTGCCATCCTGCATCGACCACGCACCGGCAAATGTCCCCCGCTGAACAACTGGCGGCCGGTGTGGGGCCTGGCAGCATCCGCCTGAGCATCGGCATCGAGCACATCGACGACATTCGCGCCGATCTCGACCAAGCCTTGGCGGCGGCGACAACGTGAGCGCGACAGGGCTGCCGGGTGCGGTACCCGCGCTCTTTCCGACGCTCAGCGAACGCCGGCGCATCGAGGATCAACTCTCGGCGCTGTTGAGCGACACGCTCGAGCGGCTGCAAGCCGGCCCGGTGACGCCGACCCTCGATATCGCGAGCTTCCGGGCCGAGCTGCAAACCCATGATTTCCAGCGGCCGAAGCCGCTCGAGGACCTGCTCCGCTGGACCATCGAGCGCATGGAGCACGGCATCGTGCAAATGGCGAACCCGCGCTATTTCGGTCTGTTCAATCCGGGCGCGAGCTTCCCGGCGCAGTGCGCCGACCGGATCGCGAGCCTGTTCAATCCGCAGCTCGCCAGTTCCGCCTCCTCACCCGTGCCGGTCGAATTGGAGAGCCACGTGATCCGCGCGATCGCGCGCCGCGCCGGTCTCGCGGAAGGCGCGGGCGGCCATTTCGCGACCGGCGGGTCGGAGGCGAATTACACGGCTCTGCTCTGTGCGCTGACCGCAGCGCACCCGGGATTCGCGGCGGAGGGCGCGCGCGCCTTTGCCGGTCCCGTCAAGTTCTACACCTCCCGCGATTGCCACATCGCCTGGCTCAAGGTGGCGCATCAGGCCGGCGTGGGTCGCGACGCGCTGCGGCTCGTCGACACCGATGGCAGGGGCCGCATGGATGCGGCGAGCCTCGCCCGCCTGATCGCGGCCGATCGCGCCGCGGGCGCCGTGCCGGTGATGGTGGTCGCGACCGCGGGGACCACAGGGGCCGGCATGGTCGACCCCTTGTTCGCCTGCGCCGACATCGCCGCGGCCGAAGGCTGCTGGTATCACGTCGATGCCGCCTGGGGCGGTGCGGCGCTCGCCTCGACCCGCTTGCGGCCCTTATTGGACGGCATCGGGCGGGCACGCTCGATCACCATCGATGCGCACAAGTGGCTGGCGACGACGATGGGCTGCGCGATGTTCGTGACGACCGACCCCGCCGTCTTGTCGGAAGCCTTTCACGCCTCGACGAGCTTCATGCCGTCGAGCCTCAGCGGCGTGGATCCTTATTTGAACTCGGTGCAATGGTCGCGACGATTCTTAGGGCTGCGCCTGTTTCTCGCGCTCGCGACCGCGGGCTGGGAGGGCATGGGCGCGCATGTCGAACGCAGCGTCGCAGTCGTCGAACGCATCAAGGAGCGCCTCGTGGCCGCCGGCTGGTCGGTGGCCAACGACTCGGGTCTCGCTGTGCTCGACGTCGTGCCGCCCGCGGCGCTCGGTGAGGTGCGGGCCCTCGTGCGCCGCGTCGTGGCATCCGGTCGCGCCTGGGTGGCGCCGACGACGTTCGAGGGTCGCGACGTCGTGAGGATCTGCGCGACGAATGGGGAAACGGCGGAGGCGGATATCGAGGAGCTGGTCGCGGTCCTGAACGGCCGCTGAGCGCAGGCGTTTTACCCGGCCGACGGAAGGAGCCTCGCCACCATGCGCGCGATGGATCCCAGGCTGTGGAAATTTTCGGGTGTGATGTCCGCTTGCGGAATCATCAGATCGAATTCGAGTTCGACCGAGAGCATCAGATTGACCATTTTCAGGGAACTCAAGCCGAGCTCGCTGAGCTGTTGCTCGACGGGAAAGGGGTCGGGGAGTCGAGCCGAGGGGCCCAAGAGGTCTCTTACCAATTTGATCAGCCGATCCTCGAGGCCGAGTTGCTCCGAATTCAACCAACTCTCCGATAAGTCAAAAAGCGATCATAGCCCGGCGGCAGCGCAACAGGACGGACGGACAGCACATTGCACTCACCCGGCCACTTTACATAACGCACAGAAATTCGTGCAGCGAATCCCCGTTTCTGTGTGTTCAATCGCAGCAATTACCGATTCTGGCGCGTATTGTCGCATAATGGTGACAGTATACTTTCGCCTGAACTCTCTAGCCGTCAAGGAAATTCATGAGTACCAGCACTCTCCATGTGCTCGCGATCAAGCCCAGTGACTTGACCGCGCGAGCCCGGGCGGCCGCCCAGGTCGCGAAGGAGAATGCCGCCGCCGTCGATGCGGAGGGACGTTTCCCGCGCGAGGCCTTCGCCGAGATCCGCAAACAGCGCTTGCTCGGCATCATGGTGCCCAGCGCTCTCGATGGCGAAGGGGCGAGCATCGCGGAGATCGCGGACGTCTGTTACCTGCTCGGACAGGCTTGTTCTTCCACCGCCCTGATCTACGCGATGCACCAGATCAAGATGGCCTGCATCGTGCGCCACACCCGCGGCAATGCCGCGCTCGACACTATTTTGCGTCGGATCGCCGCTGAGCAATGGCTCATGGCCTCCTCCACGACCGAAGGCAATGCCGGCGGCAACGTCCGTTCGAGTGAAGCGGCGATCGAACGTCAGGACGGCCGGGTCACGCTCGAACGCAAAGCGACGGTGATTTCCTACGCGGTGGAAGCCGATGGGATCGTGACGACGGCGCGGCGCTCCGCGGATGCCGCCGGCTCCGATCAGGTCTTGCTCGTCTTGACGAAGGCGGATTACACGCTCGAGCGCCTGCAAGTTTGGAATACCCTGGGGATGCGCGGCACGCATAGCGAAGGCTTCACGCTGCGGGCCGCAGCGCCGGCCGAACAGGTCCTCGAAGAGTCCTATGAGCGTATCCACTCGCAGACGATGGTGCCTTACGCGCATATTCTCTGGGGTTCGGTCTGGGCCGGGATCGCCGCCGCGGCTACCGCCAAGGCGCAAGCCTTCATTCGTCAGGCCATGCGCCAGTCGGGCGGTCAGATGCCACCGGGCGCAGCCCATTTCACCCAGGCGACCTCGACGCTGCGCACGCTGCGTGGCGTGCTCGCCTCGGCCCTGCGCAGCTACGAAGCGGCGATGCACGACGAGAAGGCCGTGGCGACGCTCGAGTTTCAGGCCATGATCACGTTGACCAAAGTGCAGGTCTCGGAGCTGGCCGTGACGACCGTGCTCTCGGCCTTGCGCGCCTGCGGTCTGTCGGGCTATCGCAACGACACGGAATTCAGCATCGGGCGCCACTTGCGCGACGTCTTATCCGCGCCGCTCATGATCAACAATGATCGGATCATGGCGAATCTGGCCACCACCTCCTTGATGACGCCCTTGCCGGGCTCCATCGGCGGTTGATCCATGATGCCCTCGAGCAGCGATCGCCTCGTCGGCAGGAGTGAGGCCACGCCGGACGAACCCCTGGGGGGCCTCGCCGATGCCCTATTCCGCCCCATGGGCGTCGAAGGGGTCTATGCCCGCACGGCCTTGTACACGACGCTCGTCGAACGCCTCGAGGCCTACATCACGCGTCAGCGCGAACCGGGCGTGGAGATCCTGCGGTTTCCGCCCGTCATGAGCCGGCAGCAATTGGAAAAGTCCGGCTATCTCAAGAGCTTCCCGAATCTCCTCGGCTGCGTCTGCGCGATGCATGGCTCGGAGGCCTCGATCCGCCAGGCCGTCGAACGCACCGATGCCGGTGAGGATTGGACGAGCGCCCTCAGCGCCTCGGATCTCGTGCTCTCCCCGGCCGCCTGCTACCCGGTCTATCCGATCGTCGCCGCCCGCGGCCCGCTGCCCGGCGGTGGCCTGCAGTTCGACATCGAGGCCGACGTGTTCCGGCACGAACCCTCGCGCAGCCTCGATCGTCTGCAATCCTTTCGCATGCGCGAGTTCGTGCGCATCGGTTCCCCGGCCGAGATCCTGCAATTTCGCGAGCGCTGGATGGCCAAGGCCCCGCTGCTCGCCGGCGAGCTTGGCCTCCCCTACGCGCTCGAAGTCGCCAACGATCCCTTCTTCGGCCGAGTCGGCCAGTTGATGGCCGTGAGCCAGCGTCAACAGGCGCTGAAATTCGAGCTGTTGATTCCCTACTATCCCGGTGCTTCGCCGACCGCCTGCATGAGTTTCAACTACCATCGGGATCACTTCGGCAACGTCTGGGACATCCGCGACGCCCAGGGCGAACCCGCCCACACGAGCTGCGTCGCCTTCGGCATCGATCGCCTCGCCGTGGCCCTGTTTGCCGTGCACGGTGTCGACCTCGGCGCATGGCCCGCGGTCACGCGGGCCGCGCTCGCCCTCTGATTGCCGCTAGACCCACGCGTCCAACGTTTTCTCGAGGTGCTCGCCGCGGGTTCGGCGCTGAGCGTCCGCGATCAGACGGTCGCCGAGCGGCGCGCTTCCCTGGCAGAGCTCCTGCGATTGGGCGCAGTCGAAGAGGCGGTCGGCGCACTCGAGAACAGCACCCTGCCGGGACCGGCGGGACCGCTCCCGATCCGCATATACAGCCCACTGGGCGCCGTCGAGTCGCTGCTGCCCGGCTTGATCTACTTCCATGGCGGCGGTCTCGTCGCCGGCTCCTTGGACACCCATGAGGGCATCGCTCGCACATTGAGCAATGCATCGCGCTGTCGACTCATTGCCGTCGACTATCGACTGGGTCCCGAGCATCGCTTTCCGGCGGCCGTCGAGGATGCGATCGCAGCGTCGCAGTACGTCGCCCGACACGCCGCCGCATTCGGCATCGATCGCGCCCGCCTCGGCATCTGTGGGGATTCAGCCGGCGCGACCTTGGCAGCCGTGGTCTGCCAGGGCTGGGACGCCGGTGAGACGCCACCCCTCGCCGTGCAGGTCTTGTTATGTCCCATCCTCGATCACAGCCGCCAGTCTGGATCGCGTGTCGCCTTTGCGCAGGGCTATCTCGTCGGCGCGGCGACGCTCGCGCATGATCTGCTGCATTACCTGCCGCCAAGCACCCCACTCGAGGATCCCCGCATCTCGCCGCTGCGCGCAGCGGACTTGAAAGCACAGCCGCCGGCGATAATCCACACGGCCGAATACGATCCGCTGCGCGACGAGGGGGCGGCCTATGCCGAACGGCTGCAGCTGGCCGGAGGGCGCGTCCAGTACGAATGCCACGCCGGCATGGTTCATCTGTTCTACGGCCTCGGTAAGCTGGTCCCGCGTGCCCAGGCGGTACTCACCCACGTAGGCCAACAAATCCAGGCACTGCTCGGAGCAAACAGCGCGCAAAGCCCGCGTGGTAGCATTTGCGAGGATCGGGAGCTTGGAGGGAGTGATCAATGAGCGAACGCGCCGAGGCCGAGCGCATCATTCGAGAACTGCACGCGGCGCGCTGCGCCGGGGATCTCGCGGCGATGTGCAGTCTGTTTGCCGAGCAAGGCCGCTTTCGCATCGCTGGGGCGAGCTCCGATAAGCCGATCGCCATCGATGCGACGGATCTGCCGACCTTTCGCCCCTGGCTGCACATGCTGGTCCGCGCCTTCAAAGTCGAGGGGTACAGTCTGTTGTCCCTGATCGTCGAATGGCCGCATGCGACCGCCCATTGGCAGGCCGACATCTTCTCCAAGATCACCGGCGTCAGCGTCGCCACCGAACTGGTCGACCTCGTCGAGATCGCCGACGGCCAGATCGTGAGGTACAGCGAGTTCTTCGTGCCTCGCTGAGCGGAGAATAATCCGAGCATTCTCCGCGTGAAGTGTTCGTACGTCGCCGCGGAAGACACGCAATTTTCGTGAAATCACGGGCCGGCGTACACGGGTGATGCGCTGTCATTGAAGCTGCCTGACGCGGGATCAGACTGACGCGGGCATTCCCTCCAAGTTGCAAACGACCAGTCTATCGACTAGTCTTTGAAGGTCGAATGGAGTCAGTTACACATGAAGATTGAAATCGGCGCCTACGAGGCAAAAACGAAACTCCCGGAGTTGTTGCGCCAAGTCCAGGCGGGCAAACGATTCACCATTACAAATAGGGGCAAGCCGATTGCGGATCTCGTTCCAAGCGAGGGCCAGACTGCCAAAAACCCGGCGGCTGCCGTCGACCAATTTCTCGCGTTCAAGATAAGCAATCCGGTACGAACGAAAATCGACATCAAGGCCGCCATCGAAGAAGGCCGGGAATGAGATTTGTTCTCGACGCCTCGGTCACGTTGTCCTGGTTACTGCGGGATGCCGACCCGCGCGATGAGGCTTACCCTTTGGCAATCTTGCATGCCCTACGAGATCCCGACACCGTGGCCATGGTGCCATCGACGTGGGGACTCGAGGTTGCGAATGTTATCGCGCGCAGTGAAGCCAAAGAACTGGTGACTGCGGCGCAAAGCGGGTCGTTCATCGCGTTGCTCGACGGCATATCGCTGGAAGTCGATGCCGATACGTTCACGCATGTTCTTTCCGATACCCTACAACTGTCACGACGCTATCGCCTGTCGTCCTACGACGCATCGTATCTGGAGCTTGCCCTGCGCAGTGGCGGACCGATAGCCACCCTTGATGACGACCTACGGCGTGCCGCGACTAAAGCTGGCGTCAAGACATTCAAACCGCCGCCGATGGCCCTGCCGAAAATTTGAGGCTAAGCGTGGGCATCCTGCCGTGAACGGCGAACGCGATCGGATTTCTTATTAAAGAAAACGTCAGTTCCCTTTAATAAGCTGCTAGGCTAATAAGCAGACTTTAATAGGTGACACGACAGTGAAGCGGTCCCGGACAGGACGATATCTCACATCCATCGCCGGAAGCGAGGAAGTTCGCGCATTCGTTCCGGCGCCACTGCCCCCGGTGCCTGCACTCGAGCTCATCGGGGGCGTTCGCAATTCGCTCGATCAGGGGTTGCT
>Ga0116226_10000935_pt1 | contig 25500 bp, 24 predicted proteins | sample S1TSphfallax_FD_89692 | JGI IMG/M metagenome (GOLD analysis project Ga0116226, IMG submission 89692) | Host-associated microbial communities from peat moss isolated from Minnesota, USA - S1T2_Fa - Sphagnum fallax MG | ecosystem: Host-associated > Plants > Peat moss > Unclassified | place: USA... | reverse complement strand
GAACGCCTCGGCGCCGCGCACCTCGCCGATGATGATTCGGTCGGGCCGCATCCGCAGCGCATTGCGCACCAGATCGCGGGCATTGACCTCGCCTTTGCCCTCAAGGCTAGCCGGCCGCGTTTCCAGCCGCACCACATGCGGCTGCTGCAGTTGCAGCTCGGCCGCATCTTCCACCGTCACAATCCGCTCGGCCGCGTCGATAAACCGGCTCATCGCATTCATCATCGTGGTTTTGCCAGAGCCGGTGCCGCCGGAGACGATGATGTTGAGCCGGCAGCGGGCGGCGATTTCCAGAATTCTGGCAATCGGCGGTGTCAGCGAGCCGTAGCCGATCAGTTTCTGGAAATCGATCGGCTTCTTGCTGAATTTGCGGATCGAGATGGTCGGGCCGTCCAGCGCCAGCGGCGGCAGAATGATATTGACCCGCGATCCGTCCTTCAGCCTTGCATCGACCATCGGGCTGGCTTCATCCACCCGCCTGCCCACCGAAGCCGCGATGCGCTGGCAGATATTGGTCAAATGCTGCCAGTCCCGGAATTGCACCTGCACCTGCACCAGCTTGCCGCCGCGTTCGACAAACACATGGTCCGGCCCGTTGACCATGATGTCATTGATGCTCTCATCCAGCAGCAGCGGCTCCAACGGTCCGAGCCCCAGCATATCGTCCACGAGTTCGGTCGCCAGCTGGCGTTGCTCGCGGCCGTTCAACTGCACGCGGCGCTCGGTTGCCAGATCGGAGACCAGCCGCTCAACCTCGATCAGCAGCCGGTCGGGATGCAAGGTGGCCACCGCGGTCGCATCCATTTTGGTCAGGCACAGGGCGCGCAGCAAGACGATTTCAGCGCGCGCCGCACTCGCCGCCGGATTTGGCGCATTCGCCGTGATCCCCAGGGGTGCGGTGGCAGCGGCGGGTATTTTCTCATCCAGCCCGCGCTGCGGCTCCGCGGCAGCGGCCGGGACGAACTGCGTGGCGCCGGCATGGGCATCTATCACGTCCAAATCCTCCCGCGCGCGCCGTCCAAACACCGGTACATGCGTGGCTTTATGCCGGTTCCGGTCAGGCACGGAGTGAGACCAAGCGTTTCAGCAATCCGCCGAAGGCAGCCTCCCGGACCGCCGGCTCGGCAATTTCATCGCGGCCGCCGACAAAGCCGATCTCGCGCGATAAATCGGCAATCGCCTGCTGGAACGGTCCACGATGCGAAACGGCTGGTTCGCTTTGGCCTGCGAGCTCATTCAGCAGCTTCGGCATATCCGGAAATACGACGTCGATTTTGGTTTTCAGCGCCGCTTCGATCTGGTTGAGGGTCAGGCCGCCAGGCCGCCCGCGGCGGTTCAATACAAGGGTCGGGCTTTGCGGCTGCAGGGGTCCGTTCGGCAAGGCCAAAAGCCTGAGCGCATCGCGCACGCTGGCAAGCGTCGGGTCCATGATCAATACGCGATGATGCGCCAGGCTGAGCAATTCCCGATGGCTTGGAATTGGCAGAAACGGCAGATCCAACAGAATGAAATTATATCTGGCCCGTAGGGCGGTGAGCAGAACCTGGGCGGAGCCTGGCACGTAGCGCAATGGCGCGGGTGAATTTTCATCGCTGGCCAGCACATGCAACCGATCGGTGATCGGCTGCACGGCGTGATCGATAAATGACGCGTTGATCTGGTCAGGGTTTTCCAAAGCGATGCGCAGACCGGGGCCGCCTTTGGCACCGAGCAGCAGGGCGCCGGACCCCATATACAGATCGGCATCCACAAACACGGTGTGGCGTTTGCCGGACATGCCGAGATACCAGGCGACGTTGCCAGCGATGGTGGTGGCGCCGACGCCGCCGCGGGTTCCCATCACCGCCACCACGCGGCCGCCACGCGTCGCATCCTCGCCCAGGATCTTGCGCGTGATCATCGGCACGAAATGCCGGGCAACGGCTTCGCGGGTAATCGGCTTGAAAATATATTCCGTCACGCCAAAGCCGCGGGTGATGTGACGGTAGAAATCGACGTCATCGGTCTCGCCGATCACCAGCACGCGTACACCGGGTTCAACCACGCCCGATAATTCGCCCAGCGCCCGCAGCGGCGACGCCTCACCCGAAACATCGACAATCAGCACTTCCGGGCTTTGCAATTTCGCCATCGCCGCAATCGCCGCCTTGATATTTCCGCGGCGAATATCGATGCCATTGGCCACCAGGTCGCCCAGGCCATCGCGCAACACCTGCTCGCTCGCGGCATCGGAAAGAAAGGCAAGCACGGCTGGGCGATCGGGCCTGCTTAACCCTTCGCCGGCAGCCGCATTCGCACTCGCCAAATCCTGATTCATGCACCCAATTACCGCAGCATGTTCTAATAGAACGCTAACGCTGAACGCTTAAGAAACCGAAAATCAGCTTCCAGTAATGGCCAGCGTCGTTGCCGGCGGCGGCGTCTGCAGCCCGGCGGCGGTGCCGGCGGCGCCGCCTAGGGCCTTGTCGATCGCGGCGGAGGCCGCCACGCCGTTCGACCCGCTATCCTGCTGTCCGCGGATCAGCTGTGAGGGCGTGGCGACCTGGACTGCGATATTTTTACGCGATGCACCGGTCATCGACCAATCACCAGGATTCTGGAATGGATCGGGGTAGCAGCCGGCCAGGCAGAGGGTGAGCAGCAAGAATTGTAGAACCGTCCAAATCCGCATTTTCGGTCGCCTCGCTACTGAACCATGAATCCGGAATCGCCCGGGATCACCGGCACGGATGCCACCGTTCCGTTATTGCGCAGCAGTAAGATGCGCTGCAGATCATTGGGGGGCGTCCATCCATCATCGGGCTGCGCGAGCAGGCCCGGATCGCTGACCGGCTGCACCAGATAGGGGGTAACGGTGATCACCAGCTCCTGCTGCTCGCGTTGAAAACTATCCCCCCGGAACAATGCGCCGAGGACCGGAATTTCGCCGATGCCGGGGACCGCATTATCGGTTTGATTTGATTGATCGGCCAGCAAACCGGCAATCGCCATGCCTTGTCCGCTGCCCAGGATCACCGTGGTGGAGGCCTGTTGCACAATCAAGGACGGCACCGTAATCGCCGCCGACGAACCGGCGCTGGATTCGGTCACCGAATTGGCGTTGCTCAACTGACTCAAGGTTGGCGACACCTGCAGCGAGATCCTCCCGTCGGAGAACACGGTTGGCGTGAACACCAATTGGATGCCGTAGCTTTTGAACTCGATGGTTATTTCATCATTCTGCTCGGCGACCGGGACCGGAAACTGCCCGCCGACCAGAAAACTCCCCTCCGTCCCGCTCAGCGCCGTCAATGTCGGCTCGGCGACAATATGGGCCAGGTTATCCGAGGCCAGCGCATCGATGATGCCTTCAAACGTGCCGCCCGGAAAAGTCACGCCAAGGCTGCCCGGCACCGCGCCTGAAATGCTGGGAGCCTCGGTTGAGGTCATGCCGTGGAGCAGGAATTTGCCGATCGTGAAGCCACTGCCGATCGATCCCCAGTTGATGCCGAGCTGACGGGTAATGTCGCGCGACATATAGGCGATGCGCACTTTCAGCTCGACCTGGATCGGCTCGGCGACTTGCAGCTCATTGATCACGTTGCCGGTCGTGGAAATCGCCTTGGCCTGGTTCATGACATTATTCGCAGCTTCGGCGGTCGGCACGGTGCCGCGGACGATGATGCCGCCAGGTTCAGCTTCCGCCGAAACATCCGCACCCGGCTCGCTCAGCGCCGCCTGCCCGGTCAAACGATTGGCGTTATATTGCGATGGCGTGACCAGCACGCTGTATTGCGCGATCTGTCTGCCATTCGCATCGGTGGCGACCAGAGTTGTCTCACCCACGCCCTTGCCGAACACGAATAGCGAGGTGGGGCTGGCCGGCCGGACCTCGATCACGTCGGGGTCGGATGCAAAAATGCTCGAAACGGGCTGCTGCAAGGTGACGATTTTTCCGTTGCCTTGGGCCACTTCGATCGATCCGTAATACGGCTTCGGCGCTGCCGGCGGCTGCGGCTGGCCGGCATTGTCAGCGCCGGGCGCCGGGCCCGGCTGCGGCATTTGTTGCGCCTGGGCCGCGCCCGCAGCGGCAAACATCAATCCAAAACAGAGCAGCATGGCATTGAAGAAATTTCGGCGGCAGATTTTCTGGCGCATGATGTCGTTCATCAGAATTTGAAATCCTCATCGCCGGCACTGCCACTGAAAACATGCACGGTGGAAACCACGGCCGGACTGGGGTGGATGTTGGAGAGTGCCGGCGAAACCTCATCGGCCCAGACCGGCGCCGGCAATGCCGATGCGTTTTGGGGTGTTTCCTGCGGCACCGACGCGATTTCCGACGAATGCACGACCAGGGATAACGGACCAAGATGGGTTGCCACTTCGCAGCGTTCGGCTTGATCAGGCGTTACTTCCAAGGTCACCGTGGTCGCTTCCGGCGGGGCTTTGCCGGGATCGGTTGAGGCGACGGTTCCCTGGACGATTTGCTGCCCTGTCGCGATAACCCGGACATTGACCAGCACCGCCTCCGCGGCGATGCGCTGCCCCAGCGGCACGGTGGGGTCGTCCAGCGTCTGGGTCAGCAAAACATCGACATGGTCGCCGGGCCAAATCAAGCCGGCGGCGCCTGAAACCGCATCCACCCCGACGGTGACCGCCCGCATGCCGGGCGCCAGAACCGCTGCCAGGAAGCCGTGATCGCCCGGATGGATGATTGCGCTGGCCAGAATTGGCGCGCCGGCGCTGATCGGCATCCGGATCATCGATCCGATCAGGTCGGACCGGTTGGCCGGGCTATCCAGCGTGGCGCCGGCCGGCAGCGCGTTGACGGTGACCGTGCCGCTTGCCAAATCCCCCGGCTGCAGCAGGCTTCCCGCCTGCAGCAGGCTGTTGGCCACCAGAATCTGCTCGGTGGCGGGCGCCGCGGCCAGTTGCTTATGATCGGATTTGTTGAGCACCGTCACCCCGAAGATCGAGACCGCGATCAGCGCGACAATCAAAACCAGAAACAGCCCGACGCGAAACGCCATTTTCTACCTTAGTGCTGAGAATGAGATCGGCAGCAACGTCAGGATCGCGCCACCCGAAATCGCGAAGGCATAGGGCAGCGGGGCGCGGCGGGAAATGCGCCAGGCCTCGGCCCGCAAGACGCGCCTGACGAGGCTTTGCGGCCGCGATGTGCGCGGCCGGTGGATGAAAAAACGCAACGAAATATACAAAATGGCCAGGCCGCCGCCGCCCAGCAGAACGCGATAGAAGAATGCGAGCTCGGCCTGCAGGTGCGGGGGGATCAGCAACACCGTCGCGGACCATAATTTGACATCGCCGCCCCCCACCAGCCCGGCAAGCCAGAGCGCAAACAAAAGCACGAAACAGACCAGCGCCGCAGTCAGGCTTAACAACAGCGAATGGTCCATGGCACGCAGCGCCAATCCAAGAACCAAAATACCGGCGGAGAGCCTATTCGGTACCGTCCGCGCCGCCAGGTCATGAAGCGCTGCCCAAACCAGCAGCAGGATTGCCGCGTTCATCAGCAAACAGGATGCGGCCGTCCAAGGAATGATCATCGATCCTCCGCAAAATCGGCATCCAAAAATCCGCGCGGGTAAGCCCGTCAAAACCAAATCCGACAGAATTTACCGCGCGAACGCCGCGCCGGCAGCTTTGCGCTTAAAGCTCGGTGCTGACCTTGTTGAAGGTGTTGGTGAGATTGGAGCCCATGGTGGAGACCGCGACGATAATCACAACGGCGACCAAGGCGGCGATCAGGCCATACTCAATTGCCGTCACCGCGCGCCGGTCCAAATTAAAGGCGTCCATTTTAAGGGCGATGGCGGTACGAACGTAATCTAGAATCATGTAAAAACCCTCTCAACAAGTTGAAGCATCCGCTTTCGCGTGCTCTTGATGTCGCGCGAATAGGTTAACAATCGCTCACAATTTTTCGATTTATTGCCGGCAGCGCGCAGGCATATCGGCGCGGCTGGAGCTTGCGGCGCGAAAACCTCGCTTTTTCATGCTTTTCGTCACCGCGATTGGCGGCCTCTGCCGCGGCCGCGCGCGCAACTTTGACTTGTGGACAAGCGGATTGGGACTCGGCCGCTGGCTTTTGCGCGTTTTTTGCCGTTGTTCGTGTTGCATTGCACAAAAAGAATATTAAGTACCGTTGACATTTCGGTAAGAAACTTTTATATAGCGATCGTTACATAAATAGGTTTGTTGCTTCTCTGTACGGCGATCCGAGCGGGCGCCGGCGATTTTTCAACCCGCCGCCTGGCCGGCGGGATCATCAAAATTCCCCGTCTTATTTACCGTCGCAACCGAATTCTGGGTAATGACATGTCCGATTCCGTCCATCGCCGGCCACTCGAAAAATCCGTCCGGGTCAGTTTATGGGCGGTGCCGCTGGTGGTGCTGATCGCCCTGTTGATCAGCCAGGGTTACAAATTCCTGCCAGGCCCCGGCGCCCATGCCGACATTCCACCGCCGCCGCCGCCGCTGGTTACGGTCAGCCCGCCGCTCGTGACGCACGCCGTTAGCTGGGCCTCCTTCACCGGCCAGTTCGCCGCGGTTGACGATGTGGAAATCCGCGCCCAGGTCAGCGGCTACCTGACCGCGATCGATTTTACCGACGGGCAGATTGTGCATAAGGGCGATCTGCTGTTCGTGATCGACCCGCGGCCTTACCAGATTCAGCTGGAAGAGGCGCAGGCTTCGGTCCTCACCGCCAAGGCCCAATTGGCGCTGGCGGAGAAGGAATTGCATCGCGTCAGCGCCTTGCAGGATAGCGGCGCGGTCACGCCCGAGCAGCTGGATGAGCGGGTGCAGCAGCAGGCCGCCGCGCAGGCAGCGCTCGATACCGGCAACGCGGCGGTGCAATCCGCCCAGCTGAATTTGGAATTCTGCCACATCACGGCGCCGTTTACCGGCCGCATCAGCGCGCATCGCGTCTCGGTCGGCGCCCTGATCTCCGGCGGCGCCACCGCCGCCAGCTCCACCCTGCTCACCACGCTGGTCTCGCTCGATCCGATCTACGTCAATTTTCAGATGAGCGAGAGCGATTATCTCACCTATGAACATTACCTCCACAACGCAACGCCCGGCCAGCCCGCCTCCAACATCGTGCAAGCGGCGCTGAGCGACGAGACCGGCTTTCCGCATGTGGGAACTTTGGATTTTATCGATAACGAGATCGATCCGAACAGCGGCACGATTCAGGCGCGCGCCAGCTTCCCCAATCACGATCTGTTCATCACCCCCGGCGAATTCGCGCAGCTGCGCCTGCCGGTCTCGGCCGCGCAACCCGTTCTTCTGGTGCCGGACACCGCCTTGCAGGCCGACCAATCCAACCAGGTGGTCATGACGGTGGCGCCGGACGGCACGGTGGTTCCGAAAATTGTGCAAACCGGCGATCTGGTCGACGGATTGCGGGAAATCCAAAGCGGCCTCGCACCCACCGACAAGGTCGTCATCAACGGCCTGATGCGGGCCTATCCCGGCACCAAAGTCAGCACCGAACCCGGCCCCATCACCGCCTCGGCCGGCGATTGAAAGAGTATATTGGCGCGGCCCGATTCAGATCTCGCGGCTTCGCCGCTCATTCATCGGGACGCCAGAAGCAAAAAACTGTTGAATGACTTCGCATAGGCTTCGTCGCTGACACCGCCCATGCCCCAGATGAAAAAAGTCTTTTTGGTTCTTTTTCTTCAGAAAAAGAACCGCTTGCCCAAAACCGCTTAGGATTTGTTATGCGCCTTTCGCATTTCTTCATTGAACGTCCGATTTTCGCGATCGTTATCAGCCTGTTCATCACGATTTTCGGGGGCGTTGCCTATTTCACCCTTCCGGTCGCGCAATATCCTGAAATTGTGCCGCCGACGATTGCGGTAAACACCTCCTATCCCGGCGCCTCGGCCGAGGTGGTCAGCCAGACCGTGGCCACGCCGCTGGAGCAGCAGATCAACGGCGTTGAAAACATGCTCTACATGAGCGCGCAGTCGACCGGCGACGGCAAGCTGACCATTACCGTCACTTTTCGCGGCGGGTCGAATGTCGATACCGATCAGGTGCTGACGCAGAATCGCGTTTCCGCGGCACTGGCGCGGTTGCCGGATGCGGTGCAGCGGCTTGGCGTTACCGTGCAAAAACAATCTCCGGATCTGCTGCTGGTGATTCACCTGCTGTCACCGAAAAACTCGCGGGACCTGCTGTATCTTTCGAATTACGCCACCCTGCACGTGCGCGATGCGCTGCTGCGTGAGCCGGGTGTCGGCGATGTGCAGGTTTTTGGCGCGCGCGATTATGCCATGCGGATCTGGCTCGACCCGCATAAGGTGGCGGCCCGCGGTCTGACCGCCGATGATGTTGTTGCCGCCTTGCGGGCGCAGAACCAGCAGGTTTCCGCCGGCGTGCTGGGCGAGCCGCCGGACCCCACGCATAATGCGTTCCAGATCAACGTGCAGGCTTTGGGCCGCCTGACCGACCCGTCGCAATTCGCCGACATCATCGTCAAGACCGACGCCGATGGGCGCATCACGCGGGTCCGCGATATCGGCTATGTCGAGCTGGGCAGCCAGGATTACGGCGCCAACGGCTATCTGGACGGCAAGGATGCGGTGCCGATTCTGGTGTTTCAGCAGCCTGGCACCAATGCCATTGCAACGGCGGAGAATGTGCGCGCCGCAATGGCGCAGCTATCGAAGAACTTCCCGCCGGATCTGCAATACGAGATCGTCTATGACACTTCGCGCTTTGTCGCCGAGTCCGTTCATGATGTTTTCAAAACGATTTTCATCGCCATTCTGCTGGTGGTGCTGGTGGTCATCGCGTTCCTGCAGACCTGGCGGGCCTCGATCATTCCCATCATCGCCATTCCGGTCTCGCTGATCGGGACTTTCGGGATCATGGCCGCACTCGGCTTCTCGCTCAACACGCTCTCGCTGTTCGGCCTGGTCCTCGCGGTCGGCATTGTTGTTGATGACGCCATCGTCGTTGTCGAAAATGTCGAACGCAATCTGCGCCTTGGGCTGAGCCCGCGGGAGGCTGCGCATAAAACCATGGATGAGGTCGGCGGCGCGCTGATCGCCATCGCGCTCACTCTATGCGCGGTGTTCGTGCCGTCCGCCTTCATCTCCGGCCTGCCCGGCCAGTTTTTCAAGCAATTCGCGACCACCATTGCCGCCTCCACCGTCATCTCCTGCTTCGTCTCGCTCACGTTGAGTCCAGCACTTTGCGCGCTGCTGTTCACCGGCCATGTCGCGCCCGTTCCCACCCGCCGGCGCGGCCGGCTGATCCGCCCGATTTTCATTTTCTTCGATGGCTTCAACGCGGCTTTCGCCTGGCTATCCGGGCGCTACGGGGCGCTCACCACCCGCCTCACCGGCGTCACCACCATCGTCATGACGGTCTATGCCGGGCTGGTGGCGCTCACGCTTCTGCAATTCGAGCTCACCCCCACCGGCTTTGTGCCCTTGCTGGACCAGGGGTATTTGAAAACGCTGGTGCTGCTGCCGCCCGGCGCATCGCTGGAGCGGACCGATGCGGTGGTGCGCAAGGTTTCGGCCATCATGCTGCAAACGCCGGGCGTCGAGCACACCGTCTCCTTTGCCGGCCTGGACGCGCTCAGTTTCACCAATCCGTCAAATACCGGCGGCATTTTTGCCGGGCTCGAGCCGTTCAGCGTCCGTGAACCGAAGGGCGAGACGGCGAATGAGGTTCTCGGCCAGCTCAACCAGCGCCTCGCCGGTATCCAGGACGCCTTTGTCGTCACCGTGCCGCCGGCCTCGGTGCCCGGGATCGGCGATTCCGGCGGCTTCAAAATGATCGTCGAGGACCGTGATAATGCGGGCCCGGCGGCGCTGGACGCCGCCGTCCATGGTTTGATGTTCGCCGCCAATCGGGTGCCGGGCCTGGCCGGCGTGTTCACGCTGTACAACGCCAGTTCGCCGAACATCTACGTCAATATCGACCGTCAGAAAGCCGAGATGCTCGGGGTGCCGCCGGATGCGATTTTCAGCACGATGCAGGATTATCTCGGCTCCGCCTATATCAACGACTTCAACTATCTTGGCCGCACCTATGAGGTCACCGCCCAGGCCGAGGGCGCCGACCGCTCCAGCGTTTCCGACATCTCACGTCTGGAAACCCGCAATGATTTGGGCGAGATGGTTCCCATCGGTTCGGTCGCCAGCTTTACCCACACCACCGGTCCTTTTCGCGTGCTGCTCTACAATCTTTTTCCGGGGGCCGAGCTGCAGGGCAACACCCTGCCCGGCGTTTCTTCCTCCTATGCGCTGGCCGCCATGGCGCAACTGGCGAACAAGGTTCTGCCGCCCGGCTTCGGTTTCGAATGGACCGAGCTCGCCTTCCAGCAGGAGCTGGCCGGCAATACCGCGATGTGGATTTTTGCCGCCTCCGTGCTGTTCGTCTTCCTCGTGCTCGCCGCCAATTACGAAAGCTGGCGGCTGCCGATTGCGATCGTGCTGATCATGCCGATGTGCCTGCTGGCGGCGGTATTCGGCCTCAATCTGCGCGGCCTCGATGTCGATATCCTGGCGCAGATCGGCTTTATCGTGCTGATCGGCCTGGCCGCCAAAAACGCCATATTGATCGTTGAATTCGCCCGCCAGGCGGAGGCCGCCGGCGCCACCCCGCGGCAGGCGGCGATTCAGGCCGCGACCACCCGCCTGCGGCCGATTCTGATGACCTCGCTGGCCTTCCTGTTCGGCGTGCTGCCTTTGGTCACCGCATCGGGTGCGGGGGCGGAGATGCGGCAGCTGCTCGGCACCGCGGTTTTCGCCGGCATGTTCGGCGTCACCTTGTTCGGGCTGTTGTTCACCCCGGTTTTCTATATTCTGGTTCGCAGCCTGTTCCGCGGCCGGCAAGCGGTTTCCGGCCGCCACACCCTGCCGGCCGAATGAAGGCCTTCTGAGACCGTGAAAAACATGCTATCCCAAGCACCCATGAAGCAGAAAACTGCCAGCTTGGGCCGTGCGAATCTTGGCCGGCCACGGGAATTCGACCGCGATGCGGCGCTGGAGATTGCGGTTAAATTATTCTGCAAGCATGGCTATGAGGGCGTCTCGATCGCCGACCTCACCCAGGCGATGAAGATCTCGCCGCCCAGCCTTTATGCTGCCTTTGGCGACAAGGAAAAGCTGTTTCGCGAGGCGCTGGCATGGTACCAGAAGCGTCCGGGCCTGCCGCATATCGCACCCGCCGGTCCGGTGCGTGAGCAGGTGCGCGAATTGCTGCGCGACACCGTCCGGTCCGCCACCGACCCCAGCTATCCCCCCGGCTGCCTGGTGGCCGCCGGCATGCTGAACTGCGCCGCGGAATTCGAATCCCTGGCCGACACGCTGACCGCGATCCGCAACGGCCGCTGCAAGGAGTTCGAGGGTCATCTGCGCGCGGCCGTCGCCCGGCGCGAACTGCCCAGCGATGCCGATATTCCGGCCATCAGCCGTTATATCGCCGCCTTGGTGCAAGGCATCGCGGTGCAGGCCAGGGACGGCGCGACGCAGGCGGAACTTGACGCGATGGTCGATATTGCCATGCAAGGCTGGCCGGCCTCGCCAATGCCCGCGAATCAGCCTATCTCGTAATCCTATTCAAAGTTATGGACCTGCATGCTGCTGGACCGCTGCTTCAACATCATCGCCGGCGAACTTGACCAGTGGCTGATCCTGCCGGTCCTGTACCATTTCGGCTGGATGCAATGGGAGGAGCTTTCCTTCGACTGGGCGCTGGTCTGCGTCTACGGCATGTTCGCCGTCATCATGACCTATGCGGTCTGCTGGCCGCTTGAATATTTTTTCCCGGTCGAGCAATGGCCGAACAAAAAAGCTGTCGCGGTTGACATGCTCTACACCCTGGTCTCGCGTGTCGGGATTCTGCCGATCGTCAGCTTTTTGCTTTTCTATCAGGTGCAGGTCTGGTTCTCCGGCCTGCTGGTCGATAACGGTTTCATCCCGCCGACATTGGAGACCCTCATCCCGCCTTTGTTCGGCCACCCGCTGGTGACCTTCCTCATCTATGCCCTGATCCTCGATTTCGCCGATTACTGGCGCCACCGCCTCAGCCATGGCTTTCGCGGCTGGTACGCCTTGCACGCTTTGCACCACGCCCAGCGGCAGATGAGTTTCTGGTCTGATGACCGCAATCATTTGCTCGACGACCTGATCTCCTTCCTCTGGTTCGGCATCATCGGCCTGGCCATCGGCATCCCGCCGCTGCAATTCCCGCTGCTGATCCTGCTGCTGCGCTTCATGGAAAGCCTCAGCCACGCCAATGTGAAACTCTCATTCGGCAAAATCGGTGAGCGCCTGCTGGTCAGCCCGCGCTTCCACCGCCTGCACCACGCCTTGCGCGCCGCCGGCCGCCGCTCCTGTAATTACGGCGCGGTGTTCCCGTATTGGGACATGCTGTTCGGCACCGCCGATTTCTCCCCGGTCTACCTGCCCACCGGCGATGCCCGCGCCCCGGAAGCCATGGCCACCGGCAGCTATCTCGCCCAGCAATGGTCCGGGCTGCGGCATCTCGCCGCCGCCCTTGGCAGGCCACGGGCAAGTTAATACAAGCACGAATGATCAAAGATGTGAAAAAAGTCGTCCTCGCCTATTCCGGTGGGCTGGACACCTCCGTCATTCTCCGCTGGCTGCAGAATACCTATGCCTGCGAGGTCGTCACCTTCACCGCCGATCTCGGCCAGGGCGAGGAACTCGAACCCGCCCGCAAAAAGGCCGAACTCTTCGGCATCAAACAGATTTTCGTCGAGGATTTGCGCGAAACCTTCGTCAAAGACTTCGTCTTCCCGATGTTCCGCGCCAATGCTCTGTACGAAGGCCAATATCTGCTCGGCACCTCGATCGCCCGGCCGCTGATCGCCCAGCGGCAGATCGAAATCGCCGAGCTGGTCGGGGCCGACGCGGTTGCCCATGGCGCCACCGGCAAGGGCAACGACCAGGTCCGCTTCGAGCTCGGCTATTACGCCCTCAATCCCAACATCAAGGTCATCGCCCCCTGGCGCGAATGGGAACTGACCTCGCGCACCAAACTCCTGGAATATGCCGAACAGAATCAAATCCCCATCACCAAGGACAAGCGCGGCGAAGCCCCGTTCTCGGTCGACGCCAACCTGCTGCACTCCTCCTCGGAAGGCAAAGTGCTGGAAGACCCGGCGGAGGAGCCCGGCGAATTCGTCTACCAGCGCACCATCTCACCGGAAGCGGCCCCTGACGCGCCGACCATCATCAGCATCGCCTTCCACCAGGGCGACGCCGTCGCCATCAACGGCGAAACCCTCTCCCCCGCCACCCTCCTCACCAGGCTGAACGAATACGGCAAAGCCAACGGCATCGGCCGGCTGGACCTGGTGGAGAACCGCTTCGTCGGCATGAAATCCCGCGGCGTCTATGAGACCCCCGGCGGGACAATTCTGCTGGCCGCGCATCGCGGCATCGAATCCATCACCCTCGACCGCGAGGCCGGCCACCTCAAGGACAGCCTGATGCCGCGCTATGCCGAGCTGATCTATAACGGCTTCTGGTTCTCGCCCGAACGCCACATGCTGCAGGCGCTGATCGACAGCAGCCAGGCTTCCGTCACCGGCACGGTGCGGTTAAAACTCTATAAGGGCAATGTCATCGTGATCGGCCGGGAGAGCCCCAACTCGCTCTACTCCACCCGCATGGTGACCTTCGAAGACGACGAAGGCGCCTATAACCAGCAGGACGCCGCCGGGTTTATCAAACTGAACGCGCTGCGGCTGCGGCTGGGCGCTACTATCGGGCGCCGCGGCGGGGCTACGTAGGGGAAGTAAGCGCTTCTTTTTCTGAAGAAAAAGAAGCAAAAAGACTTTTTTTGATCTGGGCCGCGGGCGTTGGAATAGCTTGGCTTATTTTGCGAATAGGTGGGCTATGTCGGCGAAGGCTTTCAGTTCGATCGCGTTGCCGCTCGGGTCCAGGAAGAACATCGTTGCCTGCTCTCCGGGCGCGCCGGCAAACCGGATATAGGGTTCGATGATGAACGCGGTGCCGGCTTGCCGCAGCGCTTCGGCCATCGACCGCCATTGTTCCATCGGCAGCACAACACCGAAATGCCGCACCGGCACGCCATGCCCGTCGACCGCATTGGTCGCGGCCTGAGATGCTGCTCCCGCCACCCGATGGGCGACGATCTGGTGGCCGAAGAAATCGAAATCAACCCAATCCTCCGAACTCCGCCCCTCCTTGCAGCCGAGTATTTCACCATAGAAATGCCGGGCCGCCGCCAGATCATGGACCGGAAAGGCCAGATGAAACGGAGGTACATAGTTTGAGCCGCTAATCGATCATCTCCTTGGCTGGCAGCCGGCTGGCGCATTGCCGGTCCCTGCAACATCCTAGCTTATTTCCGAGGCTCCGCCTAAATACCGCTATGGCAGATCATCCATCGGCTGCGGATTCCAGCCTGCGCAGGCTGGCCAGCATTTGCAGCCTCACCGTCGCGGTCATCATGGTGATGGTCAAGCTGGTGGCTTGGGTGCTGACCGGCTCGGTCGCCTTGCTGTCCTCGGCGATCGACGCCTTGGTCGATACCGCCGCTGCCCTGGTGACGTTTTTCGGCGTTCGCTACGCCGAACGGCCGGCCGACCTCGACCACCGCTTCGGCCACGGCAAGGCGGAAGCGATCGCCGGTTTCACCCAGGCGGCGTTTCTCTCCGGTGCCGCCATCGTGCTGGCGTTCCAATCGGTCGAGAATCTTTTCTTCCCGACGCCGGTCAAGCAATTGGGCATCGGCCTGGCCGTCATCCTCGGCAGCCTGATCGCCGCCACCGGTCTGGTGACCCTGCAAAGCTGGGTCGTGCGGCGGACGAATTCCACCGCCATCGCCGCCGACCGCATGCATTACCTCACCGACATCGCCGTCAATATTGCGGTTCTGGTGGCTTTTGGGCTGACCCGGGCTACCGGCTGGGACCGGGTCGATCCGGTTTTCGCCCTGGGCATCTCCGCCTACATGCTATGGAACAGCCGGCACATCGCGCTCGACGTGTTGACCCAGTTGCTCGACCGCGAATTGCCGGATGCCGATCGGGAGCGCATCCGCCAAAGCATCCTGGCCTGCAAGGACGTTCTCGGGGTGCACGATCTGCGCACCCGCAATGCCGGCGACCGGGTTTTTATCGAATTTCATCTGGAAGTGAACCCTGGCCTCACGGTCTCCCGCGGCCATCTGATTTCCGACCGCGCCGAGGCCGCCGTGAAAACCTTGTTTCCGTCCGGCGCCGAGGTGAGTGCGCATCTGGAGCCGGCAGGGATCGAGGATGAGCGCCTGGACAATCTGATCCACCCATCAAACGGCTAGCTTTAACTGCGAAACCGTGACGGAAAATCCGTGATGATGCCGTCCGCGATCGGCGCCAGACGGGCGAATTCAACCGGCGCGTTGACGGTCCAGGGAAAAACTTTCAAGCCGAGCCGATGCGCCCGCTCGCTTTGCGCCGCCGTCAAGGTCGCGTGGAACGGCGCCCAGCCATAGGCGTTGGTCCGCGCCACCGCCTCCGGCAAACTTTCGCCAATCGCCCTCCCCCACCAGATGTCGCGGGCTTGTTCGGTCTCCGGCGCCGTCAGGCAGATCCGCCGCAGCTGCGGCGCGCGTTGCGCCGCGGCTGCCAAAACCCGCCAGTCGAACGCCAGAATGCAGGCTTGGTTCAATTTTCCGGCATCTTCCAAAACCGCAATCACCGCCGCCACCATTGTCTCGGGCGGACAGCTTTTCTCAGGTGCGTCGGGATAGGTTTTAAGCTCGATCAGCCATTCCAGCCCGGGCGCCGCCGGCAATGCCTGCCGCAATGTGGGGATATGCGGCGCCAGCAGATGCAGCTGTTCAAAACTCAAATCGCAAATGAAATTGCCCGGTGAAAGATCGGGGTCATGATGCAAAACCGGAACAAAATCGCGGGTCAGCGCAACATCGCATTCAACGCCGGCGAGGCCGAGCGCGCCTGCATGCGCAAATCCCTCGATGCTGTTTTCCGGCCGCTCGCCTTTGGCGCCGCGATGTCCGTAAAGACCGGTCAATTGGCAGCATAGGCGGTGGCGAACTGCTGGATCGCCGCACTCACTTCCCGCTCCGACAGCAATACCGGGCCGCCGATCGACAGCGAGAGGAGATATTGCTTGGCCAGCGCCTCCAGCTCCACCGCCGCCAGCATCGCCTCGTCCAGCGTCCGGCCGGTCGCGACAAAACCGTGATTGGCCATCAGGCAGGCGGTGCGGCCGCGCATCGCCGCCACCACCTGGTCGGAGAGCTCGGCGGTGCCGAACAAGGCGTAGCCGGCGACCCGGATCGGCGCGCCGCCGAAACGCGCGATCATGTAATGACAGGCCGGGATTTCACGCCGCGCCATCGCCAGCGCCGTGGCATAGGGCGCGTGGGTGTGAACGATGGCCCCGACCTCCGGCCTGGCATCCATGATGTCGAGATGAAACCGCCATTCCGACGATGGCCGTTTCGGACCGATAAATCTGCCATCGCGCTGACCAAACGGCATCAGCGCGATCTGCTCGGGCGTCAGTTCATCATAGGCCACCGCCGACGGGGTGATCAGCATCCCCGCTTCCGTGCGCAGGCTGAGATTGCCAGACATGCCCTGGTTGATCCCCAACCCCGCCATGCTCCGCGCCGCCGCGATCAGCTGTTCCCGAGCTTGCATGCCACCTCTCCCTTTTCTACCTGACGTTGACCGTTTTTCGTGCTAACCGATTCTCTCAAAAAGGGTAACACGATTATCAAGCTGAGCCGCCGTTTGATTCTGCGAGCCTGCCCCAGCCTCGGCTTGACCGCCTGCGGGCTGGCTGCCTGCGCGCTGGCCGCTTGCGCCGCCATGGTCGCCCCAGGCTCGGCATTGCCGCCATTGCCCGCGCCGCCGCCAGGTCCCTACCGGCTCGGCTCCGGCGATCAGATCAATTTGCGCATCTATGACCAATCTCAGCTCTCCGGCCAATACACGGTTGACGATAGCGGCTTTATCGACCTGCCGTTGCTGGGGCTGATCCCTGCCGGCGGCAACAGCCCGGATGAGCTCGCCGCCCGCATCACCGCGGCGTTGCAGTCGCAGCAACTGATCCTGCATCCGAGCGTTGCGGTGGAAGTCTCCCACTACCGGCCATTCTACATTCTGGGCGAGGTCAACACACCGGGCCAATACCCATACCGTCCGGACATGACAGTCCTGACCGCGATTTCGATCGCCGGAGGCTTCACCTACCGGGCCGAGGAGGACTATGCCGGGATCACGCGCGATACTGGCGGCCAGGCTGTCCAATACCGGGCGCCTAATAACGCACTGGCCCAACCCGGCGATGTCATCACCGTCTTTGAGCGAAGATTCTAGCGCCCACACCGAAACCGGAACCAGCTTTTCGCTCAATCTGGCGGCCTTCGCGGCGGGCATGGCGACCTTCATCAACATGTACTCCACCATGGCCATCCTGCCGGTGTTGTCGAAGGCATTTGGGGTCGCGCATGGCGCCGTCGGCCTCACCATCACCGCGCCGCTGATGGCGACCGCGATGATCGCACCGGTAACCGGCGCCATCTCAGACCGCTTCGGCCGCCGCCGGCTGATCCTCGGCGCGGCAATCCTGTTGATCATCCCAAGCGTTTTGGCGGCCGAGGCAGATAGTTTCCATGCCTTGGTGCTGTGGCGGTTTGTCCAAGGGCTGATGCTGCCGTTCATCTTCACCGTCACCGTCGCCTATATCGCCGAAGAAACCAGCGGCGGTGACACCGTAAAACTCGCGGCGACCTACACCTCCGGGACAATTTTTGGCGGCTTCTGCGGCCGCGCGATCACCGGCCTTGCCACCGAATTTTCAGGCTGGCGGTTCGCATTGCTGCTGATTGCCGCGATCACGCTGGCCATGGCGATCATTATCGGAGTCTGCCTGCCGCCGGAGCGCCGCTTCCGGCCGGTTTTCGGGTTTCGTGCGGCGTTGAACGCGTTTCCGCTGCATCTGGCCAACCCGCGCCTGCTGGCCACGTACGGGGTGAGCTTTGGCATGCTGTTCAGCCTGATCACGGTGTTCACCTTCATCAATTTCCGGCTGGCCGCAGCGCCCTATCATCTCGGGCCGGCGGCCTTGGGCGGTATTTTCGTGGTGTATCTCGCCAGCATGGTGACAAGCCCGCTCGGCGCCCGGCTGGCCCACCGCTTCGGCCGCCGGCATGTCATGCTGTTCGCCGCCCCGACAACTTTGGCCGGCCTTGCCCTCACCCTCGCCGGACCGCTGCATGACGTCATTTTTGGCCTGCTGCTGATCACCATGGCGCTGTTCGTGCAGCAGACGCTGGCGACCAGTTATGTCGGCGTCGTGGCGCTGCGCGCAAGATCGGCGGCAGTCGGACTATATGTCACCGTTTACTATATTGGCGGCAGCCTGGGCGGCATCGTTCCAGGCGGGTTATGGCACGCCTATCATTGGCCCGGCTGCGTGGCGCTGGTGGCGTTTGTGCAAATCATCATGCTGAGCCTGGCGCTGAGGTTTTGGGGACAGGTAAAGTAGAAGCACTTAATTTACTCTGCGCTTAGGCGTTGGCGCAGCCCCGCCCCTGACCCAGAATAAAAAAAGTCTTTTTGCTTCTTTTTCTTCAGAAAAAGAAGCGCTTCCTTCCTAAGCGTTGAACCGGACGTGGCGGCCTGATGGCGTCCCCAGCACTTCATCCTCGCGCATGACGATTTGGCCACGGATGATGGTGGCGGCGGGCCAGCCGGTGACTTGCTGATTGTCGAAGGGGCTCCAGCCGCATTGGCTGGCGATTTTGCTGTTTTCGATCCGCCGTGTCCGCTTCAGGTCGACGATGGTGAAATCGGCGTCGAAGCCAACGGCGATGCGGCCTTTGTTGCGGGCGCCGTAGATGCGGGCGGGGCCGGCGGACATCAAATCGGTGAGGCGCAGCAGCGAGAGTTTCTGCCGGTTCAACTGGTCGAGCATCATCGGCAGCAGGGTTTGCACGCCGGTCAGGCCGGAGGCGCAGGTCGGCCAGGGCCTCTCCTTGGCTTCGCGCGAATGCGGGGCGTGATCGGAGGCGATGGTGTCGACCATGCCGTTATTGACCGCCGCCCAGGCGGCGTCGGCATGGCGCTGATCGCGGATCGGCGGGTTCATCACGGCGTAGCCGCCAAGCCGGTCGTAGCAATCCGGCGCGACCTGGACCAGGTGGTTGAGCAGCACCTCGACCGAGCAGATGTCGCGGAAATCGCCGATATAGCCGAGCTCCTCGGCGGTGGAGACGTGCAGGATATGCGCCGGCCGGTTGGTTTTGCGGGCCAGTGCCAGGATGCGCCGGGTGCCGAGGAAGGCGCATTCCACATCGCGCCAGAGCGCGTGGCTGGCATACGGATCGTCGCATTTGAACAGCGAGGCGCGGGCCTGCAGGCGGTACTCAACCTCCGAATGGAAGGCGATGCGGCGATGCCCGGAGCGCATCACGCGCTCGATGCTGGCATCGTCCTCCACCATCAGATTGCCGGTTGAGGAGCCGGCGAAAAGCTTGATCGCGCAGACGCCCTCGATGGCTTCCATGGCGCCGAGTTGCTCGGCATTTTCCTTGGTGGCGCCCGCATAGATGCCGACATCGCACCAGGCGCGGCCGGCAATGTAGTCGCGCTTGGCGTTCAGCGTCGCGGCATCGGTGCCGGGCGGATCGGTATTGGGCATGTCGAACACCGTGGTGACACCGCCCAGAATTGCGCCGCGCGTGCCGGAGGTCAGGTTCTCAACGCCGGGGATGCCGCCCTCGCTGCCATCCGAATGCGGGCCGCCATCGCGGAAATGCACATGCGGGTCGATGACGCCCGGCAGGATGTGCAGATTTTTGGCGTCGAAAATAGTTTCGGCGGCGCCGAGCTGGGTGCCGATGGCGGCGATGCGGCCGTTGCTGACGGCGATATCGGTCTCGGCGATGCCCCAGGGCAAGACGACATTACCGTTTTTGAGAATCAGATCATATGCCATGCCGCTTTATAGCGTGGCCAGGGTTTCAAATACATCGCCGGCCGGCGGCAGGTTCAGGATATGCCGGCGATGCCAGAGGGCGACGAACAGCAGCCCCCAGGCGGCGCGGCCGGGGCGTTTTTCGCCGGCCCGAGCGAACAGGGCCTTGACGTTTTCCGGCGCGGCCAGTTCGGTGACAAGCGGGTTTGCGGCGACCAGCGCTCCAAGCCTGGCGCCGCTCTCGGCGATCCAGCTGCCGATCGGCGTTTTGAATCCCTGATTTTTGCCGAACGGTTCGGCTGCCGGCAGGTTTTGCTGCAGCCAGAGCCGGAGCAGATATTTGCCTTGGCCATCGGCGATCAATCGCTTTTTCGGAAGCGAAAAGGCGAATTCCGCGATCTGCGCATCGAGATAGGGCGTGCGCGCCTCAACCCCGTGCGCCGCCAGGCAGCGATCGAGCCGGAGCAGAATATTGTTCGGCAATCGCTCGGCGATGTCGAGACGGCGGGCACGCTTCAGGCGCGAGGATTCGTTGATATTCGTTTCGGTTTTATCCAGATGCTCGCGCCACCGGATCGGCGGCTGGCGAAGGATGTCCAAGCCGTCAAAAATGCCCTGGGCGAAGGTTTTCCGGCTGAACGGATAGGGCAAGCTGGCATTGCGGTAGCGCGCATAGCCGGCAAACATCTCATTGCCGCCATCGCCGGTGAGGATGATCTTGACCGTTTTCGCGGCATGGCGCGCCAGCAGCCAGCAGGGAATGATTGCCGGGTTGGCGACCGGGTCATCCATTGCGGCGACGATTTCCGGCAGATGCTGAAACACCATTTTCCGGTCGATTTCGAGATATTCATGGCGCGCGCCGGCGGCCTTCGCAACGGCAATGGCGGCCTGGCGCCGGTGATTGACGGCATGTCCGGCAAAACCCGCGGTGAAGGCAGCCGGTGTCTGGCCCAGCCGGGCGGCAGTGGCCAGCAGCACCGCGCTGCCGATGCCACCGGATAAAAACAGACCAAGCGGCGCCTCGGCCCGCAGATGCAGGCTCAGACTTTCCCGCAAGGCAAAATCCAGCGCGCCGATCGCCTCGGCGGTGCTGATGGAATGCGACCGGCCGCCGGAAATGGCACGGATTTGTTCGGACCGGGTGATTTTTCCTTCTACCATCGTAAGGGTCTGGCCGGTATGCAGGCGGCTGACACCGTTAAAAATTGTTTTTGTACCGGTACAAAACTGCAGGCTCAAAAGTTCGTCGAGTTTACGCGAACTGATTTGGCGCGGCGCCAGGCCGGCATTCAGCAAGGCCTGCAATTCCGAAGCGAAAGCCAGGCCGGCAGGCGCGTGCACGATGTATAACGGTTTGATGCCGAACGGATCGCGCGAGAGCGTCAGCGTGCCGAATGCCTGATCGTGAATCGCAATGGCGTACATGCCGCGCAAACGCGCCGCAAAGCCGGCGCTATGGCGCGCAAAGAGCAGCAGCGGCGCTTCGCAATCACTGCCGGTGACAAACTTGCCGCGGCGCTCGGCACGCAGGATCGGATCGTTGTAGATTTCGGCGTCCGCGACCAGTGCCAGCGGACCGGAATTTATCGGCTGGCCACCTTTTTGCAGGTCGATTGCGGCGAGGCGCGCATGCAGCAGCGCGGTATCGATGGTAAGATGCTGGCCGGCGCCATCCGGGCCGCGATGCGAAATGCTTGAACGCAATGACGCCAGAATTTGCGGGTCGAGGCTCTCCCCCGGTTTCAGCATGATGCCAGCGATGCCGCCCATCGCCTAGCGTTTATCGGCCCCTGCCTGCAGCAGCCTGGTGGCGGCTTCCACCACCGTTTCAACCGCCAGCGCCTGCATTGGCGCGTCGCTAGGCTGGGTAGCGGCGGTCACCAGCGCGGCCCGCGGCCCGACCGGCGCGAAGGCCGTGGCGCGCGGGCTGGTGAACAGGCTGAGCGTCGGCGTGCCGGCGGCGGCGGCGATATGCGGCAGGCCGGTGTCATTGCCGATCATCAGCGCCAGGCGGGTGGAGCATGCCGCCAGCTGCGGGATTGCAATGTTGCGGGCGAGATTGATCGCGCCCGGAATTGCCGCCACCAGCTCGGCGCAGATATAGCGCTCAGAATCGCTGGAACTTGCGAATACCGCGGCACGGGCCTTGGGCAGCTTTTTCTTGAGCGCCTTGAAGGCCTGGGCGTAGCGTTCCACGGGCCACATTTTCCGCCGCTCGCTGGCGGTCGGACACAGCCCGATGATCGGCGTGCCGCCGGGCAGCAACCGCTCGGCTTCGATATAATCGGCGGCATTGGTCCAGATATGCGGGAGCGGCGGCGGCGAAATATTCAGCGCCGCGGCGAGCTGCCGGTATTGCCGGGCCTCGCGGTCGCCTCTGATGATTTTCTTTCGGCTCGCGATCATGAAATGGGTGATTTCGCTGCCGCGGATGTCGACGGTAAGATCCCAGGCGGTGGTGACGAGTTTGCGCCAGACGTGGAACTTGCGGAAATCCTGATTGCCCTTATCGACCAGGACCAGGCGTTCCAGATTGGGGAAATGCGAAAACAATCCGCCGCTGCTGGCGCCGCAGGCGATGGTGAATTGCGCATAGCGATATTGCAGGCGCAGTTGTTCCAGCACGCCGGTGCAATTGACCGCATCGGCGAACCTGGCTGAGGTAATAATGAGAATACGCATTGCTTTAATGCGTTATCAGCCTTGCCACATGCCGCGCAAGCTCCCAGCTTAACGCAATGACAATGATTACGCGTCTGGTATCGCGCGGCGTCCTAGGGGTCGAGGGCGCCGATCGCGTGGGCTTTCTGAACGGTCTGGTCAGCAACGATGTGGCACTCGCGGTGCCGGGCCGGGCGGTCTGGGCCGCCCTGCTATCGCCGCAGGGACGTTACATCACCGATTTTTTTATCTTCCACGATAACGACCGGTTATTGATCGACGCGCCGGCCATCGCGGTAGCGGATTTGCTGCGCCGTTTGAGCCGCTTCCGGTTGCGCTCGGCGGTGCAATTGCAGGATTTGTCGGACTCCCTTCAGGTATATGCCGCATGGAATGGCGTGCCTCCCGAGGTGCCGGTGACGGCGCCGGATCCGCGGCTGGACGCCGCCGGATTCCGGATGATCAGCCCGAGCCCGATCGCCGAGACGGCGAGCCCTGCCGCCTATGACGCCCACCGGCTGAGCCTGGGCTTGCCGGACGGCCCGCCGGATCTGGAGCCTGACAAGACCCTGCTGCTGGAGGCCGGGTTTGACGAATTGGGCGGCATCGCCTGGAACAAGGGCTGCTATATGGGCCAGGAGCTTACCGCGCGCACCAAATATCGCGGGCTGGTCAAGCGCAGGCTGGTGCCGGTGACCCTGCAATCCGATGCCCCGCCGGCCGGCACGCCGATATTGGCCGAAGGGGTGGAGGTTGGCAGCCTGCGCAGCAGCGCCGGCCAGATCGGCCTGGCGACGCTGCGCATCGACGCGCTCAACAAGCCGTTACTGGCGGGCAATGCCTTGCTGAAGCCAAACATCCCCGATTGGATGAAGCTGCCGGCTTAACCGCTATGCTTAAAAACGCTGTGTGAGGCCGCTCAGTCGTTGGCGGCAACCGGCGGGGTCAGCACCGTGGTAATGGTGGAGCGCACGACGCTGACGGTGACATTGGGGGCGATTTCGACATCAAGCTCGGCCGCGCCCTCCGCCGCCTTCTTGACCGTCCCGACGATCCCGCCGGCGGTAACGATCTTATCGCCGCGCTTCAGGGCGCCGAGCTTGGCTTTCAGCAATTTCTGCTGGGTCTGTTGCGGGCGGATCAGCAGGAAGTAGAAGACGACAACAATCAGAATAAGTGGGGCGAACTGGACCAGAGAGCTGAGGCTGGCCGGCAGGCCGGAGGCAGTCTGGGCGTAGGCGTTGGCGATAAACATGCGTTTTCCCGGTTGTCGTGATACGCGGCGGACCATAGGTTGCGGCGCCGGACAGTCAACCGGCAGCGGCGATTTTTATGGTTCGGAAAGGTGACGGAATGAACGAGGCGCTACTCCTTCGAATTGCCGAGGCGCTGGAGCGGCTGGCACCGCCAAAGCCGGGTGCGGCCGATTTATCCGGCGCAAATGCGTTTGTCTGGCAGCCTGCCAATGCGGCGCTGGCGCCGGTTGCGAAAGTCTCGCGCGTGGAGATTGCGCTGCTGCAGGGGATTGAGCAGCAGAAGACAATTTTGCTGGAAAACACCGCCCGATTCGCCGCCGGGCTGCCGGCCAATAACGCCATGCTCTGGGGCGCGCGCGGCATGGGCAAATCCTCGCTGGTGAAAGCCGTGCATGCGGCGGTCAATGCAAAGCCGGACACGCCGCTGGCGCTGATCGAGATCCACCGGGAAGATATCCGCTCGCTGCCGGAATTGCTGAACCTGCTGCGGGGCCAGCAGCGGCGCTGTTTGATTCTGTGCGACGATCTATCCTTCGAGCGCGAGGATGCCGATTACAAGGCGCTGAAATCGGTGCTGGATGGCGGCATCGAGGGCCGGCCGGAGAATGTGCTGTTTTATGCCACCTCGAACCGCCGCCATCTGATGCCGCGCGACATGATCGAGAACGAACGTTCGACCGCGATCAATCCGGGCGAATCGGTGGAAGAAAAGGTCTCGCTATCCGATCGTTTCGGGCTGTGGCTTGGCTTCCATAACGGCACGCAGGAAGTGTTTTTCGCGATGATCGAGGGCTACGCGAAAGCCTATAAGCTGCCGATCGATGATGCGGCGTTGCGGGCGGCGGCGGTGGAATGGTCGGTCACCCGCGGCGGCCGCTCCGGCCGGGTCGCCTGGCAGTTCATCCAGGATCTCGCCGGCCGCCTCGGCGTGGCCTTGACCGGCTGAGCAGAAGCGGGTGAAAGGCTTGGAAAAATTAGAGCGCAATGGCTTTTAAAAAAAGGCTGTTTCAGAAGTCGTTCCGGTGAGTCGGATAGCGGTGATTTTCAAGCACCGGAGCGGAGCGGCGTTGTGGCCGTGAAGCACCGGAGCGCAAAAAATCGCCGCTAGCCGGCCGCCGGAGCGGCTTCTGGAATAGGCTTTTGGAGAGGTGGCCGAGTGGTTTAAGGCAGCGGTCTTGAAAACCGCCGTGCGTTAACGCGTACCGTGGGTTCGAATCCCACCTTCTCCGCCAATTCAGTCCATGAGTGGGCACTAAGTTTACGCCGTTTTTCGCGGTGAGCGCCTGAAGTACCCGCGTCTTCATCATTCCTCTTTGCGGCCCGTCCTCGGCGACACCGCCAGGCCGAGGAACACCATGACAGCCTGGTTGAGCCGGACGATGTCTTCATCGTCTAACCGCCCGATCCGCTCGCCGACCTTGGGCTTCGGGACGGTGGTGATCTTGTCCACCATCAGCCGGGAGGAGGAACGCAGGCCGTTGCGTTCGTTCGGCTCCACTGGCAGCCGGAACAGGGGCGCCTCTGTCGGGTCCGACGTGAAGGCGCAGATGGTAATCGAGTCCGTCGCGTCGAAGCTGTCGTCCTGCACGATGACGACGGGGCGCGGCTTGCCCGCATAG
>Ga0116226_10000934_pt1 | contig 25516 bp, 24 predicted proteins | sample S1TSphfallax_FD_89692 | JGI IMG/M metagenome (GOLD analysis project Ga0116226, IMG submission 89692) | Host-associated microbial communities from peat moss isolated from Minnesota, USA - S1T2_Fa - Sphagnum fallax MG | ecosystem: Host-associated > Plants > Peat moss > Unclassified | place: USA... | reverse complement strand
GTTAAGCACTCCAAATGAGTTTTTCACATTAAACTTTTAGTTGAACTCTTTATATAACCTTATGATGAAGTAGAAGAGTGAATGGACATTCATGGTTTATTTATATTAATGTTAGCTTTTTTGTTTTAATTGAACCTTTGGTCTTAGTTTTGACATTTTAAAAATATTGGTAAGTTTTCAATGTGAGGGTTTGAACCTAGTATTCCAAAGTTTTAAACCTTGTGGTCTTAGTTTTGACAATTTTTTTCAACTTCAAGAACCCCTGGGCTTGGTTTGAAAATCAAGTCTAGTTCTTTGTATATATTTCACATTCATAGAGGCTATTGTTATATAACTACAAAGTTTTATAACAAATTAAAATTGAAGATTGTATCGTTATGGAGTTCTACATCTAACTTAAACTAATCATTTACTTATCAAATTCAACTTACTTATCTTTTAAAAGTTCAACTTGCCTACCTAAAAACTATGAACCTGGTTTAAAAGTTGTTTTTTTTCAGGGTTCCAGTCTTGATTATAATTATAGCAAAAGTTTAATCCATGGTCCAATTCTTGTGTTGGTTCCAGCAAAAAGGTGTTGATCTGGGTACCAGGTCACAAGACTTTGAACCTTAGGTTTAACACTACAAATTAGGGAACTCACTAACGTTGGTTATATACAACCCAAAGCATTCAAGAAATTTCTTACTGCATTGAGAAAGCACCTTACATTCGTGAAGATCCCTCCCTATAATGGCAAGGGATATGTTGCCTATTTTAAGAATTGGAGGCATAAGAAGTTTGACTAAAGATCCTCCCTTTCCTTAAGTAGGTACCCTTCCCTCCTACATATTTAGTGCTTGCATTTAGGTTCATGATACTGTAGGATGGGTAACCCCCCTGGATAGGACATTACCAAAATAACAGGCCAAGTACAAGGCGAAAATTGTGGGGCTGGACTTGGCTTCCGCCTCATCCTCAGCCTCTTGTTTTGAGAATGACTGTACCCAAGGGCTTCACCCTACAGTTTACATTAGGCACTCGAAATGTTTGTTTCCCATCAGTGTTTTCGTCGAACTACTGACATAACCCTATAACCAAGGAGGAGCGTGAAGCCAGATGAACATGTTGCGGACGTGGACCAAACAGAATGAAATCTTCAAAAAGTCAATATATTTTGCTAGCTGGTATTCTGAATTATATTCATGAAAGACCTTCGTGAAGATTAGGGCACCTCAAGGCTTGGATCATTTGCGTCTTCATCGTTCTCTTCGTCAGGCCCACCGTAATCGAATCCTGAAGGTTCCTGAAACTCGACTATCGGAGTGGTATTGTTGTCAATTGGCAGAGGTTGTCCATACAAGCGTGCTATTCGGCGTTGTTCTGCTTTATCCAGAAAGCTTCTCCTATGCCAACGAAGACCCTTTTTTTTTTCCATGGCCAAGGGTGATAGTGTGCCGGTGAGTGATGACCGAGATTTCCTGTGGTAGTAATGCCCACAAGAATAATCAAGATGCTCCTTTGCTGCTTCTACTCTTTCTTGTTCCTTTCTAGTTTCGTCCCGTCGCACGAAAAAACTGGGTCGTCTCCAAGGAAGCTTCTTACCTGCCTGTTTATGGAATGCTGAAGCCTTGCCTGTAAGTGGCGACAGTGACTTCCGATGCAGATGGTGACCGCATGAACGAAGTTCATTAAGAGCTTTTATCCGTGCTTCTTCTGCCAGTCTTGCCAACTCCTCCTTATCTTCGACTTGAATTTTTTTCATGACTAGTCGTGAGCCCCTCTTTGATATGACCATTGGGTCACCTTCATCGATCTCATCTGATGTCCCAGAGCTCTCCTCCTGCTCAGGGATGCCTTCAGATTGTCGTGGTTCTAACTCTGTGGTCGCGGTTTCTGGTTTTCTCTCCCGTTGAAGCCATCGAAGCATGTCGTCAATGAATCTTTCAACGATGTTATGCCTAGCTTGTTCCACATAGCCTAGGAACTGGCGGTTTCGGACACGTGGGGTGCCCAGCCAAATACTTGGATATGTGCCCTCTCCAATCACTGTTGTTTCATGGGCCGCAAAGTAAGCAATTTTGATCATGAAAACCTCATGGTATTTTAATGGAATTGCTGGATATACTTTCCCCGTAAAACGTTGCTTCTGGCTTTTTTGCAAATGGCCAATAAGTGGGCTTATTTGGAGCAATTCCTTACGATCAACTGTTGTCAAATCAAGTTCAAAATCAAAATGCACTTTGCCCAAGTTTGTAAGTATTGGGTTACTGAATATAGTTGGATGGTTATATGCCGTCAGGCCACAATCAATGGTTGTTACATTTATTGAGTACTTAATCAAGCCAGATTCTGCCTCAAGCTCAAGCAAATACTCAGGTCCAAACTCTACCTACAGCATGTCAATCCTTGTGCATCATTACCAACATGCAAACTGCATGATCAAGGCCATGAGTTCAGGTACAAACATTTCTATTCCCAATTGCATGATTCAATTGGAGTGAACAAATGACATGCAAATGGGGTAAAAATGATCATATAGATATTTTTGTGCAGAAACTAGATACTTGAAATGTCATCCTCCTCAACTACAGACCTGAAATCATTGCAAGGAAATTGTCAAACTATAGTGGAGGGGAATACTAGAGGTGAGGAAACAGTTTGTAATGCTTACCCTGCAAATAGCCACTGTTTTGACTGCATAGCCTGGGAAAGCATAATAAGAGATCTCCACTGTTTCATGCTCACCAGGTCTGAGAGCTGCTCGGACTGGCAATATGTCAAAGATTTGGTTCATAGGTACTTTATGGCCCTTGCATTTCTTTAGAACCTCCAAATCAACTTGAATGTCATTAAGCATGCCAACATTGTGAAATTCCCAACAATATTTCACCTCCATTGCACTTGGGTTTTTAATCTTCATCTGAAGCCTCTTGCATGTGTGTTCTATAACAGCCCTGTTATGCTGATATGGTTAGTAACTACCCAAGTGCAGGTTCATCAACACCAAGAGGTGATGCTGATCATCAGGTGAAGACATGACAAACACCATATACTATTATGGGTGAGAAATAGAGAGGAAACATAAATCGTTGTGTTGGAAATTCCTGTCTGCCATATCTGCCCAATATTTCTAGTCCAAAAGACTTACACCCCCAATGTTAAATGCTGAAACACTGTAAAAAGAATGTGAAATCGTTATTGTTCTGAGTTGCAATGCATTTCCAGTTTTGTCAGATCCACAGACCAATGCATCATTTCTGAGCTATCCTGATTTAATAAAAAAAGCTTAAGTTTGTTGTGAAGGGTCAGTGACACAATGAGAAATTGCAGAAGACAGGTGGGTTGTGGAAGACATACTCAAAGTTGATTCTATTGGTTGATAGTCGGAGGTTGGGGAAGTGGATTTCCCCAATAAGGTCAATGGTGTCTTTTTGGACACTATTGTCATATTCAACATTAAGCTTATCAGTAATAACAGTGCTCTTCTTTTCCTCTGGATCTTGCCACTCACAAGTGAGGCAAATGGTAATTGACTCATTGGGCACCAACTTGAAGTCAACTTTCTCAATCCCAAATGGAGGCTTGCAAGTCATCTTCACAGCAAGTGGCAGTGGATAGACATTTTGGCATGTGAGGCAGTTGGTAGTAAACTTTGTGTGTGGGCTTCCATCATTGAGTTGGACAAACTTCACTTCATGTTTTGAAAACAAGAGCTTCACAGCTACTACATTCACATCCACTAACATTTTGAACACTTGTTCTTTTTGCTTCAATATCCCCACCACCGTACATAGAAAGCCTTCAGTGACAAATCCAGGCTCTTGGAAGATTCCTGTGACAGTGAAATTGGATGAAGTCTGAGGAGGTATTGCTACGTTCATGGGGGCAAAGGAGAACACAGGTTTGATGTTTTCAGATTTGGTGTGTTTCTTTGTGTGTGGAGCAGATTCCCAACTAATTTGTTGGATAAAACGGCCCCGGTTGTTGATTTCAAAAGATTGTGTTGCCACACTATATGTCAATTGGGTTCCAAAATGGATGAACCCATTTGCTAGTGCATCACAAATAAGGGTGGACCCAATGCCAATTGCAATTAAGGTCACTGAATACTGACCCCCTTCAGCAGCTACAATAAGCTTGTCAGTGAATTTTATAGCGTCATCCAAATTAGCAGTTACCTATGGCCAAAAGATCAAGCACATGCCCACACAAATTATCAACTAGGTTTCATATCATATTTCAACAGGATTAGATGTCATCATCAGAGCCAAGTTCTTACTTAACAGATACAGGACTGGTTTCAACCAGTCTTGATGGTACAAGTTTGCACTACAAGTTCAGTTCACTAATGCTGGATGCTACCCATGATAGTTGATGCATTGTGTGAACCTATTATCAAAAGTATGGGATCTTAAAGCATCCTGAGAGTCCTTGAGTTAAGAAGGTGCACCCACATCACAAGCATGTTGTCACCAGTACATTACAAAGTGCGACAACTTCAAAATTTGAGTCAATGAAGTTATTCTTGGTGGACAGACCATCATGTCATGCTTGTCATGTATCCACTCAAATGGCAGAATCATTGCAGTGTAAGAGAATGTGCATCAACAGGCCATGTCTTCAGCATTGCTGTTGTGGCTGATGCTATTAAGGTGGTTTTTATTGAGCATGTGCCACCACCATGTTCAACATATTGGATTCTACACTTACAATAGAAGCATGGCTGCATGCTATGGATACCAACTTGTACAGAAAGCACCATTGTTGTTATTCACAGACCTTCTAGACATCAAAACCAACTATTGCTAGTAAGCAGATTGTAGTGAGTAGTATATGAACAATGTAAAATGGTTCAGCTGAGAATTTTTCCACACAATTCACGGCTCATTCACTACTCAAGTCCTTTAGCCAGCCCTTCCTTTAACTACCACTCTGTATATGAGCTTTTATCACTAACCCTTAAGATGGGACTGACTATTTTAACTGTCTGCTTAATTTTTTCCAGCATGACCAAATGTGAAAACATCCTGCCACCCAGGTCTGAGCAGTCTCCCAAATAATACTTGGTGGCAGGATGTTTTCCAGTTCTTATGATGTCTGGTTAAGGATAATTTTCCCTGTTTCATTTGCCTCTTTCCTTTTTGGAAAAAAAACATTGTGTGATGGATAACCACTAGCTAATTAAAACTGAAGCAATATGGAATATCTTTCAAGAATGGAAGGAAGTGTGTGCCTGCACTTCAAGCATATCGAATGGAGCAATTGTGTATTCAGAGTGGTTGCAACTGAAAACTGCAAGTTTATTGACTAATGTGATCGGTGCAGGTATGCAACACGTGTTTCGGATTATGAAACTCATACATTGGTCTTCAAGGACTTGAATCTTTCCAAAATCAAGGATAGGTGTCCAAGCCAACTGTTCATCTATAGTTTGGTCTTCTCCCTCCTTAGGAGTTGCTGGTGTATCCCAACACATTGGTTCAAGCCTCAAAATTGGACCTGCCAGTAGTAGCATATGTTATAGAAAGTCCAAACATCCTGCAAAGCCACATCAATAAATGTATACGTATTGAGTATTCCAATAACATAGTTCTGTAAATTGAAAGCACCAAACCATCACTATATTCACATGAAGTGAAGAATATAAAGAACTAAAAGTCAAATCTAAAACAAACCTATTGACATTGCTTGGACTTGGATGGGGAGGACAGTCTGTTTTGATCCAGGAACTGCTATGATCCCTGTAGTGAATGCAATTTCACCTAGGGACATGGTCCTAATGGAATACTCCAAAGTTATGGCTGAGTTGGCTGAGAGGACTCCTTGGCTGGGTGTTGTTGCAAGAATGGCTTTTGTCATACTTTCCTCATCTTGTAGTTTTACTTCAAATTCCCCAAGGACTGGTGATGTATTTAGCAATGTACAAGGGCGTGAGTATGCAGATCGAATAAAACACGTCCCAAAGTCCAAGATACTATCTTCAACTTTCATCTGTGCCCAACAATGTATCATCTTAATGTTCCCTGTTTGCTACTGATATGGTTCAACAGTCAGCTACCACTTAACATAATTGATAATCAAACAAGATAGTGAAGTTCCATAACATTAGAGTGCATTGGGTTCAGTACACAGATGGAAGAATCACCTGTGGGAGAATGCACTTTGCTTTGATTGGGATTGTCTTGAGGCATTCAACAATTTCCATGAGAAAAACATGTAATTCACCCTCAAATGTACGCACTTCCATTGGTGTCAAAAATATGTGCACTTGACTTTTACTCTGCAGCAAGATGGAGTTAGACATATCAGGATAAAAAATATAAGAAGATGACAAATGGAGAAAGGCAGGCTGAGTTTAGTAGAATGAGACAGAAAGGACAGGAAAAAAGGGACCTGTGAATAAAAGCCAGAACTAAAAACATCCTCAAACAAGAACAACATAAATCTCAAAACAAACTATTACCTGGGCATTAATGTCCAGTAAAGATGGGCATACACAATATTGATCTGGCCTCTCCTCTTGGAGTATATGCAGCTTAAATTGCAAGTTAACCAGGCTATTATTGTGCACATGAATAATAGCATCACTACAAATTCCATAACCCACAATACCATAGTCAATGAACTTCTCTGCAATGACAATATCAGGTTGCCCTATTTGGCCTTTCAAATACAAAGCTGGATTATATTCGGAGCCCTCAACACTCCACACAATCTTCTCTTCAAAAGGTCCTTGCACTTGAGTGTACAGCTTGACTTGAATTCTTTGGTTTTCTCCGACAGTCAATGTGCCCATCGATGGCTCGAATGTAAAGCATGAACTGCTTACTTTTGTTGGGAGGACTTGGTACCGCGCCTATGACAGTTCATTTTGTTAAAATGATGATCCAGGATATCCACTTCCACAACATAGGAGTAGTGAGTTAATGTGACCACATGATGTTTATGTTTCTGTCCATTTGATTGCCCCTGCTGACCTTGCCAATTGTGAGGAGATTTACTTTTTAGAATTAGAAAAATGCTCTGGCAATAAAGGTCACGGCTACAGAATGCTGATTGAAAAGGCCAACTGAAACATGAAAGCTGTTGGCACACTAATATTCAGTGATATAAACTCAATTGAATTTGCCACAAAACCAAACTATTGTGAAAGCAACCGGAAAACAGTCCAGTTAGAACCCACTAATGTCATAATAGGCCATCTTGGAAGAAAAATATGCAGCTGTTAATAATCAATATATTGTAGAAGTTTAAAGAGTGTCTCAGACTCTGAATTAAACCACTTAATCTCTCAATTATGGATTTGCCATTTGTTCTTCAAGGTCATGTCACATGAAGAACCATAAAACATGTGCCCAAAGTCTTCAAACATTTTGTATAAGTCCTATTTTTTCAAGGTGGAAAATTATCTCAGAGACATTGTACCTCAAGCTCCCCTTTATTTTGCAACTGAACTTCAAATTTGTAGTTGTGGTAGAGGTGGAGGACTTCCAAGTCAAGCTTACATGGCAAGAATTGAGTTACAGGACCTATCCCTGTCCCCTTTATTTGCAATGGGAGCCTCTCTGATTTTCCTGATATAGTGCAAAAAGTTTGGCAAAAGTACCTGCAAAGAAACACCACCTCCAATTCAAGGAACAAAATCATGTCACACTAACACAGAATTCAAACCATGGAAGCTTAATCCCTCTAACACATAGTGGTGCATCCTGATTGATTGTTAACTTGTGAAGAAACCTATCATATGAGGGCTATGTAATTAGGCAACAGTGTTTATATGCTAAAAAATAAGGAATGGGAGTGATACCTTAATGCTTTTGGGGGTGCAAACGTGATAATGATTTCAGTTCTGCCTCCAGGCCAAACTTCACCATGTGCAGGAGTAATATTAAAGGCCTGCAAATTCCAATTCAGATTGGCTCTTAAGATACAAATCTCACCCATATCTGCTTTAGACAAAAGAAGGCTCCACACATGAAGAAATACATCAAATCAAAATTCAAGGTGACTAACCTTTTCAAGCTCTTTGTGTGGGCTGCACATCCTCATTCCAGGAGAGGTTGGCTTATGACAATTATCCAGGGAGTGCATGATGTTTGCAGATACCAATTTTGGACTTGGATGACCTGAATCAGAAGTTGCTACCTGGGCCTTATACGCCTGATCTTCTTTCTCTGTCGCAAACCTGATCAGCCAGGCCATATGTAACCACATCAGTTGGGCACAGTCCATGTTTTCCAACCACTAACTGAAGAAGACTCACAAGGCTAAAGCTTCAACATTGCTGCCAAAAGGGCACCTGGGAAGCAAAAGCCCCAAAGGTCTTGCAACCCCCCAGGGTCTCCCCATTGTGTACTGGAGGATGTCAAACAACCACTATGAGCTATCTATTCATCAGAATTTTGGCAAATGCTTGCCCTTGTCCCTGCCCTATTATCTGTAGACAGCTCAGTATTCTAGCATCCCCTTCGGCAGTTGCTCTTGTGATTTCCATCACATTTCATATTGGAATTTGGTGCATAAATCTTAATAGTGTTCAACAAAACAACACTGGATTGATAGATGTTAGCATATTGCTAGGATTAGTTGAGGAAGATGTTCCTATTATTTGCATTTTGGTCCAAAGACTATGCTTGGATTTTGTGAGATAATTATTGATCTTAGGTATGCATATGAAGGACAAGCATGTGGCTTGATACTCTTACAGCATACACATTGCTATATGCATGCAGACCCAATCTAGTAAACCATACAAAATGCCCACCATGGTTATGCGATCTTATGGTTTCAATTCTGTACATGATTACCCAGGTATCTATGCATGTCATATATGGCTTGCTTTAACAGGAGGCAACTACAATTGCAAAAGTAAACACAGTGCTCCTGTTTCTAGACCCAGATACAGCATTTTTTGCAACAAATTGAAGAGAAAAAAAAGAAGGGCACTGTGTTTACTTTTCCCAAATGAAATACGCAACCGCGGAGGAATAGTTTTGTACATGAATAGTTGTTTGTGAGCTTGTTTTGATGTATGTGGGCACTGCTATCACAACATCTGCAGATAATCCCACATCAAGCTGACCCGCCCCATTTGTCAGCTCCACTAAGTAAAAAAGACAAACAACCCCCCAGATTTTTGTGAAGTTAATTTTGCAGAGAACATAATTCTAACTGAGAATATAACAGTGTTATTATAAGAAAAATAAGAGGTTCCCACCAGTGAAAATTGTCTCCATTTATTTGCAATATCTCCCTAGTGCCCCTGTGCTAATTACAAGATGTATACAAGGATTCACTTTCCAACATACTGGGAGGAATTTCTCAGTTGGAAACCCATGACAGAATCCTTCTTACACCCAAAAAGAAGCAAGGAGAATTTCTGCCCAAGAATTATAATAGACAAGACACACCACATTGTCTACATCTCAGACTGACCCCAGACAGTTGCATAAACCCACTTAGTGAAGGCTGGGGTAATAAAAATTACCCAGTATTTATCACATAAAAGAAATTGGTACCAAGGAAGACTCCCATACTGGAGCAGAACTTGATGTCTTTCATTCCCTCATAGGTCCATTTACCCTTCAGAAAAATGCAAGAACAAAGTGGCAACTCCAAAGAAGTAGCTAATATGTTTGCAGCCTTTCACAACTAAAGGCATAACTAGTTCTGACCTTTGAAACTGCACTAGTTAATGACTCTCACAAAGGTTCATTGCAATTGACCTTCAATATGAAAATTGTCATACCCTTCAAATTCCATCCCTGCTCCCCTATGTGGATCGGTTGTCCACTTATTTCCAGTAACTTGCACATAAAAGTAGTAACATGTGCATATATGCACTAAGTTTGGTCTGATTGTGTTCATCTTCAATGGAAAATTGAACAGAACAAATGTAGGCAACATTTGTTTCCGAAAGAGACCTTCACATCAAGGTTTTGAGAAGAGAAGTTCAAAATATGCAAAGAAAATAGACAATCAAGCAGCAATGCATCACCCAGATCTCCTGAAAATGTATCCATTTCCAAGTAAAGATAGGAAAGGTAATTGATTTGACAGGGACAAGAAATACCTACCTCAGTGCCAACACCAATAAGCTTGCAATACATGCGTTCATTGTTATTATTGTAAGCTGCAATGAGCTCCCCTTCATGGGTGCCCACTAATGGTGGTCGAAATTGCACAAAAACCTCTAGGAAGCCTCCCGCACTTATACATCCAGTCAAAGGGCTTACCCCAAAAAACCCATTTGTGCACAGTTCAAACTCAGCCAATTTTGTGCCCAAGTTCTTCAGCATCACATTCTGTCATGGGCAATACACAGTAAAAGGGCTATGAAATTCTCCTTGGGTACCTTGTATCAAAACTGACAAAAAGAGTAGGCATGAAATTTTCTTCATTTTTGGGATTTTTTTGGGGTGATAGATGGAAACATGATTCTTGCAGACTTATTTTATTTGATGAGCTACTCTCAAGGCTACAATTTGCTTGGCTGTAAAAAAGAGCGACAAAAGGAAAAGGTGAGAAACTTTAGTGTAAAAGCCTTTGGCTGGTGTTGGTGGAAAATGGATTTCATCAGGTAGATCCAATATAGCTGCACAATGTCAGAAAATTTGCTTAAGAGACAGGGCATTGCCCCCTACACCATCACCTGGTATGTTGAGAAAATTGTGCCACATTCAACTGTAATTAGTGATCTAAAGTAAAACTATATAGCTCTTCACTTGTCCGCATACAAGTTTGGTATCAACCAATAGAGCAACCTATACAGCTTTCATTAGGACCACCTCATATGGCCCTTCTGGGACAAATTAATGTTGCAAAAATCCACCAAAATGGCAACAGCACTTCAAAGATTTTCAATTTCTACCCTTTCATTGCCCTAAAATTGACAACTCAGTTGAAATCAGAAGTCATACTCCCACAAAGCTGTTCGCCATAGCCCTTGAGGTTTTGGGGGGGGGGGGAGGGATTTTTCTTGATTCCAGAATAGTGACACAGTAGACTTTGGGCAATTATAAAAATACAGCAGGAAAAACCGTCAGACACCTGCACCAGTAAGCGGTAATGGTGCCTCTAATTCAATGGTCATGTGACAACTTATGATTACAGAGGAGTGGATGAAGATCTTTCTTGATCCCAGAATAATGACACAGTAAACTTTGTGCAATTATTAAGAAACAGTAGGAAAACGGTCAGAAACCTGCACCAGTAAGAGGTAATAGTGCCTCTAATTCAACAGTCATGTGACAACTTATGATTACAGAGAGTGGATGAAGAGAGGCCTGACCTCGTACACCATTGCATATTATTGGTATTTCAAACTTTTCACGCTCAGTGACAACAACTATTGAGGATTCTTGATCAAGTTCACTATCTGGACAAAAGTTAACAATGTATGCCACCTGTCATCCCCCCTCATTTCTAGTGCTTACAAAGCTCAAAAGGCTTACCTATGAGATTACAGAGGAAACTACACAACAACACTTTGAACAGAGCCAATATGTCAGTTCCAGAGGGAAAAAAAGGAAAGCAACAAATTCTTGCAGTCATAACCATAGAAAGCATCAGACCATCACCTTCACCATGGATAGCATCACAAATGGGAATGACTAGCTGCCATGACTCTGACTGACTTCAGCAGCTCACAACAGTGGGTGCAGATGAGTTTACAATGTCTGCTCAAAATTTCAGGCAAAAAATTACAAAGCACTGCATACAGTTCCTGCCACATCTCTGGAAATAACAGAAGACTCAGTCATGATGTTGGCTAGCAAGAGACGTACCTGTAACAAAATTCAATAGTATCCCCATTCAAGCTGCAACAAGCTTGTGATGGTATAAACTTGTTTCATGTTAGCTTGCTTCCACAGAAGCAAGCTTCTAAGCCTACGGCATAAAAGGGTAGTTGTGGAGGCCTCCTGCAGCCTTAACATGTTTTAAAGCATCCCACCACTTCCAGGAAGTTCAAAAGGGTGGATGATGCTTGGAGAAACTAGGAGAATATAAAGATTGTTTACCTCCATTCCAGGGGCCACTTTACTCGTCCCAATCTCATCATATATTGTCAGTGAATCTGTGTCATGAGGTATATAGGGTTGAACATTGAGATATCCTGATAAAAGGGGTAGAACTTGCACACGGCGCACAACCTGCCACCATTTATCTCAACACAAAAAATACATGAGGAATCTTTTACACGAATGTTCATTGACTCTTTACAAAAAAGATGAAAAGTCAAACTTGAGCTAAAGTAGAACATTCCATGTTCAGTAACCTATATATCAACACCCACTGAGACAACTTGACAGGCATCCTTGCACATGAGATGCCATAATTGCATGTTGAATAGGCCAGTCAGTCCTCTTGATAAAATATGAATGATAAAAGTTGATGAGAGTTTACTCACATTTGACCTGACTAACTGAAAAACTTCACAGAAAACTGATGAAGAAGCACAGGTCTAAGTAGAAGTATATGACACAATGAAGCATGAATTTACACAACAGGGGTAGCCCAACCCATGCAAGCAGAGGAGAAGCTGTCTTCCTACTCATCCAAAATTGGGTGTTATAGAAGAGGAGATGGAGAGGTTGATACCTTATCATTGTTGCGTAGTTGAAGAATAGTCGAGTATCTCTTGAATGCTTTGTAGCCTGAGAATACAATTTCTGGAGGAAATGGCTGGAAGAGAGGACAATCTTTGCTAACTGCAGACTGAATCTGCAACACACAACCCATAACTATGTCAACATTGTCTATTCACCAGATCATTATAAACACCAACTTCTCTGTGGCATATGGCCATAGAGGAGTAGAATCCTCAGTACCTTCTTACTTAAGTACTAAGCAACGGACACTCCTCTCATATCTGTTAGTCATGAAATCAATAATGTTGAGGACCATCTTGTTTTCTGTCATCTGACTAAGGTCAACCTGTATTTTAACATTCAAGACACTTTCAAATGGCCTATGTAACTTTGATAAACTACAGATCACAATAGGCCCTAGGGAATATAACATGAAAACGGAAGTGTTAACATACCAGATAATTTTTGTCAAAGAAGTTATGATGTTCAATAATATTTGGCTTTGGACGTATGAGTCCATCTTTATATGAGACTTGTGGGTGCAATTTCTCTTGCACAACTTCACTTGGTTTTTTCTGGACACCAAATAGGTCACACTTTGATAATCACAAAAACTGTTAACCAAATATTTTCCCCAAAGCAAATTCATCTCCTTCCCAGAAATCACAAAAGATTTGGCAACTTGCAAACTAAATAAGTCCAATGCCTCCATGCCATAATAACAACTGCCATAAGTCCATTTAATATTTGAAAAGAACCCAGCTTTTGCAAGGGAAGAGTGAGGAGTATCATGTACCATTTCACAAAATGCCTAACTTGGTACATTCTTTTGACTTAAAGCCATCTTCTACAGTGGTCATGTATCATATACCATTTCCCAGAACACCCAATTCGGAAATTTCTCTTGACTTCAACTATCTTCTACACTGGTCACCCACTCAGAGATCTAGGACGAATCCACCACATAATTTTCAAGTGCCATCGTTACGAACTCGAAGAACAAGGTTAGATACAATGGTTGAGTGACTGCAAACTTTGCAAGAACTTTTTGCAAAACGGTGAACAGACAGTAAAGAGAAACCCCAGCTTTGCCTTGACCAAAACAACGTCTGTAACGAAATAAGAATCCACAATTCTAGGTTGTTTGCAAAAGAACAAATACCTTTTCCACACTGGGATGCGGAATGCCGTATGATTTATACTTGATCGTGGAATGGGGGGCTCCTGTCGAGCAAAAGGAGACTTTCGGGTGTGCGCGAGGCCTGGTGACCGCCAAATTCGGTGAAGTTCTATCAATATGTTGCGCCTGCTCTTTCAAGATATTCGGGCGCTCCATTTTGAACAAGAAAGAACGAAAACGAAGCTGTGGGCAACTGCAACTATTAATCTCCCTGCCTGTAACAGAAATCCTCGCTAAACACTTTTCTCAACATGCAACTTTGTTGTGGAGGTAAAATCATGGGTTGAGAGTTTTCTCCCGGTTTGGAAGAATTTTAAGGTTGAAAGCGTAACAGAAACCACAACGTGACTGCGCTTGAGTGCAGTGAATACCACGAGAATCGTTTTGCAATGTTTCTATTCCAAAACTAGCAATCTAGAGACCATTATCGTGCAAAGATTTTTGCGATTAGAACCTATTAAATGTCCAACGATCAAATGTAGTGTTTGATCAAAGCCCATTTTTCAACGAGAAAGTTGCCTACAAGTGACAGGCTACCATAAATGCAAGAAGAGTTTGCCATCTCTCTCTACACAAAGTTGATGCCGTGCACACTGCAGACCCAGGAAGACAACAATAGTAACTCTGGTAGGTACCTGAATGCAATAGCAGTTACACACTGCCTTGAATTGGAGCTTAGTAACCATTACCTGTAAAGCACTCTGAGAAATTTCTTAGTAAAAGGCAAAAGAATATTTCGCTATGAGCCCACCGATTTGACAAATTTCTTGGTGTATTTGGGCTTTGTGCGGGTTTGTACGAGTGTTGTGCTTGTAAATGGTTTGGTCATACACTTTGTGTAACTGTAAATCCCATAATGAACTTTATTTACACTCTATGTAGGTGTAAAATATTCATTTATGTTCGTGAAAATGTAAATATAAAACATGAAAAGTGTTGTGTAAAATCATGTAAATTTATCTCAAACAGTGTAAATATAAAAAATACATTTATATGGTTTTATGCAGCTATGTAAAACAATGTAAGTGTAAAATAAACATATATATATGATTTTATATGGTCGGATAAAATGGTGTAAATATAAAATTATGTAAATTTTTTTTTTGAGAAGGGGGGATTTCATAATTTTTTGGTGATAGGCCAATCAAATGACACATCGTAAAAATATATATATCAAAACATGCACCCACAATTAATTAATATGGATTTGCAAGAAAGTATGGTCATTAAAGCTGTATAATAAAGATATAATAGAGTTATTTGTAAGATAAAATATTTATAGCGTCTGAACACTGAGTTTGGTCATAAACAAAGTGAGATTCAAAAAGACCTGCAAAACAAATACATTAACAGTCAAGGGGAGAGGGGCGGGAGACTCTGAAAACCATCAATTCTGTGATAAACTGATATTCACCTTGTCTTTCATTTTTCCTGAACTCCTTCGCTGCTGCTACATATATTTTCATTGCTCCTACCTGTAGGACTACTATAATTAGTCTAAAACAATATGCATTAAATGCTGAGTTTAGCCATCTCATACCCAGATTTAATAAAATTTTCTCACCTTAGGATTCACTAAAAGAGGGGGTTTGAGGGTGAAATGAGGCCCAAAGACATGGTGACCTTATGAATAACATTAATATATACACTTTCACACCCCAAAACACTTACAAGAGGCTGTGGAAGTGTATTTGGTAAATATTTACACTGGCCTTGTGTAAGTGTTCATATTAAAAACATTATATATACACCAACAGTGTAAAAAGTTTGGACATGTATTTGCATTTATATGAGATTTACATGTTTTATATACAACTATTGACACTTAAATGCATAACACTGGTTTGTACTAGTGACGATCAATTGACATAAATCAAAATATTAGTTTAATTTTTAAAAATTAAATAATAATTAGTTACTAGACATTAGTAATCCATGATTACATAAATTTTATGACATCATTTTTTTTTAAATATGAAATTTAACATTCACCTATTAAAACGTTAACATTTTTAACATTCGTGATGTTCTTTTTGGCACCCTCCATGTTTCAAATTAATCTTGTTGGGCTTTTCGAACATCCTTTAATTTCGTTTTTACCATGTTTTCCATGTTTTCCAATGACCCCCCCTAGTTTGAAAAAAATATAAAATATTTTCAAGCTTAATGTTTACAATGTTCTTTGCATGATTATTGGTGTTTTTCAACGTTATTTCTAATGGTCTCAACCCTCAACATCTTGGTGCCCCCTATTGCCCAAAAAAAAGTTAGATTTATCACCTTACTCACCACAAGCCCTTTACAAGCAAATGAAGAAATATGGAAGGATATATTTGTGTTCATCTCAAGGATTATTATTTGGTGAATGTGAATAAGATCAATTTTTTTTAGGAATATTTCATTGACACATGACATAAAATATTACATGATGTGGAGGAATATTTTGTTGTGTGCTCAAGGATGAAAAATTAAAATGGATGGAAAATGAACCTTAAACTGATTCCCTAGTGAAATCATAGTTGACAAGTAATTATCTTCTAATGGAACAATAGTGGTCCTCTAGTAATTCACTAGTTGATAAAAAATGGTCTTGATCTAATGACCCACTATTGGAAACACAATGGTTTTCTAGTCACCAATTATTAAAAGCATGTTTATTGCCTTTATGATTGACTTTTGGGAGCATAATTGACATGCTACCAAGCTCCTTGATAAACTCAAATGTGAATCTGAAGTGAAATAGCGGAAGAACAAGGAATTGAGGACACGCTCCCTGCTTCGCAACACTTTGGGGGTGGAGGGGCGTGTTGGAGCTTTGAGATGGGACTAGGAATAATGACAAGCACCTAATCACTCACATGGACCTACACGAAACCAAACAACAAGTTGGTTAGTGCATAGTTTGAGCATTTTTGGTGCTAGGACGAACCACACGCAAACTCGGATTCACAAGAGTCACCACGGCCCAAATTTGGGGAAAGCCACCACCTTCCCCTTTATAATATATTATGTGGCTAGCCACGGGACCTGCACCTATATGTCATTTTGTCCCAAGACTCCCAAATGGGAGTCCCAAAATTCGCACAACTGGGACTCGCGCAATTTTGGGGCCCATAATTTTGCATGTAAACCTCTGATCGATATGAAATCTGAAGCAAAGTTGTAGCCTTCATTGAGAGCTTTCCAATGCTATGTTGCATGCCACCTACACGCAAGGAAATTGGGGCGATTCTCAACTTTTAATGGTTGAAAGTCAAATTGCCAATTTGACTCCCCTCCCTTCTTTTGGCCCTAACTTGTGTTTCAGATGTCCAAATGGGTTATGCAAGCTCATTTTAGACATTTAAGTTACAAGTGCTTTCCAATGGTTTAAAAAACTCCTCAATCCATTGGGTTTTGACCTTGAAAATGCTCTCTAAAGATTCGGGAGTCCACTGGGACTCCAACTCTCAAAATGGAAGCTCCCTTGTTCATTCCCTCACACTTTCCTTCACTCCCAAACTTCCCTCTTGGCCCATAACCTTGCAAGACCTTGCCTTGGTCATGAGCCCAAAGTTAAAGTTGCGACAATAATGGTTCACCAGTGATTAGATATTAAAAACACAATGGTCTTTTAGCAACTCACTAGAGGATTGCCCATGTTAATGTGTTGTACCTCCCAATAGTTTAATATTTTAAACAAGATGGATAATCATTTCACTCCAATATTTTTTGTAAGGTCATCTCTGCAAGCCACCCACCACTTGCAATTCATTGAGATCGGGTGTTAGTATGCATGGGTAATAATATTTGTAACATATACCCTTGGTGGAAGATGTCCATCCTTTCAAACCCCATCAAAAACAATTATGCCAAATTGGAATTCATGATCCATTAATAACCACCTCCTATGTTGGCATGAGTACACATTTTTGTGCATTGTTTTGGACATCAATACATATTAGGACACATGTAGCTCATGTCATTTGATTTGTTTTCCAATGACATTAATGGTACACAAATGGTCCATAAGTGATTCCCTAATGGAATTGCACTAGAATTTTGTTACAAGTCCCAATATATTGTTATAATTACTTATGGAACATTAATGGTTCACAATCTAATCCCATACAAATTAAAGGTGCAATTGAAAACTTACAAACTTAATATGTTTTTACTTTCCAATATTATAGTGCAAACAAGATGGACAACCATAACAATTTTAGTTATATTTGCAAGGTCTTAAAACTTTTTTAAATGTGCCCTTTTGCTAGCACTCCATCATGGTAAACAACTTATTTGAACCCATAATTATTTTTGTAGATTCACATAAATCCCAACCAACAAGCACCACAAGAAAATATCAGATCACTTATTGATGATATTGAACTTTTGTGATGAATTCTAATAATTAAACTCCTAACCTAAATGAGTTAAATCTTGCAACAAATATCCAACAAACTCTCCTCCAAGGAAGACATAAAACAAATTAGTAAGTATAAAATCTCTAATCTTATACTATAGTTTAAAATTTGGATTGAAATGCAATAAAACTAATACTAGCAAAATTTGTTGATTTATATTTATTTAAAACTAGTTTTAGAATGAAAATCCAATAATGAAAGTATGATAAAAACACCAAAACAACAAACTTTAACTATGGAAACAAAGCTTTTCCAAAAATCAAAGTATATTCTTTCATACTCCATTAAAACTTTATGTTCTACAATGATACAATGGTCTCCATTTCTTCCTCTTCCTCCAAGATATATCCTCCACAAAAAAAACAATCCTATGTTTTATTCAAATTCAAATGGTGATTAAAAATATGTAATCTATCTAATAATTCTTGAAATAGTAACTAATTAAATAGAAATATATTAACTAATAATTATCGCAAGTAATTACTCCCTTAACATTACCCCACCCGTACTCTAAATTATGTCCTAAATTTTTGGATCATCTTTTTTTTTGGAATAATTGTTAAAAAAATGTTTTGTTGTTTCTAATCCTATGATTCAAAAATATGATCTGTCTAGTATACCACATTTTGCTCTATCTATTTTACAATATGTTTTGCTTGTATTTCAAATTGAAGCATTATCGAATTTTCTATTGTATACAAAGTTTGTTGTTGCTTTTATGATGCCTATGTTGACAACTATGTAGTTGTTTATTAATGGGTTACTCTTTGTTCTCATGATTGCAACTTTGTTGCCACTTGTAGTTGTTGTTGTAACTTCATATTTAATGTGATCTAAGTTTGTTTTTATTGTTACAACTTTGATACGATTTGTAGCTATTGATTTGACTACATATCTGATGTAATTTGAGTTTGATCTTGTTGCTACAGCTTTAACACATGTTCAATCTAACCTTATTAATCTTATTGAATTATAGATTCTTCAGGTTGTATCTGTTCCCCTAATTTGTGGTTGTAGATGCATATTCTTGATAATTAACTTCCTACAAAATAGATTTTACTTGTTCTAAAGTCTATGCAACAACCTCCCTTTTAGGGCTATCCTTTCCTCCTCTAAGATCTCTTGTCTCCTCTTCAATTCTTGTACTTGACGGTCTTGCCCCATTTGTATCCCTTCTATCTTCTTCCTCATCTAAAGTTTTTAGTTCTAGAAATAAAACTAAAGGTTCATACTCAAATGATGGCATAACTTCTTCCATTTAAGAAATCTTGTGTTTGTACAACCTTTCATTCCTCTCATACTTCTTACAAACCTTCTTAGTATCCTTTTGGTAATATCCTTCTGGACAATGTCCTCAACTACATCCCACCAGAAGTCTACATCTTTTTCTTCCATTGATAGTGCCTTGAGTTTTATTTGAAACAAAATATTTTGCTTTTTGAATTCATTTTTTTCTATAAAGACAATATCATAATCGAAGGGTTTTGTCTTTTGGGTTTCCTCTAAAAGTTTATTAAACTATTCATTAAAGGTTAATTATTTTTACAATTTTTTGTCCATCTATGCATACCTTTGGTCAACTTGCCTTTGTATTTCATTCTTAGCCTGATATGCATTGGCATTGTCCACTATGAGCTCCTCCACCTCCTTTTGTTTCTTTAAAAGAGTTTCCTCCATGTTCTTATAATCTTTTTGAAGTTACTATGCTCCATACTCATAGTATCCTTTTTCTTTTTTAAACCCCAGTAATTGGCATTTGTCTTTTTTTAAGTTGACTACAAGGAATTTCTTTCCATTATGATGTTCTCCAAATCCTTGCTCTGCTTCTCCATGTTATCAATCTTCTATTTGACTTCCTAAAGTTCTACTAATATTTAACTATTTTCAATATTCCTATCTTGTAACTTTGTTTTTGACTTTTACTCCTTTTCTAAAGCTTCCTCGAGATTTTGAACATGTCTATCCTTCTCCTCTATAATCTACTTATTCTTGATCTCCAAATCAAAAAGTCTAAGAAAAACATTTATCATTTGTACATTATATTCCATTGCCCATTTAAACATAATAGAAGCTCTTATGTGTTCCTCTAATTCTACTTCTTCCCCTTGCACAAACCCTATTGTATGAAACCTAGGAGTCTAACCCCTAGAATTTGTACCTCATGAACATAAATTTGTGTGCAATCCAAATTTTTTTTAATACATTCATGCTTGTTGTAGAACTTGGTCTTGAAGGCAACATACCTTCATTTTTCTATGATGATGGACATATTGTTGGACTTATAGTGGATCCTGGTCAAAATCATAATTATATTCCTCTGTTGACTGTTGTCCTTGAGATTGTGGCTCCTTCTTGGGCCATCTTTCATATTTTTGTTAATCAGACTTCTGTTTCTACTTGGGAGAAATTGATAATCTTGGATTAGACTTAAGAGAAATGGATTTCTTTTTCTATTTTTGATTTTATTGTTGTTCCTTCTTCAATAATTCTGCTGCTTGTTGAGGATCACTATTGCCTCTCATTCTTTCATTGAGTATCCTCTTGTTTTCTTTCCTTCTTTTATAAAGTCTCTTTTTCCTCATGATCATGAGATTGAAACATCAAAACTATTATTTTAATTATCCTAGTCTTTAGGTGTTTTTCCTTTTTAGGAAGGATATGTGTAGGGTTTAGAGGCCTTTTGTTCATAATGAACCTCTCCTTCAGAATGTCTTTTCTTCTTTTGTCCTCTTGAAGTTGTTTTACATGTTTATTTTTCTTTTGTGATATTGCTCCATCTAATGGAAATCACTTCTAAAACATGATTACAAGGACTATGGCATAATGGCATACATCCTTTTTGGGTTTTCTTTTGGATGTTCCCTCAATCATATTTTGTGGACACTTCTCCCATCTAATCGATTCTTTGACCAATTGATAATACATGATTGTAGCCCAATTAATAGACTCTCCATGATCTGCTTTGGAGATCATCATAACAGACTTATTGTTAAAATATTGCACCTTATCCTTTTAGTAAATAATTGGTAGAATGGCAACAATTCTATTAGCATTGATCTCATTTCTTTTACAACCCACCCTTCATTGGTATTGTAAATATCATGTATTCTATTTGCTATTTCTATTAATGTTACTCTGGCATTAAACATTTTTGCTTGGTCTACCTCTATTTCTCTTATATGGAAATTTTTAAAAACTTCTGCCTACACATGCTTATCTATTATTCTTTGTTCCTCCCCCAACATAACTTTGATTATACTATGTTCAAGATCCAACTTCTAGTTGTTCAAAAATTCGACCAGAATGTTGTGGCAACGTGTCTTCCACTCAATCTCAAACATACCTACCAATCTAGCTTTGTTTGCCCATGTTCTCTTTTCCTTTTTAGAGCTAGTCCAAAGCAAAATGTTATTCAAATTGCCATTGTAACTCTACTCTCATCATCCTTATGAGTACACACTTTCTTCCTGCACATATTTGTAGCCATTGCTTGCTAACTTGTTCTCTTTGTGCACTTCTTGTTGGGAATATGAATTTTTTCTAGAATGTGCTCTTGAGTACGCTCCTCTTGATGTAATGGTAATTGTTGTTATTGTTTCATATCATCCTTCTGGTGGTCTTTCTTAATATTTGAAATAGAAATGGGATAGACTTACTCACTAAGACCTACCTATCTTCTGGGTTTTCTAAAACTATATCTCCTCAATGTTTTTTTATATTTTCTTTCATTTTTTTTTATTGCTTCAAAAGCTTTTTCATATTTGGACATCCAAGAAGACTTCTAAAAATAAGAATAATAAACTAAAGAAGGAAAAGGCAAACCTCTTTCTAGAGACCTAGGCTATAAAAGCAAAATGTTTGCAAAATTTCGTTGCTCTCTTAATCTTTTTTGCTCTTCTTTCAACTTCTACAACCTCCCTTTAGATTATCTTTACAAAATTTCCACAAAACTTTCTTTAGCACTCATTCTAGAAATTTAAAAAATTGAAACCTACTTGTAGAAAATGAAAACAAATAGTCATTGTAGTGTTTGTCACCTTCTAAAGCATTATCACCTCATTTCATGAAGTGGCATTTCACTTTTCATTTTAGGGCCAACGTTTTGATGAATTGTGTTTTCTTGTGGTTATATGACACCTATCCTCTCCTTCCTAAATTCACATTGACATCAACATGGGCTATAGTAAATACGCGTTAACAATATAGTAAACATGGCATTAGGTAATTCTGATTACATTCTTGAATCTGATGACCTAATGTGTTTACACTACATATTCCCTCTTATCCATGTTGAATCATCATATCAACATAATTTTGTTCTAACATGAATGATTTATATACCCCATAATCTAATAAATATAAATATGCATAATCATAATTTGGGTATTTGTTCATAACCTGCTGGTTAATTAAGCTTTCTATGGTTTTTTCTAAAACTATTGATTGATTAATCCCAATAGTCTTTGTTTTTCTATGATCTTCTTAATCTTCATTAGATGTTTCTTCCATGTAGTTTTCATCTATGGATGGTAGAGACTTTTATTTCTCTGAACTCTGAATCCCCTTCATGGTTTGATCCACATATGTATATGGTTTCAACTTATTAACAGTGACCAATATTGGGTTTCGTTCAAAATTATTAACATAAACAAGAAAAACAATATTAGTAGGTAAACAATGTTATATCTTGAACGGACCAAACCATCTTTTCTTGAATTTTCCCATATATGTTTTTCCTCCTTTGGCAAACCATAAAACATAATCTCCAAATTGGAATTTCTTCTCAATATTTTTGTGTTGACTCCACATAAATTTGCTCCACTCATTGGCTCCCACATTGTTTTGAGCTTCCAATATGTTCTCCTATAATTTTTCTAGTTTTGTAATTATGGTTACTAACACTCTGGTTGGTTCTACATTCTCGTGGTCCCCACTAATAGTTGACAAAACACATTATGTTAGCATTAGAGGATGCAAACCATAGACTAACTAATAAGGTGTATAACCTTTTACCACCTTGTAAGAAGTCCTATATGAAAACAAGACTATTAATAAATGTTCATCCCAGTTTGTTCTTTTCACATCAACCAACTTGATCAATAATCTACCAATGATTTTATTCGTAAACTTTGCTTATCCATTTCCTTGTGGATAATATGTGGTAGAACTAACATGTTTCAACAAAAATTGTTTTGTCAAATGTTTTATTGTGTCATTGATAAAATGTACCCATTGATTTGTAACTATGGTTAATGGACATCCAATTTTGGTTAGAATATATTCATACTGGAATCTGGCATTAATTACTATAGTATTGGGTATAAGTGCCTTTGCTTCTACCCATTTGGTTGCATAATTCAGAGCTATCAAAATATATTTGTTTCATGTTAGTCTTCTTCCTCGTTTTATTAAACCTATAAAATATAAACCCCACTTCATAAAAGGTTTCTCTATAAGTGTTATTACCAACTTGGCCAGACTTTTTGTTTTTAGTCCTCCAATTTTCTAACAACTATCATAGCTTTTGCAAAAATCATGAGTATCGTTGAATAAAGTTGGCCACCAATATCCTACATCCAGAATTTTATTTGCAGTAATATCTACAACAAAATGTCCTCCAAACACTCCTTCATGTAGCTCCTTTAAAACATTTTGTGTTTCTGAGGTGGTCAAACATCTATGCATTTTATTATCTTGTCCCACGTTATACATAATTCCTTCTTTCAAACTAAAGGGTTCTACCTTTCTAACAAAATTTTGTTTCTGAACTACGTTCAATGTTTTTGGCATCTGACTCATCTCTAAATAGGTTTTCACTTCCTACATCCATATAGGTTCTACAAAAGATAATGACACATCCATAATCTAATCTATAACACCCAATGATTTTGAATTGTCCAACAATCTAAATAAAGAATCAACAACTACATGTGTTTTACCAGGTTCATGGACTACTATGAATTCATCCTCCAAGAATAACAACAACCATCTTGTTATCCTTCCCAACACATGTGGTTTGTTGACCAAGTACACCAGAGCCATATGGTCTACATAAAACACAAACTTGTTTCCTAACAAAAAATGTCTGAACTTATGCAAAACATAAACCATTGCTAAGGCTTTTCTTTCTATAGTAATATTGTTTTATTATGTTTTATTGAACAATCTAAAGGCATATATTATATAGGGTGATCATATTTATCAGTTGGGTTATGTGCCAACATTGCACCTATTGCCAACAATGATGCATATGTGTGCACATGAAACTCCAACTTCCAATTTGGAGGTATTAAAAGCAATGTTTCCATGTACTTTTGCTTAATTTGATCTCATATTTTTTGACATTTTATGGTCTAGATAAAGGGTTTTGTTTTCCTCATCAACTTGGTGATTGGTACCATGATAAAGGCAAAGTTTTTAATGAAACATTTATAAAATTGGGCCATACCATTAAAGATTTGAATTTGTTGTGGGTTTGTAAGTATTTGCATATTCACTATTGCTTAAACCTTCTTAGGGTCTAGTATTTTTCCTTCCTTGAAAACTATGAACCTTAAAATTAATCATCAAAATACCATAAAAGCACATTTATCTACATTGAAATCAATTTTACATTTTCTACATTTTTAAAAGCAAAATCTAAGCTTCATTAAATGACTCTCCATATCACCATAAATTATGAAATCATCCAAAAATATCTTCATGAATTGGTTTAAGTATTTTATGAAAGTTCTGCTAACTGCTCTTTGGAAAGTTGGTGGCCCATTTTTGACACCAAATGGCATCATTGTCTAAATAAAAGTTTCCCGATCTGTTACAAAAGTTGTTTTGTATCTATCTTTAGGGGTTATAAAAAAATTTTGGTATCCTAAATATCCATTTAAAAATGAAGGGTTTCATACCATGTTCCAATGTGTAGTACCTCATCAGAAAATGGCAAAAGATAAGGATTTTTTTTGGTTGCCTTATTCAACTTTTTGAAATCCACACAAATTTTCAATTTTCCATTCTTCTTAGTCACTACCACCATGGGTGATAACCATGTAGCTTCTTTTATTGGTTGAATGAATCTAGTTGCTAATAATTTATCAATGTCATGTTTAATAACTTTAGCATAATTAGGGCTCAATATGTATTTTGCTTAATGTGTTGGTGGTATGGAAGTATCCAAATCAATTTTGTGTTGAGTTAATTTCGGGAGGTAAGATTTATAGATCTTTGTAAAAATAAGTAAACACATCTTCGAACATCTTAAGTAGCATTTAGAGTTCTTTAGTCTTTTCTTTTGTCAATTGTGGATTAACCTTGATGTATTGTGGATTTTCCTTTATATTAAGATTAAGAGGCTATTTTTTTCAATC